>ERZ1292640.1648-Hain-H43-02um-R1-1648-length-18318-cov-6_pt1 | contig 18318 bp, 15 predicted proteins | sample MGYA00564404_ERZ1292640 | MGnify/ENA primary metagenome ERZ1292640 (study PRJEB36523, sample SAMEA6512636) | groundwater metagenome | collected 2019-01-08 | study: AquaDiva: Metagenomics assemblies of 32 groundwater samples
TCGGTGGTCAACGCGCTGTCGGAGTGGTGCGAGGTCGAGGTGCTCAAGGACGGCACCGCCTACGTCCAGCGCTACGAATACGGGAAGCCCACCGGGCCGATGAAGTCGAAGCCGGCCGAGAAGGGCCGCAAGGGTACGGGCACCACGACGCGCTTCATGCCCGACCCGAAGATCTTCACCGAGACGAACTTCCACTACGACACGCTGGCCGGGCGCATGCGGGAGCTGGCGTTCCTCAACAGCGACCTGCTCATCCGGCTGAGCGACGCGCGCATCGGCAAGAGCACCGAGTACGTCTACAAGGGCGGCATCACCGAGTTCGTGAAGTACCTGAACCAGAACAAGAATGTCCTGCACGCGCGCCCGGTGTCGTTCTCGCGCGAACGCGACAGCGTCGCGGTGGACGTCTCGATCCAGTACAACGACGGCTACGTGGAGTCCGTCTACTCGTTCGTCAACAACATCAACACGGTCGAGGGCGGGACCCACCTCATCGGCTTCCGCTCCGCGCTCACGCGCACGCTGACGAACTACGCCGAGCGCGAGGGGATGACGAAGAGCAGCAAGGCATCGGTCACCGGCGAGGACGTGCGAGAGGGCCTCACCGCGGTGATCTCGGTCAAGATGCAGAACCCCCAGTTCGAGGGTCAGACCAAGACCAAGCTCGGCAACAGCGAGGTGAAGGGCATCGTCGAGAGCATCGTGGGGGAGGGGCTGCGCGAGTATTTCGAGGAGAACCCGTCGGTCGCGCGCAAGATCATCGACAAGATGCTGGCCGCGGCGCGCGCCCGCGAGGCGGCGCGCAAGGCGCGCGAGCTGGCGCGGCGCAAGACCATCCTCGACGGTGGCTCGCTCCCGGGCAAACTGGCGGACTGCGCGTTCGACGACCCGGGCCTGTGCGAGATCTACATCGTGGAGGGCGACTCGGCGGGTGGCACGGCGAAGCAGGGGCGCGACCGGCGCTTCCAGGCCATCCTGCCCATCCGCGGCAAGATCCTCAACGTCGAGAAGGCGCGCATCGACAAGGTGCTCGCGAACGAGGAGATCCGCAACATCATCACGGCGCTCGGGGCGGGGGTGAAGGAGGAGTTCGACCTCACGAAGCTCCGCTACCACAAGATCATCCTGATGACCGACGCCGACGTGGACGGCGCGCACATCCGCACGCTGCTGCTCACCTTCCTCTACCGCGAGCTGCGCGAGCTGGTGGACAATGGGCACGTGTACATCGCGCAGCCGCCGCTCTTCATGGTCAAGTCCGGGAAGGACGAGATCTACTGCTTCGACGAGAAGGAGCGCGACGAGGCCCTCGCGCGCCTGGGTCGGAAGAACGCGCAGGTCCAGCGCTACAAGGGCCTCGGCGAGATGAACCCCGAGCAGCTGTGGAGGACCACCATGAACCCCGAGACCCGGACGCTCCTGCGCGTCAACAGCGACGACGCGGTCGAGGCCGACCGCATCTTCACCATCCTGATGGGCGAGCAGGTCGAGCCGCGGCGCCAGTTCATCGAGGAGAACGCGCTGGCGGTGCGGAACCTGGACGTCTGATGGTCGCCCGGCGCACGCCCGCGAAGGCGGGACGGCTCCTTGCGGCGCCCGCGCTCATCCTGGCCCTGGCGGGGGCCGCGCCCGCATGGGCCGGGGCGCGCCCCGAGCTGGCCGGCGCGGCGGGCACCACCCTGGGGGTGCTCGGTCGGCCCGGCGGCGGGGGCGCCTCGCTCTCGGCGGCCGCGCTGTGGCGGGTGGGCCGCGGGCTGCGCTTTGGGTTCGGGCTGTTCGCCGAGGACATGGGGTCCGAGACGGTGAAGCTCAGGGACATCCACGACGGCTCGGACCTCGGCCCCGTGGCGGGACTGCACCGGATGGCTCTCGGCGCGGCCTGGCGGCTCGATGGCGAGTTCGCGCCGGCGATGGGGTGGACGCCGTTCGGCAGCGCGAGCTGGGGCATCTGGCGGATCTCGGACGACACGCAGGGGCGCGATCTCGGCGCGATCGGATCGACGGGGTTCAGCCTGGGAGGCGGCCTGCGGCACGCGGTCGGGCGTTTCCAGATGGGCCCCTCGGTGCGGTACCACCGGCTGTTCAACGAACGCGTAGGCCGCTTCGTGGCCGCGGGCGTGGACTGGAGCTGGCGTTGAGAGGCACCACACGAACCCCGCGGGCGGGCCGGCCCGTCGGAGGCAGGGACTGATCGATGGCACTCAACGATCGCTCGAAGATCATCGACAAGAACATCGAAGAGGAGATGAAGACCAGCTACATCGACTACTCGATGTCGGTCATCGTCTCGCGCGCGCTTCCGGACGTCCGCGACGGCCTCAAGCCGTCGCAGCGCCGCATCCTGGTCGCGATGAACGACCTCAACCTCGCCCCCGGCCGTGGCTATCGGAAGTGCGCGAAGATCGCCGGCGACACCTCGGGCAACTACCATCCGCACGGCGAGGGCGTGGTCTACCCGACGCTCGTGCGTCTCGCCCAGAACTGGGTGATGCGTTATCCGCTCGTGGACGGGCAGGGGAACTTCGGCTCGATCGACGGCGACGCCCCGGCGGCGATGCGGTACACCGAGGCGCGGCTCACGCACCTCGCGGTCGAGATGCTCGCCGACCTCGAGAAGAACACGGTGGACCTGCGGCCGAACTACGACGAGACACGCGACGAGCCGGTCGTGCTCCCGGGCGTGGTGCCGAACCTGCTCGTGAACGGCTGCTCGGGCATCGCGGTGGGCATGGCGACCGAGGTGCCCCCGCACAACCTCGGCGAGGTGTGCGACGCGATCGTCCACGTCATCGACCACTCCGACGCGACGTCCGCCCAGCTCGCCCGGATCGTGAAGGGGCCCGATTTCCCGACCGGCGGGATCATCTACGGCCACCAGGGGATCCGCGACTGCTACGAGACCGGCCGCGGCCTCATGAAGGTCCGTGGGCGCGTCCAGGTCGAAGAGGGCCGCGGCGGCCGCATGAGCCTCGTGGCCACCCAGATCCCGTTCCAGGTCAACAAGGCCTCGCTGCTCGAGAAGATCGCCGACCTGGTGCGCCAGGGGAGGGTCACCGGCATCAGCGACCTGCGTGACGAGTCCGACCGCGACGGGATGCGCATCGTCATCGAGCTCAAGAAGGACGCGAACCCGAAGGTCGTCCTCAACCAGCTGTTCGTGCACTCGCTGCTGCAGGCGACGTTCGGGGCGATCATGCTGGCGCTCGTCGACAACCGTCCGCAGGTGCTGACCCTGCGTGGCCTGATCGACCAGTACGTCAAGCACCGCCAGGAAGTGGTGCGCCGCCGGACCGAGTTCGACCTCGGCGAGGCCGAGAAGCGCGCGCACATCCTCGAGGGTCTCAAGATCGCGCTCGACAACCTCGACGCGGTCATCGAGCTCATCCGGAAGTCGAAGGACGTCGAGACCGCGCGCCAGGGACTCATAAGCCGGTTCAAGCTCAGCGAGATTCAGGCGAACGCGATCCTCGAGATGCGGCTGTCGCGCCTTACCGCGCTCGAGCGCTCGAAGGTCGAGCAGGAGTACCTCGAGGTCATCCAGCTGATCGAGCGGCTGCGCAGCATCCTCGCCAGCCCGCAGAAGATGCTGACGATCATCCAGGAGGAGGTGCGCCGGCTCAAGAAGCAGTACGGCGACGAGCGCCGCACCGAGATCGTGAGCGAGGAGGGCGAGATCGGCTACGAGGATACGATCGAGCAGAAGGACATGGTCATCACGATCTCCCACGCCGGGTACATCAAGCGGCAGGAGATCAACGCCTACCGCTCGCAACGCCGTGGGGGCAAGGGCGTCATCGGGGCGCGCACCAAGGAAGAAGACTTCATCGAGCACCTGTTCGTGGCGAACACCCACGCCTACCTGCTGATCCTCACGAATCGCGGGCGCTGCTACTGGCTCAAGGTGCACGAGATCGACCAGGCCGGGCGCATGGCGCGCGGGCGGCCGCTGGTGAACCATCTCGAGGGGCTGTCGCGCGACGAGAGCGTGCAGGCGGTCGTGACCGTGAAGGAGTTCGACGACCAGCACTACCTGGTGTGCGCGACGAAGAAGAGCCTCATCAAGAAGACCGTGCTGTCGGCCTACAGCCATCCGCGCAAGGCCGGGATCAACGCCATCCTGCTCGAAGAGGGCGACGGCCTCATCGAGGCCATCATCACAGACGGCACGCAGGACATGATCCTCGCCAAGAAGAAGGGTCTGGCGATCCGCTTCCACGAGAGCGAGGTGCGCGCCGTGGGCCGCACGTCGTACGGCGTGAAGGCGGTGACCCTCGACGACGCCGAGGACGAGGTCGTGAGCATGGTGGGCGTCAGGCGCCAGGCCACGCTGCTCGCGGTGACCGAGAACGGCTATGGCAAGCGCAGCGAGATCTCGGAGTACCGGGTGTCGCACCGCGGCGGCAAGGGCATCATCACCATCAAGACCACGGAACGGAACGGCAACGTGGTCGCCGTGAAGGAGGTCGTGGACGGGGACGAGCTCATGATCATCACGCGCTCCGGCCAGCTCATCCGCATGCCGGTGAAGGGCATCTCGGTGATGGGCCGCAACACGCAGGGCGTGCGCCTCGTGAACCTCGCCATGGCCGAGGGCGAGCTGCTGCCCGACACGGTCGCGGGCGTGACCCGCGTGGTGAGCGAGGACGAGGGCGGCAACGGCGACGCCGGGATGAACGGCGCGGCCACGCCCGAGGCCGGTGTGGAGCCTGCGGGCGGGGAGCCGGAACAGGAGTGACGCGAGCACGCCGCGGGGCGCCGGCGCCCCGCGGCCGTCCGACGGCGTGCCTGGTGAGAACATCCACCCGAGCCCCGGGCGCCCGCCGGCGCGCCCGTCTCCGAGCCCATGCCCCGCATCTCCGAATCCACCGTCCGCCGCCTTTCGCACTACTACCGCGCCCTGGTCGAGGTCGAAGCGGAGGGCACGGACGTCATCTCCTCGCAGCGGCTGGCGGAGCGCGAGGGCACCACGCCGGCGCAGGTGCGCAAGGACCTCTCGCACTTCGGCTCCTTCGGCCGCCGCGGCCTCGGCTACGACGTGGCGCACCTGTGCCGGGAGATCCGCGCCATCCTCGGGCTCGACCGGCGCTGGCGCGTCGTCGTGGTGGGCGCCGGGAACATCGGCTCGGCGCTGCTGGCCTACCGCGGCTTCGCCGCACAGGGCTTCGAGGTCGTGGCGGTGTTTGACAACGACCCGCGGCGTATCGGGGAGGCGGTGGGCGGGCTGCAGGTGCGTGACGTCGCGGAGCTGGGCGCGGCCGGGGCGTCGGACTCCTTCGACATCGGCGTCATCGCCGCGCCGCACCACGCCGCGCAGGCGGTGGCGGACCTGCTGGTGAGCGCCGGCGTGAGCGCGATCCTGAACTTCGCGCCGCGGAAGCTGATCGTCCCGGCGCGGGTGGCACTGCGAAACGTGGACCTGACGATGGCGTTCGAGAACCTCTCGTTCGCTCTCACCCCGACGCGGGGCCAGCGACGGCGGCGCGCGCAGGACTGAGCCCGGGATCGCCCGGGCGCGCACAGGCGGCGGGCGTGGCCGCGATGACGCTGGCCACGCTGCTGTGGGGCGCCACGTTCGTGGCGATCCGCGACACCCTGCACGCGGTCGCGCCGGTGGACCTGGTATTCGGGCGCTTCGTCGCCTCGACGCTCGTCTTCGGCGCGATGCTGGCCCTCCGTCCGCGCGCGCTCGGCCGTGCCGCGCTCGCGGGCGGAGCGCTCGCCGGCCTCGGTGCCGGCGGCTGCTATCTGTTCCAGGCGATCGGCCTCACCGCGACCAGCGCGGGGACCTCGGCGTTCCTCACCTGCACCGGGACCGTGCTCGCAGCGTTCTTCGCCTGGCCGCTGCTCGGCCAGCGGCCCTCCGGCGTGCTGGTGCAGGGCATCGCGCTCGCGCTCGCGGGCTCGGCGCTGCTCTCCGCCGCGCCGCTCGGTGGCGCTCCGGGTGGATTCCGCCTCGGCGCCGGCGAGCTGTGGACGCTGCTCGGCGCCACGCTCTACGCGCTCCAGATCGTGGCGGTCGCGCGCTTCGCGGCCGACGCCGACCCGCTCGCGCTCGCCGGAATCCAGTCGCTGACGGTGGCGCTTCTGCTGCTGCCGTTCGCGCACCAGGCGCCGGCCGCGTTTGCCGCGCTCGACCCGGCGTCGTGGCGGCGCTTCGCCTACCTGGCGGTGGCGGGGACGATCGTCGCGCCGCTGCTGCAGGTGCTGGCGCAGCGCGTGCTGCCGGCCGGGCGCGTCGCGCTGCTCTTCGCGCTCGAGCCGGTGTTCGCGCTGCTCTTCGCGCTGACGCTCGGAGGGGAGAAGTTCGGGCCGCGCTGGTGGCTCGGCGCCGCGCTCATCCTCGGCGGCGTCGTGCGGGTGGAGTGGCGCGCGGCGCGGCCTTCGCCGGCAGCACCCCGTCCAGCCACGAGTTGAATCGCCGCGCCAGCGCGGGGTCGGCCTCGAACTGCGCCGCTCCGTGGCCTGGTCCACCCGAGTCCACGACGCGCGAAGCCGGGCGGTTGCCGGCCTGGTAGAGCGCGTCGGTGATCTCCCAGGTCGCCACGAAGTCCTCGGGCGCGATCTGGAAGAACGCCGGGAGCTGGAGCCGTGCCAGCCACGCGCAGGTCGTCCCGCGGTCCACCGGGGCGGGGGTGGGGCTCACCAGCAGCAGCGCGCGGACGCGGCGGTCGAACGTGGCGGCCTCGACCGCCACCGAGGCACTGGCCCCCACGCCGACGGCCAGGTACGCGCTGGTGTCCACCGGCGCCACGCGGGCCAGGGCGCGCAGCGCGTCGCGCACGTCCAGCGCCACGCGCGCGTGCGTGGCCTGCTGGCGCCCGGCCCACGCCTCCGGCATCGGGCACGCGGGGGCCACCGACCAGCCCGAGCCGCGCGGGTCGAGCAGCATGACCGAGATCCCGTGGTCCCGCAGCGCCACCACCAGGCTGTCGTAGGCGGGGAGCGTGTCGCCGGGGGCCACCACGATCACCGCGGCGCGGTGCCGCCCCGCGCCGGCCGCCGGCGCGGCGAGTCCGCCGAGCGGGAAGCCGTCCGAAGCGCCGAAGCGCACGCGCTGCCCGCCGAGTGCCGCGGCGTGCGCATGCTCGACGCGGTCGCGCGCGTCGATCGCGCGCCGCACCTCGTCCTTCACGCGCCGAAGCATGCCGAGCTCGTTCGACGCCCGTTCGAGCAGGTCCATCACCTCGAGGTCGGTGGTGCGCGAGAGCACGGCGTTGGGGAGGAGCATGTCCACCACGCGCCGGTAGTCCTTGCGGGCCATCGCGACGCGCGCGAGCCGGTAGCGCCACTCGGACCGCAGGGCGAGCCGCGACTCCACCGGCTCGAACAGCGCCGCGGCGCTGTCGGGCCGATCGGCGAGGAACTGCGCCCACGCCAGCCGCCCCTGCACGGCCGCGTGCCCCGCGGGGTCGTCCGCGGGCGACGACGCGAGCGCGGGCTCGAGTCGGCGGAGCGCCTCGGCGACGTCTCCTGCCTCGCGGCGCAGCAGCAGCAGGTCCGCGAGCGCGAACAGCTCCTGGCGCGCGCCGCGCAGCTCCACCGCGGCCCGGTAGCAGGCGAGCGCGCTCTCCGGGAGCGCGGCGCGGTCGTAGCTCATCCCCGCGAAGTAGCGGGCCTCGCCGGCGCCGTAGCGGTCCGCGCCCTCGGCCGAGTCCGCGTACGCCAGCAGGCTCGCGCGCAGCGCGGCGGACGGGCTCGCGGCCGTGAGCAGCACCTGCGCGCGCGAGGCGGGGAGTCCGGCGTGCGCCGCCGAGGCGAGGCTCACGGCCAGCAGGGAGAGGATCGCGTTGCGCCGCATGGGGATCTCCTGAGGTTCAGGTGGAGCGCGCCACCGCGAGGAACTCGCGCTCGAGCGGGGAGAGCCCCGCGGCGGGCGCGCCCCAGGCCGCGCGGTCCAGGGTGTGGGCGTTGCGGCCCCGGTGGAGGATGACCGCGCGGTCGCACAGGCGCTCGACGGTCTCGGTGACGTGACTCGCGAACAGCACGGCGCAGCCGGCGGCGGCGAGGCGGCGCAACTCCTGCTTCGCTGCGAGCGCCGCGGCGGCGACGAGCGCCAGCGCGCCGGAGAGCAAGCCGGCGAGCGGACGCTCGACCGGGGTCAGCCACACCGCGGCCGTCAGCACGCCGATCGCGAGCCAGGTCGCGGCGGGCCCGCGTGCGGGGGGGGGGCGCCGCGAGAGCCGCAGGTCCTGGTCGAGCAGCGCGCGCCACGCGCTGCGGGTCCAGCGCGGCGCAGGAAGCCGCGCCTCCCGCACGCGCAGCGCCGCGGCGGAGAGCAGGCGCCGCAGCGGCTCACCCGGCCCCTGCGGCAGCCGGCGCACCGCCAGCGCCAGCGCGCAGCCGGCCAGCGCGGTGGCGTATCCCGCGGCCAAGAGCGCCAGCGCCCACGCCGGCACGAGCCCGAGCGCCGCGGCGAGCAGGGCGACCGCGGGGACCACGGTCCACAGCGCGTGCAACCCCGAGTCCCAGGCGAGGTGGCGCGCGAGCGCGGCGGGCGAGACCGGAAGCGCCAGCCACGGCAGCTCGGGCGCGCCGGACGCCAGGCGGCGCCGGTGCCTGGCATTGGCCAGCGCGCCGCCCACGAGCGCGCACGCGCCGAGCAGCAGCGCCAGGGCGCGGGCGGCCGCCCCCGGCCCGGCGCCACGCGCGAGATGATCGAAGGGCAGCCGGGCCTGCCACGCGATGAAGACCCCCGCGAGCGCCCCGATCGCGAGCAACTCGACGCGCAGCAGCCCGCCGAGCGCCGCGAGGCGGCGGGAGAGCAGGGCGCGCCGGAGCGCTCGGAAGGCGGCGGAGCTGTCGTCGGGTCGGGGCATGGTAGGCCGCATATTGTAGCCGAGCGGAGCGCGCCGCGGCACGCGGCGTTGCGCGGCGCGGGGCCCGCGTGGCACGATGGGGCCGTGACCGCCGGAGCCGCCGTCGTCCATTCGCCGGGCTACCGCTGCGACATCGGGCCCCATGTCTTCCCGATGGCGAAGTTCGGCATGCTGCGCGAGCGGCTCGTCGGCGCGGGGGACGTGGACGAGGCCGCCTTCGTGGAGCCGGCGCCCGCCACGCGCGAGGAGCTGCTGCTGGTCCACGGCCCCGAGTACCTCGACGACCTCGAGCAGTTGCGCTGGACCCCGCGCACCATGATGTCCGAGCTGCCGCTGGCCCGCGACGTCGTGGACGCCTACGTGCTGACCGCGGGCGGCACCACGCGGGCGGCGCGCGAGGCGCTGGCGCGCGGCGTGGCCGTGAACCTCGGCGGCGGATTCCACCACGCCGGTCCCGACCGTGCCGAGGGTTTCTGCTACATCAACGACCTCGCGGTGGCGATCCGCGTGCTGCAGCGCGCGGGCGGGGTACGCCGCGCCGCGGTGGTGGACCTGGACGTGCACCAGGGCAACGGCACCGCGCGGATCTTCCGGGGCGACGACTCCGTGTTCACGCTCTCGCTCCACCAGGAGAACAACTATCCGGCGCCGAAGGAGCCTGGCGATCTCGACGTGGGCCTCGCCGATCACACGGGCGATACCGAGTACCTGGCCCGTCTCGACGAGGCGCTCGGGCGCGTGTGGGCGTTCGCGCCCGATCTCGTGCTCTACCAGGCGGGCGCGGACCCCTACTTCGACGACCAGCTCGGCGGCCTCTCGCTCACCATGGCGGGTCTCGAGGCGCGCGACCGGCGCGTGCTCGAGGGCTGCGCGGCGCGCGGCATCCCGGTGGCGGTGACGCTGGGCGGCGGCTACGCGTGCGACGTCGCGGACACGGTCGCGATCCACCTGGCGACCGTCCGCGTGGCGCTGTCCCTGGCGCCACGGCACGCCGCCGGGGAGCCCGCGCGGTGATCCGCTGCCTGGCCGCTGACGAGCGGGGGGCGCGCGAGGTCGCGGCCGCCGAGGCGGCGAGCATCGCGGCCGCAGGTCCGGGCGCGGTGTGGATCGACTTCGAGGACGAGCCCGAGGACTCGGTGCGCGGGACGCTCGCGCCGCTCGGCATCCACGCGCTGGTGCTGCAGGCCGTGGTCGCACGGTCAAAACGGCCCAAGGTGGACGACTACGGGGCCTACCTCCACGTGGTTGTGCACTCGGCGCGGTGGGACGGCGAGCGTCCCTACCTGCGCGACGTGGACATGGTGGTGGGCGCGCGCTTCCTCGTCACGCATCACCACGGCCGCACGCGCTCGATCGACGCCGGCCGCGAGGTGGTCCCGCGGCGCCCCGAGCTGCTCGCGGGCGGACCCGCGCGGCTCATGCACTTCCTGCTCGACGTGCTCGTGGACCACTGGATGCCGATCATGGATCGGATCGCGAAGGAAGTGGACGCGCTGCAGGAGTCGGTGCTCGGGAGCACCGACAGCGCCGTGCACACGCGCATCGTGCACCTCAAGCGCGGCATGGCGGCGCTGCGCCGCATCGTGGGCCCGCAGCGCGATACGGTGCTCGCGCTCACCCGCGACGAGTTCCGGCCGGTGCCGGCCGAGATGCGCCCCTACCTGCGCGATGTCTACGACCGACTGGCGCGGGTGGGCGACCTGCTCGATTCGTTCCGGGACGAGACCGCTGCGCTCCTCGACCTGCACGTCTCCATCGTCTCAAACCGGCTCAACGAGGTGATCAAGCGCCTGACCGTGGTCGCCACCGTCGGCCTGCCGCTGACGCTGGTCACGAGCTACTACGGGATGAACGTGGGCAGGCCGCCCATGTTCCCCGAGCTCGGCTGGCTCGGCGGGCACCCGCTGCTCGCCGTGTGGATCGTGCTGCTCGCGACGGCGGGGCTGACGTGGTGGGTTCTGAAGCGCAAACACTGGATGTAGCGCACGGAGCGTCATGAGGAGGGGAGGGGACGCTCCGGGCGCACGAGAGGGAATCGCTTCGGGCCTGCGGTCCGTGCGCTGTGCAGCCCCCTTCCCGCGCGGTCACCCCGCCGATCCTCACCGATCACCTCGCTCGTGATCCCGGCTCGCGATCGCGAGACGACAGACCGCGTGCAGCGGACGCGGTCTCGGGTCGGGTCCGAAAGCTCCCTGCCAAGGAGTTCTTTCTGCCCGGCTGCAACGACAAGTCTGTGACCCGCGGGCCGCGCTGTCAATCCCCGGGTTCATCGGGCCCCCGCGGGGAGCGGAGCGCCGCGCGGCCCCCGCCTCAATGCGCGGGCTTTTTCCCGCTTCCCGGCTTCGCGGCAGGCTTCGCCGCGGTTTTCGGGGCGGCCGCCGGGCCCAGCACCTCGAGCACGCAGTCGTCGAAGCGCACCATGCCGGGCGTCGGCGCGTTGTAGGCGAACCACGCCCACACCTCCCAGGCGTCCGGCGGGATGTCCAGCTCGACGGAGGCGAGCTTCCAGTCGTTCGTCCCCGAGACGGGATCGCCCGGCAGGCTCTGCACCATGCCGTGGCCCGACGTGTGGGCGTAGAGACGCAGGAACGCCGAGCCCTTGAGACTGTCGGTCTTCACGTAGGCCGAGAGCCGCAGGCGCTTGCCCGCGAGGTTGCGGTTGCTGATCGGCTGGCACACGCCGACGCGCGCCTGGAAGAAGCCGTCGAGGCCGCCGTAGCACCGCACCGACGCGCCTCCCGAGTGGGCCGCCGTGGTGTCGCGCTCGACGCGCAGGCCCTCGTAGGGCGGCATCGAGTACTCCCACGCATTGCCGTCGCCCTCGAAGCCGGGATCGGCGAGCAGGTTGACGCCCGGCGGCGCGGGTGGAGCGGGGAGCGCGGGCGCCAGCGTGAGCGACGCGTCGTCGAAGATCACCTGGCCGGTGCCGATGAGCCCGCTGCGCAGGTAGATCACGTTGGTCGAGGGCGGCACGAACACCCGCGCCTCGCGGCGCACCCAGTCTGTCTCGGGGTCCGAGAAGTAGAGGCGCTGCCAGCCCAGGTCCAGGAGCGGGTCGTCCACCTTGTTGATGCCGAGCCGCTTGCCGGCCGCGTCCCGGTCCATGCGCCACGACTTCGCCATCTTGCCGATGGTGTCGCGGTACGCCTGCGCCAGGATGTAGGCGCGACCCTGCAGGCCGTTGCTGCGGGTCCACACCGAGAACACGAGGTCCTTCCCCCACGCCTCCGGTCCTACCAGCACGGCCTGGCTCCAGTTGTTCCACAGCGGAAACAGCGTGCTCGTGTTCGCGATGTTCACGGCGTAGCGGCCGCTGCGCACGAGGAACGTGTCCCGCCCGAAGAACACCGTCGGCAGGTTGGTCTCCGAGGTGTCCCAGCCCGCGGGCAGCCACGGGTGGCCCTCGAGCGGCGACTCGAAGTCGGGGTTGACGAGCAGATTCGCGGGAGCGGAGTCCGCCGCCGCCGGGGCCGCGACGGCCACGGCGAGCATCATCAGGATCGCGGCCGACCGGGCGGCGCGCGCAGGACGCAACCGGGACATGCGTTTCCTTTCGGAGTGCGGGGAGGGGCCGGCATGCGGCCGGCGCGGCAGCTGATTATCGGAAGGGCCTCGGGCGTGGGTCAAGGGCTTTCTCCCGCGGCGCTCGCGCCTTGACGCGGCGTGGACACGCGCCCCGCGCGCTGGGCGGGTTGCGGGTCGCGCGGCCCGCCGGATAGAGTGCGACACCGTCCCGCGACGCCGCTTCCCGCATCCCGGAGCCTGCCGTTGTCCGAGTGGTTCTTCACTTCCGACCTGCACGGCCAGGGTGCGCTCTACGAACAGGTGGTCGCGCAGGTCGCGATGCGCCGCCCGCCGGTCGTGATCCTCGGCGGCGACCTGGCGCCGCACGCCACCGGCTCCGAGGGGCTCGCCCGGCAGCGCGTCTTCCTGCAGGGCTTCTTCGTGGAGTTCGCCCGCCGCCTCCACGAGGCCGCGCCCGGGCTCGAGCTGCTGGTGCTCATGGGCAACGACGACTGGGCGGACAACATGAACGTGCTCGACGAGCACGACGGCGCGCTGTGGCGCGTGCTCCACGGCCGCGCGCTCACCGTGGACGGCGTGCGTGTCGCCGGGCTCTCGTGGGTCCCCATCACGCCGTTCGGGATCAAGGACTGGGAGCGCTGGGAAGACGGAGAGGAGGAGTCGCCACGCCGGCTCGACGGCTGGGTGAGCCGCCACGGCGCGGTCGAGCCGCACCGTTTCGATTCCGCGCACCGCGCGCCCACCATCGCCGGAGCGCTCGCGGAGCTCGAGGGGCAGACGCCGCCCGCCCGGACCCTGTTCGTGCTGCACTCGCCGCCTCACGGGACGCGCTGCGACATGATTGGCGCGCACGTCCACGTCGGCTCGCGCGCGATCCGCACGTTCATCGAACGGCGCCAGCCGCCGCTCGTGCTCAGCGGTCACATTCACGAGTCTCCGCGCGTCTCCGCGTCGTGGCGCGATCGCGTGGGGGAGACCATCACCGTGAACCCCGGGCAGTTCGGCACGCCGTGGCTGTGCGGCGTGTGGTTCGACCCGCGTCACGTCGCCGCGTCGCTGCGCCACACCGTCCACGGTTGAGGCGGGCCCGCGCGCCGGTCCCGGCGCCCCCCCGGGTCCGGTCGTCGCGGCGGGCGCCCGTCCAATCGCTGCAAGGTCGGCACGATCCGCGGATCCCGATAGGGGGGTCGCGAGTCTCATGGTAGGATGTTCGCCGCTTCCTGCTCCCCGACACCCGGAGCCCTCCCCATGAGACGCGCGTTCCACCCCGCACTCCTGGCCGCTGCCGCGCTGTTGCTGACCGCCTCCCCGTCCCCGTCCGACCCGCTGTGGCGCGGGTGGGACGCCGGTCTCCGGGAGGCGAGCACCGCGCGGCGCCCGGTGCTCGTGAACGTCTATACGGACTGGTGCGGCTGGTGCAAACGCATGGACCGGGACGTGTACGCGCGCAGCGACGTGCGCGACTACCTCTCCCGCAAGTTCGTCGCGGTGCGGCTGAATGCCGAGGCCTCGGACGCCGCCTCGTACGAAGGCAAGGCCTACACCGAACGCTCGCTGGCGTCGCGCTTCCGCGTGAGCGGCTATCCGACCACCGTCTTCCTCGGCGCGAACGGCGGCCACCTGGCGAACGTGCCGGGCTACATCCCGGCCGACCGCTTCCTGCTGCTCCTTCGCTACGTCGGCGACGGGCACCTCGACCGCGGGGTGTCGTTCGACGACTTCGTGAAGAGCGCGGGCCGCGCGCCGCGCTGAGCGCAGCGGCCGCGGCGCCCATGTCTCTCTTCCACGGCGTCCGGCTCGCGGTGCTCGACACCGAGACCACGGGCCTCGACCCGGCGTCGGGCCACGCGCTCGTCGAGGTCGCGAGCGTCACGCTCGAGGACGGCGGGGTGCGCGACCCCTGGGCCACGCTGGTGCGCCCCGGCCGCCCGATCCCGCCGGACGCCACCGCGGTGCACGGCATCACCGATGCGATGGTGGCGCAGGCGCCCGAGCCGCCGGCGGTCGCCGCCGAGCTGCGCCGGCGCTGTGGCGACCTGCCCCTCGCGCTCCACAACGCGGCGTTCGACCTGCCATTCCTGGCGGCGCTCCTGAGCGGCTGCAGCCAGCCGCCGCTCCTCAACCCGGTCATCGACACGCTGGGTCTCGCGCGGGGGCTGTTCGACTCGGGCGGCAACTCGCTGGGCGCGCTCGCGGCGCGCTTCAGGCTCCCGCGCGAGACCGCGCACCGCGCGCTCGGCGACGCGCTCACCACCGCGCGGCTGCTCCTGCTGCTGGCCGAGCGCTGGGAGCGCGAGCGCGGCGTGCGCACGCTGGCCGAGCTCGCCGCCGCGAGCCAGGACGCGCTGCGGCTCGCGCCACGGCGGACGGCGGCGCGCCCCGGCGCGCCGGTCCCCTTCTAGCCCGGCTGGCGCCGACCGCCGGCCGGGCGCGTTGACACCCGGCGACGCGCGCCGATAATGGGCGCCGCGCGTCGCGCGACGCCTTCACACCGGAGGACCCATGCAGCCGCCCCAGCCGCCCCAGGTCGGAGAAGCTGCCCCGGACTTCAAGCTCAAGGGCCCCGGCGGCCAGCCGGTCACCCTCTCGGAGCATCGCGGGCACAAGAACGTGGTGCTGGTGTTCTACCCGCTCGCGTTCTCGCCGGTGTGCTCGCACCAGCTGCCCGAGATCCAGATGGAGATCGGGCGCTTCGAGGCGCTCGATGCGCAGGTGCTGGGCATCAGCGTGGACAGCTGGTACGCGAACCAGGAATTCGCCCGGAAGCTCCGCCTCACGTTCCCGCTGCTCTCCGACTTCGACCACCAGGCCAGCGAGGCGTACGGCGTCTACATGCCGGAGAAGCGCTACAGCGGCCGCGCCGTGTTCATCGTGGACCGCGAAGGCCGTGTGGCGCACGGCGAGGTCGCTCCGACGCCCGCGGAGATCCCGAGCAACGAGCGCGCGCTGGCGGCTCTCGAGCGGCTGAAGTAGCCCGCCGGGCGTCCGCCCGCGCCGGAAACACCATGGACAAGGACAGACCCACCATTCTCGTGGTGGACCGCGAGAGCGACGCCACCACGGCGCTCATCGGCTTCCTGCGCGGGAACGACGTCGAGGTCGTCTGGGTGCGCGACGGCGAAGGAGCCTTCAACGCGCTCGACAGGACCCGCGTGGACTGCCTGGTCACGGAGCTGCGCGTTCAGCGCATCGACGGCATGGGCCTGCTGCGGCGCGCCCGCGAGAAGAACCCCGGGGTCTGCGCGGTCGTGATCGCCGGGACCGCCGACATCGACCAGGCGGTCGAGGCGATGCGCCAGGGCGCCGCGGACTTCCAGGTCAAGCCGCTCAACCACGAGAAGTTGCTCGCCGTGCTGCGCCACGGCCTCGAGCACCAGGCGCTGGCCGCGCGCGTCGCCGAGATGGAGTCGCAGCTCGACGAGCGCTTCGGCTTCGAGCGCCTCGCCGGGCGCTCGCGCGCCATCGTGCGCGTCATGGAGCAGGTGCGGCACATCGCTTCGACGCGCGCCACGGTGCTCATCGAGGGCGAGACCGGCACGGGCAAGGGACTGGTGGCGCAGGCCATCCACCAGAACAGCCCGCGCAAGGGCGAGCGTTTCGTGTGGGTGAACTGTGGCGCGCTCGTCGAGGGCGTCATCGAGAGCGAGCTGTTCGGTCACGAGCGGGGGGCGTTCACCGGCGCGAGCGGCCTCAGGCGCGGGCGCTTCGAGCTCGCCGACGGCGGGACGCTATTCCTCGACGAGATCGGGGAGATGCCGGCGGCGGTCCAGGTCAAGCTGCTGCGCGCGATCCAGGACCGCTCGTTCGAGCGCGTGGGTGGCACCGAGACCATCAAGACCGACGTACGGCTCGTCACCGCCACCAACCGCGACCTCGCCGCCGAGGTTGCGGCGGGGCGTTTCCGCGAGGACCTCTTCTACCGACTGGGCGTGGTGCGCATCCAGATGCCGCCGCTCCGCGAGCGTTCCGAGGACATCCCACTGCTGGTCGAGGCGTTCATTCGCGAGTTCAACGGCGAGCACGGCCGGCGCGTGACCGGCATCACGCGGGGCGTGCTCGACCGGCTCATGCGCTACCCGTGGCCGGGGAACGTGCGCGAGCTCAGGAACACGGTCGAGGGGATGGCGGTGTTCGCCGAGGGGCGCCGCGCGCTCGACCTCTCGGACCTGCCGGACGCGCTGCGCGAGGTCGAGAGCGCGGGGGAGAAGCTCGAGCTGCGCGTGGGCATGACGGTGAACGAGGCGGAGCGCCAGCTCATCGCAGCCACCCTGCGTCATACCGGCAACGACAAGCCCCGCGCGGCCGCCATGCTGGGCATGGGGCTCAGAACGCTGTACCGCAAGCTCTGCCGGTATTCCCTGGGCTGACCTTCCGGGTGCTAATACCCCGGCCCCTTTCCGCCGATAACGCCGGGAGTCCCACCGTCACCAAGCGGGAGGTCCGTCATGGCGTTCCAGGGGGCCGGCGATCCGGCCCGAGAGCTGCCCGAGCAGGGCCCCGACCCGGCGCCCTCGTCCGTCGCGGCCCCGTCGCGCCGGCGCCCCGACTGGCTGGTGGGCCCGGACGAAGGATTCGTATCCGAGCTGGAGCGCAAGCAGAAGGAGCGCGAGACCGACCCGCTCCCGCACCCCGTGCTGATCCGGCCCGGGGGCGAACCGCCGACTCCGGCGGAGGCGCCGCCGGCGCGAGCGCCCGAGCCCACCCTGATCGAGAAGTCGCTGCCGCCGGCGCCCGGGCCCGACATGGTGCCGGGGGCACCGGAGCCCGCTGCCACGCCCGTGGGGTGGACCGCGGCCGCCAGCAGCCTGCCGCTCCCCCCGGGGCTGGCGCGTCCGAAGCGCCGCGTCGAGCCCGCGTTCGACGATCTGGAGGTTCCGTCTGCCCGGTCCGAGTTCCCATCCGGGAAGGAGGCTCCGGCGCAGCCCGCCGGACATGCGTTGGGCCCGCTCGAAGAACCCTGGTGGATGGTGGTCGGGGACAACCTCCGCCACGACTGGCGCATCCTGGTCGCGGCCGGGGCGGGACTGGCTCTGCTCGTGGCGGGCCTGTGGCTCGTGCCTCGCCAGGACCCGGGGACGCCGCTCTCGGAGATCCGGCGTCATCCGGGGCAGTTCGACGGCCGCTCCGTCGTGGTGACCGGCCAGGTCGGCGACGTGTTCCCGCTCGGCGGGGGACATGCTTTCTACTTCGTGCAGGGCCGCGACACGATCGTGGCCTTCACGCGCAGCCGGGTGCCGGTGCCGCGCCAGCGCCTCAGGCTGGAAGGCCAGATCAGCACCGGCTTCCTCGACGGCCTGCCGCGCCAGGCGCTGTTCGAGACGGCCCGCTGAGCCCCGGCCGGCGCGCTCCGCCGCGCGACCGGCCGCTCCCGCCGCCTGATTGGAAAACGGTTGCGCCCGTCCCAACTTCCCGCTTGACTTCCCAGGGCCCTGCTGCCAAGTTGGCGCCGCTCGGCGGCTCCTGCCAGCCATGCCGTGTCATTTGGGCAAAGCTGGCCCGGGACGCCGCCCCGTGCAGGCCCCCGCAGGCTCCCGATCCAGAACCTCAAGTCGAATCACTCCAGAAGGTTGAGAGGCTCGAACGGCGAGCCAGCCGCGGGTGGCACTTGGCTTGCGGAATGGCGACGCGCTGATTCGCATGCGCCGGCCCGGGAGCTCGGCGCCGGCGCCTCAGCGGTCCCACATCCCAACGACGGCCCGTTCGGGCCGCTATCAGGAGGAATTCATGAACGTCCGTCCTCTCGCTGACCGCATCCTGGTCCGCCGCATCGAGGAGAAGGAGACGGTGCGGGGCGGGATCATCATCCCCGACACCGCGAAGGAGAAGCCGCAGGAGGGCGAAGTCGTCGCCGTCGGCCCCGGCCGGAAGACCGAGGAAGGCAAGCTCATTCCACTGGACGTGAAGAAGGGCGACCGCGTGCTCATCGGCAAGTACAGCGGCACCGACGTGAAGATCGACGGAGTCGAGTACGTCATCC
>ERZ1292640.1120-Hain-H43-02um-R1-1120-length-22140-cov-8_pt1 | contig 18316 bp, 15 predicted proteins | sample MGYA00564404_ERZ1292640 | MGnify/ENA primary metagenome ERZ1292640 (study PRJEB36523, sample SAMEA6512636) | groundwater metagenome | collected 2019-01-08 | study: AquaDiva: Metagenomics assemblies of 32 groundwater samples
CGCAGCACCCCAGCACCTCAGCACCCCAGCACCCCAGCACTTCAGCACTTGAGCACCCCAGCACCCATTCTCATTCGCCCTTAATCGCTTGAACAACCGGCGTGGCCGATGCGAGCCGGACGGCAAACAACGACGACACCACACCGGTCGCGATGACCGCCGCCATCAGCGCGGACAGGCTCCCGATCGGCACGGCCTGCGCGCGTTCCTGCATGGCCGGCCAGACGGCGACGATGGCGCAGATGGTGCCCAGCAGCGTGCCGGACACGACCAGCATCAATCCTTCTGACAGCACCATGCCGCGAATGTTGAACGGCTTGAAACCGATGGCACTCAGCAGTCCGAGATCCCGCCGACGCTCCAGCACATTGCGCGCCAGCACCGCGCCCAGTCCCACCGTGCCGAGCAGCAGGCCCAGCGACCCCAGCGCCTGGAACGTCGCGAGGTAGGTGTTTTCGACCTGGTGATACGACGCCCAGCGGTCGAGGGTGTTGCTGACGTCGAGGCCGTAGTCCGACAGGCGATCCTCGAGGTGAGACGTCACCGCGGCCATGGTGGCCGGCGGCGTGTCGATCATCCACACGCGGTAGCCTTCATGCTTCGGGAACAGGCGGACGAAATCGCCCTCGCCGATCACCAGTTCCGACTGCAGCACGCTGTCGGCCAGCGCGCCGACAATGCGCAGGCGGACGGGCGGCTGGCCTTCGGGCGTGAACGCGAAGTCGTCGCCGATGCCGAGGTGCAGCACGTACATCAGCGTCGTCTGGTCGGCGATGGCCGCGACCGCGCCATCATCGAAGGTGCGGCCCAGCAGCGTCCACGGATTGGCGCGTTCCGCCGGCGTGCTTGCCATCGAGGCCGCGAAGGTGAAGCGGCCGTCGCCGGCGAAGCCCGGACCTGGCGCGATGATGCGCGGGTTGGTCGGCCGGTACAGCGTCAGGCAACTGGTCTCGTCGCCGGGCCGCAGCCGGAAGCGCGTGACCCTGGCGTTCGCGAACACCGGATCCCCGCTCTCGAAGCCGAGGCCATCACGTCCCTCGGCGGTATTGGGGTCGTGCATCAACGGCGCGACCGATTCGGCCATCAACGAGAAGCCGCCGGTGCCGGACGTCTTGTCGCCGCTGGTCGCCGGTTCCTTTCGGAACGCGCCGACGCTGACCAGGACGAAACAGGCAAAGGCGATCAGCGCCAGGCTGAGGACCGAGCGGCCGGGATGAACCGCGGTGTGGCGGAACCCCAGTTGCGACATGCCGGTCAGGCCGCGCGTCAGCGGTCGCGACGGCCGGCGCCGCCGCAGCCAGGCCGAGGCGCCCGAGAGCCCGGCGATCAGCCACGACCCGCCGGCCCCGAAAAACCCGGCAGTCGGGTTGAGTATGCCGGACGAGGAGGCGGCGATCAGGATGACGCCGAGCAGAAGAAAGCCCAGTGCCAACCACTTTGAACGTAGAGGCGCGCCTTTAGACGCGCCTGCGCCCGCTAGGCGGGTCTGAAGACCCGCCTCTACGACACCTGTCAACAGCGATCGCGCCGATCGCCGGCTCATCTTGCGTACGCCGAGCCACAGCGCCAGGATGCCGGCCGCCAGCGCGCCCACGGTGCCGGCGGCCAGCCATTCGGGCGCCACGTGCAGCGTGAGTTTGGTGGTGCCGACGGCGCCAACCCACCACGTGCGCAAGCCGTACATGACCAACGCGGCGTAGCCGACGGCGGCGCCAATGCCGATCACGGCGCCGGCAATGGCCAGCACACCGCCTTCGCGGACGAAGACGGCGCGAATGGCCGACGGCGCGAAGCCGACCGTGGCCAGCAGTCCGACTTCACGCGTGCGCTGTTCGAGTCCAACGGCGAAGAAGAGATACGCCAGCAAGAGCGCCGACACCACGAGGAAGAAGCTGAAGTAGAGGAAGTACTCGCCGAAGTCTGTCGTACCCTGGGCCGCCGCGAGGGCTTCGGCGCGCACGGCGCGCGCGGTGAAACCGGCCGACGCCGGGCTGATGTCCTCTGGCGCCACGGGCGTCGGGCCCGACAGGCGCATCGACGACACGCGGCCGTGGCGCGATCCCCACAGCCGCTGCCCCTCGGCCAGCGCCACGATCGCCTTGGGCGCCGCGCGGTAGCGGTCCCAATAGTCTTCGTCCTGCGCGCGGATGCGCTTCAGCTCAACTGGAAACGGCGGATCCCACGACGTCATGTCCGCGGCATCGCTGATGCCGGGGTAGTCGGGCGTCAGGGTTGGGTCGCCGCCAATGCCGGTCATTGGCGTGACCCCGACCAGCGTGAACCTGGCGCTGGCCGAGGCCAGGCCATCGGCGTCGGACCACAGGAAGTAGTCGAGCGTGACCTCGTCGCCGATGCGCGCCCGCAGGTCCGCCGCGGCCCACTCGTTCAGCCAGATCGGCGCATGGCCGGGAAATAGGGGTCGGGGATCTTTTTCGGTCTCCGGTTGCGAAAAAGACGTTAAAACAGGCCTGTTCTCTCGATTGATCCGCAGGGTTTCGCCAGGGTTTCTCCCGAAAAGATCCCCGACCCCTTTTTCGGGTCCGACCACCCCTGCCATGCGGTTGTAGCCGTCCAAGTCGATCGCCGACACGGTGGAATACGGAATCTCGCGGTCGCCGATGCGGATGCTGTTGGCGACGTAGGTTAGCGACGGCAGGACCATCCGCCGGTCGCGCGCGGCAAGGTCCTCGATGGTGTTGACCACGTTATCGGTGAGCAGCCCCGCTCGCGTTTCGACCACCGTCATGGTGGAGGCAACCCCTTCGTGGGGTTGCCTGGAGCGTATCGTCCTGACGCGCAGGCCAAGATCGTCGAGCGCTGCCACTGGTGTGATCAGCCCGCTCACCAGCCTGGCGGGATCAACGTCCGACGGGTCATTCACCGAGAGCAGGATGGTGTTGGCGCGGTCGCCCAGTCCCAAATCGCGCTGCAGGCGCCCGATCGGCAGGTAGATCGCGAATACCGCGCCCTGGGTCGGCGCCAGCGAGAACTCGCCGAGCGCCGCATCATCCAGCACGCGGGCGACCGTCACCCGAATGCGTTCGCCGGTGGTCTCACGCCGGCCTTGCAGCGTGGACAGGGGAATGTCGGTGGGCTTGGCGACCCGCAAGGTCAGCGAGTCGCCAACCTTGGCGCCGACTTCCTGCGCCAGCGCCGCGCTGACCAGCGCCTCGCGCCCGGAGACCGCGAACCCCTCGAGACCATGAAAGCGGCCGAAGCGCTCGTCGATGCCGTAGGCCATCACGGTACCGGCGGTCTGCTTCGACTCGTCGTGGACGACGGCGCCGCCAAACACCACCAGGGGAGCCGCCGATCGCAACACCCGATACGCGTCGACCCGGGCGCCGAGCGGCGTCTGTTGAGGTTGGATGGACCGGGTGAGCAACGCGTCGGCCAGCGCGGTCCGGAAGAAGGTCGGCGACGCGACGATCACGTCGGTGGCCCCCAAACGGCCCAGCGCGATTTGCTTCAGGCTTTCGCGCACCGAGGCGCCGACCAGCAGCGCACCGGCCAGTACCGCGACGGCCACCGCCACGCCGAGCACCACCATCACGTGGGTGGCGGCATAGAACCGGAGGCTGGCCCTGGTCAACATGGCTACACGGTCAACGAGCCGCGGTTCATCGACCAGCGCCGCTCGAATCGCGCGCCCAGCGCCTCGCTGTGCGTGACCACCATCAGCATGGTGTGTTGCTGCGCATGCAGGCGGAGGATGAGATCGGCGACGAGGTGCGCGGTTTCGGCGTCGAGGTTGCCGGTCGGCTCGTCGCACAGCAGCAGGCTGGGCTGCCGCACCAGGGCGCGGGCGATGGCGGCGCGCTGTTTCTCGCCGCCCGACAGCGCTGAGGGCAGGTGGTCCAGGCGATCCGACAGCCCGACCTGCGACAGCAACGTGCGCGCGCGTTCGCGGGCATCCTTGTCGGCCTCGCCGACCAGCGTCGGCACGAGCACGTTCTCGAGCACGGTGCACTGCGGCAAGAGGAAGTGATCCTGCAGCACGAAGCCGATCTCGCGGTTACGGAACGCGGCCAGCGGCCCGGGCTTGAGGGCGTACGGATCCGTGCCGTCCAGGCGCACCGAGCCCGTGGTGGGCGGCTCCAATCCGCCGAGGATGTAGAGCAGCGTGCTCTTGCCGGATCCCGATGGCCCCATCACGCAGGCGGAATCGCCGGGCGACAACGACAGCGACACGTCGCGCAACACGACCAGGTCGCCGGCCGGGGATGGGTATGACTTGGACAGGTTGATGGCTTCGAGCATTTGATTCGAACGGGTCAACAGGAGATCAAGAGATCAAAAGATCAAAAGATCAAAAGATCAGAAGATCAAAGACTCCTATTCTCCTGGCCTCCTGTTCAGTATGGCCGACTCATACGCGGCCAGCACCGCGCGCGCCATGTGGTCCGTGGTGTAGTGCGCGCGGACGCCGGCCGCGCCACTGCGGCCAAGCCCGGCGGCACGGCCCGGGTCGCGCCACAAATCGTATAGCGCATTGGCGATGTCGGCGCCCGATTCGGATGCGGCGACCACGCCGCCGCCGGTGCGGGCGATCATCTCCGGAAACGCGCCATGGTCCGGCTGCACCACCGGCACGCCGCAGGCCATGGCTTCGAGCAGGTACAGACCCTTGGGTTCGTGATACCCGCTGGGGACCGACAGCACGTCGATGTCGTGGAAGAACTCCACCTTCTTGGCGCGTTCGACGGTGCCGCGATACACGAACTCATCGCCCAGGCCGGCGGCGCCGAGGCGCGCGCCAATGCCCTCGAGGTACGGCCGATGCTCCGGCGGCAGGTAGCCCGCCGCGATCAGCCGTGACGGCGGCAGCCCCTTATCGGTGCGGAGAATGCGGTACGCCTCGGCCAGGTTGTGCAGGCCTTTCTCGGGCGCGATGCGGGCGAAGTACCCGATCGTAAACGGGTCCGTCCGCGTGCGCACCGTCACCGTCAGGTCGTCGACATTCACGCCGAGCGCGGCGACCCGCATCTTGTGCGGCGGAATGGCCAGGTAGTCCTGCATGAAGCGGGCGTAGTACTCGCTCACGGCAATGAACAGGTCGACCTCGGCGACCTGGGCCCGCACCAGTTGTAAGGCCTCGGCGCGATACGGCTCCGGCAACCCGTCGAGAAACAGGTCCTCGCCCTGCAGCGTGACCACCACCGGGCAGCGCAGTTGCCGCTTGAGCGGCGCAGCCAGGCTGATCAGCAGCGTGTAGGGGATGTTGGCAATGTCGAAGGCCGGCTCGTCGCGCAGGAACTCGATCAGCTTGTCGATCTCCTGCTTCTGGTGGCCGTGTTCACCGCGCAGGGTCGAGACCGTGAGCGCGCCCAGTTCCCTGGGATCCACCGAGATCGATCCGCTCGTGAACGCCTTGATCACGGCGGGGGCGTCGAGCAGGCGGCCCAGGAAGCGCGGCGCCCTGCGAAACAGCGACGAGTGTTGTTCGAGGTAGACACTGATGCCGCCGAAGAACACCCGCTGCTGGCGGCTGACGTTCTCCTCGTCGGTCAGCGTCGGCGTGTAGAACGGCAGCAGCGTGACGTCGTGCCCGAGCTTGATCAGCCGGGCGGCCAGCGCGTTGTCGCGCAGGCAGCTGCCGCAATACATCGACGCGGCGCCGGCGGTGAGCGAGAGGATGCGCAATCGCCTTTGACTTTACCAGACCAGGGACCAGCGACGACCCGCAGCCACACGGGCGGCCGCCGGGGTCGCGCCGGCCATCGGGCCGACAGTCAAGATGTTGTGTTTTATAAAGTATTACTTTAAAATACTCAATTATGAGACATGTCCATCGAGCGCTGGCTGGACAGCTCGCGAAGGCGATGCGGGCGTTTCCCGCCGTGGTCCTGACCGGGCCCCGCCGCGCGGGCAAGACCTGGCTCCTGAGGCGGCTGTTCCCCCAAGCGGAGTACTTCCTGTTGGAGGATCCAGGCATCGTGGCGCGGCTGCGCGCCGACCCGCAGGGCTTCCTCGATGCCATCTCCACGCCCGTGATCCTGGACGAAGTGCAGAACGTCCCCGAGGTGTTCGCGCTCGTGCGCGCACGTATCGACCGCCACCCGCGCCAGGTGGGCCGGTGGCTGCTCACCGGCTCGCAGGACGCCGCGTTGATGCAGGGTGTCACCGAGTCGATGGCCGGCCGGGCGGCGGTGTTGCAGCTCTACCCCCTGTCAGCGCGCGAGACGCCGAAGGTCACGCTGTTGCGTGGCGGCTATCCGGAGGTGCTGGCGCGACCGGCGGCCGCCCGGTTGTGGTTTGCCTCGTACCTGCAGACCTACCTCGAGCGCGATGTCCGGGCGGTGACGGCGGTCCGGGACCTGGCCACGTTTCGCCGGTTCCTGGCACTGGTCGCCAGCCGTCACGGGCAAGTGCTCAATAAGAGTGATCTCGCGGCGCCGCTCGGCGTCAGTGTCCCGACGATCACCCAGTGGCTGGGCATTCTCGAAACGACCGCGCAGATTCTCGTGGTGCCGCCGTTCTACGAGAATCTCGGCAAGCGACTGATCAAGTCGCCCAAGGTGTATGTCTTCGACTCGGGCCTGGCTTGCCACCTGCTGGGAATCGATTCGGCGGCGGAACTGGCCAAGTCGCCGTTTGCCGGAAGCCTGTTCGAGGGGTTCGTCGCCGCAGAGATCGTCAAGGCCCAGGTGAACGCCGGTGGCCGCCGGGAGCTCTATCATTTCCGTGACGAGCAGGGACTCGAGGTGGATTTCGTCGTGCCAGGCCGTGGCGGCTCGTTGAACCTGGTGGAGTGCAAGAACACCACCACCGTGACGCCGGCGATGGCCGGCCCGATGCAACGGTTGCAGGAGGCAGTGCGAAAGAAGCGTCGCCTCGACGCCGGGCTCGACCTGTTCCTGGTGCACCAGCCGCCGAAAGCGAGAAGCCGGATCACCGCCGTCGCGCCCGGCGTCCGGGCGCTCGCGTGGCGCGACTTCCTCGACGTGGTGCCGTAGGGCTACGCCAGCCGCTGAATCGCCCGCCGCGCGTAGAGATGCTCGAACAGGTTGCCTTCGTGCGGCTGATCCCAGCCAATCTGCGTCGTCGACAGCGGCCCGAAATTCAGGCGGTCGACGTGGGGCGACGCGACGAAGCGCGCGCGGAATGCCGGATCGTTCGAGATGCACGTGACGACCAGCGACGGCCCCAGGCAGTGGGGCAGTTCGTCGGCCGGCACTTCGACAACGCTCGCGTACGGAAAAAGGAACTCGCGATTGGCCAGCGGATGGTCTGCGTTGCAGCGGACGATGGTCGGCAACAGGTAAGTGCCGCCATGCGCCGACGCCACTCGTCCCCCTTCGCCAAGGCCACGGAGGACAGGGTCCGCGTTGCGCACGGTTGCGGAGACATCGCGCGCGGTGCCGCTTTCGCCAGTCATGTCGGCGTCGATCATCGACGAGATGCGCCCGGCGGTATCGGGATCCGCAAACGGCGCCAGCACCGCCTCCGGGTCATCGGCCTTCCGCGGTACGACCTGCGACAGCCGCCTGGCGAGCGCGTCGGCAATCCGATCGCCGTGCTTCGTGACCCACAGCCCCGAGGCATTCACACAGGACCGGCCGCCGTTGTTCGAGATCGACTCGGCGATCACGTCGATGTACTGCTCCCACTGGTCGGCGACGTCCGGTCCAATGACCACCTTGCTGAAGCCTGGTCCGTGCACTTCGACACGGCCATCGGCCTGCCAGCGTTTGGTGGAGCCGACATCACCGAACACCATGCCCCGGCCGGTCGAGCGCAGGATCTCGTTGCCGCCGGCGTGATCGGTTGGGTAGTAGGCGAACACTTCGGCAGGAGCGCCCGCCTTGACCCACGCGTAGATCATGCGCAGCGGCGTCCACGGCTCGGCGCTGCCGGGCTTCAGCACCAGCGGCATCTTGAGCACCGTCGCCGGCGCCCATAGCGAGTGCACACCGGGCGAGTTGCTGGGCAGCACCACGCCCATGGCATCGCCGCGCGCGAAGAAACTCAGCATCTGGCCGTTGACGACGCCGTAGCCTTCGTCGAGGACCTTGAGATCGAGTCCGCGCGTCAGGCCGGCCAGCACCTCGGTGACCTTGCTGAGCACGCCGTGCACCTTCAGCATGTTGCGCTTCACGTTACTGAACGGCGCGCCGGTGGTGGCCGAGACCTGTTCGATGTAATCCTGCGGCGACTGCATGGTGCCGCTCTCGGGATCGAGGGGCAGCGTGTCGTTCAGGAAATGTTCGGCGGCGCGCCCGGCCATCGCCACCAACTCAGCGTGGGGGATCTTCTGCAGCGTCGCGCGCGCATCGGCCTGGCGCAACAGGTCGCGCCGAATCATGCCGACGTTGGCCTGGCTCATCGACACGAACGGCTCCCGCGTGCGGAAGTGCGGCGTGACCACCTGGTTCACGCTGCGATACGGCACGCCCCAGCGCAGGATCGGCAGGTGGAGCACGTCAGTACACTCCCTCGACGACGGATTTCTGGAAGCGGGAGAAGGGCCTGACGTTCCTGACGCCGTCCCAGGGATATTGCTCGCACGGCGCTTCGCGCTCGCACTCGTCGCGCTCGAGGAAGCGCGGCATGAAGAACTCCTTGGTCAGCGTCGTCAACCGGACCCGGCCGGTCTGGCCGTAGTCGACCAGCTTGGCCGGGTTGTCGGGATCGACCACTTCGATCATCGCGCGCGGTGCGGGGGGGTAGTAAATGATTGCCCAGTTGTCGTCCTTGGTCGGCGGCTTGTGCGGACCGAGGCCCATCAGCGTGTTGCCGTAGGTGGGCGCGAAGTACGCGCCTTCCATCAGTTCCTCGACCGCGAAGCGATGGAACTGCGGCGTCATTTCGGTGCCGCCGCAGAACACGCCGGTGATGCCGGCCTTCTTGAGCGAGATGCGCTCGCACAACGCCTCGAGCAGCTTGGGCGTGGTGAACAGGCACTTGATGCCGTCGTGCGCCTTGAGCAGCGTCAGCGCCTGGTCGATGACGTGGCGCTTGTAGAGCTCCATCATCTCCATCTCGCCCATCTTGATCAGCTTGATCACCCAGCGCGGGTCGAGGTCCACCATGAAGCAGATGCCGCCGCGATGCTGGGCGAGGTGTTCGATGGCGAGGCGCAGGCGGCGGGGTCCGCTCGGGCCGATGTGCAGCCAGTCGGCGCCCTTGGGGAACTTGTCGTCGGGCAGGGTTTTGCTGAACTGTTCGTAGTCGATGCGGAAGTCGTTGATGTTGATGCGCGACTTCGGCACGCCGGTACTGCCGCCGGTCTCGAACGTGTAGATCGGCTTGTCCTGGTAAGCCTTCGGCACCCAGCGCCGCACCGGTCCGCCGCGCAGCCACTCGTCCTGGAACGCCCCGAACTTGTCGAGGTCGTCATAAATCGACACTTCCTTGCGGGGATCCCAGCCGGCCTTCTTCGCCCAGTCGAGCCAGAACGTGCAGCCCGTGTCGGGGGAGAAGTGCCATTGCATCAGCTCGCGCACCCACGCGTCGAGCGTGGTGCGGGCCTGGTCCAGAGCGGGAGCGGCGACGGGCATATCGAGCGATTGTAGTTCAGGGGGGTGGGGCTCGTGGCCCGCGGCCACTCGTGGGGCTCGGGCCTTCCACCTTCGCGCTGACGCGCTACGGCGGACAGGTCGGCCCTCGTAGGGCTCGGGGCTGCGCCCCTCGTGGGGTACCCTCGGCGAACACCTCCTCTGGTTTCGGGCTACACTCCGCGGGATGCCGCCAGTGGTTGCCGCGGTCGCCGCTCTCATTGTGCTGGCCGTCGCCGCACAATGGTTCCTGCGCCGGAATCGGCAACGACTGCTTTCGACAATTCGCACGAACTGGGGCCAACCGAGTGCCCGCACTCGCAAGATGGATGCGATCGCCGAGTATCACCGCTCGGTGGTTCTCGCTCATGGCCTCGGCCGAGCGCTTGACGATCGCACCTGGAGCGGCCTCGACATGGACGCGGTCTTTCAGTCGATCGATCGTACTGAGAGCACGCTCGGCCAGCAGGTTCTCTACCATCGGTTGCGGCGACAGAATGCCGGCGACCTCGGCGAGTTCGAGCAGCTGGTCGAGCGGATGTCGCGTGACGCTTCAACCCGCGAGCGGATTCAACTCGCGCTGACCGGACTCCGGGATCCCGACGGCTACGACCTGTGGTGGCTGACTCAGGCGGACGCGCTGATGCGGCCGCGCTGGCACGTCGTGTTTACCGTTTGGGCAGTGCTCGTGCTTGCTGCGATGGTGGTCATTCCCTTCTGGCCCAGCGCGATTCTTGTTCCAGTCGCCGGTGCCGCCATCAACCTGCTCATCAGGACCAAGACGGTCTGGCGAGTGAGTTCGATGATCGGGCCGTTCCGCCAGGTCGTTGCGTTGGTGTCGGCGGCGGAAGCCGTGCGCGACGGCAACCTGCCCGGCGCCATGGCGGAGGCACTCTCGCGCGACCTGCCGGCCATGGCCCGGCTGGCCGCCATCGCGCGCTGGGTCGGCCGCGATCCGTCCAAATCAAACGAGTTGATCGCGGGGTTCTGGGAGTATCTCAACCTGCTCTTCCTGTTGGACGTCAACGCGCTGTCGTTTGCAGTCAACGCACTCCACGGTTGCGGTCCCGCTCTCCTTCGGATCATCGGCGCGGTCGGAGAGGTTGATGCGGCCATCAGCGTGGCATCCCTCCGCGCCGGATCCGACGGCTGGGTGCGTCCCCGGTTTCAGGCGTCCTGGCCTCACTCCGCGCTGACTGGCATCAGGCATCCGCTGATCGCCGACGCGGTGCCCAACTCGATCACGCTGGGCCCACCCTTTGGCGTCCTGGTTACCGGCTCCAACATGTCCGGCAAGTCGACGTTCTTGCGGACCGTCGGCGTCACGACCGTCCTGGCGCAGTCGATCAATACCTGCTTCGCCACCGACTATCGCGCGCCCGTCGCTGCTGTAAGAAGCTGTATCGGGCGCGCCGACGATCTGGCTGCCGGCAAGAGCTACTACATTGTCGAGGTCGAGGAAGTGCTGGCGAGGGTGAAAGCCAGCACCTCGGCAGAGCCGCACCTGTTCCTGTTCGACGAGCTGTTCCGAGGCACGAACGCCGTCGAACGGATTGCCGCGGGCGAAGCAGTCCTGAGGGAGTTGCTGCGCGGCCCTGGCCACAATCACGCGGTCATGGCAGCCACGCACGATGCCGAGCTCGTCGAGCTGCTGCGTGACGAGTACCAAGCATTCCACTTCGAGGATTCAATCGGACCAGAGGGTTTGACGTTCGACCACCGCCTCGCGCCTGGCCCCGCGACCACCCGAAACGCCATCACCTTGCTGGAGCTCCACGGCGCACCGCCATCGGTTGTGAAGGGCGCGCTGGCGAGAGCCGCGGAGCTCGACCGGAAGCGCGGCGCGTCACCCCTTCAGGGCGCGTAGGGCTCGGGCCTTCCACCTCCGCGCTGACGCGCTACGGCGGACAAGTCGCCGCTCGTGGGGGAACGTAACTTGCTCCCACTCCGCGCATGCTCAAACACCACACACTGGTTGCGTGGCAGCGCGCGGATGATCTGTTCATCGAAATTCACAGGCTGACCCGAGTGAGCTTGCCGCGGGAAGAGAGGTACGAGCTTTCTTCACAACTCCGACGGGCCGCGTACTCAGTTCCGGCCAATATTGTGGAGGGATATGCCCGGCAGTTCCGCAAGGAGAAGTTTCACTTCCTCAGCATCGCGTCGGCGTCGCTTGCTGAGGTCGGGTATGGCCTACACGCGGCGTGGCGACTGGGGTATTTGTCACCCGCGCAATACGACGCGTTGGAACTGCAAGTGAGGCAAGTGGCTGCGCCACTAAATGGTTTGTTGGACAGGTACAGGAGCGGCGAGCCTGTGGAAGGTGTGTCGAGTAAGTGATCCCCCAGGAGGGCCGACTTGTCGCGCCGAAGCGCACGCGCGGAGGCGGAAGGCCCGACCCCCACGAGCCCGCCTTCGCCGAAGGCTTCGGCGTGGCGAGCCCTACGATGGCGCGAAGCGCCGAGCCCTACGACGCGCGCGAGCGCGGCGCACCAGGGAAGAACGCCGGCGTGTTTGCGATGTACTCCGCGTACCCAGGCTTGGTCGTCTTCAGCGTCTTCTCCAGCATCGCGACCCCCGAGACCCGGATCAGCAGGAAGGTGATGATGGCCGGTCCGATCAGGCCGAGCCATCCGCCCGGTGTGCCCGCGCCGATCAGGCCAAGGCCCCACCACAACACCGCTTCACCGAAGTAGTTGGGATGCCGCGTGTAGCGCCACAGGCCCGTGTCCATCACCCGGCCCTTGTTGGCAGGGTCGGCCTTGAACCGCCGCAGTTGCTCGTCGCCGATGCTCTCGAACAGGAAGCCGGCGGCGAAGACCAGTGCGCCGGCCTGATCCAAGATGGTGAAGTGCACGGGCGTGGCTGAGGTCACCGCGTAATAAAGGGGCAGCGCGACGATCCACGCAATCACGCCCTGCAGCAGGAAGACCTTGAAGTAGCTCCGATACCACCACGCGGCGCCATATTGCTTGCGCCAGGCGGCGTAGCGGAAGTCTTCGCCGTGACCGAGGTTGCGCGCGCCGATGTGCACAGCCAGGCGCACCGCCCACAGCGCGACCAGTGCCACCATCAGCCGCGCCCGCGAACCCGGTTCGGCGGTGGCCAGGTAATAGGTCACGCCAATCAACAGGATCAGCGGGCCCCACGCGATGTCGACGATGCTGGAATCACGGACGGCGAGCGAGACCAGCCAGAGGAGGATGCCGAGCGCGATGACGGCCGCCAGACCGATCAGCACGCGCGGCCTACCGCGGGCCGTACCGCGATGACAGGTACTCGACCAGCGGTTCCTTGTCGGCGTCGGTGACCGCCGCGCCCCAGCGCATCATCTTCTCGACCGACCGGGTCCAGCCCGTCTTCGACAGCTTCTGCTGCTCGATGATGTCGGCGTCGTGGCAGGTCAGGCATGCTCGCTTGTAGGACCCTTCGGCTGCGCTCAGGGCAAGCGCCGCCCCCGCGTCGCTGGTTGCATGCGCCGCCGCCGGCCGCGGTCCGAAGTTCGCCGCCAGGTAGGGCTGCAGCACCTCGCGCTCGGCCGGCGTAACTGCCGCGCCCCACCGGACCATCTTGTCGACCGATCGGGTCCAGCCGGTCAGCGACAGCTTCTGCGAGGTGATGATGTCGCTGTCGTGACAGCTCACGCAGCGCTGCTTCATCACGTCGGCGCCAGGCCCGGCGGGCAACGCTTGCGCGCCAAGCGCTTGTGCGGCAAGCACCTCAGCACCCAAGCACCCCAGCACCCGAGCACCCCAGCACCCCAGCACTTCAGCCCGCCAGCACCTAAGCACCTTTAACCTCAACCCGAACGGAGTCGTACTGGTTCCACAAATAGCCGGATGGATTCCACTGCGAGACCGCCGGCTGCGCGTTGCCCTTCGAGTCGGTCGCGCGCGACAGCACCAGCACCGATTGCGGCGTGCTCACCGTGAAGGTGTGTTCGAACCGCCGCCAGGTGTACTTCGCCTGTTCACCGACCAGCCGCGTGGGTGCCCACGTGGCGCCGTTGTCGATCGAGATATCGACCTTGGCAATGTCGCTTTCGCCGGCCCACGCGAAGCCGCCGATGGCAATCTTGCCGGGGGCGAACGATGTGCCGGCGACGGGCGTCGTGATCAACGACTTCACGACCAGGCCGGTGAGCGGCACCATGTCCCTGGCATCAACCGCCGCGCCCGGCGCGATCCGCCGGTTGGGGTAGCGGTACGCGGTCGCCACCCAGAAGCTGTCGCTGTCCTTGTCGAGCACGTTGAGCGCGTTCAACCACTTCACCGAATAGGCCCCTTCCCAGCCGGGCACGATGGCGCGCAGCGGGAAGCCGTGGACGATGGGGATTGGCTGGCCGTTCATGGCGTAGGCGAGGATGGTGTCGGGATGCATGGCCTTGGCCATCGGCACCTGGCGGACGAACGCCGGCATGGTGCCGAGCGGACGATCGGCGGCGTGCATCTCGACGTTCTTGGCCGTCGTCTTCACGCCCGCGCGCTTCAGCACGTCTGACAACCGCGCGCCGGTGAACCGGGCCGTACTGACCGCGCCCTTTTCCCACTGAACGCCGGCGACGCCGGGCTCGAAGAACGCGCGGCCGTTGCCCGCGCACTCGAGGGTCACGGTCACGGTGACGGCCGGCAGCTTCTTGATCTCGTCGATCGACAACGACAGGGGCGAGTTCACTTCGCCGCCAACCTTCAGTGCCCACGCCGCCGCGTCGAGTTGGCCCGGGATCGGCAGGTGCGAACGCAGGTAGAACAAGTCGTTCGGAGTGATGAACGAATCGAGCAGCGCCACCGGCGTCTCGAAGTCGGGCGGCCGCATGGAGCGGACGATCAGCTTCTCCTTGCCGAACCGTTGCGCGGCACTGGGCGCCTGCGCCAACAGGGATTCGGGAGCCAGCCGCGCGACGGCGCCAGCCATGGCGAGCTGTGCAAACAGGTCTCGGCGGGAAATCATGACGGGATTATATGGGATGGGCGGGTAGGGCAGGTGGGGCGGGTAGGGCGGGTAGGGCGGGTAGGGCGAGCCCTACGAAGGCGCGAAGCGCCGAGCCTCACGAGCGGCGGAGCCGCGAGCCCCACGCCGCGACTTGTCGCGCTGAAGCGCAGGGCGCGAAGGCGGAAGCAGCGCCCTACGCCTCCAGCTTCTCGAGCAGCGCCCGCCACCGCCGCCTGGCCACCACCATCGTGGTCCCGCTGGCGAGCGTGATCTCGCCGGTGCCGTCGGTAAACGGCTTGGCCTCGCGCACCGCATCCAGGCGGATGATGGCCGAGCGCGACACCTGGAAGAACGTGGCCGGATCGAGCCGGCGCGCCAGCGCGGCCAGCGTCGGCTGCATGGTGAGCTGCTCGGTCAGCGTGATCACGTGCGTCACGCCGTCGACGAAGGTGAAGGCGACCACCTCCTGGACGGGGACGACGCGGAAGCGGGCGCCGCGGCGCGCCAGGAAGCGGGTGGGGGCGACGCCGGTGGCGTGCGACAGCTCGTCGATGGCCCGGTCCCGCCCGCGCGGCGCCGCCGTGACCCGCACCCGATCGAGCGCGGCCGCCAGGCGGGCGCGATTGACCGGCTTCAGCAGGTAATCGATCGCCGACAGCTCGAAGGCATCCACCGCATACTGCTCGAAGGCGGTGCAGAAGATCACGGCCGGCCGCGGCCGCCCGAGCGATGCGGCGACGTCGAGTCCGCTGGCGCCGGGCATCTGGATGTCGAGCAGCACCAGGTCGGGGGTGAGCTCGGCGATCTTCTCGGCCGCCTCGATGCCGTCCTCGGCCTCGCCGACCACTTCGACATCGGCGTGGGCGCCCAGCAGTTGCCGCAACCGCTCCCGCGCCGGCTGCTCATCGTCGATCAGCAACGTGCGAATCATCGAAGGGCCTTTACCACCATCGCGGTCACATCATCCTGGTCCTGCCGCCTGCCTCGGTGTTCGCGCACGGCGTCGAGAATACAGGAACAGAGCTGCGCGGCGGGCAGGTGGCCCTGGCCGGCGAGCAGCGCCGCGAGGCGGGCCTCGCCGAATTCCTCGCCGGCCGCGTCGAGGGCCTCGCTGACCCCGTCGGTATAGGCCACCAGCAGCGCGCCGGGCTCGAGCGTGATGTCGTGGGCGGTGAAGCGCCCGGCCTCGATCAACCCCAGTGCGGGCCCGGAGGCGTCGAGGCGCACTAGCGACGAGCCGTTGGCGACGAGCACCGCCGGGTGGCCGGCATTCACCAGCGTGAATTGGCGCCTGGCTGCATCGAGGGTGGCGTAGATGGCGGTGGCGTAGCGTGCGCCATCGGTGGTGCCGTAGACATCGCGATCGACTGCGGCCATCAGTGCCGCCGGGGCGAGGTGGGCGAGCCGGGCCGCCGTGTGCACGCGGGCCTGCACGGCCGACGCGACCAGTCCCGCCGCCACGCCCTTGCCCGACGCATCACCCAACAGCAATGCCCAGGAACATGGTGCCAAGGGTGCCAAGGGTGCCTGGGGTGCCAAGGAGGCCAAGGCGAACATGTCGTAGAAGTCGCCACCGACACCTCGCGCTGGCAACGACGCTGCGGCGCAGTCGAACCCGGGCACGACCGGCAGCGCGCCCGGCCACATCTGCGACTGCACGTCCGACCCGGCGCGGACGTCGCGCTCGAGGTCCGACTGCCTGCCCAGCCGAGCGCGCACGCGATCGAGCGTCGCCGCCAGCTTGGTGCGCGACACCGGCTTCAGCAGGTAATCGGTCGCGTCCACGGCAATGGCGTCGAGCGCGTAGCTTTCGAACGCGGTGGCGAACACGATATACGGGCGCGGCTCGGGCAGCGACGCCGCAAGGGCGGTGCCGCGGACTTCGGGCATCTCGACATCCAGGAACAGCAGGTCGGGCCGGGTGTCGCGGATCACATCGCGGGCCTCGACTGCACTGCCGGCCTCGCCGACCACCACCACGCCGCCGGCCGCGTCGAGCAACTGCCGCATCCGCACCCGCGCCGGCGGCTCATCGTCCACCAGCACCACGCGGATCATGCCGCCATCCTGACGTGCGGCATGGTGATGCGGGCAATGGTGACACCGGCCGCCTCGTCGCGGGTCAGCGAGAAGGTGGCGGCGTCGCCGAAGTGGCCCTTCAGGCGCTCGCGCACGCTGTGCAGGCCAAAGCCCTCGCCGTCGCGCTGGCCGCGTCCCGGCGCCGCGGCGCCGGGGCCGGTATTGCGCACCTCGATCGCGACCTCGCCGCTGCTGGTGCGGACGACTACGTCAATGCGTCCGGGCTCGCGCGATTGCGACACGCCGTGCTTCACCGCGTTCTCGAGCAGCGTCTGCAGCAGCATCGACGGCACGCTGGGGGCGGGTGGCAGGTGATCGGAATCGATCGAGCACGACAGCCGCTGGCCGAAGCGGGCCTGTTCGACGTCGAGGTAGGCGCGGGCGAACGTCAGCTCCTGGTCGAGCGGCGCCCACTCGGAGCCGGAGCGGCGCAGGGTGTAGCGGAACACCTCCGCGAGCTGCTCGACCGCTTCGTCGGCCCGGGCGGGATCGGTATGGATCAGCGAGGCGATGGCGTTGAGCGCGTTGAACAGGAAGTGCGGATTGATTTGCGCGCGCAGCGCCTTCAGTTCCGACTTGCTCGATTGCAGCCGCAGGTCCTGCGCGATCAGGTCCTGTTCCTGCCGCCTGCGCTGCAAGCGCAGGTTCTCGAGCATGAAGCCGAGGACGCCGGCCAGCGAGCGCAGCAGCGCGAGATCCTCGCTGAGAATGCGCCGCATGCCGGGCACGCGCAGCACGGCAATGCGCACCGGCTGGTCCGACATCGGGCTGGGCATGGCGACCTCCGACTCGATGGCCAGGCCGGGCGGCGGGGCCTGCGCGCCGATCAGGACCGCGATGCGGGCCCCGAAGATCTCGCTGAGCTTGGCTTCCGCCGTGCCGAGCAGCATCTGCTCGTCGGTGGCCGGCTGCATGGCGGCCAGCACGTGCTTCACCGCTTCGACCGGCGTGAACTCGCGGCCCAGCCAGATGCGATCCAGCCACCGCTCCATGCGCAGGTGCAGCCACGGCATGATCATCGCCACCGGCGTCAGCGCAACGGCAAACAGCCACGGCCGCGCCGCGCCGGCGGGCAGTTGTTCGAGCCAGGGCAGCGCCAGGGCGAACACAAGGCCGAGGGCGCCGATGCTCATCAACAACAGCAGTGACCGCTTGACCACCAGGTCGTAGAACGCGAAGCGGTTCTCGAAGTAGATGGACGCGACCAGGAAATAGAGGGGCGAGGCGCGCGCGAAGCGATTGAGGATGGCGACGGCCACCTGCTGCTCCTGCAGGACGATCATCGCCGCGAACACGACGCCCAGTGCGGCGTAGAGCGAGATCATCACGGCGCGCAGTTGCCCCTGTTCGGGTGTCGGCGCGGGCCGTCGTCCGCGGACCATGATCGCGGTGGAGTAAATGCTGGCCAGGATGAACAGGCCGCCGATCGAGCTGAAGATGAGCGGGCCGAGCGCGACCGGCAGCGTGATCACCTCGAAGATGGCGGCAATCGTGATCGCGCCGACGAGGGGCGACAGCACGTACATGCCCCAGAGCAGGTGACGATAGATGGCGGGCGGCGTGGTGCCGCCGTTGCAGGTCGAGTCGCGATACACGGTCTGCATGATCACTGGCGGAAACAGGAAGACCATCAAGGTGCCGATGTCGAGCCATCCCTGCTCGGTAACGCCGGTCAGGTTGCGGAACTCGATCAGCGTATGGAGGACGAACCAGATCGTGCTGATGACGATCAGCGCCAGCGGCGCATCGTCCGGTTGCGGCTCGCGCGCCGGGTCGCGGCGGGCCCACACTGGCAGCGCCTCGCGGAA
>ERZ1292640.1651-Hain-H43-02um-R1-1651-length-18299-cov-5_pt1 | contig 18299 bp, 19 predicted proteins | sample MGYA00564404_ERZ1292640 | MGnify/ENA primary metagenome ERZ1292640 (study PRJEB36523, sample SAMEA6512636) | groundwater metagenome | collected 2019-01-08 | study: AquaDiva: Metagenomics assemblies of 32 groundwater samples
ATCGCATCGAGCGTTACGCATTATCCCTGCAATCATCTGACGTAAACGTCGTTCCCGCATAATGCCTTCCTGCTTACCCCGAAGGAATCGGGGTTGATCCTCTATGGACAAGAAACAGGTCGCTGCAATCCTAGATGAGATGGGGACCCTTTTTGAGTTGAAGGGCGAAAACCCGTTCAAGTGCCGCGCGTTCCACAACGCCGCTCGAATTGTCGAGGCATTGACACAGGATCTCGGTGGTCTCGTCGACGCGGGTTCTATTCGTGAGGTCAAGGGCATCGGAGAGCGCCTGGCTGCGATCATCACCGATCTGATGAAGAACGGAAAGTCCGAAGAGTACGAGAAGCTGAAGGCTTCGCTCCCCGAGGGACTGCTGCAGATGGTGCGCATTCCCGGTCTCGGCCCGAAACGAATCAAGCTTTTGTACGAGAAGTTAAAGATCAAATCGATTCCAGAACTGAAAGAGGCTTGCGAACAGCATCGTCTGGCCAAGCTCGACGGATTTGGTGAAAAGACGGAGGAGAACATTCTCAAGGGCATCGAGCTCGTGACCAAGAGCAGTGATAAACATCTCTTTCCGCGGGCTTGGGAGTCCGCGGAGAAGATCTTCACGGTTATTCGGAAGATGAAGGAAGTAAATCGTTGCGAAGTGGCCGGAAGTTTAAGGAGAAGAAAGGAGATCATCGGGGATATCGATATCGTCGTGAGCGCGGAGGAAAAACACAGGAAGAAAATCTTCGATCTGTTTGTATCACACCCGGAGGTGCAGAATGTCATCGCTCGAGGTGACACAAAGTCGAGCGTCGTACTGAAGGCCGGCATCAACTGTGACGTGCGGATTGTGAAAGACGCCGAATATCCCTTTGCGCTCAATTATTTCACCGGGAGCAAAGAGCACAATGTCGAGATGCGTTCGCGCGCGAGAACATACGGGCTCAGCCTGAACGAATATGGCTTCTCAAGAGTGGAGGGCGAGGCACGCAAAAGGGTCAAGTCGATTCCCAGATGCAAGGACGAGGCTGAGATCTATGCGTCACTCGATCTCGCGTACGTTCCGCCGGAATTGCGCGAGAATATGGGGGAGATCGAGGCTGCAGAAAAGGAGCAGCTTCCCAAACTCATTGAAGAAGAGGATGTGAGGGGGACGTTCCATTGCCATACGAACTACAGCGACGGCGCTAACACCCTCGAAGAGATGGCGGAAGCGGCGAAGCAGATGGGCTGGGTCTATCTCGGAATCGCAGATCACAGCAAAGTCGCGGCATACGCCGGCGGACTGTCGGAAAGCAAGGTGAAGGAGCAGCTGAAGGAGATCGACAAGCTCAACGCTCGCCTGAAGAACTTCCGTCTTTTTAGCGGCACCGAGGTCGATATCCTGCCCGATGGGACGCTCGACTACTCCGACAAATTGCTCGCGACGCTGGACCACGTCGTTGCGTCAATCCACAGCAAATTTAAAATGACCGAAGCTGAGGCAACGCAGCGGATGATTAAGGCGATCAAGAATAAGCACGTCACGATGATCGGACACCCAACCGGACGATTGCTGTTGAGCCGTGAAGCATATCCGATCAATATGGTGGAAGTGATCAATGCAGCGTCTGACTACGGAAAAGCAATCGAAATCAATGCACATCCAATGCGACTCGATCTTGACTGGCGACTCGTAAAATATGCGAGACAGAAGAAGGTCCCCATCTTCATCAATCCCGATGCGCACAACACCGATGGGTTGAGAGACGTTTTCTATGGCGTCAGCATCGCTCGCAAGGGGTGGCTTGAAGCAAAGGACGTCGTGAACGCCTGGGATTTGAAAAAGGTGGAAAAGTACCTCCTGAGTGTTCGATCCTGATCCATGCAGAAGAAGGATGCTCGTATGGCAAAAAAAGAAAGTCCTGCGCAACTCCGCGCTCGCGCGAAGAAGATTGTTGCTCATCTTCACAAAGAATACCCCAATCCAAAGATCGCCCTCGAATTTTCCAATCCACTTCAACTACTCATCGCCACAATCCTCTCGGCACAGTGCACGGACGCGAGAGTCAATATAGTGACGCCAAGTCTTTTCAGGAAATACCCGACTGCGCGCGATTTCGCGAGCGCGAATCAGGCTGAGCTCGAGCAGGACATACGATCAACCGGTTTCTACAGAAACAAAGCAAAGAGCATCATTGCTTGTTGCAAGGCGCTGGTGGAAAGGCATGGCGGGAAGGTCCCCGAGAGGATGGAAGAACTTGTTCAACTTGGCGGAGTGGGAAGGAAGACCGCGAATTGTGTCTTGGGGGGTGCGTACGGCATCAATTCCGGCGTCATCGTTGATACGCATGTGAGGCGCGTTGCTCAACGCTTGGCTCTTACGCGCAATGAGAATCCGGAGAAGATCGAAATCGATCTGATGGGTCTTGCTCCACAATCTGAGTGGTTTGATCTAGGCAATATGCTGATCTGGCACGGAAGGAAGATCTGCGACGCAAGAAAACCGAAGTGCCTCGAGTGTGCGTTGATGAAGCTCTGCCCGTCAGCGGAGGAGTTCTTGAGGAAGCGTCGATAATCAGTATCACCTCTAAAAAAATTACCTGGTGTTATTCAAGATGAAGAAATAACCCCCTGTCTGCCTGAGGGAGACGTCCCCCCTCGCGGAAGAGGGACAAAAATGTGGACGCATTACTGAGTCTCATTGCCTTGCTTTTTCCCCTCCTTCACAAGGAGGGGTCGATCCTGCGAAGCGGGATCGGGGGAGGTCGCTGCTTCAACCAATCACTCTTCTGGTTGAGAGTATACAATCTTATCTAGCTTTCTGGAACCAGCACTCCAAAGGAGCCTTTTCAGCCGTTACTGCTTCAGGCTGATCGAGACACCATCCTTCAGAGGGACGATACCGGTGAAGAGGTCCTTCGAGGTGTAGAGCATCCGATTGAATGTGAGGATGCCAGCGGTATCGGCATCCGGTTTCTTGTCCAGGACTTTTCCCTTCCACAAAACGTTGTCGGCAATCAGAAGACCGCCTTTTCGGAGTCTTGGCATCGCCTTCTTGAGAGCTTTTGGATAGTTCGCCTTGTCGATGTCGATAAAGACAATGTCAAATTCGTCCTCGATTTTTTCAACGAGCTTCAGCGCATCACCGACGAGGAACTCAATCCGTTCGGCAATCCTTCCTCGCTTAAAAAATCCTTGCGCGACTTGTTCGTTCATAGCGCTCTCTTCCGTGCAGACGACCCTTCCATCTTTTCCCACGGCTTTTGCGAACCAGTATGCAGAATAGCCAAAGCCGGAGCCCATCTCAAGCACGCGACGTGCCCCCGTCGCCTTTGTAATAATGTACAGCAAGCGGCCCACTAACGGTCCGATGATGGGAAAGTCTTCCTTGGCCGCGAGCTCTTCCATGTCGGTGAGCACTGCGTCACGCTCCGGGATGATGTCATTTAAATAATCTTCGACGAGATATTTCACAAACTCCATATGAAACCTCCGTTGGTCGGTTGCCTGTGGGCAATATACAGATTCTGGGCGAAAATGCCAAACGAGGCTCCGCCTTGATTTTCCATCAATTTTTGGTCACTTTCTTCAAGAAAAAATTTGCCAACTCCGGAAGGATCGAAGGATGAACTACCAAGAAGCTCTCCAGTTGATGCATGAATACACGAAGAGCGATGCGCTGCGCAAACACATGTATGCAGTTGAATCAGCAATGCGAGCGTACGCTCGGAAATTCGGCGACGAGGAGGAGAAGTGGGCCATTGTGGGCATCCTGCACGACTTCGACTACGAAGCGTTTCCCACCGCACCCGATCATCCCGCGAAAGGCTCGGCGATCCTCCAAGAGAAGGGATACTCTGAGGAGATACGGCGGGCGATTCTCGGACACGCAAGTTACATGAACGTCCCGCGCGACACAACGATGGCTCGGGTGCTGTATGCTTGCGATGAGCTCTGCGGGTTCATCAACGCGTGTGCGATCATAAGGCCAAACAAAATCGCCGACCTCGAAGTGTCATCGGTGAAAAAAAAACTAAAGGACAAAGCCTTCGCGCGCAATGTGAGCCGCGAAGATATCCTGCAGGGTACTCAGGAGCTGGGAGTTCCGCTTGATGAGCACATCCAGTTCGTCATTGAAGCGATGAAAATTGACTCGCAGCGCTTGGGACTGTAACGTCCGCTCGGAGTAGTTTTTCTTGAAGATAATTCCAGAATGTCTGCGATATCGAGGAACCGATCAAAGGACAAGAAATGAGCAAACTGACGGGTAAGAAAGTGCTTTTCTTTGTCGAAGAAGCATACGAAGATCTGGAGCTCTGGTATCCGAAGATTCGACTCGAAGAGGAGGGAGTAACGACCGTTGTTGCGGGGCCCGAGGAGAAGGTCTACAAGGGGAAGAATGGCTATCCCTGCAGGCCCGATAGCGCGATCGAGAAGATCAATCCCGATCAGTTCGACGGCTTGGTCATTCCTGGGGGATTTGCTCCCGACAAACTGCGACGTCATCAGCGGGTTTTAGAGTTAACGAAAAAGATCTTCGAAGCCGGCAAACCGGTGGCGTTTATTTGCCACGCCGGTTGGGTACCCATTTCGGCCAAGATGCTGAAAGGCAAAAATGTCACTGGTGTCTCCGCCATTAAAGACGATCTGGAAAACGCTGGTGCTGTGTACCACGATAAAAGTGTTGTTGTTGATGGCAACCTCATCAGTTCTCGTACGCCGAAAGATCTGCCTGATTTCTGCCAAGCAATTATTCGAGCCCTTTCGCAGCAGGTTTGAGGAACGGGGCCCCGGGAACTCGTGCGGACGCTGCGGCGTTTAGATTGTATATGAGGAAACCCGATATCAACATAACGAATGCCGCCTACCTTCAAGGCAGCAGCCAGCTGAAGTTGACCTCTTCTTACCTCCACCTCGCGACCATTCGCACAAAGTCGACACCTCTCTGTTGTCCCTGCGCTTGTTGTTGAAGCTCTACGAGCTTTGACGCGTCCCTCTTCGAATTCTAGACCGATGAATTGATTTTACCCGTTCGGTTTCAGCCATGGCCACAAATTCGGAACAAATAGAAATAACGGATTCCATTCTCTCTCGTATCGGCAACACACCTCTGGTGCGGATCAGGAATATTGTGAACTCAGACATCAGCCCGATGGTACGATTGTATGCAAAGGCAGAATGGTTCAATCCAGGCGGATCGGTGAAAGATCGACCCGCGCTGAACATAGTCTTAGAAGGAGAGCGGTCGGGGAAACTGACAAAGGAGAAGACCATCATTGATGCCACCAGCGGGAACACCGGAATCGCCTTCGCAATGATCGGCGCAGTTCTGGGATATCGGGTGAAGTTAGCAGTGCCCGCGAATGCAAGTCACGAACGGAAGCGCATTCTCCATGCCTTCGGTGCCGATGTCATATACACAGATCCGCTGGAGGGGACCGACGGAGCTCAGCATGTTGCCCGCAGGCTTGCTGAAGGGCAGCCAAATGATTACTTTTATGCAGATCAGTATAACAATCCGGCAAACTGGCAAGCTCACTATCGAACAACCGCAGCGGAAATCTTCGACCAGACTCGTGGAAGCATCACCCATTTTGTGGCGGGCCTTGGCACGACGGGAACATTTGTGGGCACGTCGAGACGCCTCAAGGAGCTCAATCCTTCAATCCAATGCATCTCATTGCAGCCAGACTCGCCAATTCACGGCCTCGAAGGTCTCAAACATCTGCCGAGCGCGATGGTCCCAGGCATCTATGATTCGAACCTTGCGGATGATAGCCTTGAGATTTCGACCGAGGACGCGTATGCGATGGCGCGCAGACTGGCAAAGGAAGAGGGATTGTTTGTCGGGATCTCGGCCGCGGCGGCCATGGACGCATGCTTGAAGCTGGCACAATCGATTGATGAAGGAGTGATCGTCACGATTTTCAGCGACAATGGAAGAAAGTATGTATCAGAGTCATTGTGGGATGAAGCACACCGGTTCGCGTGACTCGGTGAACTTTGCTGATTGACAAATCCTTGGAGGGGAATATGCTGAAGCTGAATGATACCGCAGTGCAGAAGATGAAACTCCACGCTGTGCGGACTTATCCCGAAGAATGCTGTGGCGTGTTGCTCGGTCGGGATGCGGGTGACTTCAAGGAAGTGTGTGATGTCCTTGAAGTGAGAAATCAAGGGGCTGAAAACCGCGAACGTCGGTTCCTGATCAGTCCAGAGGACTATCAGCGAGCGGAGAGACTGGCTCGGCGCGAGGGCGTAGAGATCGTCGGGTTCTATCACTCACACCCCGATCACCCAGCAACCCCCTCTCAATTTGATCTTGATCATGCGCTGCCGTTCTGGTCATACCTGATCGTTTCCGTTGAGGGCGGTGCGCCTGCATCTGTGGCTTCGTGGGTGCTTAAGGAGGATCGTTCACAATTCGACCAAGAGAGAACTGAGGTCTTTGAAGGAGAACTTGTACATCGCTGCACGGGACTGAAAGATCATAAAGAGGGGAGGGTCAAGATATGAGCGTGAGAGTGTTGATTCCGACGCCATTAAGGGGATATACGGACAAGAGGGATACTCTGGTTCTCGAAGGAAGAACCGTCCATGAAGTCCTTGAGAAGCTCTTCTCTCATTATTCGGGTTTGAAAAGGCACCTCTTAACAGATGATGGCAAGTTGAGGAGCTTTGTCAACATCTATCTGAATGATGAGGACATCCGTTTTCTGCAGAAGGAGCGGACACCCGTCAAGGAGAACGATGTACTAAGCATAATTCCCTCAATTGCGGGAGGGAGAACTTGAAATGACTGCAGAGCCTTCACGTACTCACACTGTAGGGGATATCCGACTCAGTCGAGAGGAAATCAGACGATATGGCAGGCACCTCATCATGCCGGAGGTGGGGCTTGAGGGTCAGCAGAAACTGAGAGCCTCAAGTATGTTGCTGATCGGAGCCGGTGGCCTCGGATCACCGGCAGCGCTCTATCTTGCGGCTGCCGGTGTCGGCAGAATAGGAATCGTCGATTTTGATCTGGTAGAGCTATCGAACCTCCAGCGGCAAATCATCCACTTCACGCAAGACGTCGGCCGATCTAAGCTTGAGTCGGCCGTCGAGCGTATTCGCGCAGTGAATCCTCACGTGGATGTAGCGCCATTCGAAACTCAGCTTTCTTCTGAAAACGCACTCGACATCATCAGAGACTTCGATGTCATTATCGACGGGACGGACAACTTCCCGACTCGTTACCTCGTGAACGACGCCTGTGTGCTGCTCGGCAAGCCGAACGTCTACGGAAGCATCTTCCGATTCGAAGGACAGGCGTCAGTATTTTACGCGAAGAAAGGTCCTTGCTATCGGTGCTTGTATCCTGAGCCGCCTCCCCCCGGACTTGTGCCGAGTTGTGCTGAGGGGGGAGTTTTGGGAGTCTTGCCAGGGATCGTCGGCACGATTCAGGCGACTGAGGCGGTGAAGATCGTCCTCGGCATCGGGGAAACTTTGATTGGCCGGTTGCTGTTGTTCGACGCGCTCACGATGCAGTTCAGGGAATTGAAGCTGCGAAAGAATCCCGAGTGCCCCATCTGTGGTGAGCATCCGACAATTCATCAGCTTATCGATTATGAGGCATTCTGCGGCGTGGGCGTGCGTCAGGCAGAGATGGGCGATAGCACCGTCCCCCAGATTTCGGCGGGTGAATTGAAGGCTCGTATGGACCGCGGCGAGGATGTATTTATTCTTGATGTCCGAGAACCGCACGAATACGGACTTGTCAACATGCATGGGTATCTGATTCCGCTCGGAGACTTGCCCAGGCGCGTGAACGAGCTTGACTCTTCAAGGGACATTGTCGTCCATTGTCACATCGGCAGTCGAAGCGCGTCTGCCGTGAAGTTTCTTAGGGAAATGGGATTCACGAAGGCCGTGAACCTTGCCGGAGGAATCGACCGGTGGGCAGCTGAGATCGATCCGGCGTTGGTGCGCTACTAAATATGAATTCCAAACTGCAAAACGCCGCGATTTCAAGATCAGAAACGATGGCCTATGCCGTCCACTCATCGTGCAGACTCTTTGGTTGTCGTCTGGCGAGCTTCTCCGGCTCCCTTTGAGGGAAGTGTCAAAAGATCTTCGCGAATAAACGTCGGCAGTCTGCAGTCAAGGATAGGATTTTTATTCTGGGGGATCGAGACTTGAAAGGATCATCTTATGGCGCTGTTCGTTGTTCAGCACCAACATAGTCCGGAGTCGTGCCCGGCTGGGGACACCATGATGGCTCCGATGCTCCTGTCCCAATTGTCAGAGCAGAACGCTCAACGATTTGGGGTCATTATCCAAAGCGAGGCGGTTATCGATGGCGGGCATACGCTCTACCTGACCGTCGAAGCGCCTGATCGGAAGAGCGTTGAGCAGTTTATGCAGCCCTTTGCTCAGATCGGAAGCGTGGAGGTCTGGCCAGCTTCACACTGCGAAGTCGTTGTGGAGCGCGGTGCGTGCTGATCAGAATGGTTGGGGACATCGACCGGTGGGGCGTGCACAAGCTCGTCCCACCACAAAAGGGGCGATACAAAGCTTCAACAAGATTCAAGCCAGCTTCTCGAACCTCGCCTGAAAAAATCTCAAGTACTTCGGCTCATACACCATCCGCAAGCCCTTGATGTTGTTCCTGTTCTCGAACACAGCCTCGACAGCCTCCGCAGTGACATCGCAGTGCGCTTGTGTGTAGACTCGCCGAGGGAACGTGAGGCGCATGAGCTCAAGCTTCGGATAGTAGTGATCGCCCGTTTCCTTGTTCCTCCCTGCAGAGACGATTCCGCGTTCCATCGATCGGATTCCTGACTCCAAGTACAGTTCCGCCGCGAGCGTTTGGGCGGGGAACTCGATCTGCTTGAAATGCGGCAAGAACCGTTTGGCGTCCAAGAAGATCGCATGTCCGCCGATAGGAACGACAATCGGTATGTCGATGCTCAGGAGCTTCTCACCGACGTATTCCACCTGTCCAATCCGCGCTCTCATGTGATCTTCGTTGACGGCTTCTTCAATGCCGCGCGCCATCCCTTCCATATCGCGTCCTGCCAAGCCGCCGTAGGTATGGAGTCCCTCGTAGACCACAACGAGGTTGCGCGCCTCCTCGAAGATCTCGTACTCGTGTTCCTGGATGGCGAGAAATCCGCCAATGTTGACGAGGAGATCTTTCTTGCCGCTCATTGTGCAAGCGTCGGAGTGGGAGCACATTTCCTTCAGGATCTCACCAATTGACTTATTCTGAAAGCCTTTTTCCCGGACCTTGATAAAATAGGCATTCTCTATGGCTCGCGTCGCGTCAAGGATGATCCGGATACCGTGCTTCTGGCAGAACTGCCGGACTTGTCGCAGGTTTTCCAAAGAGATCGGCTGGCCACCAGCCATGTTGACCGTGCCGGCGATCGAGACGTACGGAATTTTTTTCTCGCCAACACGTTTCACGAGGTCTTCGAGTTTCTGCAAGTCAACATTCCCCTTGAAGGGGTACGTATTCGTCGGATCGTGGGCCTCATCAACAATTACGTCAACAAAGGTGCCTCCTGCCAACTCCTGATGCAGGCGCGTCGTGGTGAAATACATATTGCCAGGGATGATGTCTCCGGGCTTGATGAGGATCCGCGAGATGAGATTTTCAGCGCCGCGACCCTGGTGTGTCGGCACAAGGTACTTGTAGCCGTAGTACTGCTGGACCTTTTGCTCGAGGTTGTAGAAGTTCTTACTGCCAGCGTAAGCCTCGTCGCCAAGCATCAGCCCTGCCCACTGATAGTCGCTCATCGCGTTCGTGCCGCTGTCCGTCAGCAAGTCGATATAGACATCTTCCGACTTCAGCAAGAATGTGTTATATCCAGCCTCCTTGAGCGCTTGTTCACGGTACTGCCGAGTCGTCACTTTGAGCAACTCAACGGTTTTGATCTTGAACGGCTCAGCCCATGAACGTTTCTTCAGTTTCTCCATCGTTCTCTCTTCTGTGCTTTGCTCTAGCGGAAAAATTTTCTCAAATGTAAACGAAAAATGGGCGAGATACAAGGCGAGGTTCATTTGCCTTACCTTGCTTTTCTTGGCTTGTTGTTCTATCTTGGTCACAAATGATACCTCAAGCAACGCTTACTAAGCTACGTTCCATTGTTGGCCGAGAAAATTTTCTCGATTCGCCTGAAGACAAAATTGCCTACTCGTACGACGGGACACCTCTCCTGAAACAGCTCCCGGAAGCCATCATCGTCCCGAGATCTGTCGAGCATATCTCGAAGACCCTGAAGCTCGCAAACGAAGAGCAGTTTGCCGTGGTGCCCCGAGGCTCGGGTTCAGGACTGAGCGGAGGATCAGTGCCGGTGGAGAATTCCGTTGTCATTCTGCTCAATCACTGGAACCGAATACTCGAGATCGATCAGAGGAATCTGAGCGCGTGGGTTGAACCGGGCGTCATCACAGGACAACTGCATTCTGCTGTTGAGGCCTTGGGCTTGTTCTATCCGCCTGATCCCGGAAGCGCGGCGATCTCCAGCATTGGAGGAAATGTGGCTGAGAACGCCGGCGGCCTGCGCGGGTTGAAGTACGGGGTGACAAAGAACTACGTGCTCGGGATGGAGGTCGTTCTTCCCAGCGGCGACGTTGTAGTTACCGGTGGAAAATCGGTGAAAGACGTTGCGGGCTATAGCCTCAAGGATTTCCTCATCGGGTCAGAAGGCACGCTTGGAGTGATCACTCGTGTGCTGCTGCGCTTGATTCCCAAGCCCGAGGCGACGAAAACAATGCTCGCTTTCTATGACAGGCTCAGTGACTCGGCTGAAACAGTTTCCGACATCATCGCCTCTAAGATTACCCCAGCCGCGCTCGAGTTTCTGGACAACACCACTATCCGGAGCGTGGAAGAGTACGCACACCTCGGACTACCGACAACCATCAATTCGCTGTTGCTGATAGAAGTTGACGGACGTCGGGGGGAGGTTGAGGAGGATGCAGCGAAGGTCCTGGAGATTTGCAGGCGCCACAGAGCAGTTGATGTCAAGGTGGCAGCTAACGAACAAGAAGCAGTTAAATTGCGGGCTGCGAGGAAATCGGCTTTTTCGGCCTTGGCGCGCGTGAGGCCAACAACGATCCTGGAAGATGTTACCGTGCCGCGCAGCGAAGTAGCGCCAATGCTCGAACGGATCAATGAGATTGCTAACAACTACAATCTCACCTTCGGCAATTTCGGTCACGCCGGTGATGGGAACTTGCATCCGACGTGCCTCACGGATGAGCGTGACGCTGATGAGATTCGTCGGGCGGATTCCGCCATCGAAGAGATTTTCACCGAAGCGGTCCGAATGGGCGGCACCATCACGGGTGAGCACGGCGTTGGACTGGCAAAGAAGAGATTTCTGGAAAAGCTGACGAGTGAACCAGCCATCGACATGATGCGGAAGATCAAGCTCACGATCGATCCCAATGGTGTGCTCAATCCCGGCAAAATCTTCTCACTGAGACCGCGGTGTGAAGGGCCGTTGCCCACGAACAGAGAACAGATTAAAAAGTTCGCTGACCTCGGAGCATTCACGTAATCTGTGCCTGCCCCCCTTGAAACATACTCGCCCCGAAGTGTTTCATTTCGGGGCTTGCCCGTCAAACGAACTCCCGTCGTCGCCCTTTTCGATCAGCTTTTGTCCGAAATGAGTGTTCGATCGGGCCCGCCCGGCCAGGCCGTTCGGACGGGCCTCCAGACCGATGAGCTTGCGATCCAGGGCGAACGGATTCCACGCTTTACCGCTGAATTCTGGACTCCACGTCAGCGACAGGCTTCCTCTCTCCACGAGGTTTCCTATCGAGCGTGCTTCAAACCACAACTTCCGCGGTTCTTCATTGAACGATTCACAGCCGCTGGTGACCTGGTGTACGATCCCTTTATGGGGAGGGGAACAACGATCATCGAAGCTGCGCTGCTCGGAAGACGTGTGGTAGGCAATGACGTCAATCCATAATCGGCAATGCTTCACAAAGACATCGAACATTTGGGGGATCCAGAACAACCGAGCGGGAACGAACACAAATCGGATCGTGCTCTTTCGAAAAGCATAACACACACAAAGTGAGGAGGAGATCTTCGGATGAAAACACTCTTGATACTCGTGCTCTTCTTACCACTCTCCGTGTCGGCTCAGTCAGCCAAGTCGTGCTGTTCAACCTCGTCAACGGAGCAATTTGTTATGTTAGCGTCGGATGAGAAGTTCAAAGCAACTCACGAGGAGCCAGCGCCATTCAATTTCGTGCCGCAACGCGGTAAGTTCGTAACCTTCAAGACGAGCGATGGCAAGGACGGGCGTGCATTTGAGGTGAATGCACCGAGCGAAACGAACAAGTATCTTTTCGTCATCCATGAGTGGTGGGGATTAAATGACTATATCCAGCAGGAGGGGGAAAAACTGCAAAAGGACCTGGGGAACGTCAATGTTCTGGCGCTCGACCTCTACGACTCGAAAGTTGCGACCACGCGTGAGGAGGCAGCAAAATACGTGCGTGAGGTAAAAGAGGAACGCATACGAGCTATCATCAAGGGTGTACTCGACTACGTAGGCCCAAAGGCACAAATCGGCACAATAGGATGGTGCTTTGGAGGCGGCTGGTCGCTCCAGACGGCTCTGATGGCCGGCAAGCGCGTTTCGGCGTGCGTGGTGTACTACGGCATGCCCGAGACGGACGTCGAGAAGTTGAAGACTCTCAATGCTCCAGTGCTCGGTATCTTCGGTGAGCAGGATAAAGGGATAACTCCCGCGAAGGTTAAGGAGTTTGAAGCAGCAATGACGAAGGTCCACAAGAAACTCACCGTCAAGATGTATGACGCTGACCACGCGTTTGCGAATCCGAGCAATCCGAAGCATGACAAAGCTGCATCCGAGGATGCCTACAAACGGACGGTCGAGTTTATGCAAAAGAATCTGTTAAAGTGATTCCGCTGAAGGACAAGAACCCGACCCATCGGGTTCCGGTTGTCACCATTGCGCTGATAGTTGCCAACATCGCAGTCTTTCTGTACGAAGTTTCACTCGGCCCGCAGCTAGAACAGTTCTTGTTCGCCTTTGGTGTCGTTCCCAATGACATCGTCGGGTCATTCGCGTTGGGCCAAATCCGCATTGGAGCGCTGCTGCCCCTGTTCACTTCGTTGTTCGTGCATGGGGGCTGGCTTCATCTCGGCGGGAACATGCTGTACCTTTGGGTGTTCGGTGATAACGTGGAGGACAAGCTTGGCCACGGGCGGTATCTGGTCTTCTATCTTCTGTGCGGCCTCGTTGCATCGCTCCTTCACGTGTTCATCGATCCAAATTCCACCGTGCCGACGGTTGGAGCGAGCGGCGCTATTTCCGGAATTCTCGGAGCATACTTGCTCATGTTTCCGCGTGCAAGGGTGATCACCGTTATTCCAATTTTCGTCTTTCTCCAATTCGTTGAGTTACCTGCGGTGCTTGTTCTCGGATTCTGGTTCGTGATGCAATTCTTCAACGGCTTGATCTCGTTGGGCTACGAAACCGGCGGCATGGGCGGAGTTGCATGGTGGGCACACATCGGGGGGTTCGTTGCCGGGTTAGTACTTATTCTCCCATTCAGGAAATACCGATAAGAAGCGATGATCGCCGAACAACCGACCACTTCTGCATTCCACGGCGTCGACGTCCCCGACTACGATGTCATTGTGAATTGCATGCATTGTGGGCTTTGCTTACCAACATGTCCGACCTACGCGTTGACCGGTCTGGAGAAATCCTCGCCGCGCGGGAGAATTCGTCTGATCAAAGCTGTGGCCGACGGCGATTTGCCAATCACCGAAGGATTCATCCGGGAGATGAACTTCTGCCTCGATTGCCAGGCATGTGAGACAGCGTGCCCGGCAGGGGTAAAGTACGGATCGCTGGTGGAATCTGCGCGCGCCCAGATCTTCCAAGGGGGCCACGAGGGCAGGTTGTCGAGCATGATCAAGCGGACGATGATGGATTGGGCGTTCAGCAAGCAGGGGCGTCTGAAGGCGGTGGCGCGAGTGCTCCGCTTCTATGAACAGTCCGGACTGAAATGGTTCGTGCAGCGCACCGGACTTCTCAAGATTGTCTCCCGGAAACTTCACGATGTTCAACCTCTCACTCCTACCATCTCAAAGCAGTTTTCGAGTGACCTCCTTGAGGAAGTCATTCGACCGGTGGGTCAACCCCGATACCGTGTAGGGTTCCTCACGGGCTGTATCATGGACGTAGCGTTTGCGGACATCAACCTCGATACTGTTCGATTGCTCCTTCATCACGGTTGCGAGGTAGTCATCCCTCGCGGACAAGCCTGCTGCGGATCTTTGCAGGCCCATAATGGCGATCTGATAACCGCCCGGCGAATGGCGCGTCATAACATCGCTCTTTTTGATCCCAGTGACTTGGATTATGTTGTGATAAACTCGGCGGGCTGTGGTGCCTTTATGAAGGAGTACGGACACATTTTCGCCAATGACGAGGAAATAGGGCCGCGAGCTGAGAGAATCTCCCGAAAAGTGAAGGACATCACGGAGTTTCTTGTGGAGACGGGCTTTCGACCCGGTGGCAACAATGCCAGAAATGCCGGAGTCCGCTCGCAGAGGCCATTTTCTGGCAAGCGCGTCACCTATCACGACGCGTGCCATCTCGTGCACACGCAGAAAATTGGGCAGCAGCCGAGGGAACTGCTGAACATGATCCCGGATATCGAACTCGTTGAGCTGCCGGAGTCTACGTGGTGCTGTGGAAGCGCGGGGATCTACAACATTGTTCATTACGACGACGCGATGAAGTTGCTCGACCGAAAGGTTGAGAACATCAAGAAGGTGCAGCCAGATATCATCGTAACGGGAAATCCAGGCTGCCTCATTCAGATTCAGCACGGACTTCAGAGGGAACGCCTACCTTCTGAGCTCATGCACACCGCGACATTTCTATGGAGGGCTTGTGAGGACTCGTAAATCACTCAAAGCATATCTTTCTGGAGGGATGGAATTCGCGAAAGGTGAGGGAGCCGACTGGCGATTTGAGATGGAGGATTGGCTTCGAAAGAATCTCAAACACGGCGTCTTTAATCCGAATCGGGAGAGCGAGAAGTTCCTTTCCAAGAGATTTCCAAGCGGCAATTTCCGCAAGCTGAAGTATGACAATCTCGAACGATTCACAGAGGTTGTGCGAGAATTGATCGATTTGGATAGCCGGGAGATCGCGCACCGTTCGGATTACGTCGTTTGTTACTGGGATGAAAGTGCCCAGAAGGGGGCAGGGACCAAAGGGGAAATCACGATTGCGAGGTTCTTAGAAAAGCCGGTTTATTTGGTAACGCAAACGAAACTAGAAGATATCCCCGGATGGGTTCTCGGCTGCACGACAAAGATCTTCGGCTCGTTCGATGAACTCAAAGTGTTCATGCTTGAGAAGTATTCCATCAAGAAAAAGGAGCGTGTATGATCACACGGCTTGTTGCTTGCGCTCTCGCGGTCGCGAGCCTTTCACTCGCCCAAACAGTGAGGTATATTCCCCGACACGACGAATTGAAGTACACCTTCGGCGGCCATTCGCCGGTGATGACGCTAAAGCCCGGCACGATCCTCGAGACCTGGACAGAAGACTGCTACGATGGATCAGTGAAGAAGCCGACAGACCTTCCCACGCAGGTAGCTCCGATTGGAAAGGACAACCCTCAAACAGGTCCGTTCTACATTGAGGGTGCGCAACCAGGAGATGTGTTGGCTGTGCACATCATGGATCTTGAGCCCGCGCGCGATTATGCAATTAGCAGCAATTATCCGGGTTTTGGCGCGCTCACGGGCACTGACTACACGGCGCTCCTCAACAACCCGCTGCCGGAGAAGGTGTGGTGGTATACCGTTGACAAGAAGAAGGGCACGGTGAGCACGATGCTCGGGCAGAGGAAAATCGAAATTCCGATGCGGCCATTTCTTGGATGCATTGCTACCGCGCCGCAGCGAGGTGAGGTTCGGTGGACTGTGACTCCGGAGGCGTATGGAGGCAACTTGGATTTCCCCAGCATCCGGAAGGGAGCGACAGTTTACCTTCCCGTCAACGTCGAAGGGGGATTGCTCGAGTTTGGCGATGGCCACCTTGCTCAGGGAGAAGGTGAGATCATTGGCACAGCCGTCGAATGTGCTCTCCACGTCAAGCTGAGAGTTGATGTGATCAAAAAGAAAAATCTCGGTTGGCCTCGACTTGAAAATGATGAATACCTGATGTCGATCGGAAGCTATCGTCCGCTCGAAGACGCTTTTCGCATCGCTAACAGGGACCTGATCCAGTGGATAGTGGATGAGTACAAGATGGATATCATGGATGCGTATCAGCTAGTCTCGCAAGTCGGCGAAGTTGATATCGCCCAGGTTGTCGATCCGAATTACACCGTTGCGGCGAAAATCGCAAAGAAGTACTTGCCAGCCGAAAAAGTATTTGAGGGAATCCACGACAGATTAAAACAAATTGTGCACTAGACAAAGGGAGGAACAACCATGCACATCTCGATGAAACGTAGAGACTTCTTGAAGTCCGCCACATTGGCTGGGGCAGCTGCACTCGTGGGAGAAAAGGTTGGAGGACTTGGTGAACTGCACGCTCAGACCAAATCAGCAGTGAAACCGGTCGTCATCTCAAGCGGGAATGGCCTGAAGGCTACGGCCAAGGCGATGGAGATGATCCAAGGGGGATCCGACGCGCTCGATGCGGTCATCTCAGGTGTTAATATTGTTGAAGACGATCCAAACGACCGCAGTGTCGGTTATGGTGGCCTACCGAACGAGGAAGGCGTGGTCGAACTGGATTCCTCTGTCATGCACGGTCCCACAGGGAGAGGAGGCGCGGTAGCGGCGATTCAGAATATCAAAAATCCCTCCAAAGTCGCTAAAATGGTGATGGAGCGAAGCGATCACGTGCTGCTCGTCGGTAAAGGTGCTCTTAAGTTCGCAAAAGCTCATGGCTTCAAGGAGGAGAACTTGCTTACCGATGAAGCCCGAGAGGCGTGGTTGAGGTGGAAGGAAAACGTAAGCAATCAAGACGACTGGCTCCCGCCTCACGATATCAACGCGAAAGACATTGGAGAGGGCTTCAAACCGTTCGTACGGCATTACGGCACCATCAACTGCGATGCGATCGATCTCAACGGCAACCTATCGGGCGTCACGACGACAAGCGGATTGTCATTCAAGATTCCCGGAAGGGTGGGGGACTCTGCGATCTTGGGGGCCGGTCTCTACGTCGATAACGAAGTCGGGGCGGCAGGATCAACCGGCCGCGGCGAAGCGAACCTCTTGGCCTGCAGTAGCGTGATCATCGTTGAATACATGCGGCAGGGGAAGTCGCCGGTGGACGCGTGCCTGATGGCCTGCAAGCGGATCAGCGATCAGACCAAGGAAAAGCGCCTACTCGACGAGAAGGGTCGGTTCAAGTTCCAGGTCGTTTTCTATGCACTCAACAAACGAGGCGAGTACGGATCTGCTTCGATCTGGAGCGGCTCGAGATTTGCCGTCAACACGGGGGAGAAAGAAAGCCGCCTCGAGGAGAGCGCGTACTTGTACAAGACGGAGAGGAAGTAGTTCGCTGAATGCCCTGGACCCTGGTTTTCGTTCTCACGATCTACCTCCCTCTACTCGCTATCAATTTCTACGTTGGTAGAAAGATCCTTGATGCGGTCACCGTTCTGAAAGGATGGAGTCGCAAGCGCGTTCGCCTTGCATTGATTGGCGCGTCGGCGTACGTCAACCTTCTGCCGGTCGTGTTCTTCGCCGCATTCCAGATCAACGGGCGGGCTATTGTGCCGGACTTCGCCGGCGACAACTTTTTTGTCGACCTTCTGTTCACATACCCCTTTTGGATCGCGCTCGTCATCACATTTCAGCTCTTCATCCTCTACGTCCTCGCCGATATCACCAAGTTGTGGGTTCTCCGATTCTTCCGCAGGCAACAAGAATGGTGGAGAAGAATCGAACCACGCTTTGTGGTTGGAGCGTTCTTCCTCATTCTGGTCTATTCGGTATTCAGGATTTATTCGGACACTTGGACAGTGAGAATCGTGGAGAAGGAAGTTCATGTGCCTGCGTCGTTTTCGTCGCTGAATGGATTGCGCATTGTTCAGGTCTCGGATGTGCAGGGAGACGGTCGAACAACGTACGACAAGATGAGACGATTCGTCCGCCGAGTGAATGCGCTGAGGCCCGATCTCATCCTGTTCGCGGGGGATGCGGTGTCCTCCGGCACGAAGTACGTCGATTCAACGGTAAGCATATTGGGGGAACTTCGATCGACGTATGGCACATTTGCCGCGGTGGGCGACCACGACATTTT
>ERZ1292640.1652-Hain-H43-02um-R1-1652-length-18296-cov-4_pt1 | contig 18296 bp, 28 predicted proteins | sample MGYA00564404_ERZ1292640 | MGnify/ENA primary metagenome ERZ1292640 (study PRJEB36523, sample SAMEA6512636) | groundwater metagenome | collected 2019-01-08 | study: AquaDiva: Metagenomics assemblies of 32 groundwater samples
TTGATGGCCGAAAGTTTAAATATCAAATCTGACATTTTGTTTTAACATTGCTATAATTACTTAATTACCCAATTACTTAATTACCGTTAATTTAACCTTTTATTAGGTGAATTAGAAATTAGGTGAATTAGAAATTTTAATCCTATGCCAAACACCATCCATGAGGTCATTGAGCTAATCAATAAAACCGGCGATTCTTGCATTGTTTTAGATGCCGATGCCAATCCTGCCTACGTGATTTTGCCTTTTGCTGAATATAAAAAAATTATTGAAAACCGCGATGCGGTAACGGAATTAACCGAAGAAGAACTGCTTAATAAAATTAATCGCGACATTGCCCTTTGGCGCCAAAGGCAGGAATCGGAACTTGGCGCGCTTGAGCGATCAGATTTTATGCCGGAAAAAATTGATTCTGTTGACGATGCCGAACTGCCAGCCGAAGAAGAAACCGCTGAAGCTGAAGTTGAAAAATACTACTTTGAGCCGATTGAGTGAACGGCTATTGCTCAATTGTTCGATTGCTCGATTGTTAATATAAAAAGGGCATAAACTGGAAAATTACAACAATGGAACAATAAAACAATCGAACAATGGGTGTGCATTTGACTTTTTTTTAATAATAATATATAATAACCCATAGTATATTTATAAATATTAAGATAATCAGCGACTGGATTACAAACTCCGATTTCTCTCGGGGGTCGCAGCAAGGAGAAAAAAATGGCCGATAAATTTGAACGTACCAAGCCCCACTTAAACATTGGTACTATTGGTCACGTTGACCACGGAAAAACAACGTTGACCGCTGCTCTATTGCAGTATTTAAACAAAAAAGGTCTAAAAGCCCAGCAAAAAACCGTTGACCAAATTGACAACGCTCCCGAAGAGCGCGAGCGCGGTATTACGATTAATACTTCGCACGTTGAATATGAAACCGAAAAACGTCACTACGCTCATATTGATTGTCCTGGTCATGCCGATTATGTTAAAAATATGGTAACCGGCGCGGCGCAAATGGACGGCGCGATTTTAGTCGTCTCGGCCGCCGACGGTCCGATGCCGCAAACACGCGAACACATTTTACTCGCGCGTCAAGTTGGCGTCCCTTATATCGTTGTCTTTGTCAACAAAGTTGATCAAGTCAAAGACAAAGAACTTATTGACTTGGTTGAAGAAGAGGTTCGCGACCTGCTTAAAAAATATGAATTCCCCGGCGATGAAATTCCGATTATCCGCGGCTCTGCTTTAAAAGCCCTTGAAAATCCTGCTGACGCCGAGGCGGCAAAACCGCTTGAAGATTTAATTAAAGCCGTTGATGAATATATTCCCGAACCAGTTCGTGATACGCAAAAACCTTTCTTAATGCCGATTGAAGACATCTTCTCCATTGAAGGCCGCGGTACCGTTGTAACCGGCCGCATTGAGCGCGGTATTGTTAAGCTAAACGAAGATGTTGAAATTGTCGGTAAAAAGGAAACTCAAAAAACCGTTGTTACCGGCATTGAAATGTTTAACAAATCTTTGGACGAAGGCCGCGCTGGCGACAACGCCGGAATCTTGCTTCGCGGCACAAAAAAAGAAGATATTGACCGCGGTCAGGTTTTAGCCAAGCCCGGTTCAATTACTCCTCATACCGAATTTGAAGGCAAAACCTACATTCTAACCAAAGAAGAAGGCGGCCGCCATAAACCATTCTTCAAGGGCTACAAGCCGCAATTCTATATTGGCACCGCGGATGTAACCGGCGAAGTTGAACTGCCGGAAGGAACTGAAATGGTTATGCCCGGCGACACCGTTAATTTAAAAATAAAATTAATGGCGCCGGCCGCGTTAGAAGAAAAACAGCGCTTTGCTATCCGCGAAGGCGGACACACAATCGGCGCTGGCGTTGTCTCTAAAATCAGTAAATAATTCTCTTTATAGCTACACCACGATTTGCTTAAGATTTATACTTGAAGAATTTACGGATCAGCGTTTATTCGCGCTGTGTATCGACTGCAAGTTTCCGAAACTGGGTACCCAGTTTCGGAAACTAAAAGGCGCGCGAATAAATTCTACCCTTAAGCAAATCTGGCGTGATTATAAAAAATAAAGAGTATCTTAAAAATGGCAACTGAAACTGTCAATAAAAAAGTCAGCACAAAGCATCAAACACCGACTGCCGTCCGCGCTCAAAGCCAAAATAGTGGTGAGGTCGAAGAAGCAAAACAGAAAATTCGCATTAAAATCAGAGCCTACGACCACAAAATTGTTGACCAGTCAACCAAAACCATTATTGAAACTGCAGTGCGCAGCGGCGCTCAAATAATTGGCCCCGTGCCTTTGCCGACTGAAAAAAAGAAATACACCGTCCTAAAATCAACCTTTGTTCACAAAGACGCCCGCGACCAATATGAAATGCGGATTCATAAGCGCCTGCTTGATATTGTTGAACCAACTCCGAAAACCATTGACGCTTTGATGAGTCTAAATCTGCCCGCCGGCGTTGATGTTGAAATTAAGATGTAAGATTACGGATAACACGGATGCCTATCGGCCGCTGATATCACAGATATTAAATCTGTGTAATCTGTGGGGCGAAGCCCATCTGTGCTATCAAGAAAAAAAATCCAAAGAACTGATGCAGAGAAAGATGTATCACAATAAGGTGCAAAACCTCTGCCGCTATTCTAAGGATTTATGGAGAATTAATAATTTCAAATAATATAATAAAGCCAATAATTTGCTAGGTATTGCCTGGCTCATTGAGGCAGGTTTTTGTTTTTTAAAAGTAAACATATGCGGAAAGTCCCGTCGCAAACCGGCGAATTCTACCATATTTACAACCGCGGTGTTGATAAGCGCGAAATTTTTTTAGACGACCGGGACTTTGTTAGATTTTTAACAAGTTTAAGGGAGTTTAATAATGAATCTGGAGATGCGCAACGCGATTATTTAAAAAGGCAATTAGCCGGGAAATCCGATTTCGGATACCCGAAATCGGATTTCAATAGCGCTGAGAAATTAGCTTCCGTGCTTGCAGATCTTCCCAAGTTAGTGGAAATTATCTGCTACTGCCTAAACCCGAATCACTATCATTTTATTTTAAAACAACTGGAAGAAAATGGAATTTCAAAATTCATGCAAAAACTGGATATAGGTTATACTAAATATTTTAATAAAAAAAATAATCGCACCGGGTCATTATTTGAAAGTAAATTTAAATCCGCCCACCTTAAAACCGACGATCAACTTTTTTGGACATCAGGTTATGTAAATGGTAATTCCGAGATTCACAAAATCGCCAAAGCAGCCGATTATAAGTGGTGCAGCTATCCAGATTATCTAAATAAAAGACCCGGCACGCTATGCAATAAACAAATAATTTTAAATCAATTTAAAGATATTATACGTTATCAAGAATTTGTTGGGCTGGTAATTAAGGAGTGCCAAGGACGTAAAGAGATGCAAAAATTAATTTTAGAATAAAGTTAAATGGAAATCCGATTTCGGGTACCCGAAATCGGATTTCAAAAGCGGCTTACGAAAAAACTATGAAATTTATCTTGGGAACAAAACAAGAAATGACCCAAAAGTACAGTGAAGACGGTACTGTTATTCCCGTTACTGCGATTAAAGCCGGTCCCTGCTTTGTCACCCAGATGAAAAAAACAGATATTGATGGTTATGCCGCAGTTCAGCTCGGCTTTGGCAGTAAAAAAAATTTAAAAAAACCCCAGCAAGGACACCTTAAAAATATTTCTAAAAATTTACGCTGGCTAAAAGAATTTAAAATTGACAATCCTGACAATCTAAAAGTCGGCGACGCTCTAACTGCTTCAGTTTTTAGCCCGGGCGACCAAGTTAACGTCACCGGAATTTCTAAAGGCAAAGGTTTTCAAGGCGTAATCAAGCGCTGGGGTTTTCACGGCGCTAATAAAACTCACGGCACAAAAGATCAAATTCGCATGCCCGGCTCTTCCGGCGCCACCGGCCCCCAGCATGTATTAAAAGGCACAAAAAAACCCGGCCGGATGGGCGGCGATCAGATTACCGTGAAAAATTTGGAAATAATTGAAGTTGACCCTGAAAAAAATATTTTATATGTCAAAGGCGCCATCCCCGGCTTTGCCGGCAACTTGCTTTGGATTAAGGGCAAGGGGGAGCTGAAGCTGGAAAACACAGAGGACACGAAGACGCAAAAACACGAAAATCCCCCTACGGGGGATCACCCGCAGGGTGACACAGAAAATGCCGAAAAACCGGCAGAAGCTGAAAGTGCAAAACCCGAATAACCCCCCGTCCGCCGAAGCTTCAAAAGAAGCGAAGGCGAAAAAAGGAAACAGAAAATAAAAAATAGTACCATTATTCGATTGCTCGATTGTTTTATTGCTAAATAATCCCCTAAATAACAATTGAACAATGGAACAAAGAAAAAAGTATGAAAGTCAAGGTTTATAATACAAAAGGCGAAACTGTAGGTGAGCAAGAACTTGACCCGCAGATTTTTGGTGTGAAAATAAATCCGGTGGTTGTGCAGCAGGCCGTAGTCGCCCAGCAAGCCAACGCCCGCGCGCCAATCGCTCATACCAAAGGCCGCGGCGAAGTCCGCGGCGGCGGCAAAAAACCTTGGGCGCAAAAAGGCACCGGCCGCGCCCGCCACGGCTCAATTCGTTCGCCTTTATGGCGCGGCGGCGGCATTACTTTTGGCCCGACCAAGTTCCGAAACTTTTCAATCAAAATCAATAAAAAAGCTAAGCGCGCCGCCCTGCTTATGGCGCTTTCCGACCGGGCGCAAGATCAAAAAATTATTTTATTAGATAAATTAGAGCTGGAAAAACCTAAAACTAAAATAGCTTTTGCCGTGCTCCAGAATTTAAAATTGCGAGTGAGAAAGGTGAGGGCGGAAAAGGATAAAAAACCGGCAGCCGCCGAAGGGCTGAAAAAAGCTGAAACGCTGAAGCGGGAACAGAAAGGCGATAATAATAAAGCAGCCAAGATGCCCAAAGAAACAAGCGTGTTGCTAGTGCTTCCGCAAAAACTTGATGAGATAAAACGCGCCTTTCGCAATCTTCCCCGACTGGAAATTATAAATGCCGACAGTCTGAATGTTGTTGATGTTTTAAAAAATCAGGTGCTGTTGATGCCAACTGACAGTTTAAATGTTATCAAAAAAACTTATCTAAGAAAATAATACCTATGGGCCTATTTGACATTTTTAAAAAAAAGCCGAAAGGCAAGGGCGACAAACCCGAACTGACAAAAAAGCCAAGCCGCGAAAAAATCGCGCCTCTTAAAGCTGTAAAAACCGAAAAAGAAAAAAAACCGCTGACCGAGCGAACTGTTAAACCTGCCGTTTATGCCAAACCTAAATCCGCCAGAACTTCGCCCAAACATGTCATTTCCAATAAAATTTTAATAAAACCGCATGTTACTGAAAAATCCGCCTATCTAAGTTCGTTGAACCAATACATTTTTGATGTCGCCCCAACCGCTAATCGCATCATGATTAAAAAAGCGATCTACGATATCTACGGCGTCAGCCCGCTAAAAGTAAACATCATTAATGTCCTCGGCAAGCATGTCCGCTTCGGCAGAACTGCTGGTAAAACTAAAGATTGGAAAAAAGCCGTTGTGACTTTGCGCGAAGGCGAAAAAATTAATGTGTATGAAGGGGTATAGTCATTAAAACTTGAAAACATCAAAACATTAAAACAAGCTGATAAATTTATTTTTACCAATTTATTTTCTGTTTTTATGTTTTAAAGATTTAATGTTTTAAAGATTTATGGGTATAAAAAAATACAACCCAACCAGCGCCGGCCGCAGACTTTCCTCTGTTAGCGATTTTTCAGAACTGACAAAAAAAAGTCCGGAAAAAAAATTGCTTATTGCCAAAAAGAAAACTGCCGGCCGCAACAACTACGGAAAAATAACCGTTAGACATCGCGGCGGCGGCGCCAAACAATATTACCGCGTCATTGATTTTAAACGTGATAAGTTTGATATCCCTGCTAAAGTTGTCGCTATTGAATACGACCCCAATCGGCTGGCGCGTCTGGCGCTCCTGCAGTATGCCGACGGCGAAAAACGTTACACTATCGCTCCGGTTGAACTAAAAATTGGCGACCAAGTGATTTCATCAAAAAAGCAAGTTGAAATAAAAATCGGCAATCAGCTGCCTTTAAAATATATCCCATTAGGCACCTTAGTTTATAATATTGAGCTTAAACCGGGCGGCGGCGGAAAAATTTCCCGGAGCGCCGGCATTGCCGCCAAACTAATGGCTATTGATCGCGGTTTTGCAACCATAAAAATGCCATCTGGCGAAGTCCGTCTTGTGCCCGAGGTCTGTTCGGCCGTAATCGGTCAGGTAAGCAATCCCGACGCCATGCATATCCGCTGGGGCAAAGCTGGCCGCATGCGCCATCTTGGCGTCCGGCCTACCGTCCGCGGCAAAGCCCAAAATCCAGTTGATCATCCTCACGGCGGCGGCGAAGGCAATCAGCCGATTGGTCTAAAAGCGCCAAAGACAAAATGGGGCAAACCGGCGATGGGCGTTAAAACCAGAAAAAATAAAAAATATTCTGATCGACTGATTTTGCAAAGACGCCAAAATAAACATTAATAGCAAAATTAAGAAATCAAAAAAACAATAAAACAATTTATCAATTTATCAATTTAATTTTATGTCGCGTAGTTTAAAAAAAGGCCCATACGTTAATGAACGACTGCTTAATAAGTTGTCTAAGCTAAAACCGGGCGATAAAACAATAATTAATACTTGGGACCGCGCCTGCACGATTACGCCGGAGATGGTTGGTTTTACTATCGGTGTTCACAATGGCCGAAATCATATCGCGGTTGCAATTATTGAAAATATGGTTGGTCATAAATTAGGCGAATTCGCCCCGACCAGAAAATTTGTAACCCATGGCGGCCGAATGGCAAAAGAACAAGCCGCCGCCGAAGCCGAAAAAGAAGCCGCCTCCCAGAAAGCCGCTGTTGCCAAAGCCGAAGTTGTCAAAAAATAAATCATTAATATGATAAAAGATAAAGATAATAAATCAGAGAAAAAATCAAAGCCAAGCGATTCGGCTAAAGTTGCTGATGTCAAAAAAACCAATGTTTCAAAAAATAAGCCGGAATTTATTGTTGCCAAACTAAATTTTTTGAGAATGTCCCCGAAAAAAGTTCGCCTAGTAACTAATGCCATGATTGGTAAAAAAGCCAGCTTCGCCTCTGATTATCTGAAATTGATGAAGCAAAACGCCGCCAAGCCGATAATGAAACTGATAAATTCCGCAATCGCCAACGCTGTCAATAATTTTGAATTAGAAAAAAATAATTTATATATAAAAAATATTTTAGTAAACCAGGGCCCGGTCTTGAAACGTTGGATGCCGAAAGCCCATGGCCGCGCCACGCGCATCAGAAAACCCAGCAGCCATGTAAAAGTGATGTTAGTGGAAAAAATGGTTGAGCTGGGCATTGCTAATAAGAAAAACCCTAAATCTACAGCTGAAAAAAATAATTTTTAACTTTAGACTTTGGTTGCTTTAGCAACCATCCCGCTAAGCGGGATTAAAGCAAAGCTTTAACTTTTAACTTGATAATATGGGTCAAAAAGTAAATCCAAAAATCTATCGCATCGGCCCGCTGAATAGCTGGGATTCAAAATGGTTTTCAAAAAACAACTACGCTGATTTTTTGCGTCTTGATTTTTTAATAAAAAAATATATTAAAAATAAATTAAAAGAAGCCGCCATTGCTAAAATTGAAATTGAACGATCGGGCAATAATATGACCGTTATTATTCATACCGGCAAGCCCGGCCTGATAATTGGCCGCGGTGGACAAGGAGTTGAAGACCTTAAAAAAGAAATTAAAGCCAAGTTTTTGGATAAAAAAATGGGCCTGACAATCAACATCCAAGAGGTAAGAGACCAAAGTCTGTCAGCCGAACTAATTGTTCAAAGCCTGATCGCCGATATTGAAAAAAGAATTCCCTACCGTCGCACGATGAAGCAAGTAATCGCCCGCGTCCAAAAAGCCGGCGCGCAGGGAGTAAAAGTTATGTGTTCCGGTCGGCTTAATGGTGTTGAAATTGCCCGCCGGGAAAATTTAGGTTGGGGCAAACTCCCCTTGCATACAATTCGCGCGGATATTGATTATGCCCGCGGCGCCGCGTTAACTACTTACGGCAAAGTCGGCGTTAAAGTCTGGATTTATAAAGGCGAAAAGTTTAAATCATAAAAACATTAAAACATAAAAACATTAAAACAGCAGTTAATATTATTTCTGCTTAAAAAATCGTTTTAATGTTTTAATGTTCTCGTGTTTTAATGAAATAATATGCTTGGTCCAAGAAAAGTAAAACATCGCAAAATGCATAAAGGTAAAGCTCGGCATAAACGTCTGGCTACCGCCGGTCATAGTTTAAATTTTGGGACTTTTGCTCTTAAAGCCCAAGATTTTGGTTGGATTTCTGCCAACCAGATTGAAGCCGCGCGCCGCGCCATGACCCGTTTTGTTAAAAAAGGCGGAAAGATTTGGATCCGGATTTTTCCCGACAAGCCGGTTACAAACAAGGGCACCCAGTCAACTATGGGTTCTGGCAAAGGCGCCGTCAACCATTATGTTGCCGTTGTTAAGCCCGGCGCTGTTTTATTTGAAATGGATGGGATTTCCGCCGACATTGCCCGTGAAGCGCTCCGCCTTGCCGCCCACAAACTTCCAATCAAAACCAAGTTTATTACTAAAGAATAAGTATCAAAAAAACATTAAAACATGAAAACATTAAAACAAACAGCACAAAAGGCAAAACCCATAAATTATTTATTCTCGTGTTCTCGTGTTTTAATGTTTTAATGAGAATTTATGAAATATAAAGAACTAAAACAAAAATCCGAAGCCGAGTTAAAAAAAACTCGCCTTGAGCTTAGCGATAAGCTGCGCGACCTTCGTTTTAAAGTTGCGACTAAACAGGTTAAAAATGTCCGTGAAATAAGAAAGATTAAAAAAAATATTGCCCAAATTTTAACTTTATTAAATCAGAAAAAATCTGATTCAATAAAAAAATAATAATTTAATATGGCAGACAACACCAAACAAATTAAGCAAAGAAAATTTTCCGGCGTCGTTATCTCTGACAAAATGGATAAAACCATTGTTGTTAAAGTTGAGCGCGCGAAAAAGCATCCGCAATACCATAAAATGTATATTGTTAGTAAAAAATATTTAGTTAATGATGAAAAAAATCAATATAAAATAGGCGATAAAGTTGAATTTATAGAATGCCGCCCTTTGAGTAAAAATAAAAGATGGAAAGTGATATATAAGCGCTAATTGACACTGATATTTTTACTGAATTACACAAACTTAAAAAGTAACTTAATCCGTCAGTCCCGCTTAGCGGGATCAGTGTTATTATCAGTGTAAATTCGTGTTTTAAACCTATGATTCAACCGCGATCAATGTTAAAAGTAGCCGATAATACTGGTGCAAAAAAACTGCAATGCATCAAGGTTTTGGGCGGCTACAAAAAACGTTACGCCCGTATCGGCGAAATTATTATTGCCTCGGTTAAAGAAGCGATTCCTTACGCGGCTGTTAAAAAAGGCGAAGTTGTCAGCGCGGTTATTGTGCGCACAAAAAAAGAAATTCATCGTTCAGATGGTTCCTATGTCAGGTTTGACGATAATGCCGCCGTTATTATTGATAAAGAATCACAAGAACCTAAAGGCACGCGCATTTTTGGTCCGGTCGCCCGCGAGCTTCGCGCCAAGGGCTATAATAAAATTATTAGTCTGGCGCCCGAAGTGTTGTAACAAGTTAAAAGTCTAAAGCCCAAAGTTAAAAGTAATCAGTTGTCAGATAATTAAAAATAATTCATAAACTTTTGACTTTTGACTTTTAACTTTTAACTTGAGCAAAGCGAATATGATAAAAAAAGGTGATAAAGTAAAAATATTATCAGGAAAAGATAAGGGTAAAACCGGCAAAGTTTTACAGATTTTTCGCCAGCGCGGCCGCGTTTCCATTGAAGGCGTTAATTTAATGACTAAACATCTGCGCCCGCGCCGCGACCGCGAGAAAGGTCAAAAAATTCAGTTTCCAGCGCCGATGAGCCTTGCCAATGTCATGCTGCTTTGCCCTAAGTGCAATCGCCCGACGAGAATCGGAGTTAAAACTTTAGAAAATAAAAAACGCGCGCGATATTGCAAAAAATGCCATGAAATAATTTCCTAAAAACACCAACAGACGCTGGCATTAACGCTAAGCGGCGCGAACTAATTTAACCGTCAGTCCCGCTTAGCGGGATCAGTGTAAATATCAGTGTCAATTCGTGTTTAAATTTATGAATTTTAAAGAAAAGTACAATAAAATTGTCATCCCGGAAATAAAAAAGAAATTTGGTTACAAAAATATTTTATCTTTGCCGAAAGTCCAAAAAATCGTCATTAATGTTGGTTTGGGTCGCGGCCTTAAAGATGAAAAATTTAATGATGCTGTTGAGAGTTCCCTGATGAGAATAACCGGCCAAAAACCTGTTAAAACATTGGCGAAAAAAGCAATATCTAACTTTAAAATTAGGGCCGGACTTGTTGTTGGGCTTAAAGTAACTTTACGCGGCAGACGAATGCGGGATTTTCTTACAAAATTAGTTGATGTTACTTTGCCGCGCATCCGCGATTTTCGCGGCATCAGCCCCAAAACAGTTGACGAGCAGGGAAATTTAAACCTCGGCTTTAAAGAACATTTGGCCTTTCCGGAAATTAAATCTGACGAAGTTGAAAAAATCCATGGCTTGCAAGTTACGATTGTCTCCAGCGCTAAAAATAAAACCGAGGCCTTGGAATTTTACCGCCTAATCGGTTTCCCGTTTCGGGATAAGTAAATATAATTATTTTTGATTTTACTCCCAACTTTTAACTTTTGACTTTTAACTTTAAACTTGAGAAATATGGCAACTGAAGCCCAAATATCAAAATCATTAAAAAAGCCAAAATTTTCAACCCGAATTGTTCGGCGTTGTTGGCGTTGCGGCCGCCGCCGCGGCTATATGCGGGATTTTAATTTATGCCGAATCTGTTTTAGAGAGCTTGCCTCCCGCGGCGAGATGCCCGGCATCCGCAAATCATCTTGGTAATAAATAAACACTGAAAAACACTGATATTTACACTGAATTGCACGAACTTAATCATCTCTTTAATTATCAGTGTTAATCAGTGTTAATATCAGTGTTAATTCGTGTTTATAAACATATGACTGACCCAATAGCTGACATGTTAACAAGAATACGTAACTCCTTAGCTGTTAATAAAAGCGAGGTTGCTTTGCCGTATTCAAAAATGAAATTAGGCATTGCCGAAATTTTAAAGGCGGAAGGCTACATCAAGGACTGCGAAGTTGTAAAAAGCGCCGCCGGGCAATATAATGAAATTAAAATAACATTAAAATATAAAAAACCAAAAAAACCCGCCATTGTTGGTTTCACAAGAATTAGTAAGCCAAGCCGCCGCGTTTATACTGGTCGACAAAAATTACCCCGCGTGCTCAACGATTTAGGCATTGCTATTATTTCTACATCTCAAGGTTTAATGACCAACAAAGAAGCGCGAAAACGAAAACTTGGCGGCGAAGTAGTTTGTGAAGTCTATTAGCAAGTTAAAAGTTAAAAGTCCAAAGTTGAAAGTTGACGAAACTTACTTTTGACTTTTAACTTAAGCGAAGCGCATATGTCTCGTATCGGTAAAAAACCTATCCCCATTATAGAAGGCGTAACCGTAAATATAAAAGACGGTCTGGTTTTAGTTAAGGGTCCAAAAGGCGAACTAATCCTAAAAATTCATCCCTTAGTCAGCGTTAAACAAGAAGATAATTCTTTAATTTTAAATGTAAAAAATCCCGAAATAAAAAAACAGGGAGCGCTTTGGGGTTTATTTAGAAATTTAGTAAACAACATGATTCAAGGCGTCGTCTCTGGATTTTCAAAGCAGCTTGAAATTTCTGGCATTGGCTTTAAAGCGCATACCGAAGGCAAAACATTAATTTTAAATGTTGGCTTTTCTCATCCGATAAAATATGAAATTCCCGACGGCATTGAAATCAAAGTTGATAAAAATATTATCGCGATCAGCGGCATCGATCGCCAGCAAGTCGGCCAGGTTGCCGCTGAAATTAGAGCAATTAAAAAAGTTGAACCGTATAAAGGAAAAGGCATTAAATATATTGATGAATTTGTCCGCCGCAAGGTTGGTAAACAGGCCACTAAAACTGAATAATATATCCTTAAATTACGAAACTTATAATTTCTGCGTTTATCTGCGTCCCGCTTAGCGGGATCCGCGTTAATCTGCTTCTATTGTCCTAAAAATAGCAAACCATCAATATGCGCTACGGCGGAAAGATAGTTTCGTAATTTACCGTAATATGAAATTAAATCAGCTAAAATCTAAAAATCAGCTTCGGCGCAAAGCTAAAACCCGCGCCAAAATTTTTGGGACTGCCGCTAAGCCGCGTCTGTCGGTTTTTCGCAGTCTAAAAAATATTGAAGTTCAGTTAATCGATGACGCAACCGGTAAAACAATTGTTGCCGCCCATACCCGCGAGCTGCCGTCAAAAAATTTAAAACGAATTGACCAGGCTGCCGAGGTTGGGAAGCTGTTAGCTAAAAAAGCGCTTGAAAAAAATATTAAGCAGGCTGTCTTTGACCGCTCTTCTTATAAATATCACGGCCGGATCAAAGCGGTCGCCGACGGCGCCCGCTCTGTCGGTCTAAATATTTAAAATTTTTATGCAAAAAGATTTTAAGAGTAAAAAAAATTCAGCCCATTCTCGCCATAGCCGCCCCGAATCAGAATTTGATCAGGAATTAATTGATATTGCGCGCGTAACCCGCGTTATGGCCGGCGGTAAAAGAATGCGCTTTCGGGCGGCCGTCGCCCTTGGCGATAAAAAAGGCCAAGTTGGCTTTGCCATCGCTAAAGGCGCCGACGTTACGATCGCTATTAATAAAGCGGTTGTCTTGGCCAAAAAAAATCTGATAAAAGTAAACATCGTTAACGACACTATTCCTTATCATATTATCAAAAAATATAAAGCCGGAAAAATTTTATTAAAACCGGCTCCTCGCGGCACCGGCATCAAAGCCGGCGGTTCTGTTCGGCAAATCTTAGTTTTAGCCGGAATTAACAACGTGACTTCAAAGATTCTTGGCACCAACAATAAAATCACCAATGCCCTGACAACCCTTGCCGCCCTGCAGGATTTAAAAAAAGTTGAACCGCGCGAACAAAAACCGGAAGAAAAATCAAAAAAAGAACCATCGCTTAAATAATAATTATATTATTAAACCGTAGAAAAATTCGTGTTATTTCGTGTTAATATTAGTGTTGCTTCGTGTCGGGACTGTTTCTAATGAAATAAACTTTAATTTTATCAAAATGTCTGTCTTAAAATTATTTTTCTACACTCTAATTATATGTCTTTAGGACTCCACAACTTAAAAGTTGCCGCCGGCAGCAAAAAGCATAAAAAGCGTGTTGGCCGCGGCAATGCTTCTGGCCACGGCACTTATAGTACCCGCGGCGCCAAGGGCCAAAAAGCCCGCTCCGGCTCAAGCGGCATGAAGCGTCTCGGCATGCGCGAGTTAATGCACCAAGTCCCAAAACTCGGCGGCATGTCTCCGCGCTACCCCAAAATGGCAGTTGTCAACCTTGAAACTTTAGAGAAATGCTTTAAAGACGGCGATATTATTGACGCCAAAATTTTAATTTCTAAAAATATTATCAAGTCTGCGAAAAATGGCCTTAAAATTTTAGGCAACGGTAAGCTTACTAAAAAGTTAACAGTAAAAGCTAACGCCTTTTCAAAATCTGCAAAAGATGCAATAGAAAAAACTGGCGGAGAGGCTAGCGCCGTATAAATATTTTTGACTTTGGACTTGTAACGATGCTATAATTAAAGCCGGCGGGCAGGCAAAGGCAAGGTGAATTAAAAATTCATTTAATAAATAACACCGAGATAATTGTTACATTGTTAGCGGATAACGGATCAACAAAAGCAGGTAACAATTTAGCAATATAACAATTTAACAATTCTAATTTATTTGACATTTTGAATTTTATTAGAAATTAGGTGAATTAGAAATTATTAAATAGACTTAAATCAATGAGAAAGTTATTACAAATCTGGAAAGCAAAAGATCTGCGCAAAAACATCTTGTATGTGCTCGGTCTTTTGATTGTCTTCCGGCTGGCCGCCCATATTCCAATCCCCGGCGTTGATGTCATTGCCTTAAAGCAGTTTTTTGCCAACAATCAGGTTTTGGGTTTATTAAACATTTTTTCCGGCGGCGCCATGCAAAATTTTTCGCTCGTGATGCTTGGCGTCGGCCCCTATATTACCGCTTCAATTATTTTACAGCTCCTAACCATGATTATTCCAAAGCTTGAAGAATTGTCAAAAGAAGGGGAGTCCGGTCAGCGAAAAATCAACCAATGGACGCGCTATCTAACTGTTCCCTTGGCCGCGTTGCAGGGTTACAGCATGATTGTCTTGCTTCAACGGTCTTCGGGCGGGGTCCCGATTTTAGGCGACATGAACTCCTTTCGGCTGGTAACAACGATAATTACTATTACCGCCGGCACTGTATTTTTAATGTGGCTTGGCGAACTTATTTCCGAAAAAAAAGTCGGCAACGGCATCTCGCTCATAATTTTCGCCGGTATTGTTTCTTCTATCCCGACGCAAGTCCAGCAGATTTTATTTAAAATTTTTAACTTGAATGATTCGGAAATTATTATGAACTCCATTATTTTTATTGCTATCGCTATCGTCACTACCGCCGTCGTGGTCTTCATTAATGAAGCCCAGCGCAATATCCCCGTCTCCTACGCTAAAAGAATTCGCGGCATGAAAATGTACGGCGGCGTTGATACCCATCTCCCGCTTCGCGTCAACCAAGCCGGCATGATCCCGATTATTTTTGCGATTTCCATTATTACCTTTCCGCCTTTAATTGCCAAATTTTTTACCTACGCTAAAAGTGGATTTATTGTCTCGGCCGCCCAATATATTATTGATTTGTTTCAAAATCAGTTATTCTATGGTATTTTTTATTTCATTTTAGTTTTCGGTTTTACCTACTTTTACACCGAAATTATTTTTCATCCCCAGCAAATTGCCGAAAATCTCCAAAAACACGGCGGCTTTGTGCCCGGCATTCGCCCCGGCCCAAACACGGCCCAATATCTTGGCAATGTCTCCCACCGCATCGTTTTTGCCGGCGCCCTATTTTTAGCGTCAGTCGCTGTTTTGCCGGTTGTCTTGCAGCAGTTTACCGGCGACCAAAACCTAACCTTATCCGGCGCCAGTCTGCTTATCGTCGTCTCGGTTGTCATTGAAACCACCAAACAAATTGAATCCCAGCTGACCATGCGCGAATACGAGGGCTTGTAAAAATTATAAAAATTCAACATCACTTAATAATGTGATGTTTTATTTATCAAAAAATATTTGATGGCTAATAAATTTCTTGATAATATAGATAAGTTTTGTTATAATAAATTATGAAAGTTGGCTGATATATAAAATATGCTTACCTATTTCTTATTCATCGTCGGTTTTATTTTTTTAATCAAAGGCGCCGACTTGTTGGTTGAAGGCGCCTCTTCGCTGGCTAAAAAATTCGGCGTCTCGTCTTTGGCAATCGGCCTGACCGTCGTGGCTTTTGGCACAACCATGCCGGAGTTAATCGTCAATTTATTTGCGAGTTTTAATAACGCCAATGATTTGGCAGTCGGCAATATTTTGGGCAGCAACATTACGAACATCCTTTTGATTTTAGGCATTGCCGCTTTAATTTCGCCCATCATTATCCGCGAAGGCACAGTCAAGCGCGAAATCCCTTTTAGTTTTTTAGTAATTTTAATTTTAGGAATTTTAGTCAACGATTCTATCTCTGGCTTTTCTACCTTAACGTTAAGCCGCTCTGATGGTTTAATCCTTCTGTTGTTTTTATCAATTTTTATCTATTATTCTTTTATCATTTACAAAATTAAAGGCGAACATCCCGAACATATTCCCGAGTATCGCCTTTGGCCCAGCGTTGAGCGCGTTTTAGGCGGCGCCGCCGCGCTTTTGATTGGTGCTCATTGGATTGTTGAAGGCGCTATCAAGCTGGCTGCATTTTTTAATCTCTCCCAAGCCTTAATTGGGCTAACCATTATTGCGATTGGCACTTCGCTTCCGGAACTGGCAACTTCAATTACCGCCGCTCGTAAAAATAAATGCGAACTGGCCGTCGGTAATTTAATTGGCGCCAATATTTTAAACATTAGCTGGATTTTGGGCATCAGTTCGGTTATCCAGCCGCTAAATTTTTCCGCAAATCTAAATTTTGATATTTTAATGGTTATGCTGGCCACCGTTGTCGCATTCCTTTTTATGTTCGTCGGCAAAAAAAATATTTTAGAGCGCTGGCAAGGCGGGGTGATGGTCGGGTTGTATGTTTTGTATATTGGATATTTGATTGTGAGAGGATGAGCGTCCATTGTTCGATTGATACATTGCTCTATTGCTAAAACAATTGAACAATCGAACAATTGAACAATCCTCATTATCAAATCGCAAAACATGAAGTTTAAAAAATATAAATCTATGCGAAAACCACGAAACATCATCATCTTCGGTCCTCAAGGTTCCGGCAAAGGCACCCAGGCCCAGCTTTTAGCTGATAATTTTGGTTATATCTATATTTCCACCGGCGACATTTTTCGCCGGCACGTCAAAAATAAAACTCAACTTGGCAAGCAAGCGTTGAAATATATTAAAAGCGGCCGCTTAATGCCTGATGAAATTACCAACAAAATCGCCCTTGTTGAAATCTCTAAACCCAAGGCAAAAACAAATGGTTTTATTTTAGACGGCTATCCCAGAAATCTTGCCCAAACAAAATTTTTAAATGAAAAAGTAAAAATCACTGACGCCGTTGTTATCAATCTAACCGACGCAAAAGCCGCTCGCCGCATCGGCGGCCGCCGCGTCTGCGCCTGCGGCCGGACCTACCACATTATTTATAACCCGCCAAAAAAATCCGGCCTCTGCGATGTCTGTGGTAAAAAACTTTTTATCCGCGACGACGACAAACCCGCCGCCATCAAAAAACGGCTAAAAATTTATCATCAAGAAATCAAGCCAGTGCTGGAGCTTTACAAAAAACAAGATGTGCTAAAAGTAGTTGATGGCACGCCGCCGATACCGGAGGTGTTTAGGTTGGTGAAGGAGGCGTTAAAATTAAAATAGTTCGAGGCGTTAACTAAGTGCCTCTCTTAACCCATGATTACAATAAAAACCGAAAAAGATATTCTAAATCTGAAACAAGCTGGCAAAATTTTGGCTGGGGTTTTAGACGAGGTGATAAAACAAGTCAAGCCCGGCGTTAAAACCGCCGAACTTGACGCGCTGGCAGAAAAATTAATTTTAGAGCATGGTTGTCTGCCATCGTTTAAAGAATATAGCGAACGAGACGGCGTGCCAAAATTTCCTTCCACGCTTTGCACTTCGGTCAATCAAGAAGTCGTCCATGCGCCTGCCTCCGGACGGCTGTTAAAAAATGGCGACATCGTCGGTATTGATATTGGCTTGAGGATAAAAGCTGGTGGCCGAAATTATTTTGTTGACATGTCAAAAACCGTGCCGGTGGGAAAAATAAACCGGAGGGCAAAAAAATTAATTAAAGTGACTGAAAGAGCGCTGGAGCTGGGGATTGCCCAAATCAAACCCGGCAGCCATATCTCCGACATTTCGCGCGCCATTCAGCAATACGCCGAAAGCCAGAGCTTTTCTGTTGTTCGCGATCTTGTCGGCCACGGCGTTGGCTTTGCTGTTCACGAGCCGCCCCGCATCCCCAACTATATTGAACCCGGCGCGCCGGAAGTTGAGCTTAAGACCGGCATGGTGCTTGCCATTGAGCCAATGGTTAATGTTGGTGGCTGGCAGATTAAAACCTTGGCTGACGGCTGGACGGTGGTAACAGCAGACGGGTCGCTGTCGGCGCATTTTGAACACACAGTCGTTGTCACTACCTCTGGCCATGTCATTTTGACTTCTCCCTAATTACACTCTAATAAATCTAATTATACTCGAATATATGGCAACTTTGGTTTTACCAAAAGACAGCTACAATTTAATGGGAATATTATTTCAGGTTCATAACGCGCTTGGTCCTTCTTGTAAAGAAAAAAATTACCAAGATGCGATTGAAATAATTTTAAAACCAAACTTTTTACTTATTTCAATTAATTCTGGCA
>ERZ1292640.1654-Hain-H43-02um-R1-1654-length-18290-cov-5_pt1 | contig 18290 bp, 22 predicted proteins | sample MGYA00564404_ERZ1292640 | MGnify/ENA primary metagenome ERZ1292640 (study PRJEB36523, sample SAMEA6512636) | groundwater metagenome | collected 2019-01-08 | study: AquaDiva: Metagenomics assemblies of 32 groundwater samples
AGTTCACCGTACATTTTGGCCATGTTGTCTATGGCACGGCGTATCTGCATCTCACGCTTTTTCCACAAGCGCTCCATACTCCGGCGCTCCGTACCCAAATCCTCTTCCATCCCTTTGATGGTTTCCGCATACGCTTCAAACCGGTGCCGGAATGTATCGCTACTTAGGTATTGATAAAGAAACTCGAGCTTCTCGTCTTTGTTGGCCGCAACCGACCGGGCCTGGGCCACCTGCATGACGGCGCGGCGGAGAAGCTCGGCAAGCGGCAACACGTACGAGTACGTGGTGACCACGACTCCCTCCCGCATGGCAAAGGTCCCGATATCCTCGGGCACGTTTTCGCTGATGAGTACCACAACCGTTGCGCCGGTGTTTCTCCCGTCCTCACGAAGCTTTGGGAGCCAACTAGGCGTCCACTTGGCCCGCTTGGTTTCCCAGAGAATAATGCCCGCGGCTTTGCCCGCCTGATTTTTGACGGTCTGAATGATGTCTGCCCCTTGAGCGCCTTTTCCGACGGGGGCAATATCGTCATAAATAAACGCGGCTTTGAGCTTTTCTTCTATGTTAAGTTCCAAAACCTCTCCCTGAAGCTGCTGCGACTTTTGGGCGAGTTTGTTTTTGGCATCATCCAGAGATTTTTTAGTATCGTCCAGTTGTTTTTTGAGCTCCAAGACCTCCATCTGGGATTTTTCTCCGATGGTTTTGGCAAGATCCTCCCGGGATTTATCTATCGCATTGTTTAGACGCTTTTCATACTCGAGGGCCCGTTTCTCGTCCTGATCTTTGAGATCCCGAATAGATTTATTGAGATCCAGAAGTTGCCCGGTGAGCGCTTTATTTTGCTCCCGCAGTTCCGCGACCTGATTCTGGCGGTCTTTCATCTCGACGGATACGTCTGCTACTGCCTTCTCCCTCGCGGCTTTCGCGGCCTCTTCCCACACGCGATCTTTGACCTGATCCTCCACTTCATGAAGAAGTGCTTTGGTGATTTCTATTTCCGCTCCGCAATGGGTACATTTAATAGTGGCGCTCATATACACAGGCATTGTAACCCAATTGACATGCGCGTGAAAAGGTGTCTATGATAGATTCATGAAGTATCTCAAAACGCTTCTGTTTCTTATTGTCCTCCTTCTTTTCTCCATTAAAACTCCTTTTGTATCCGCACAGGAAACACAAATCATGCCCATACGGCCGCCTGATACGACGCCGATTCTAGGGCAAGAGCACGCCTACTCAGTCTTGTTCCGCGGCAACGGCGATGCCATCGTCACTATGAAAGCGGCGTTTATCAATGAGGGAGAGGCGCCAACCAATATCGTTTCCTTTCGTATCCCTCGTGTAGAACCACGCCGCGTGAACGCGTTTCAGATTATTAGCGACCAGGAGACAAACTATTATCAATGGTACGGTCAAACAAAATACCAAAAAGCCAAAACTGAATTCAACGGCGACACGCTTACTGTTTCGCTCCCTCAGTCAATCAAACCGGGCAAATCCGGAAGCGTTCTTATCGTTTTCAGCGCAACAGGCTACGCCCGAAAAAATCTCTTCGGCGCCTACAATTATACGTTTGAAACGTTTAAGGTAAAAGACACATCAGTCACCAAGGCAACAATCGGGATAAGCGTGGATAGCGACCTTATCCTGGCCGGGGCCAAAGGTACGGTCAATTACCGCTTCAGCGATACGGAAGCCATGTCGCTTGCTGCCGGAGTGGAAAAAGGAGCAGCCCCCAACACGCAATTGGACCAGATGTACAGCCAGGTAGGCTACGGGACGATTACCAAAACCGCCTCACACTTGGAGCCTCTTGAGTCCTACGCGGTAAAGGGCCGCTATGCGGATTCGCTCATCCGTCTCTACGGAAAGGATATCCTCATCGGACTGGGTATTTTCGTAATAGCCGTTGTCCTTCTCTTTTTCCTGGGTAGAGCTGCCATCCACGCACACGCAAAACAGCAACCACAAGGAATCGCACCGTCATCAGCAGATATTGTCCTGACGATCGGCGGAAGTTTCCTGTCTGCCGCGCTCATTGCAGTCTACACCGCGGGTCTGTTTCTTCTCAGAAACACTATTGCACAAATCGTGTCCTATGAGATGGTCGGCATTGTCTTCATATTGGTCACGATAATTTCGATAGGTATATATGGATTTCTTCTGATTGCGCCTACTCTCCTCGTTGGCCTCCGGCGCGGACTTGCATGGGGTCTGGGGACGTTTGGGTTGACGATATTTTTTCTCGTCATCAATGCGGTCATCATGGTTGTCATTCTCATGCTTCTTTACGGCAACGGAAACCAGCCACCGATCTACAATATCATGAAAGGCATTACTCCCGAGGCAACCCGTATGGACAGCGCGGTTAAGAGCCAAGAATAACATGCGCTTTTTCCTCGCCGGCTTTATCCTTCTCGGTATCGTAGTTACCTTTGTCATACTTCGCACGCCTGTCTCCACCACGACAAAACCCACTGCCTCCCCCACGCCGGCTTTATCCGCCTCACGGTCTCCCCCGTCCCAATCTCTTGATATTAATAAGAACGGCAGAACCTATCGCGTCGCGTGGTTTGAGATTAGTGATGTGTCCGCGCTCTCCCTTATCCCCAACTTCACCCAAAAACGCACTGCCCGATCTTTGGTAGACAATAAAGAATGCGCGGAAGTGACGAGCGGCGGATTTTATACCAAAGATAACCAACCAACTGGCTTGTTTATAAACGAAGGGAAAACCCTGCGCGGCTCTATCCCCAATACGCTCTTCAACGGATTTTTTGTTGTGGATCAAAACAATACCGCGTCGATTACCTCCTCGCCGCCTGAAGGAACCGTAGGGCTCGCCCTCCAGACCGGCCCGGTCCTCATCCGCGGGGGAAAGATGTTAACGCTTGCTATCCGCGACGATGAATTTGCCCGGCGCGTGGTTGTGGGAATCACACAAAAAGAAGCGGTTATTTTTCTGGCAATATACGACCCGGAAAATTCCTGGAGCGGCCCAAAACTTGCCGATACTCCCGATATTCTATCCAAAATTATTGCGCGCCTACAATTGAAAGATGTTCTCAACCTTGACGGCGGCTCGGCATCAGCATTCATCCGGGAAGATTTGTCTTTGGAAGAACTCACTTCTGTAGGCGGCTTTTTCTGTATCCGCTAGCCTCTATTCCGTCATCCCCGACCTGATCGGGGATCCAGTATTAAGGCGTTATAAAACTGGATTCCCGCTTTCGCGGGAATGACAACGAAATAAAGGAATTCTCTATTGAAGGTATTTAGAAATATTGCTATTGTGCTCCTCAAGCGTCTTTGCGTAGTGGGCGCCTCCCTTGGGATCATGGAGGTAATACCAGTAATCGGTTTCTTTGGGATAAATCACGGCTTTAATGGAGGCTAAACCCGGATTGGCTATCGGCCCCGGCGGAAGTCCGGGGTGAAGATATGTATTATATAGAGAGGTTATCTTCTTGTCTTCATCAAACAGATTTTTCTTCCACCATGTCTTTTCCCCTGTCTGATACCCGAGTGCATACTGAAGCGTGGCATCAGCCTGGAGCGGCCAGTCGGCTTTGAGACGCTTGAGGAGAATTCCTGCAATCACCGGCCGGTCCTCATCAGTCCTTCCTTCCCGCTCGACGATAGAAGCAAGAGTCAGCACTTCCGGGAACGTTAATCCGGTTTTCTTGGCATCCGCGCGCATGGCCGTATCTACTTTCTGATCAAATGTGGACGTAAATAGTTGCGCTACCGCCCCAACCGTTGCATCCCGCGGCACGAGATAGGTATCCGGAAACATGTAGCCTTCACGGGCGACTTTGACAAACTCGCTCTCAGGGATATCCAACTCTTTGTTGAGTTTGGCAGCTATCTCTTCTACCCGCCATCCTTCAAGGATCGTCACCCACGCGTCCAATATCCCATGAGTCAATTCCCCGGCGATCGTCTTCGTGTCCATCCGGCGGTTCAAGCGGAAATCTCCGGCCTGAAGATTATGCTCTATCCCCATGAGCTTCACTAAAAGATAAAATCCCGTCGGACTTCTGATGAGCCGAGCCGCTGCAAGCCGGGCTGCAATACTTTTTACCCCCTCACCACGGGTAACGGCAAATGTCTCCGACGTAGGCTCTTGGGGGTCTACGGACGCAAGGGCATCTCTCCACCAGAGTAGTCCGCCACTTGAGGAAAGCACAAGAGCGAAAAAAAGTAACAGATAGCGAATTGAATAGGATCTACTTGATTTCATCAAGTCGCGCACGACGGAAGGTGCCGGCTCCACTGTCGTACATATACATGCGGCCGCAGTGACACGTCACCAGACTCTGGCCTTTACCTTTTGGTTTCACGAGTTCTTTGCCGCAACCCACGCACTTCCCTTGTGAAAGAAGCCAAGCCTGGACAGGAGAGATTATGTTCTTGAACATATCAATCTACAAATATACAAATCTGCAAATCTACAAATAAATAATTGAATGATTAAATCATTCCGATAATTTGCTTATTCATTTGTAAATTTGTCATTTGTAAATTTGTTTATTCTACCGTATACACCGGTACGTTTTTAATCGTTTCTACGGCTTCTTTGAGCCGCCACCGGTCTGAACTGTAGAGCGTACATAGTATATCACCTTTGTCTACAGTCTCTTCGAGCTTACGGTTAAGGTACATGCCGGCCCGTTTATCCGTAGGACACCCAAGGATCCGGCATACTATAGATATTTCCCGATTGTCGATGCGGTACACCCGTCCTGAACGCAAACTATTCCATTCATGACGAAATTTCCCCACGCCTAGACGTGCTATATCGATATCCGGGTCGCCCCCCTGGACTTTTATAATCTCGCGCATCTTGGTCAGCGCCAACCCGGAAACCAGAATCTCCCGCGCCACTTTTTCCCCGTCCATACCCTCTTTACCTTTTGTATCGGCAAAGCAAAGGGAAAGAAGTTTACCGGCTAGCCGCAACGCCTTGGCTTCAAGGGCAAGTGGCCGGTCCGGGGCTTGGGCAAGGACGGCGAATACATCGCGCGCCTCCAAAACCGGTCCGATCCCGCGACCCGCATTTTCAAGAGCCTCATTGACGTCAGTCACCACTTTTACCCCAAACTTTTCGGCAAGGAAGGTAAATTTACGGGCGATAACTTCTGCGTCTTTAAAGTGTTCGATTTTCATGGTCGGCCCGACGGGTATATCAAAAACAACATGCGTAGCGCCTGAAGCGATTTTTTTCGCCATAATAGAGACGATAATTTTGTCAAACGACTCAAATGCGAGTGGTTTTTCTACCTGAATAATGACATCATCGGCAGGCGCCAGTCCCAAATGTCCTCCCCATACGATGCAGCCACCGGCGCGGGCAACCAACGATTCGATTTGTCTTGGACTAAAGGTGACGGGCGCCACAACTTCCATGGTATCTGCAGTACCGGCTGGTGATGTAATCGCACGGGATGACGTTTTAGGTATCTGAAACCCTGCAGCGGCAATAATCGGAACCAATATCATGGTCGTCCGGGTCCCGGCGACTCCGCCGGTTGAATGTTTATCCGCAACGATTCCTTTAAAATGAAGTCTCGGTCCAGTATCGACCATCGCTTTGGTCAAAAAATACAGTTCCTCATCACTATATCCTTCCGCAAATCCAGCCGCAGCAAAATATGTGGTGAGGACAGGCCCCAAACGCTGGTTGGCAATCTCATCCATGATCGAAAATATTTCATGATACGAAAGCCGCTTGCCCGTCAATTTCTTTTTAATGGCCTCTATTGCTACTTGTTTTGAATTATTTGACATACTAAATTTTCTCCAATCTTGCCCGTACATTTAATCGTTTCCAATATGTCCCTGGTGGCACGCAGGTGATAAGCGTCACATACGAGTCGTCAAACCGCTGCGCAAGAGGGGTCAGATCATTAGCTTCAGTAACGATCATCTCGTAGACTATATAACGGTATTCTACACCGTCGTAACGGATAAAAATTTCATCCCCGGTTTTAAGGGTAGGGAGAGTCGAAAAAATCGATTTATAATTTGCGGGATTATAAAATTGCGGCAGCACTGAATGACCGAATATGACTGCCGTACCGTACTGACCGGGAAGCCCCGTGCCGCCGTAATGAATAAGGCTGCGATTGAGATCGTCGCCGGATATAATCACGTATGCATCTTTGATACCGAGCTTTGGGATAGACAAGGTGTACGCAGTCACTGATGAGACAATTTTCTTCTGCGGCGCGGCGGGAAACCAAATGTTCGGATTGGTGTAGTCCGTCACTTCACCGGTAACGCCGGGCACCTCTGATGTGGCGGCTGAAACGAGTGGAGACAAGACACCCGACGATCCGTCTTGTATGGGTGAAACGAGCGTCCCTGAAAATTGCGGGGCAGAAAGAAGGACAAATGACACGATCGGCCAGAGTACCCACGAAAGAATGGCAACTCCCGAGATAATAAAGACGAATGACCAGAGGGACCTATGTTTCCGATTGATGTATTCCTGTGGTTCCGTTTGGATATCCGAGTCTATTTTTTTCGGAGAATTCTGATGGGTCGGTACAGCTTTAACATACCTATATGCTGTCATAGCATAATCCGGTTACTCGAGATTCTTAATGGTAAACAATATGTTGTTGGGGTTAATGGGAAATGTAGTCTTCCAAAAAGATCGCTCGATATTCATCTCTATCCCGCCTACTCCGGATATGTTTCGGAAGTATTGTTCAGCGGTACTCGTAGACTTCCTGGCTATGGCACTTTTCATTGCAGCAAAATCAAACTTCGGGGTGGCCGCGCCCTGATAACGGGCATTGAGAAAAACGCTCCCATCTTTTTTAACCTGCACATTGGAGACAGAAACGGTACCGCTATTTTTGTCCAGAATATACCCCGAAGGAACCTTGCCCGATACTATGTCTGCAAATAGCGACGCTACCTCGACTGCATTATACGATATTCCGCTAATCGATACCGAAATACTCCCATGAAGTTTGTCTGACTCCTGATCAAGTTCCTGATCAAACTTCTTTTGACTCACGGCAGTAGATACCGTCTCATCTATAAGCTGCTCACCTCCTGCGACATTACTACTCAATTCCGCTTTCGCCTTGGCAATAAGATCGCGCGTGAGGTCAGTAACGAGAGCATCATAATCGTCGCGGGAGACCACTGTAACGGCTTTACTCGTCCCTCCCGAGAGTGCGACGTCGTTTCGGGCAATCATGACACTCGTCGGCGTGTCGCGCACAGCAAACTCCGTACTGCCGGGGAGGTTGCTTTGTGGTCCCAATTTCACTGCGGAAATGGCAGTATTGGCTTTACCGTAGGTCACCGATCCACTTGCCAAACTTTCACTTGCCGAGGCGATAGAGACATCGCTATCGAGCGTAAATGAAAGTGATCCGGCGGTAAGTATGATTCCTTTTTTCAGTTGTTTACCCGTGAGCGTTTTATTGTATATCGTCACCGTTCCTTTCGCCGGGTCGCCGATGTCTTTTTTGCCGATCACCGCGATCGTCTTGTCTCCCATCACGGTGCGTTCCTGCTTCCTTCCGGGTACAATTTTCGTAGCCGCATCCACGACTGTTGCTGTGGGGTTAATCGATACCGCAGAAACCTCTGTAATCGTATACGGCACTTGGTACAGGACAATTTGCGCCTTCGGCAAAACCCAGTACAAAAACCAACCTCCACCGGCCACCAATAAGAATAACGCCAGAAATACCAAGAGTCCCATACTGGGAACCTTAATCATGGACGCACCATGCATAATCGTCTCAAATGAAGGGAGTTGTATTCTCTTTTTTGGTACATAGTATGGTTTCTCATCATTTTTTAGATCGTTCTCTTGCTCCCTGATCGGACGCTCAACTATGTCAACATCGTGCCGGAATCCCAGTGTTTCCGGACTAACTTCCGTTACATTGGCATCTGCATCCTCAACCGCCACCACTTCCCCGACCGGCTGCTCAGTTGAACTACTCACCTGTGTGGCTAGTTCACTCGCTCCGGCAAGCGAAACTGCGGAGGCCAAGGAAATCAAAGGCAACACATCAATCTTGGGATAGTGAAGAAAATTTGCTCGTGTCGGCCAGGGGTGTTTCAGAAGATCGCGTTTACTCGCCTCGAGCAAAGCAGTATCTCCTCCATAAAGGAGAATCCGGGAAGGCAACACTTCGATATCCTTAAACCCTTTCAGGGTTTTTTCAAGATTGGCGACAAAATCATCATTCCCGATCTTCACCTTGCCTACCATCACCCCTACCCTATAGAGGATCAGGGTACTTCCCTGACTATCGGCTTCAATGAGTATGACGCTCGGTGGCACGCCTTCTTCCTGGCGGATCTGATGAGCGATAGCCTGATGTATGGGCACAAACCCAATAGCTGTAAGCTCAAGTTCATGAGTGAGCGTCTTGATGTGGGGGCGTACTGTATGGTCAACATCATCTTCCGTGGTAAGGTAAGAAGTCGGTAATCCCAATACTACCTTTTCAAAATCATCACGTCCTTCTTTTTCCACGAGACGCGCAATCGCCCGATCGCACGCTTCCAAGCGTTTATCCCACGCATTATCCGTTACCCGTTCGGATATCGCTTCACTTATATGAGGAATATTAACCGATAAAACGCTCCAAAGCGCGACTTGTACCGCGCTTTCTTCCAATACAAGCGAAAGGTATACCTCACCCTTCTCTGGCTTTTTTTGAAAAATCTGGGTAAATGCTTCAGGCAGCTTCATGGGTTAATGGAGCGTGGCGTATATTCGTCGTACTCCCGCGCCAGCTGACTCCTCTTTCATTATTGTAAAGCGCCCAAGGGTACCTGTAAAGGAAACATGCGGCCCGCCGCAAATTTCCTTACTAAATGATCCGACAGAATAGACTTTCACCTTATCCGCGTACCTCTCTCCAAAAAATGCCATGGCTCCGCTTTTGAGGGCTTCCTCTTTATCCATCACCGCAAAAGTCACGGCAAAATTTTCTTTGATTTTGTCATTCACTAATCCTTCTACACCCTCTAATTCCTCTTTCGTGAGTTTTGTAGGATACGAAAAATCAAACCGCAACCGCGAGGCCGTGATATTGCTGCCCTTTTGCTGCACATGGTCTCCGAGAATCTTCCGAAGAGCCGCGTGGAGAAGGTGTGTGGCCGTATGGAGCTTGGTCGTCTTCTCGCTTTGATCCGCAAGCCCCCCTTTAAACATGCCTTTTGCTGCCGTACGTGAGAGTTCCTGGTGTTTTTTGAATTCTGCTTCAAAATCAACTCTATCGATGTGTTGCCCTTTGCCCTGCGCGATCTCTTGGGTCATCTCCCACGGAAATCCATAACTCTCGTAGAGGAAAAAAGCCGTTTTCCCATCGATTGACGGTATTTTCTCTATCTCCCGTAGCCCACGCTCAAGCGTTCGTCCGAAACGCATCGCTTCTTGGATGAAAAGCTCTCGTACGGTATCTGCTTTTTCGGCTACGTGCGGAAACGCATCATGATAGATTGTGACGACTGGCTTGACAAGATCTCCCCATTGATCTATCCCAATAGTTCTTCCGTAAAGCATCGCCCGCCGGATGAGCCGCCGGAGAACATAGCTTTGCATTTTATTCCCAGGGACAACGCCGTCAACCATCATCATGACGGCAGCTTTCACATGATCCGAGACGATCCGCATCGCCCGGGTGTTATCGGAATATGTTTTCTTTGATAATTCTTCAATTTTCTCAATAATCGGCAGAAATAAATCCGTACGAAATACATCCGGCGTTTCCTCTGTTGCCGCAACCAACCGCTCCAAACCCCCGCCGAAATCAACACTTTTGCTCGGCAACTCATCTAAACTCCCGTCCTTGCGCTTGCGATGCTGCATAAAAACAGAATTGGCAATTTCCATGTATCTCCCGCAGTCGCAGTTAGGGTGACAGGGCCTGGCCCTGTCATTGGAGCGTTCATGAAACCCAAACCCTGGTCCGAAATCAAAAAACACCTCGCTGTCCGGGCCGCCTGGCTCGCCTGGAGGCATCTTGTCCGGCTCTCCGGCGCGGGACCACCAATTTTTATCAACGCCATAAGAAAAAATTTTGTCTTCAGGAACTCCGAGTTGTTTCCAGATAGTTACCGATTCTTCATCTCCCTTAAGCACAGAGACAGAGAGACGTTCTTGTGGTAATCCCAATTCTTTGGTTAAAAACTCGAAAATCCACGGAAGTTGTTCTTTCTTGAAGTAGTCACCCAGCGACCAGTTGCCAAGCATTTCAAAGAATGTCGTGTGCCTGTTGTCACCGACTTCATCTATGTCTTGCATGCGAACGGCTTTTTGACTATTCACTAATCTCTTTCCGGCCGGATGAGGTTCACCGAGTATATTAAGGATAAGGGGCTGCATTCCAGCGGATATAAATAACGTCGTCGGATCATTCTCCGGCACGAGTGGGGCCGACGGCACTTCCACATGCCCCCGCGCTTTATAAAACTCAATAAACTTCCTCCGCACATCTGCTGATTTCATTGATACGATTATATCATGCTATAATAGTCGCTATGTGGCTCCTCCTTTCCCTCACTGCCGTCCTAATGTTTACCACCCAAAATCTCCTCATGCGGGTGTTGGCTGTCAAAAGCGTCCACCCGCGGACGTTTTCTTTTGTTTTTAACAGTTGGGCCACGTTCTTTGCGGCCATTCTTTTCCTCTTTGAACGCCCATCGCTTGCTGTCCTCCCACAGATTTCGTGGATACAATGGGTGCTCATTGTGGCAGCAACGCTTGGATATGGGCTCTATGAACGGACCCATTTTTTAGCAAGAAAACAGCTGGATGCATCCACCACAGCCATTCTCTTTCTCCTCTCCCCGGTTATTACTTTTATCGGCGCACTTCTTTTCCTTCATGAACCCCTGACATTCTCAAAACTTACAGGAGCGGCACTTCTCATCGGCGCATCTCTAACCGTTGTTCATAAAAATCCGAAGCTTCAGGCAAGCCGGGCAGTATGGATTGCTGTTTTTGCCGCGATGATGCTTGGGCTTGCCGGAGTATTTGATAAACCAGCATCCATTGGAATTCCTGCAAATTTTTATAGCGTCGCATTGTGGGGACTTTCTTTGTGTATTGTGGCCTTTCCATCTATCTCATGGAAACAGCTTACCGACGAATTTAAAATTGGCGGGTGGAAAGTTGCGCTCACGGCATTCCTGAATGTCATCGGATTTGTGCTCTACGTCAAAGCGCTTGCTTTGGCAGACGTTTCCCTCGTAACCCCGGTCACTTCTTCTGCTGGTACACTCACGGTCCTGGCTGGAATTTTCATTCTCAAAGAAAAATCGTTTATGAAGAGAAAAATTATCGCCGGCGTTCTCATGCTCATCGGCATCCTGCTTTTGCGATAAACATATAACTTCTATGATAGAATGCGAGGAAAGAAGGGGGTGATAGTATGTGTCAATCATGTGGATGCCAGTCGTGTAAAACGTGCGGAAAAAATATCAAAAAAGGCGTGTGTGAAGGATGTAGTAAACCATCCGCCGAGTGTAGTTGTAAGAAATAATATGCATCGTGGGATAGACTACATCGGTGTCGGGGTGGGAGCAGCAATCTTCAACAGTGAAGGCAAGCTTTTCCTCACACTCCGGGGCAAAAAAGCTAAAAATGAACGGGGAGCGTGGGAAATCCCCGGTGGAAGTGTGGAATTTGGCGAAACGCTTGAAGACGCGATCATTCGGGAGATAAAAGAAGAACACAAAATTGATATAAAGGTGATCGAACTTCTCGATGTGTGTAGCCACATCATCCCTGACGAGCATCAACATTGGGTTTCCCCAACCTACATGTGTAAAATCACCCGTGGCGAACCAACAATCGTAGAACCCGAAAAATGCGATGCCATCGGCTGGTTCACCCGCGAGGAAGCAGTCAAGCTTCCCCTTTCCATCGTCACGAAATATGATCTCGCACAATTAGCCAAAAAATATCCCGACGGATTCCCAAAACTTTCATGAATCATTTACCACAATCTATTGTCACCGGTGTTCTTGTGTTTAACGATCAACAGGGAGTACTTCTATGTCTCAAACCAAAGGGTGTCGGGCCATATCCGGATATGTATCTCACACCGGGCGGTCACATCGATGCAGGGGAAACTGCGATTGCGGGGGCCGAGCGGGAGGTACGGGAAGAAACGGGTGTTTCTATCACCCATCTCGTGCCTCTTCTATTCGATGAGTTTGTCACACCAAACTGGAAAGGTGAAGAAACACACTTCATCGCGCTTCTCTATACCGCCAAATACGCATCGGGAGGACTCAAGGCTTCCGCCAAAGATGATGATCACATGCGCGAAATCCGATGGTTCAACAAGAAAGATCTTAAGGCGCTCCCACTCTCTCCACCCCTCAAACGTGCACTCAAAAAACTAGACTTCCTCTCATAAAATCCTAACCTTCCTTCATAATTACTCTACTTGCCATGCACGTGCATTACGAGTAAAGTAATAAATATGAAAAGAAAAGAGATCATCAAGGTCATCGGAAGAGCCAGTGAGGGGATGTTTGAAACAGTAACCGACCTTCTCCTTCTCGCCACATACCTCTCTCTTACCAACATGACCGTACGCAATACTTACCAAGCTTTCAGAGCCGGAGAAGAGGCGCACCGCATGCTTAACGAAATCAACTATCAAACCATAAAAAAAGTCACGTATAACATGATTACCAAGGGGCTCCTCAAGCGTATGTCCAAACAAGGCCGTGAAGAAATCGCCATCACCAAATTCGGCCGCGAACGCATTGAGGCAGTCATCCCCGCCTATCGAGTCAACCGTCCGTGGGACGGCCATCTCTACCTCATCTCCTATGACATTCCCACCCAGGCAAACGACGCCAGGAATCTCCTTCGCGAACATATCCGTAAAACCGGTGGCGCGCTTCTCCAAGAAAGTTTATGGATGAACCCATACAATCCCACGCGAATTTTGTCGGACTTTGTCACCCAGCACGACATACCCGGATCGGTTCTTATCTCAAAACTCGGCAAAGACGGCAGCGTAGGTGAAGAAAGACTTTCTGATCTTATCCGCCGTGTCTACTATCTAGACGATCTTGCCGTACGATATGAATCATTTCTAAACGCATACAAAAAACGAGGTAAGCAGAGCGCGTATCCTCTCGAGGCGGCTATGAGCTACCTTCCGATTCTCAAAAACGATCCGCAACTCCCGTTTCCGCTTGAACCGGACAACTTCCCTGCTGCCCGGGCATACCAACGTTACCTCAATCTCACAACTATCGGGTAGTCCTCCCGTAGAAATATTCCTCCCTGATTTACTCTATTTGCTATACACGTGCATTGTGAATAGAGTAATATGTATTGTGTTTACTTTTTATGTGTGGCTTGATATAAAACATGTATGAAAACTATCCTCTTCATGGCCATGACGGTCAATGGAAAAATTGCGGGCGTCGATGATGATACGAGCTGGACGAGCAAAGAGGATTGGGACGGATTTCATGCGATGTGCCGAAAAACGGGAAATACCATCATTGGCCGCAGAACCTATGACATGGTCAAAAAGGAAGGCACGCAGCTTGGTGACGTCCTCACTGTCGTCCTTACCCACGACGCAGCACTTCTTTCCCAAAAATCTCCCAATACGGTCTTCACCGATAAACCACTTAATGACGTCATCGTAATGCTTAAAGAAAAAGGATTTAAAGAAGTCCTGATTGCAGGCGGCGGGATCCTCAACAGCGCATTCCTCAAAGAAGGGCTGATTGATGAAGTATATATAGATATTGAACCGACGATCTTTGGCCGCGGCATCCCCTTGTTTGCCGACGGCGACTTTGCGCCCCGTCTCAAACTCCTCGAGGTAAAAACCTTGACCAACCGCCAAACCATCCAGCTGCATTACAAAGTGATCAAATAATCTATGCACATCACAACCAGACCATACGATCAGTCTGATAGAGACGCCGTTGTCCTCTGTTTGGAGGCTTTAAGCGATTATCTCTCCCCGCTCGACCCGCTCAAAAAAATACGACGCCTCCCTCCATGGGGAAAAAAGTATATGGGTTGGCTTCTCAATAAAGTGAAAAGACAGAGAGGAATAATTTTTGTGGCCCAGGCCGATGATCGAGTCATCGGCTGCATCGTCGTAGTTGTCGAAAAAATGAAGAAACTCGATCAATTGAGCTTTGCAGTATCTCACTTGGGTCGCGTACAGGAACTCTTTGTCTATGAGAAACATCGGCGTCACGGCGTCGCATCTCTTCTTATGGATAAAGCGGAAAATTATCTGCGTGAAAAAAAATGTGAAATTGTCCGCATCGAAGTGTTTGAACCCAATACTCACGCGCACAATTTTTACCAATCCTTGGGTTACACCGATCGCATTCGGGATATGACCAAGCAGATATGAACCAAAGGCTCATTGAGATATACGACGGGTTTGCATCAAAAAACCGCAAAAAGTTTCTCGACAGCGATATTGAGTTTGATGATATGTGGGGCAAGCCGATCAAGGGTGTCACACTCCAAATAGATCTCTCCGAACAAGTTAGGGACGCTTTATGTAATCTGCAGGAGAAACTATCCAATCTTGAACCGCGCGCACTCCACCCTACTCCCCGACCGTTTCAACATATCAGTTTCAATCAAGTCGTCTATTGGGGCAGCAACTATATGCTCGGACACGATGGGGCGTGGGCATCTATCGAGCAGGATTTTCTGGCTAAATTCCACGGACTTGATAATACCCTTTCTTCTTTTACTATTTCTTTTGTCCGTCTTTTTCCCATGACATCCGCTATAGTCTGGTGTGCCCTCGACGAGTACGACGAAATGCAAACCTTACGCGCAGATCTAAAGGCTAGCCTTCCTTTTCCCGCGGAAACGACAAAAGATAACACCTTCATCCACACGACGGTTGCACGGTATAAAACAAAACTTCACGATCCTCATCGCGTCTTTCAACTCCTTGAGAAACACCAAGCACCCATCTCCATGGAAGTCAAAGAAATCATCCTACGGAAAGAAAACCTATACCCATCACTTCACACTACCGACCTCGCCCGTATTCGATTACAATAATCGCATGAACATTATTCCATCATCACAAACCAACAAAATTCAAGCTACTCCCACCACAACGATCTGGGAGTTTGAGATGGAAGAAAAAGCTATCAGTGGAGCAATCGCTCAAATCAACGGGCGGTATCCCGAAAAAGGCTTTGTCGTAAATAAAGTTTCCAAAGAACTTGTCTTCGTCATTTCCGGCAACGGTTACATCATTACTCCGAATCAAAAAAGGCCAATACGGGTGGGCGGTCTGGTCTTTTTGGATAAAGGAGAAACATATGCGTGGGAAGCGAAGGGTGCCCTCACCCTCTTCATGGCCACCACGCCCAAATTTGATCCGAAGCAACACATCGTTATACACTCACCAATATGATCCTTGTCTACATCACGTGTGAATTGCGGGAGCAAGCCGAGGATATCGGAAGGCATCTTCTCAAAAAGCGGCTCGCGGGGTGCATTAATATCATTCCAAATATGCACTCTCTCTATTTCTGGCCGCCGGGGAAAAACTATATTGAAGAAACCGATGAAGTGATCCTTCTTTGCAAAACCATCGAGAAATATTACAAAGCAATAGAAAAAGAAGTGCTCAAAGTTCACTCCTACAGCAACCCTGCCATCTTTGCTCTCCCCATCCTCCACATGTCTCAAAAATACGCCGCCTGGCTCACGGGAGAACTTCAAAAACCTACCTCTTGACATACCATTCATACTATAGTATATATAGTATTATATGAAAACTATTGTGACCAACTTACGCATACCGGAAGAGGACTGGATGAAAGTCAAAGCGGCTGCGGCAAACTCCGGTATGAGCGCCAATGAATATATGAAAACAATCATTGATGACGCCGCTAGGCGCGAATTCTTCGCCTATGAGGAAAAATCGTCCGCAGTACGCAAAAAAACAAGATTTTACGAATCATTATGGCGTGTTATTGAAAAGCCATATAAACGCAAACCCATGGAGGCGTCGGAAGAAGATAAAGCTATTTACGGTATATGACCACCCCACGCGTATTTCTGGATACAAGCTTCTTTAAAGCATTGATTGATGAACAAGATGACTTCCATGGCGACGCTGTCCAAATACTCGACACGCTTGAAAAAGACAAAACTCACCTTGTAACCACAAACTATATTCTTGATGAATCTATAACGCTTCTGAGAAACCGGTGCGGCATTGATCGCGTAAGAGATCTTCGCCGTTCATTAATAGAACTCAAACCGCTCAAAATTTATCGGGTGTTCGCACAGGATGATGCAAAAGCATGGGGCTGGTTCTGGAACGACTGGAGTAAATTATCGTTCACTGATTGCGTCTCATTTGCCGTCATGAAACGATGGGAGCTTACTCATGTCGCCACGTTTGATCAACACTTTAAACGCGCCGGCTTCACCATCATCTCCTCAAAAACATAGTATAATCTGACTATGGTCAAACAAGCCCTCATCCTCCATGCCTGGTACGAAAAGCCGGAAAATAATTGGTATCCGTGGCTCAAAACGAAATTAGAAAAGCGGAATTATACGGTATTCATCCCCGACCTCCCCACGATGCAAACGGATCTGCCGGACATGCAGCAGCAATTAAAGTTTATCGAAGAGGCCATCACCATCGATAGTAAAACTATTGTCGTGGGTCACAGCATCGGCTGCCTTCTGGCCATGCGACTAGCTGAAAAATATTCATACAATAAAATGTTCCTCGTTGCCGGGTGGGATTTTAACGATCTTTATCCCCAGCACCGGCTCTTTTGGCCAAATCCAATGGATCATGAAGCAATCAAAGAACATGTCAAAGAAATCTATTGTGTATCTTCCGATAACGATCCGTATATGACGGCATTTGCCATTGAAGAAATGAACAAACGCTTCAATGGAAACTTTATACTCGTCTCAGGAGCTGGCCACTTTACAGAAAAATACGGAGTAACTACAATGCCGATAATACTTCCGTATCTTTAAAAGGACAATATGAAGGTAAAAATTACTGATCTTGAGCGATTAATTTTATCTTCCCTAAGAAAAAAATATAGCGAAGCGGATTCCCAATTGATGGCTGATGTATTGTTATTCGGACAACTATCCGGAAAAACATCTCATGGTATAGTGCGTCTTTTTGTTGGAAATTCCAGTATATTATCCCAAACGCCAAAAGGAAAACCAGAAATAATTGTTAAAAGCAAAATTTCTTCAATCATTATCGGAAATGGAAATCCCGGCATGCTCGTTGGCCCCCTGGCTATGAAAGAAGCCATTCGGATTGCAAAGAAAGAAAAAATTGGATTTATGGGAACAAAAGATACTCATACATCTTCCGGTTGCCTTTCTTACTATCTCGAAAAAATAGCTTCAGAAAATTTGATCGGTATCATCATTGCACAGTCCCCCCCATCAACACCCGTAAGCGGAGGCATAGAACCGCTGTTTGGGACCAATCCGATGTCTTTCGGAATACCATCTGACCCCCGTCCCTTCATCTTTGATATGGCTACATCAGCCATTAGCTTCGGTGCTTTATTGAAAGCAAAAACCTTGGGTCAAAAAATCCCGACCAATGTTGCAATCGATAAATACGGCGACCCAACGACAGATCCCGAGGAAGCAATGCAAGGTGCCACACTGCCTTTCGATAATTCATACAAAGGGGCAGGCTTGGCGATGATCGTCGAGATTCTCTCTGGTCTGTGGCCTGGGGCTGATTTTTCCGGCTTAAATGAGCAAGGCGGTTGGGGCAATCTATTCGTTGCCTTCAATCCAAATTTGCTTATGGATGTAAAAGAGTTTAAGGAAAAAGTGCATCTTCTTCTGGAAAAAGCGAGACATTCCAAAACACGAGAGGGCGCGACCGTTCGGATCCCGGGTGAACATACTCTTGATAAAAGAAATGAATCTCTTAAGCTCGGTATGATTGATATCGAAGACAACCTCTACCACGCGCTGCAAAAAGCCTCCAAAGGGTAACGCTTAATCTTCATTAATGCTATAGGGTTGACAACTTATGTTAAAAGCAATACATTAACGCCATGGAAAAGCATATACCGCTCAAACGATTGATAGCTATCCCAGATCAAGGTACCCCCAATAAAACAGCGGAAGCTACAATCGCCGTTCTTAAAGCAATGGAGGAGGCAGATACCGGAACTCATGATGAAGAAACGTTTCGTATCATCCTCCCGAGTTTCTCAAAACATGGTATTTTGCTGAATCACAATGATGTTTAGCTTGA
>ERZ1292640.1656-Hain-H43-02um-R1-1656-length-18285-cov-5_pt1 | contig 18285 bp, 12 predicted proteins | sample MGYA00564404_ERZ1292640 | MGnify/ENA primary metagenome ERZ1292640 (study PRJEB36523, sample SAMEA6512636) | groundwater metagenome | collected 2019-01-08 | study: AquaDiva: Metagenomics assemblies of 32 groundwater samples
CGGGAGGGGAATCCTTGCATCATTGATCCCAATGCTCTTCCATGTGGATGTAAGGCCGGTACAGGCGACACTTGACTACAGGTTCCCCCATCATGTGGTGGCCTTCAATGATGCTGGCGAGCGCCCATCAATGAGGAACATTTGCGTGCGAAAGTTCGAATCAGATGACGAGTGCGCAAACCAGCTAGCAGTCGAGCCGCTTTGTCCCAAGGATTCCTCGATTGCCTGTGTGTACCTGATCAAGGGTCGCCGCTTCTCAACTGTTGAGGGATATACATTGCTAACAGGAATGAACAAGGGGGCCCCTACTGATAAATTGTTAAGATCGTTATTTGCCTCCAATGAGGCTCCTTTGAAGGAATCTGAGGCTGATCCATCTAAACTAATTGTTGAGTATAGGGCAAGTTTCGAGGGGCTGCCCTCCGGTGTTCCTGAGGAAACAGTTGCTCCATTGGGAGATAGGGCTGCTGCGGAGGCTTTGTACAAGCAGCTCTGGGATGCGTGCAGTGTCCATCTGACCTGTCCTGGCACTGTTGATGAGGCATTCCTCAAGCAGATGAAGGAAAAGATCACAACGGATCCGAAGGGCGCCCTTGCGGACATGATCCAGAAATCGAAGTACAATTAGATAATATTAGCCTAATTTTATTTTCTTGAATAACGCCTGGAATCCCTTTACCTGCGTAGGGGTTAGTTTTCCGTTCCCTTTGTGGATTATGCCAACCCACTCCTCTTGCTTCTCGTTCAATCCTTTGGGGTACCAGCTCCAGAGATATTGACGAATATCCTGCTTAGTTAGGTATATTGGTTTTGAATTCAATCCCCTTCCTTTGGAAAATATTTCTATGAATCCATTCCCTGCTGCCATGCTAGGCGAATTTGCCCGGTTCTCAACATTTACAAAAATGTTGCTTGGCCTTGAGCTTCCTCGCCCACCTGTACCTGCGTTCGATCCCCCACCTTTTCTCTTGGGGGAAGTTGGAACCCTAATTACTCTTGTTTGTCCGGGTACTTTTATGACCCTGGTATCGCCCGGCACTCGTATTACCTTATTGGTTCCCGGCAGCCTAACAAGCCTTGTTTCACCTGGCACACGCACTATTCTAGAGGGGTTTGTAATTGAGCCGCCGTGCGATTCATTTGTTGGCGAAATTGTAGGGTTGACTTCAATGTGCGGCTGGAAAACAATTGGAGGCATTCCTTGCCCTCCTGCTCCTCCGCCTCCTTCCCTTTGCCCACCTCCGCCTTCAGGCGGAGGAGTTGGGGTATGCCCATGCCCACCTTCCCCAAGTCCATGGCCCCTTGCCGTGTAGATATTGCGGACAAGCTGCAAAATCCTTGCGTGGGGGTCGCTTCCCTGGTAGAAATGATTCCATGCCTCGGCTACACGCGGCGGCTGCCTGTCAATTCGCTCTTCAGTGCGGCGCCAAAAGCCCCACCACCTTGTAAGTAGCGGGCCAGACCTAACAATTGGATTTGTGATTTCGCGATTATGCAGGTTCCTTGCAAAAACCTCGCGGAATGTATTGTTATTTTGCTGGAGGCCATGCAGCCTTTCCCGCAATTCCCCATACATTTGCCTTATGTGCTCGTTATGGCCCTCTCCTTCGAATTCTCCTTCCCGAACATGGAAATGATTTATGTTTCCTTCAAAAATAGCCTGCAAATCGCTTTGCATTGGTTCGCGCAAAGTGCTATGGGTTTCAAAATACGGGACGCGTGAGAATAGATGCGCATTCCTTTCCCCAAAATAAGTAGGGTTCTGTGCCATCTGGTGCAGATCCTCCCGGACGACATTTTCGCGCCTTCGCAATGTGCCCCAAAGCCTCCGGAATCTATCCCTCCAAGTCATTCGTGGTATCAGGGTATGCTCATCAGTATGCCCAAGAGCGGTGCCTTTTAGGGGTTCTCGCCTAAGATTGTATTCTGCGGGCATATTGCGTCATAACTCTAAGGGCTAAATTCGTTTAAAACGCTTTTGTTTCTTATTTTAACAAGGAATGAGTGGGAATGGGGATATAACTCAAATGTTTGCTTGGGAGTGATTGGGCTATGGCGAAAGCGGTTCAAGCAAGGGTTTTGGCAATCATCCATGGGGATGTGCAGGGAGTAGGCTTCCGGTTCACGGTTTTCAACCTGGCGCAGAAATTCAAAGTCAATGGTTTTGTCAGGAATTTGAGGGATGGGACGGTTGAGGTCCAGGCGGAAGGGGAAAAAGAGCAATTAGAAAAATTCATTTCCGCAATCAAAATCAAGGATGGCTGGATCAATGTCGAAAAAATCGATTTGGAATGGGGAAAAGCGAAAAACGAATTTCGGGATTTTTCTATTTTGAGGCGTGAATAAAAAAACTGCAGGTGATTGTAAATCGCCAATTGCATGGCTCCTATATAGCGAATAAGGCAATTATTGGAACATTTTGTTGCCTTATTCTCATATAGCGGTTTTATTTCGTAGTTCCAATATTTTACTTAACCGCTATATTCCCGAAAGCATATGGCTTGCTGTTGCCTTTAGTTCAGGGAGCTTGTTTTGCACAATATCCCAGATAATCTTCACATCAATCCCGAAATATTCGTGGATTAGGATGTCCCTCAAACCGGCGATCTTTTTCCATTCTATTTCCGGGTTTTTATCAGTTAGGGATTTTGGCAATTTCTTGACAGCTTCCCCGATTATTTCAAGGTTTCGGATCGTCGCATCGGCAAGTTGGGTGTTTTTTGAAAATTTTTCAAACGTCGATCCAGCCGTGTACTTTTCTATTTTCTCTATTGATGATAGGATGTCTTCCAAATATAGCTTTTCAGATTTTTGCATAAGTGGCTTCCCCTTTTAGGTGCTGCAAAGCGGGTTTTAGGCTGTCTTGGGTGACAAGGTCGACCTTCTTCCCAAATTCCTTCTGGAGAAGCTCCTTTAGGTCCATGTAGCTGTCGAAAGTGGGGTTGTTGAATACTACTAGGAAATCAAGATCGCTATTGGCAGTTGGCTTGCCTTTTGCATAAGAGCCAAATAACCCGAGCCTTCGAACGCCTAGGCGCCTCATTTGCACTTTCATCCGCCCGATACTATCAAGAATAGTTGAAACTGTAAGCCTTGCCATGCTTCCACAAATACATTTTAGGGGGCGACTTATATATAGCTTCCGCGCATTAAGGGGGTTTTCAATAATTAGGGGCTTTTAGCTAGCCATTCAAACCTTTGCAAGTGCGTCAAGAACTTCCTTGTTTTCCTCTATGAGCTTCGCTACCCTTTTCTTGAATTCTTCGGTAACTTCCCCATCGTCATTTTCCTTGCGCTTATTTTTTTCCATACATATTTACCTCTTCTTAGAGGTTAATTACCCTTTCTATAATGAATTTCCTTATGCCCTTTGGGCCTACCTTCTCTGATGCAACATCCATCATGAACCCGGTGGCGATCTCAGGCGCTACCGCCCTAATGCTAAACCCATTGTCCTTTAGAAAATCCATTCCGCAAAGGTACGCCGTCCTCTTGTTGCCATCGATGAACGGATGTGTTTTTGCGATCGTGCTCATCAGCAACGCGCTCTTATCAATGATGCTTTCCCTGGTCCGATTTTCGAACTTAATTTTTATCATTTCAATAATATATTCCAAATTCGCTTCGCTAAGCAATGAATGCACATCGCCATATTTGCTCGTAACCTGCCTATTAAGTTCGATAATCTCTTTCCTGGTCGGATATTTTATCATTTTGGGCGCCAATTGCCGCCTCCATTACACAAATGCCCCCTAGTCCATTTTATTTGTTTGGTATATTTCCGATCAACTATTTGTTTATAGTTGGTAGAGTGTTGGCCTGTTCGAATCGCTATCCCTTGCATCCAAAACCCACTATCTGATCCGTGATGCGCTGGAAACTCAATCATTAAAAAGGGCTGAATAGTTGTATTTAAAGTGCCAAAAACATGCCAAGCAAGAAGCCAAACCAGCCCCATTTCAACTTGTTCCTGATCGTTGTCATAATCGCACTTTTTGGGGTTGGCATCTACATCCTTATTTCCGCGCAAAAAGGCCCAACTGCAATCATCCCAACAAAACTTTTGAACAAGGATCCAGTTGTTGAGAAAAAGGAATATCTCCAAGCACTGAATGCCAAATATGAGCCTGACACGTTGGAATATGTAGATTCCCCATACGGTTACAAATTGCGCTATCCTATTGGCTATGATGCCGTAATCGAGCCATTCCCCGGAATACACCAAAGGTTCGCCGCATTTTACCCTCCCGTTTCAATGGAACTAATTGATATCCGCATTTTCAAGCCAACCGAGCTGTCATCTTCCACAATAGAGGCTGCTGCAAAGGAATTCAAAACTATACCGGCAAAGGAAAAAATCGGCGGGAAGGATGCGTTCATCATCAATGCCAAGGTGCCATCCATTACGGATGAATTGGAGGATGTCTACATAAAGCAGGCATTTTACGAATGTTCCAATTCGAGCAATTTCAGGTATTGGCTTTCGTTCACCGCCGGAATTTCGGAAGCGCTTGCGGGAGATTTGGAGCTTGCGGATTACATGATACATTCTGTGGAATGCTGATTTTCCGGAATGCTTTATTGATTGCTGGATCCTTTAAGAATAATGTTTGCCATTCATTGATAATTTATTGCATCACGTGCGGCAACGGGTTTTTCTCTTGCAGCCCCACCCCTCCCACTTTAGCTTGAATATTTCAACACCCCCTCGAGCTATTGCCTTAGATAAGTTAATAAACTTATTTGCCTTATTTATACTAAATATGTATACTAAACTTGTATGCTAAGATATGGCGATCAAACATGGTAAACATGACCTTGGCTATTCCGGATGATCTGGATAAATTAATAAGGAGGCACTCCGAGATCAAATGGACTGAAGTAGCAAGGAGGGCGATTAAGGAAAAAGCCACGGAACTTGAATTACTTGAAACGCTAGCTGAAAAGAGCAAATTAACCGAGAAGGACGTGGATGAGCTGAGCAAGGTTATTAAGCATAATCTTGCAAAGAAGGTGCTCAGGGAAGCGAAATGAGGATTGTGGTGGATGCGAACGTTTTCATCTCAGCCTTGCTCAAGGACTCAATTACTAGGCGAATACTGAAACTTCCGGCATTTCAGTTCTATATCCCGGACCACTTGCTTGGTGAACTTGATGAGCACATTGAGGAGATTTCCCATAGGAGCGGCTTGAACTTTGAGGAAATCAGGGCTCTGATAGGCGGAATTAGCAGGGAAATGATCATCGTGCAGACTGCCGATTATAAGCACAGGCTCGAGGATGCGAAGAAGTTGATTGCGGATATGGATGATGTGCCGTTCATGGCGCTTGCACTGGCGCTTGGGAAGGATGTTGCAATCTGGAGTGCTGACAAGGATTTTACGAAGCAGAAAGTGGTGAAAATAGTTTCGACTGGAGATTTGATAAGATGGCTTAAAGAAAGGTCCTTCTTTTAGTGCATCACGTGTTGCATGGATAGGCTTAAATCCGGCCTTTGAGTAATGAGTTTACACCCTTCGCAGGCGCCTTATCGCTAATGAATGGGTGCTAGGTGGTTTCATGAAAGGAAAAGATGGTGGAATGAACTGCGGCAACCATTGGTATCTGGACCTGGTAATGTTTATCCTAGGCCTTGGATATTTGCTTGGAGTTGATGGTTATGGGATAATCCGCGGTTTCACAATGTCAGATTACGTCCCGGTGTATGGCGCACTCTTCTTGTTCTTTGCCGCCAAGATGTATGTAATGCACCACTCCGATTGAGTTCATTACTTTTTTTTCTTTTTTCCCTATCTACTATGCTAATTTTTTTCCAAAAATCCCAGATTAAATCCCATGGGCGGCTAGAATCCAAATCATTATTTTAATCCGGATGGAAAAAAGAGGTAAATAGGGGCGTATGAAACCTTTTTATACATAAATAAAGGTAACTAATTCACCAAATTCGGTTAGGTGGATCACGTTTATGGGGATTTACAAATCTATAGAGGATGGATATTACGGCTTCATGGACTTTTTGGACCAAAAGCTCCATATCCCCGTCTATGATATATTTGTCAACCCAATAGAAAAATCCGGCACTCCATCCTTTCCTGTTTTTATATTGCTAATTCTGCTTTTAGCCGGTGGAATAGCCGGCGCATTTTACTACACAAGCGTCATTTCAAAGCAGGCCACCTTGAAGGTGATGGTGCTCTCGGGCGAAAATGCGCTCCCTGGCGCGACAATAAAAATCCGTTCCGGCGATCTGGAATTCACCGGCACTGCTGATGAAAACGGCCTATTCCTATTTGACAAGCTCCCCAAAGGCAAAACTTTCACCGTTGAAGTCATTGCGCAGGATTATGAGCCTGGCAACGATGAAATTGAGCTGTTGGAAAAAATTGCGTCCCTCGAATTCAACCTTGCTGGCGTTGTAAAAGAGGACATCCTGGCTATATCTGTAACCGATGATTCAGGCGCCCCGGTTCCAGGCGCGCGCATCTCATATTCCTACGCCGACAAAAGCGGCTCGACAGTAACCGGCTCCAATGGCGGAGCGCGCATTTCCGTTCTCAAGGGATCTGATGTTTCTCTTGAAGTTTCCAAGGATGGTTATGAGGATGGGTTTGGTTCTACCTCCTCTTCTGCAGGCTCATATGATCTTACGCTAAAGAAAATTGCCCCAATCCAGCCTCCGGCTGAAAAAGGAAAGCTCCGAGTGACCGTTGAAGACGAGGCGGGCAAGAAACTTAATGCGGAAGTTGCGGTGTTTGAGGCTGAAGGGGGCGGCTCCCCAATTGACACCCAGGAAACTTCTGAAGGTGTTGCAATTTTTTACGATATCGATGTAGGAACCAAACTTAAAATCACCGCGTCAGCTAACAATTTCAAGGATGAAAAAATTTCAGAAACCATGAAGAAGGACTCTCGTGTCAAGCTCACCCTCAAAGCAGACAATACGCCTCCGCCAAAGGACAAGACAGTTATTACTGTTAAGGATGGAAAAAGCAAGGCAATAATTTCCGATGCCTCCGTAATCCTTTTCAGGCGGACAGAGGACACACTTTTCAAGGAGGAAAAATCCGATACATCCGGAAAAGCGATATTTGATGGCAGGCTCGACGACTACTATGCAATCATTACGGCTCCTGGCTATGTTTACACCAAATTGTTCATTGCAGGGGGAGAGAGCAAGGAAGCGCTAATTTAGAAGGAGGGCGATTCGCTCAACTACGATTTGTCCATAGCCGTTAGGGATGAGGATGGAAAGGCGGTTTCCAATGCAAAAATTTCACTTTGGGATGAGCAATCCGATATTGTTCCGCCATTTGATTCCAAAACCGATGCGAGAGGGGAAGCCAAAATCAAGCTCCCTATTGCCTATTACACAGTACGAGTTGTTTCGGGCGCCCTAACCGGTGAGGATAGCGTTGATTTGGACAAAAATTACCAGATGAATATTTCCGTTGCATATCCCAGGGGAACGCTTCAGCTAATGGTTAAGGATTTGGATTCGAACCGCTCCATCTTCCCAAATGCAACTAACAGGACACTTTCATTATCAATTAAAATCACCGACAATGTGAAAAAGGCGCTTGTGAACACCACCATTTGCACTTCGGATCCATGCAACCTGCTCCTGATTGCCCAGCGCAGCTACAAACTGGACTTTTCCGCAAGCAACTATTATGATGCAACCACTAATGTAATAGACAAGGAAATCAAGCCTGCTGAAATGACAAACCGCACAATTTTCATGAAGAACACATCCTCCCCGACCAATTTGAAAATCCGCTTTGATTCCATGCTTGATTTGAGCAACCCCAATGCCCCTCTTAGGGAGCTCCAGCCCGGAAAAATTTATGCAATCAGGCTGTCTGCCTATTTTGACAATTCCACGAGGAAGGGAATTTACATCCGCCTTGGCGATGAGCTCGAGCTGGAGGGGGCAACCAATTCCGCAGCTCCTGGTTACCTTATCGATTATTCACTTTCGGGCTCCCCCGAACCATCCGCTGTAACCGGTGCCAACTATTATCTGCCCGATATTTGCAATCCTGTTTCCAACCCAACAAAGGCAAGGTGGGCTTTTATTGATTATTCCGTGCAAGGCTCAACCTCACTTATGCTTACCGCAAAAACAAATGCCGCAAAACGCTCACCGGATGCATTCAAAATATTCTACAACGGATATGCAATACTTTCAAATGGCACCATATTCTCGGATCCAGCCGGATACAAAAAGCTTGAGGATTGCAATGCAAGGACCCAGAACTATGCTCTCCCATTCATAAAGACCGGTGGCTTGAACGAGCGCTGCAATTCCGCCCCGCTTCCCGAATGCAATTCACTTGACCTTTACTGCGACGCTGCTACAAACATTTGCAAGCAAGAGCCGCGCGTAAACCCTGCCGAATACTGCAAGAATGAGGATGTGCTCAAGGTTTTCTCCCTTAAAGACGGTGGAGCCCTCGTAATTGGCAGGGATGAAGCCCAGGGTATGAGTGTCTACAACCGCAAGGGCGAACTATACAAAAACTGCCCCGGCGATGAAACCTCCCCTCAGGCGGCGGATTGCAAATCCATACTTGCCAACCGCTCCAAGAAGGAGCCCGAGTGCGATTACACTGTTCCAATTGACCATAGCCTATACTGCTCGGGCGCCGTCACCGAGGTCCACAAATGCTCGGATGGCTCCTTTAGGACAGTTGTGAAGGAAGGTGAGACGGAAGTTGCCACCTATTTTGGGAAGAATGGCAAGCAGATCATGCAGGGCTGCCCGGTCAAGCCCTCCCCTGAAAACACGGATTGCTTCAAGCTTGCAAATTCCTGCAAGGATGTGACCAAGATCTCTTGTGAAAAGCTATGCGAAGGCCCGCAAATCCCACTGATGGATTATTGCAGGGATGAGGAAGTTGATTTTGTCCAGGCATGCGAATTTGGCTCAAAAGTAGTCAGCACAAAGGGCGGCCTTAGGGTTGCCGATTACTTAAACTCGTGCGGAAAGCCCCTCATGACGGATTGCCCGGTCACATCCTCCCCAATGAATGGAAAATGCTACTCATATGACATGGACTGCACTGAAGGCGAAAGGCTTGTATGCGATTCCTTATGTGAAGGGTCAATCCAAGAGCCCGCGGAGTATTGCAAGGAGGATGCAGCATCATATGTTAAACGAGGCGATGTCTACACAAAGGTTGTGAGCGTCGATTTGGATGGCAATGAGGTTTCAGCATATTATGATCCCTGCGGTGGGGAACTGATGAAAGGCTGCCCCGTTACACCCAGCTCTTCGGATGGCAAATGCTTCACCTATGACAAGCAAACCATTTCCGGTGAAAAGATAAGTTGCGATTCACTTTGCACTGGGGATTTGGTGCCCAAGGAGGAGTACTGCAAGGATGGGACGGCCTTGAGTGTTTCAACTGGGCCAATATACACAAAAGTCGTGACTGTTGATTCCGAAGGCAACGAGTTTGCCGCATTCTACAATCCATGCGGAGAGGAAAAGATAAAAGGCTGCCCTGTTGACCCATCTCCAGCAGATGGCCTTTGCTATACCCTGAATAAGGATATCGCCGGCACGCCATACAGCTGCACAGGCGGTGATGTAGAGCAGGAGCCCGACTTCCGCGAATGCCCCTCTGTCATGATTTCCAAATCCCCAGCCGGAAAAATCACCTCAAGCTGCAAGCGCCTGGTTTTCAAGGTGGATTCCATATTCCCAGCTGATTCAATTGGCCTAACTTTCTCAACTGAAAACGGTGGCGGCGCGCAAAGCGTTGAATTCCTCGATTCGGATTCAAAGCCGGTTGCCGGCTGCTTCAAGGCGGATTTGACAAAAGGTTTGATAAAATACGATCCAACTGAATCCACGTGCCCGGCAAAATACAGGCCATTTGGGAATGCGGTCCCAGGCGGAAATTTCAAGGCGAAAATAAAGGTTCTCCTTGCGCCACAGCCGCTAGAGCTCCCAATAATAGTCCTTGGGGAAAGCGGCGGGGCCTATACGCCCCCGTCTGGCGGCGGCTCAGGAGGCTCCACTTCGGGCGTTGTTGGCCCAGATCCAACGGGCAATTATTACATTGAAAGCTGTACAACCCTTGACGGAGTGCCAATCACCGGCGGCAGACCGCCCTCAGAAACGGATATACTCCTAACCAGGGAAACCCGTTCATGTGTTACTGATGCGCGGATAGGTGGAATATCTACCTGGCATGCCGGAGGCACTTACATAGGGCCAGGAAGGGTCAGGCCATATACGAACTACCGATGCTATAACCGCAAATCCGAGATGTGCGGAACATCCGGAGGGGGCGGAGGAGGATCCGGAGGCTCTTATTTTGCGCCATCCGGACTAAAGGCGCTTGACGGCTCCATGATTGAATACAAACACGAGGATTCCACGCCACAATCATTCTATGGGTTTGATAGCCAGGATTATAGTGATCTCCGTGTTGCCTATGTTGTTAACAACCGGCAAAAGAAGGTCGATGCGGATGACCTTAGCATATCCAGCGGAGGATCAAATGCAATTGGAAACATTCTACGCTCAACCCAAAACCGGGGGCGTGCCAAGATATTTGCCTGGGATTCCGACGTGGATTCCTCGATTTCACTAGTTGCAGGCCCCTCAAAGGCAGATGTCCTTCTCTATTCGAAGGATTCATACACATCCGGAAGCATTCTTGAGACCATCGGCTGGGATCCGGAATACCTGGACGATGATGCCGCGGATGCCAGCTTTGATCGGTTTGAAAAATTCCTCGAGATGGTCCAGTTTACTGCTGAAAATTCCGTCTTCAGGAGGGGGGGCACACGGCCGTATTCGGATTTCGAATCCAACATGGGCAAAAAGCCGGTCATGTTCAGCATGGTCATGAGCGAAAGGGCTATTGCCATCTTCAACGAATATGACGGCCTTGGGATAAGTGTCGATTACAGCGCAATTGAAGACCAGGCCTGTGATGCACGGGTCGGGCTTTACAAGGTATCGATAGCCTCATCCGATGGTGTGGAATGGGATTTCAACGGATCCGAAATAGGCATAACGCCGCTTGAAATTTCGCAGTCAACAGATGAGGACTGTGATACCGTGGTTGCATGCAACCTCTTTGATTCATACTTTGGCGATCCTACCCTCTACGGGGATGCGGAAAGCAAGCACTGCTTTGCGCAGGAATATCCAGTTGTGCCGGACGGTGCAGTTGAGTATGATGGGGAGGATCTGGATCTGCGCATGGAAAATGCAAAATTCCTTGGCATTGATCCAAATCCTGAAGGCCTCCTTGAGGACTACGCGGCTGATAAGGCTGCCACTTATCCCGTATTTGCCCTAGATAACGACCAAGCGGATTCGCTAATTGATGCATTCATCTACTACAAGATCTCCAACAAAACCGGCGAGAAAATCAAGATGCTAAGCCCGTATTTCATAACGAACTTCCCCAAATTCTTCGAGGGGGAAGTTACGAAGTGCGATGATGCCGATGGGGACCATTATGGCGTGCACAATACGCGCTGGTGCACCGGTGGAAGGGCAATAGATTGCAATGACAATGACCTCTTCATAAACCCGGGTGAATCCGAATCAATCGGAGGCACCTGCGATGGCATCGACAACAACTGCAACGGAAAAATCGATGAGGGCGACGATGGCACTTCGATGGGCGCATGCGGGCTTTCTTGCGGCGATCTCAACAAGGATGGTTCAGTGGATATTGCCGATCTTGTTTCAATGATAAATGTTCTTGAGCGAAGCGGTACTCCTCCATCCCCCAAGGAGCTTGCCGACATTAACGGTGATGGCGAGATCACTGCAAATGACTACCAAAGGCTAACCAGCTATCTATTCCGCGGAGGGGAAAAACCATCCGGGTGTGGGAACAAGAAGGTAGGTGGCGCTGGCGGTGGAACCGGTGGGAACTGCACTATATCTGGCGTCAACTACATCCCGGGAGCACTTAAGGACAACAATTATGCTACCTGCAAAATCTGCGATCCGGATGTTAGCCTAACTTCCTGGAGCAGCCAGAATGATGGCGTCCCCTGCGGCACAAGCAGGGCGTGCCAATCTGGAGTTTGCACGGCAGTGAATTCCACTCAAAATATTTGCGTGGATTCAGATGGTGCTGCGCCCGATCAAGGGAAATTTGTTAACGGCAAGGTTTCAGATTTGGGCATCACCTATTATGACGACTGCAATAGCGACAACTCCGGAGTTAGGGAGCAGATGTGCATTGGCAATGCCGCAACTGAAACCGAAATTGCCTGCGAGTATGGCTGCGTTGCCAACAAGTGCCGAAATCCCAACCCCGCTGATACCTGCACAATTGGCGGGGAAGGATATAATGCCCAGGAGTTTAGGGCTGATGAATTCGATTGCCATGTCTGTGATCCAACCCGAAGCCAAACTAACTGGAGCATTGCACCCGATGGAACAGAATGCAGCGAGGACAATTATGTTTGCATTGCAGGCAATTGCGTTCCTCCAGGGGAAACTGATTATTGCACAAGTCCCGATGGGCAGTCGATTACGGAAAAGACCTTTACCTCAAACAGTTCTGATTTCGGTAGGTGGGATACTTGTTCCGGCAACCGGGTGCTTGAATATTACTGCGATGGGAATGCCGTTAAATCAAGGACTATTGCATGCCCCGCAGGGCAAGCCTGCTCCAATGGAGCCTGCGCGGATTCCGGCGAAACATTTGATGAATGCACCATTGGAGGTTTAACCTATGTAGCAGATTATGTCAAGGATACAGATTCCTGCCAAGTCTGCAAGCCGGGACTCAATCCAAATGAATGGTCCAATATGCCAGTTGGCTCGCTTTGCGATTATGATACGGGCATGTGCGATGGATCCGGAAATTGCGACGGTTCGCCTGAACATACAGTTACGGGCAATGTTGTCGATAGCTACTCTGCGAATAGGCAATTTGGTGGTTCATATCTGCTTCAATATGAGAACGACGAATACCTTATCTGTCCAAAAGGAAATTTCGTTGTCTCCAATAGCCAAGGAAATGGCTTTGTATGCCTAAAAACCCTTCCTGAGCCCCAATACGCATTTCGCGGATGGGCAGTTTACAATATACCAAACTCCATTGGCAATCCCATAATAAAAGTGATCGCCGATGAAGATAATTGGGGCTGCACGAATGATATATGCAGGGGCCAAAATTCTTACTACAATGTTTGGTCGGCAAGCGACTATTCGACCTCGACACAATGGATGTACCACGAGGAATGCGAAATTTTAAACGGGCGCTCAAATGTCATTTGCTCAATTTCGCCCTCTGGAAATGATGTAATCCATTACATATTGGTTGGAAGGTTCCTTGGGCATAACGAACGACCTGATCCTGAGATTATATCTGTATCAATCGAATCTAGCTAAACACTTAAATATCGCCAAACCCTAACAGCGTCATGGCAGACGAGTGGCAGGAAGGCCCAAATGGCCCAATCGGGCAACTCAGGGAAAAGATAGGCGAATTAACGGATTTCGCCTCAAATATCCTCCAGGGAACCAAGGATAACATCTCGAACCTCTACTCGCAGGGGCAGGAAAAATATTATGCTTTTGCAGATTACCTGGAGGATGAGAAGAACATTCCCATAAAGCGCTATTTCATCGAGCCCTTTGAGAATGCAGGGATACCTACATTTCCGGTGCTTTTATTTCTCGTATTCCTTCTCTTCCTAATCCTGCTTTTCATCCTTTGGCCAAGAGCTCCTCCATCCCTAGAATTAACGGTCATTTCCGAAAACGGGGATTGGGTGCCAGATGCATCTGTAAGCTTGGTTTTTGCAACCAATGCCTTGGACGCAACAACGAATTCAAAAGGTATTGCCAAATTCACCAATTTGAGGAAAGGAACAGCTGAACTGCAGGTATCCCATCCGGATTACGAGCAATACAATGATACGGTCACAATCAAGGGAAAGGACAAGTTAAAGATCGAACTTTCCCCACTCCCTTCTGATACCATCAACTTCGAGATTTTTGTGAAAGGCAAGGATGGAAACCCAATTAATGGGGCAAATTTGCAGCTATTCGTAAGCGGAAGCGATACGGCTCAAAATTACCAAACGGATAGCTCAGGAAAGCGCCTGGTAAAAATGCCCAAAGGCGCCGAAGTCACTATTGCCGTCAGCAAGGAGGGCTATCAGGACGCTACTCTTACCACAAATTCGGATGCGAAGAAAGCATCAATTTCCCTCCTTAAGGTGGGGGAAGCGCCCAATGGCGATAAGCCGATTGTTGAGGAAGAAGGGTATCCCCCCGCCGATTTGAAAATTTATACAATTGATGAAAACAACAAACCGATCCGCGCATATGCGAATATTTACGATTCAAGGGTTTCCGGAACCCCCCTAAAATCCATTGCGACAAATGATTTGGGTCTGGCTCAGGTTTCCGACTTTACCCAAGGAACCCCAGTTACGATTGTTGCCACCTTTAGCGGCCATCAGGAAGCAAGGAAATCCCTCACCCTCAAGGCGAAAAACGAGGTTACGCTAGTGCTCAAGGGCGTAAGAAATACCCAAAATGCGACTAAAAAGACGGATATCTCTGTTTTTGATTTCAAGAGCAAGGCGCCAATTTCCCAAGCCAAAGTGACCATTTTCAATTCCCTAAATGAAATGGTAGTTGTGGGTGTAACCGATGCCAAGGGCCTTTCCACATTTGTTTTGCCTACGGGCTCCTACAACGCATTTGCGGAAGCGCCCGAATATGATTTTGAGAAGGCAATTTTAAAGGCTGGCGACAGAAAATCAATCTACTTGAAATTAGGTGGCTTTGTAAAACTTATTGTTGACTCTGAAGATGAGGATGGCAAAGCTTACTCCCGCACTGCAATTAGCTTCTTTGACCAAACAAACGGGCCGGTCCCCCCCTTTACGATTTACAGCTCCTCGAATGGGAAGGCAAAGGCCGAAATCAAGCCAGGAAATTACCTAATAAAGGCAGTGAAGGATGCGCTGTTTGGGAAAAAGGAAATATTGGTGCTAAACCAGACCAACAATACCGCTTCCGTAAAAATGTACCATCCAAGGGGCTATTTGAAAGTTGAGGCGCGCGACCTAAAAACAAGGGTTCCAATCCCCTCCTTCAATGTAATTGTCACTGATAAAGCCACCGATGAGCAGGCCTATTCGAAGGCTTGTGGCGCTGCCAATTGCATTTTTTGGCTCCGAGCGTTCAAAAGCTATGAAATTGCGGGAACCGCAACAGATTTTGAATCCTCCAAAGCCACATTCATAACAAGGATTGTCGATTGGAATTCAAGCAAGATGGGCGAGAATGCATCGGATGGCACAATCCTGCCAATTTCTTTTGAGTCCAATATGAGCCTCTACCTCAAATCAACCCTTATCCCCCCTGAAGAGGATGGCTCTTTTAGCATGGCATTTGATGCAATCTATGATGAATCGGATTCCGTCCAGGTCTCCTCCCTCCGTAGGGGCAGGGCATACATCGCCCATTTTGCAGCCGATTATGATGACATCCTTCGGAAAAAGGGCCTCTACGTAAAAATTGGGAGCGAACTAACCTCTTCAAGCTGGGAATCTGGCTTTATTGAAAGTTTATTGCTATCGGGAGGGGAATCCCCAAGCAGGGCAAGTGGAAATGCCAAATTGGAGGCATCATGCAACCTTTTGCCAGAATCCGGGCTTGGCAGCGTCCATTTAAGGCACGCCTTGCCGGAATACTCCTTTGATGGGACGGGCACCATAAAGGTGATGTTTTCCGTATCCGAATCGATCCCCGTAAATTACCTCAACTTCCTTTGGCAGGGAAGGGCTGTCACAAAAAGCAACCTCCCAATAAGCCAGCCAGCAGGGATTGCCGCTTTTAATGAATGCACCCAAACAATGCAGCAAGAGCAATTGCAAATCGACAATTGCGGAATCCTCAATTCCCCTTGCTGCGATGATGGGTGCCTTACCGGGCTTTATTGCGATGAAACCGGCGGAAACATCTGCAGGAATATAGGGACTAAGCCCCCCAACCTCTTCGAATGCCCCTCGTTAGAAATCCAGCTGACCGGCTATGGGACTCCACATCCTTCCTGCGAGCGCGTAACTTTCAAGGTGGATTCCATTTTCCCTGCCGATGCTATACCCCTAAGTGCGCTGGATACATCCGGCACCCCAACATCCTATTATAACCTCAAATTCACATCGAAAACCAATCCTTCATTGGATGTTTCCCAATGCTTTTCCTGGTCGCAATCAGTCAATTACGGCGGAACTGCCCTTCGCTACTGGCCAAAAGGTACTTGCCCCTACAAGCCAAATGGAAATTCAGTTCCAGCCGCAGTTTTTTACATGAATATCACGGACATCATTACAACCAGAACGCGCTCCATCGAGATAAATGTGGAAAACGAAACCACCATGCCTTTTGGGATCCCATTTGCTGCAATTGAAGCTGGTTACACCCCATACAAAGAACTTTTCCCGGCAAGCAACATGGTCCCCAAATCCTACTATGGAACAAATAGCGAACTCATCCCGCCTGCAAATGGGCGCACCATGCTTCCAATTTACTTTTTGAACAACCGCCAGCTCCAAGCCGATAATGATGATTTATTCGCTGGCGCATTTGTTTCTGGTACTTTCAGGTCCACGATGCCTACTGAAATCCTCTCTGACAATGAAAACAAAGGGGGCGGCAAACTAATTGCCTGGGATGTGAATTACTGGAACCAATTCATTGCAAATTCCCCAATCCAGCTTCACACCACGATTGCAAAACCTAGCTCTGTAATGACAGTTTCCCCAACAAATCAGCGTGGAACACTTCTTTCCCTTGTCGATGCGCCTGCAAATGCCGCCCCTTCCCAAAGGGTTGCTGCTTTCAAGAATGCGGTTTCCGATGCATCCAAAAAAAGCCTATTCCGGCGCGCCTACCCCAATGCGATTTCCCCCCCATCCAAGCCCTCTGACATCGAGGCGCTTTCGCCATATAAATATTTTGTTTCCTCAATTGAAACCACTCCCCCGAAATTTTCCCTAATTTATTCCGAATGGGCAAACCATGTGATAAATTCCTATTCCTCGCAGCTTGGCGCAAGGTTCCTCAATTTTGAGAATGGGAATGACATGACGCAGGACCACTGCCGTGTGCGCGAAGGGATTTACAAACTGACTGTACAATCACTGGATGGCGCCAACTGGGGTTATACCGGCGGCGCTTTTGGGATGGAAGCCCTGAAGATATCCCATACCACGAACAATTTGATTTGCCCGCAGATATATGCGTGCAATCTGATTGATGGCAGGCAGATAACAAATTCGCCCAATTTTGTGAACTCCCCAATTATCACTAAGCCCAAGGATTGCTTTTACTTCGAATACCCAATTGTGCCTGACGGTGCATCCGCAAACCCTGCAATTGACCTAACTGTAAATTATCGCGACATCACATCAAAGCCATCCGAAGAGCTAACGCCCGGAACATTTTACCTATCGCAAGATCAATCAAACGCACTTTCTGATGCATCAATCACCTACATGGCCTCCGATGGCGAAACCTGGGGCGAGGTTGCGCCGTATGTGATGAGCGCCTCATATCCGGTTGTTTTCACCAACGATGAGCTTGGTGGAGCTTGCGGGGAGCAGATTGTAGCCGGCTGCATCTGCGGAGGTGCCACGCAGGATTCGAGCGGAGGTTATTGCTGCAATGGAGCAGTTTCTGATATCGCCTGCACCGCCAATGCCTGCGCTGATGGGGAAAGCGCAACACCAGCTGATCCATGCACCTGCGGGGGTACCATCATCTCCTCCGGCTATTGCTGTGATACCGGAATAGGCGTTCTTTCGCCAAGCCAAAGCACATGCACATTGATTTGCACAGATAAAGCCCAAATAACCTTGCCCTGTCTTTGCGGGCTTAATTTGGAGCAAAGCGGATATTGCTGCGGCCTAATAAAATATGCCGCTGGCTGCCCTCCAAGTTCAGTCACACTTGCCCTTATCAATATCATCCCAGATAAAACCTACGTTAGGGCGATATGGACAACAGATGTTCCAACTGATTTTAATCAACTAATCGTAACTGGCCCCCAATCAACTACCGCTGTATCTTATGCCTTCCAAACTAGCCATGATCTAACCACAAACCCCCAGCTAACTGAAAACACCTTATATAATTATGAATTGAATTCATGCGCAGGAACTGCCTGCAATTCAATTTTTGGAACTTTTCGCACAGCATCCTCAACTTCTTCCCCATCTCCCAGCCCTTCCCCATCTGTTTCCCCATCTCCCAGCCCTTCCCCATCTGTTTCC
>ERZ1292640.1657-Hain-H43-02um-R1-1657-length-18282-cov-5_pt1 | contig 18282 bp, 10 predicted proteins | sample MGYA00564404_ERZ1292640 | MGnify/ENA primary metagenome ERZ1292640 (study PRJEB36523, sample SAMEA6512636) | groundwater metagenome | collected 2019-01-08 | study: AquaDiva: Metagenomics assemblies of 32 groundwater samples
CCAGCCCGCTGCGCGTTCTGGCGGGCAAGAACCTCACGATCTAATTTTCAAAATAAGTGAATCTATTTGCGAGTCGAAGCACTTAGGCAGGAGTCAATGCGCGCAGGCGTGTGATTCCGTAAGGCAACACTCAACTCGATCTTTTGCTTGGCAAGTCTAAGGCAATACGAAGCGAGAACGCATGAATCCGGAAATCGTAGTATGAATCGTCTGATAGCTTTTCTTGAACGCTCGAAGGGGCTGGTTATAGAGGGTTTTGCATCGCTTTCCGCAAGTGTGGGGATGTTAGTCTACCGGTAGCCAGTAACTTAGTTTGAGTGCGAGAATGTTGTCACCCGTTGCCGTTATCGCCTCGACAAGTGAAGAGGAAGTGACAAGATCTCCGATCGCTTTCGTCAGAGAACGGTTCTGCTGCCAGACAAAGTATAGCGTGCTCCCAAGTCTCCATTCCCATCGCAACACAACGTTGCTGCGAAAAGATCGAACGTTAAAGTCCCGATTCGACAAGCTAAAACTCTTTCCCCGATCGACAACGGCGAAGGAACCATCCGATTGGCGTGTGATTGTTGTTCCATCGGTGCTATACATCCTTAATTCTCGACTCTGTGCGACCGGCAACTCGCCGTAATCATAATATCGTCCACTTGCAGCAAACGGCTCAGCATAAAGCTCTAACGTAAGCTCGGGATTAAAGTTGTACGCGAAACGCATTTGCATGGAAAGGGTGCTCTGCTCGATAAAGGAAAAGATGTACCTTCTTCCAAACGTCTCTGCTCTACCACCGGCAAGAGTAGTAACGTACTGACGAGGATAGACCGAGCGTGTGAATCGGGGCGTAAATGAAAGCTCCCATTCGTCGGCCGGTCGCGGCGCATATGAACCGCTTACCTCGTAACTCCATCCGCCCAATTCGTCAGTGCCATACACCAATGCAATGCTCAATTTGGTCTTGGAGGTCACGCCGCTTGCTGTTGATGCGGCCAGGTTCCACCCTGCGCTCGTCCCCATCATTGGTCCACCGCGTGTGAGATCGTCGCTTTGCGCCCTTCCTTTGTAGGTCCAATCAATGGTCGTGCGCCAGAAATTTTTCCAGGTCACCTTCCCCGTAAGACCGATCGTGAGATATTGAGCGACCTTGTCGAAATCCCACCCCTTCCCCATCGTCACGCCGAAATCATAGTTATGCAAGAACCTCGTTGGAAGAGTCTCCCGGTAACGCAGGTTCGCCGAGACTTCGATATCATCCACTGAAGTGATGCGGCCAATATCGTTCAATTCAAATCCCGGAGATTCGATTGAGCCGCTGATCCCCCAAAGCCAGTGCTCCCCGCCATTCTTGGTGAATGAGAGTCTACCGGTGTATCCGAAGAGCGAAGTCCGCGATGAGTCAACTCTTGAGTAAGTGGCATCGGGGCGCTGGAAGTATCGAGCACTCGATGTCTGCAAACGTAGGACTGCGGCCGGCTCGCCCTTGAGATAACTGAGCCCCACATCGCCACCAAGCTCATACATTCCCCCTTGGAATCGGAGATTCCAGTTCCCGCCTCCGGAAAACGCTTCGCGCACCAGAAGGCCAGGGAGCGTGGTTCCAGGCCTGAACCATCGCCGGACACCAGTCACGGTGACTCCAGCTGTCGATACGTATGGACCAAACTCTTGCTCCAATCTCAGTACGCCAAGACTCGTGAGCGGTTCTACTTCTACTGAGGACGTGGATCCGGAGGAGATCTCGTGGATTCTTGCATATTCTCGTGCGGTGAGTGCACTGAGCGCTGCAAGGGACAAGCCCGATCCTAGTCGACCTGAAATCTTGGCTGCACCGAGAATGGTGGAGTTGGTCGGTTGGTCAACAAAGCTTCCCTTTGCTGACCCATGCGGAGCTGCACCAATCCTGCGTGAGTAGAAATAAATCGGTACCGTGTTGCTTAACAGTTTGTTTCCTTCAACAAAGAATGGGCGCCGCTCCGTGAAGAACGTCTCAAAGGCCGTGAGATTCACCACTGCCGGATCAGCCTCGACCTGCCCGAAGTCCGGGTTAATGGTAGCATCGAGAGTAAGGTTCGGACCTAGTCCCATTTTGAGGTCGGCGCCGATTCTCCCGGCGAGATTTCGCCCATCGTCAAACGGGTTGTTGAGATCGCGTCCGCCCGTAAATCTCGCGCTGCTGGCTCCGTACGGTAGGATTTCAATCCGCAGCGATGGCCTTATGTCTTCAATCCCCATAAGATCTCCAAACAAGCTCGCCCAGCCAGTATCCCTATTTCTCCGCAATTGCCAATAGACGTCTTCGTTGCGAGCTGGAATGTACCGATTGAAGTTCACACCCCAGACCTGATGCTTTTGATCACGAAAGCGAACTTGCGAAAACGGAATCCGGAATTCGACAGTCCAGCCAAGAGAGTCAATCGCCGTCTTTGCCTCCCACACTGGATTGAAGCTAACATCTCTTGACTTAATTTCATCGTCGATGGGATGGTAATAATCCTGCTTGACTCCGGCAGCAGTTACGCCGAAACTATAGGAAGTTTTCCGATCTCGGTAACAATCCAAATTGATGATCAATGTCTCGGCATAACCCAGTTGATCCCTTCGAGTCGCGGCCGCGCTGATTCTCTCCGGATTCTTGCTGTACATTCGTGCGGCGACGTAAAGTGCCTCTTCATCAAATAAGACTCTGACCTTTGTGCTCTCCGTGGCAGGGGCACCCTCTTTCGGTTCCCGCTGCCAGAAATCGCTGATGACTTGTCCCGTATTCCATACCTCTTCATCAAGCCGCCCGTCAATTATCGGACGATCACCCACGACACGCACCGCCCTTACCTCTTTGAGCGACCGATCATTTGAGACTACACTAGCGCTATCGGGGGAACGGTAGTCGGCAAGGCGCAGAGAATCCTGTCGGGTCGATTGTTGCGATCTGACTTGAGTACTCGTAGAGAACGTAAGAAAAGTAAGCAAGGAGACGAGAAGCGCTGGCCCTTTGCTGCGTGAGAAGTCAAGAAAAGCGTGCATCAGAAACAACATAAGAAAAACAGGGAAGTGCAAGGTCAGGTATTCGATCTACATGTGAATGATGCTTCGGTTCTTAGATTATTTCGCGGAATCCGATGCGGTTTTTAATCTTCTTCTCCAGAAATAATATGCGGGAGTCCCCAGTAGAACCATTCCCAGTCCAACCAGCCCTCGCTCTGGCTGGGAAACGACCGTGTTCAGAACAATCGCAAACGAGACAAGGATGAAAAGGAGGGGTGTAACCGGATAGCCTGGGACGAGAAATGGTCGCTCGGTTGCAGCACGTGTTCGTCGAAAGACAAGTAGGCTCGCCGCCCCAAGCGCATAAAAAAACCAACCCGCGAAAACAACATACGTCAGCAACTGCTCGAACGTGCCTGTCGCAGCCATCAGGATGGCCCAAAGAGAACTCCAAACAACTGCCAAGGCTGGAGTCTTGAAGCGTGGGTGGACTTCGCCCAGTTTCCGGAAGAAGAGACCATCATTCGCCATTGCGAAGTAGACGCGCGTAGACGTCAGTGTCACTCCGTTCGCCGCGCTGAACATCGAAATAAGGATAGCGAGCGCAATGAAGTTGCCGGCTGCAGGTCCAAGAGTGACGCTCACAGCTTGTGCGGCCGGCCTTTGCGATGCCGCAGTCTCGCTCGGACCAAGCGCCGCGATGTACGCAACGTTCGCCACAAGATAAATCCCGATCAACGCAACCGTAGCCACAGTTATTGCACGTGCAAAGATCCGTTGCGGATTGACGGTTTCTCCAGTGGAAAAAGAAACATAATGCCATCCCTCATACGCCCACAACACGCCGACGACAGCAAGCCCCATGCTGGAGAGGACTTTCAGCGAGAATAAGTCACTCGGTAGCCCGAGACCTCCTTCACCAAAGCGACTTCCATTAACAATCAGCAATGCGCTCATCAATAAGATTGCCGCCACTTTGATCCCTGTTGTCCAGTTTTGGACGCTTGCGCTGCTTCGTACCCCCCTCACGTTAATCGCAGCTACAACGATGATCATCAAAATAGAAACAACACGACCTTCAACTGGGGTCAATGGAAGTAATTGATTGAGATACGAGGTAAATGCTACCGCTAATGTGGCAACTGAACCACTTCCGATCAGAAAGAATAACGACCAGCCATAGAGAAAGGCGAGTAACGGACCGAATGCATCGCGTAGATACACGTAGAGTCCGCCGGCTTCTGGAAACATTGCTCCCAGCTCACCGTACGTAAGCGCACCAAGAAGCGATAAGATTCCTCCCAGCAACCAGACTAAAAGCGCGATCCAAACGCTTTCACCTGTTTGATGCAGAACGGTCGCAGGCACGATGAAAATACCCGATCCGATGACCGTACCTACGACGATCATTGTCAAGTCTTTAAATCCAAGTGCTCGTTCGAGTTTGTTGCTCATAGAATTGAGATGGGTTGGAGATTATTTCATGCGCAAAGAGCGTCACAACAGTTCGTGTTGCCTCCTGGAGTAACGCCGGCAAATCCGATGAAGATCTCGAAAACGAGAATATTCTTCTTTTGCATATCTTCGCGTATGGGGGTCAAGTTCGGATGGAAGCTTCGGTTGTCCGCTACAGGTCGACACCCTCAATGGCAGAGCTGTGATGATCGAGTGATCTTGGAGCCATCAATTAGTCTGCTGAGAGGACCTCTCGACGCACAGTCAGGTTTTCAACGCGATCCATGTCCACTTGCACGCCCATGCCCGGCTTATCGATTGGGACGCATACCATTCCGTGCTCATCCATTCTCCATTCAGGGATGACGATGTCTTGCTCCCAATAGCGGGCGCTCGGAGAAAGGTCTCCCGGCAGAGCGAAATTGGGAAGCGATGCCAGTGCAACGTTGTGAGCGCGGCCAATCCCGCTTTCCAGCATCCCACCGCACCAGACGGGAATCCGATAGTCCGCGCACAGATTATGGATCGCGATGGAAGACAGGAATCCACCCACCCTTCCCGGCTTAACGTTAACAATCTTCCCGCTCCCAAGCGTAATCATGTCCTCCGCCCTCTCGGCGCTGGTGATGGATTCGTCAAGGCATATCGGAGTCTTCAAACGCTTCTGGAGTTTGGCGTGCCGCACCAAATCATCCCAAGCGAGCGGTTGTTCGATCATCAGTAAGTGAAACCCATCTAACTTCTTCAACTGATCAAGATCGCTCAGCGAATAAGCGTTATTGGCATCGACCATCAAAGGAGCTTCTCGTCCAACTGCTTCGCGAACTGCTCGTACGTACTGAATATCCTTCCCCGGCTTAATTTTTATTTTGACCTTCCGGTAACCCTGTCGAAGACTTGTTTGAACTTTTTCCACGAGTTGTTCTGATCGCTCCTCGATGCCGAGGGAGATACCGACCTCGATTCTTTCTCGCACTCCTCCAAGAAGCTTTGAAAGCGAAATCCCTTGCAACTTCGCGGTCAATTCCCACACCCCCATCTCGACCGCGGCTTTTGCCATGTTGTGACCGCGGATATCGCTGTTCAACATTGAGTAAATCTTCTGCGGCCCGTTAAGCTCTTTTCCGAGAATGCGCGGAGCAATCCACTTGGAGATCGCAAGCCAAGCAGTATCGATGGTATCCGGACTATAATTCGGAAAGTCGCCAGCGACACACTCGCTCCACCCTGATGTACCTTCTACACTCTGTAGTTCAACTAAGCAAATCCTCCGGTTCTTTATTGTGCCGGAGGAAATTTGGAAAGGCTCTTTTAGTGGGAGGTGAACTTCTCGCAGGACAATGCGCTGAATGATGAGATTCAATTGTTTTCACGTGATCTGGTTAGACAATAATAGCATCGACGAGAATGCTGCTCGATGTAAAATGCATCGACCTTATATCCCCCTTCCATATACCTCAGAAAGGCTCTGCGTGTGTTCGTGCGCCAGCGACTGCCAAGATCAAAAAATGAGGCCTGAATGGATTCGATGTCCAGAGGGATCTCTATACGCAGCATCGGATAGTATGGTAGATCCGAGTCAACTAAGAATACGGAACCATCCTTATCGACAGCTGTATTGACTACCGGCGAACTGATGTAGCGATCAGGACGAGGCAGATTCTTGCCTGATACAATCTGCGCAACCATCTCATCACCAAGGTGCCAAGCGACGATAAACCGGTCCATTCCCAAGCCCCGATGCAGATCACTTCCCGCATCCACGTACATATCTTTCACGTACTCAGTTATGCCTGCGCCTAAACCATTGATGTTCAGGTTCGCGTTTCGGGCTACGAGCGGATCGTACGTCCAGAAGGCTATCCGCACCCCCATGGAGAGGAGAAATTCGCGTTGATAGAGTTTCAGCAGCTTGGCGAGGCCCTTCCCCCTCGCTTCTTTTCGCACCGCAAGCATGTGAGACCAGTGTGCCAGCTCGCCGTCGAAGACTCCGGTTAAGCCGTACACAAACCCTAGAAGTCTGTCACCCTCAAAAGCTCCAGCGACAAGTCCACCAATCTTTTGGCTGATCTTCAGTATGGAGCCCGGCACGCAATCCTTGTAATCGTTCCCCCAGATCTCCTTCTGGAGCTTTACACATTCCTCGTATTCTTCTAGGGTCGATAGCCGCCGAATGTTGACTTCTGCATTGTTGGATGAATCGGCTGAAACTGAGACGCTAGATTGATCCTCTTTCGTATTCATCGAGCAATTGACGTTTTACGCTGAATATGATCAACACGTGTTTGACAAAAGGGACTTATTTCATCACGCCAAGTTTGATGTGTGAACTACTGGTCGCTGAACGATACACACTGTGAGTGGCTTTTTGAAAATCTGATTCCCTCGCGTGATAAATGTCGACAAACTTCTGCGGATTGCGGTCAATCACCGGGAACCACGTGCTCTGTACCTGAACCATGATCCGATGGCCTTTGAGGAACCGATGGTAGCGATCTCGCAAGTCGAATTCGATTTTCGCCACCTTATTTGGAACCAGCGGCTCTGGCTTCTTGAAGCTGTTCCGATACTTGCTCCGGAATACCTCCCCCGCGAGCAACATCTGAAAATGACCCATCCTGACTCCCCTCGGATTCGGCACGTTATCTGTAGCGTTCCCCGGATAGACGTCAATCAACTTCACGATCCAATCCGCGTCGGTGCCGGTCGTGGCAACTTGAAGGCTTGCGATGATGGGACCTGCGATTGTCACTTCTTCAGTCAACTCGTCGGTCTCATACACGAGGACGTCCGGCCGGCTTGCTGCAAACCGCTGATCCTCAATCATCCACAAGAAACCTTGGGTGTTGCGCGTTTCCGCCGAGAACGGGACAGGCTTGTCAGGATCGCTCACGAATGAATCGAAGGCCCCATCGGATTTCTCATCGGGAGGATTGAACGACAGTTTCCCGTCTGCGCGGAAGTAGAGATTCTTCGCCGTGACATTCCTCGGTGGCCAGCGGTCATACGACTTCCATTCGTTCGATCCTGTCTCGAACACAAGCGCCTCTGGAACGTTCGACTGTCCCTTGTCTTTCAGATAGTAGGTGAAGTATGGAAATTGAATCTCCTTCTGAAAATAGAGGGACGTTTTCGAACCGAAGGAAATATTGCCAAGCGAATCGCCATTCATGCCATTCCAGCCGCCGTGCCTCCACGGGCCGACCACAAGAGTGCTCTGGTTGACGGGATTTTGATCTTCAATCGCACGATAGATCGCCAGAGGTCCATAGAAATCTTCAGCGTCGAACCACCCGGCAACATTGAGGATGTGATGCCTTATGTTCTTGAGGTATTGTGGCACGTGCTGTTTTTTCCAATACTCGTCATAATCGCCGTGTTGCATGTACTCATTCCACGTAGGGAGATCATTTTTGAAATATCGGGTATTGGCGTTTGCAACAGGTCCTATATCCATGAAAAACTTGTAGCCGTCCGGCGTGCCATAGTTGAAGGTTCGACGGGTTGTCACATTTATGGTGTCCCTCACAGGATCCCTCACGCGCGCGACGCCCGCTAACCAGTTAAATGTGTACATGAAACGGAATGCCCCGTTATGGTGGAAATCATCACCAATCCACATATCCGCTGGCGAGGCTTGCGGTGAAGACGCCTTCAAGGCGGGATGCGCATCGATCATGCCCATAGTCGTCTGCCAACCTGGATATGAAACTCCCCATTGTCCCACGCGGCCATTATTGTTCGGGGTATGAGCCAGTAACCATTCGATGGTATCGTAGGTGTCACTACTCTCATCCGTATCTTGAGGACCTCGCTTGATTGCCTTGTGGGGCTTCATGACAATAAACTCTCCGCCTTCTGATCTATACTGTCCGCGGACATCTTGGAACACGAAGATGAAGCCCTCCTTGTCAAATTCGACAGAGGGACCCAGCCTCGCTCGATAATTGTCCGGACCATAGGGAGGGATGGAGTATGGCGTACGGAATAGGAGGAACGGGTACTTCTGCGATTGATCCTTGGGAGCATAGACCTGCGTAAAGAGCTTGATACCATCTCTCGTCGGAACCATATATTCGGTTTTTGTATAGTTCGCTCTGACGTCGAAAACCTCCTGAGCTCCCAGAACGCTGAAGAGTGCCACAAGTCCCAGGAACGTGTAGCGAAAGCGCGTGAGATAACTTCGTGAATTCATAAGAATCCTTTCACAATGATCTGCGTCGCAGAACGACTGTCAAACAGAAGAGATGGCACCCGATCGCTGGGTACTCACTGCAGAACAGGCAGCCTCACATGAGAACTTGAGTTTGCAGATCGGTAGACCCGGATTGTGGATTTCTGAAAATCTGATTCCTTTGCCTTGTAGATGTCAACAAACTTCTGTGGATTACGATCGATAACAGGGAACCAGGTGCTTTGTACCTGCACCATGATCCTGTGTCCCTTCAAGAAGGCATGGTACCGATCCCTCAGATTGAATTCGACCTTCGCGATTCTCTGAGGAACAAAGGGCTCTGGCTTAGAAAAACTGTTTCGAAACCTTCCCCGCATCACTTCACCCGCGAGCAACATTTGAAAATGCCCCATCCGCACAGCTTGAGGATTAGGGTTATTATCGGGCGCGTTGCCAGGATAGACATCGATGAGTTTCACAATGAAATCGGCATCAGTCCCCGTCATTGAGACAAGCAGACTGGCAAGGGGATCGCCTGCGATGGTGATATTCTCGGAAAGCTCATCCGTCTCGTACACTAGGACATCGGGTCGAGTTGCGGCAAATCGCTGATCCTCGATCATCCACAGGGCTCCTTGTGTCGTCCGCGTTTCTCTGGAGAACGGCACCGGTTTGTCCGGATCGGAGAGATACTCATCGTACGCCCGCGCCGACTGATCGGTGGGTTTGTCGAATGAGAGCTTTCCGTCGGAATGAAAGTACAGATTCTTCATCACAACCCCTTTGGGAGGCCACTGATCGTAGGGCTTCCACTGGTTCGTGCCTGTTTCGAAGACGAGGGCCTCGGGGAGATTCAGTTCCCCCTTGTCCTTCAAATAGTAATTGAAAAATGGAAGCTGAACGTTCTCTCTGAAGTAAAAGCTTGTTTTCGCGCCAAACCGGATGTGACCGAGTGTGTCCCCATCACTACGATTCCACTGTCCGTGACTCCACGGTCCCACCACGAGTCTGCTTTTGTTCTTGGGATTGCGTTTCTCAATGTTATAGTAGACTTGCATCGCTCCATAGAAGTCTTCGGCGTCGAACCAACCAGCGACGTTCAAAACCGCATGGTTGATGTTCGTGAGATGCCTGAAGTAATTTCGATCCTCCCAGTACTGATCGTAGTTGGGATGTTCCATATACTCGTTCCACGTAGGAACCTGATCGTGAAAATACTCCTTATTGACATTTGCGACTGGTCCAAGGTCCATGAAGAACTTATATCCATCGGGTGTGCCATAGTCAATCGGCCTGACCGGCGTTTCCGTCGGTCCGGTTCGGATGCGAGCATTCCGGGATAGCCAACTGAAAACGTACATCAGGCGGAACGCACCATTATGATGAAAGTCGTCCCCGATGAACTGCTCAGCAGGCGAGGCCTGAGGTGACGAGGCCACAAGGGCTGGGTGGCGACTCATAACACCGAAGGTCGTTTGAATTCCCGGCGCAGATATCCCCCACTGTCCCACCCTTCCGTTGTTGTTCGGAATATTTTTTAGCAACCACTCAATCGTATCATAAATGTCGGTCGTTTCGTCAATATCTTTCGACGTCCTGTGTTCAACGATGGGCCGATCGAGGATGTACTCGCCTTCAGATCGAAATTTACCTCTGACATCTTGAAAAACAAATATGAAGCCTTCCTCATCAAACGAACGAGTGGGACCGAGCACTGTTCTATAATTGTCCGGCCCGTACGGCGGCACACTATAGGGGGTGCGGAAGAAAAGAAACGGATAGTTCTGAGATTGATCCTTCGGCGTATAGACCTGCGTGTAGAGTCTGACGCCATCACGCACGGGGACCATGTATTCCGCTTTTGTGTAATGCGCTCTGACATCATAGGGCGCTTGAGCGAGCAGAACGTGCGCAACCGACAGCCACAGCAACACCGACCACCGCACACATCCTGAAAGGGATCGTCTGTTCACTCTCATAGGCCCCCTTGCGCGTCGCATGAGGATCAGCCGTGAAGATTACGGTAAAATGTTGAGCCTGATAGAAGATGGATAGTTGAGTGATCGATAGACATTGATTGTCGCCTTCTGAAAATCCGATTCCTTCGCGTGGTAGATGTCAACAAACTTCTGTGGATTACGGTCGATGACGGGGAACCACGTGCTTTGCACCTGCACCATGATCTTGTGTCCTTTGAGGAATCGATGATACCGATCGCGAAGATCATACTCGATCTTCTCCACCTTGCCGGGCACGAAGGGCTGAGGCTTTTCGTAACTATTCCGATACTTCCCGCGGAAAACCTCTCCCGCAAGCAGCATCTGAAAATCACCCATTCTTACTCCGGCTGGATTCGGCACATTATCCGGAGCATTGCTTGGATAGACATCGATCAGCTTCACGATGAAGTCAGCATCGGTCCCCGTGGTGGAGACTCTCAGACTGGCAATAATGGGTCCTGCAATCGTGACATCCTCCGTAAGGACATCCGTTTGATACACGAGCACATCGGGCCGCTGGGACGCGAACCGCTGATCTTCGATCATCCATAGTGCCCCCTGGTTTGTCCGCGTCTCCGATGAAAACGGCACAGGCTTCTGAGGATCGCTGATATACGAATCAACTGCGTTCACAGCGCTTTCGCTCGGAGCATCGAAGGAGAGTTTCCCCTTAGCGTGAAAGTACAGGTTCCTCGCAACGACGTTCTTCGGCGGCCACTGATCGTACGACTTCCATTGGTTTGAGCCGGTCTCAAACACCAGGGCTTCGGGCAAGGTCGTTTTCCCCTTGTCTTTCAGATAGAAATTGAAGAACGGAAGATATACCTCTTTTCGAAAATATACCCCCGTCTTTGAACCAAATCTTATGTTCCCAAGAGTATCCCCATCCATGCGGCCCCACCCACCATGAAGCCACGGTCCGATCACCAGAATACTTTTGTTGGTTGGATTTTTCTTTTCAATCGTATAGTAGATACTCGTGGGGCCGTAGAAATCTTCCGCATCGAACCAACCTGCCACATTCAAGATTGGGTGATCGATGTTGTTGAGGTACTGCAACACGTTTTGTCTCTTCCAGTATTCATCGTAGTTGCCGTGCTCCATATATTCATTCCATGTCGGCACTTCCTTGTGGAAGTACTTCGCATCGACATTTGCGACAGGACCCAGCTCCATAAAGAATCTGTATCCATCCGGAGTGCCGTAGTCAAAGCCTCGGCGTCGTGTCTCCGACGGACCCGTTCGTGTGCGAGCATTGCCCGAAAGCCAGCCGAAGGTGTACATCAAGCGAAACGCGCCGTTATGATGAAAGTCATCTCCGATCCACATATCCGATGGGGACGCCTGAGGCGCGGAAGCTTTGAGCGCCGGATGCGCATCGATCATCCCCATAGCTGTCTGAAATCCGCCGTAGGAAATCCCGTACTCTCCCGCTCGGCCGTTGTTATTGGGGACATTTTTCAGCAGCCAGTCGATGGTGTCAAACAAGTCGCTGCTCTCATCAACATCTTTCGGCCCGCTCTTCTTGATCTTGTGAGGTCTCATCACCTCGAACTCGCCTTCGGACTTGAATTTCCCTCGGACATCCTGGTACACAAAGATGTAGCCCTCTTCCATGAATTCTCTCGAGGGCCCCAACGTCGGTCGATATGTCTCCGGGCCATAAGAGCCAACCGAATATGGCGTACGAGCAATCAGAAAGGGATAGCTCTGAGAAGCATCTCTCGGAGAGTACACTTGTGTAAAGAGCTTCATCCCATCGCGCATCGGGATCATATACTCCGCTTTTGAGTAATGAGCTTTGACATCGTATGTAGCCTGTGCCAATACGATGCTTGCAACCGATGTCAAAGTCAGTAGTTGCAGCGTAAATCTGAGCACGGTCAACGCTATCGTTCTTTTCATCGTTAATCTCCTTTTGTGACGCCCCAACTCGAGATCATCACTTCTGCGAGTGTAACTGTGCTACACGACATGGAAATGTCATTAAAGAGGAACCTCACCAAATGGCCGGACCTTTTTAACGCAAGAGCAGTTATTGCAGGACCTTCAACTTGAGTTGCGAACTGTTTGTAGCTGAACGAAAGACTTTTTGAGTCGCCCTCTGGAAATCTGATTCTTTCGCGTGATAAATGTCGACAAACTTTTGTGGATTCCGGTCTATCAGCGGGAACCAAGAGCTCTGGACTTGGACCATGATCCTATGCCCTCTGAGAAACGTGTGGAATTTGTCCCGAAGGTCATACTCAATTTTAGTGACTCTGTCTGGCACAAAGGGCTCAGGTTTGGAGAAGCTATTCCTGTATTTTCCCCGGAAGACTTCTGCGCCGACAAGCATTTGAAAATCCCCCATGCGCACATTGCTCGGTTCCACAGTACCCCCCACAGCGACGTTTGGTACGTTGTCAGGCGCGGTCCCGGGATACACGTCGATCAATTTGACAATCCAATCCGCATCTGTTCCAGTGGTTGATACAAAGAGGCTCGCGATGATGGGCCCAGCGATCGTCACATCCTCTGTTAGGACATCCGATTGATATACCAGGACATCAGGTCTGCTGGCAGCAAACCTCTGGTCTTCGACCATCCAAAGGTGCCCATTCGATGTCCTGGTCTCGGCGGTAAATGGAACCGGCTTATTGGGATCGCTGACGTAAGAATCAAAGGCTTGGTCTGATCTTTCTGCGGGCGGAGTGAAGGAGAGTTTCCCATTGGCCTGAAAATAGAGATTCTTGTCCACTGCCTGTCTCGGTGGCCAGCGATCAAAGGATTTCCACTGGTTTGCGCCGGTTTCAAAGACTAATGCCTCGGGCAGATTGAATGTCCCTTTGTCTTTCAGGTAGTAATTAAAGAAAGGCAGCTCGACTTGTTGTCGGAAATAGACACCAGTTTTGAATCCAAATCGAATGTTGCCAAGGGCATCGCCGTCCATGCGCGACCATCCACCGTGAAGCCAAGGGCCGACCACAAGTGTGCTCTTATTCTTGGGGTTGTTTTTCTCAGTCGTGTAGTAGATATCCATTGGGCCGTAGAAATCCTCGGCATCAAACCAACCCGCGACATGCAAAATCGCATGGTTGATATTCTTCATATACTGCGAGACGTTCTGCGGCTTCCAATAGTCATCATAATCTCCATGCTCCATATATTCATTCCACGTCGGAACACGGTTATGGAAGTACAATCTGTCAACGTTAGAAACTGCTCCGAGCTCCATGAAGAATTTGTATCCGTCAGGTGTTCCAAAACTGAACGGCGCCTCCCTGGTCTCCGTCTGCCCAGCTCGGATCGCGGCACTCCCCCGCAGCCAACCGAACGTATACTGGAGACGAAATGCCCCATTGTGATGGAAATCGTCTCCAAGCCACATGTCCGTTGGAGATGCTTGTGGCGAAGACGCTTTCAGTGCTGGATGCGCGTCGATCATTCCCTCGGCTGTCTGCCAACCTCCATAGGAGATCCCCCACTGCCCAGCGCGACCGTTATTATGTGGAATATTCTTTAGCAACCACTCGATCATGTCGTATGTATCACTGCTTTCATCTGTATCCTGAGGCCCTCGTTTTACACTTTTATGAGGCTTCATCACTACGAACGGTTCTCCTTCGGACTTGTATCTCGCGCGCACGTCCTGATAGGCAAAGATGAATCCCTCGGTAACATAATCGCTATTAGGACCAAGGAAGGGTCTACTATAGTTATCCGGTCCGTAGAAGCCAATCGAATAAGGCGTGCGGTATACTAGAATCGGATAGTTCTGGCTCACATCTTTCGGAGTGTATACCTGCGTAAAGAGTTTGACTCCATCCCTCATCGGAATCATATATTCCGCCTTGTTGTAATTTCTTTGGATGAGGGCTGATACGTCTTGTGAGAATAGAGCGCTGGATATCACAAGCAAAGTGATTCCGAGCAGCCACAATCTCCGACTTCCACTGTGCCTATATGTTCTCATGGTTGTAACCATCTATAATGTGGTTGAGATGACATCTCTATGGCATCTTGCACACTACTTCTCTGTTTTGAGTAGTGACAAAAAATGAATATGCAACTAAAAACCAAATCTCAAAGAAATCACCGAATTGGCATCGAAGAACTGCACCGACCGGTACGCATAATCCAGGATGATGTCAATTCCTGCCGCGTTGTATGCCACACCAACTCCAGCAGTTGTGCCAAAGATCTTCTGCTCGTTGATATTAGCCTGAGGTGTGAAACCGGAGCCGACCCGACCGAACAGGCGAACCGGTTCCATCGTATAGGCGAGTTCGCCACCGACACGAAACTCGTCAAGCCCGAGGTTCCTGTTGGTGAATGAGCTGGTCACCGTCGCTTGAAGATTGTCCGTTAAACGCGGCTGATACGCAAGCCCAATGTCAAACGAAGAGGGGAGCTCGAAACTTGCACCAGGTGACTCGTAGCTTTGTTCCGGTCGTCGGCCATCACTTCTCACTGCTGAGCCAAGCAAACCGGGTCCTTCATATTTCAACTGCGGTCCGATGTTCTTCACCGACACGCCAAGATGAAATCCAGGTATTCCACCCAGGTTTCTATATTGCACACCGACATCCAACGCTACCCCCGACGCAGACACGCGATCGATTTGTTCCGCAATAATCTTCAACGAAGCACCGGCACTTATTGCATCGGTCAGAGATCGTGCATACGTTACGCCCAGAGTTACATACGTGGGCGAGAACAGTCTCCCGGCTAGCCCTTCCGGGTCATCATTCGTCGTCAGTGGAATGTCGCCAAAATCTAGAGCTTTTACACTGAAACCGAGCACTCCGAAGTTGCCAAACGATGCGGCGATCGCTCCGTAATTCACGCTTATGTCCGCGATGTAAGCCATCGAAGAGAACATCGCTTCGGCTCCGTAGCGAACTTGTCCCATCCCGGCGGGATTCCAAAAAATAGCTTCAACGCCTTCGCTGCTTGCGATGTTCGCTCCGCCCATAGCAAAGTCACGAGCGCCCACTGGCACCAGCAGTTCAGTGGCAGCCGCAGTGCCCATCCTTTTGTTCTGCCCATTGACACCAGTGACAATCAAAACAGGCAATAGTAAAACAAGAAACAAAGATAGAGTTCTCATCACTAGTCCTCCTTTTTTCTTTTGGACGCTCTGCAAGTTCACGTCCCTGTAGCGAAGCTCAGCCGATTCATCTTTACCTAGTAGACGTCAAGTATTTCCTGTTCCTGGATGATAGCAGCCTTGAGAATCTTCGTGACTTTACTGCCATCTGCCGGGAGTTCCATCTCGATGTGCACAATGTAAACCCCGCTCGCAATAGGGATGTTGTCTTGATTGGCAAGGTCCCACCGGAAGAATTGTGACGGCTCGTCTTTTTCCAGAATGCGCACGATCTCGCCGCCGATGTTGAAAATCCTGATCGTCGCCTTGGGCGGCAGGTTCGTAAATGTCACGAATCTCCCGAATCGAGAAAGTTCTGCCGGGTTGTAAGCATAATAGGGATTCGGGAATACTCCAACCCTCGCTGCGCTTGAGGTCTGCAGATCCTTTCCGACCGTCGGTGCCACGGTGGAGTACGTGTACGTGTCTTGAGTCGTGTTGATCACGTATGGCACGAGTTTGAGCGTCACGGCTGGTGTATACGGGGCACGCGTCCCACGCTGGCCGAGCCAAAGGACCCAATACGCTTCGTTTGCGCCTTCATTCGTTCCCATCCATCCCGTGCCACCCGGTTTGGTCGGATCATACTTCACGCCTGTCGCATCGTATGCAGAAGCCGTCACCCAAACGTAATTGAATCCTTGATCGCCTCCATTCGGCAGCGCAGGATCGTTCACCTGGCTGTGCAAATCCCACTGTTTGTTCCGATCAGGATCGTGAACGATGACGTTGAGTTGTCGCGGCGCCGCTGGATTTTGCACATCCCAGGCTGTAAAGGGAACGTCGAAAAAGCCTTCAAACGAATTGTTTGTGAGTCCTGTGTAGAAGAACGCCTTCTGCGTGCCGGTAGCTGGGAGTGTGTATGGTTCACCAATATCGTAACTGCCGTTGCCATTCAGATCAGTGAAGCCCGTCCTTGCCACAAAGCGGACTTCCACGGTCTTGTAGTCCAGTGGCTCTACCGTGCTTCCTTTCTTGAAGTTCGCCGTAAGATACGCGCCGCCTCCTGCTAGCTCACCAGTTGCACCAATTCCCGCTTGGAACCATCGGTTGGCTGAGGGAGTGGCTGTCCATGATTTCCCCGCAAGCGGCGGCCCCTCGACTTTGACCATGACGCCATCGACGATGATGTATCGGTCATCGCCGCTCTGGTTTGTTTGTCCGCTTACAGTAACTCGGTTTTTCGTCTTATTGGTTACTTTCCAGGCAAACTTGGTAAGGCTTTGTCGGTCGAAGCTCACTTCATACGCGTCGCCCGTGACTGCCGTAGGATCTACGACGATTGGACGGACCAGCCCCTCGCTCGGTCCACTGTGAGAAGACTTGAGAGTATCTCCGAGTACGGAAGAATACTGCTTGCCGAACGGGACTTTCGGTGCAACGATCACGACCGTTGGCTGAGACTCAAGCGAGGCCGGTACATAGCCCGGAACCGTTGACTGGCTGTATGCTGTGATGCCAAGGATGTACTCTTGTCCGTTGTAAATCTGCTCAATATCCAACACATAGTCGCGCTTGAACTCAAAGTATCTTCTGATCCCGTTATTCGAGCCAAATTGCACAGGAAGCTTCAAGATCTGTCCTGACTTCGTGTCAAACCGCTCATCGAGAATGACGGTCGGGTCGGTAGTCAGGTCGAACGTCGCTACCCGCTTTGCCTCCGAAAACGGAGCACCGCGTCGAGGATTCTGATATACATTGTAACCTTCAAATGTGTATCCCCCGGGTTGCACAACTTTTGTTTCTGTATCCGTAACGCGGGCAGCATCACTCCCCCACTCCAGGATGATGAGGCCATCCAGTTCCGCCACGTTGACTTTCGGTGGAGCAGGAGGCTGCGCAACGCTAAACAACGCGTCGTAGGTGTTCTGGACGAATCGATCATTAAACTTCATCACAGCCACGCTCGATATCCGATCCGCTCCCAATCCTCCGACGTACCCAATGACAAGCTCTTGCGTATCACCGGGCGCCAGCACGAATGGCCCGCTACTAAGCACCACCCGAACATCGCGAGGTGCGAGCGAATACAACGTAGAAAGACCGTCGAGGAACCCTGTTTTAGCGACAGGATCTCCGGAGAGCGGATATTTTGTCGGCGTAACACCTGGCGGATGCGGGAAGAGTCTGTCAGGTGCGGTTGATGGATCTGGAATGAATCCTCTTATGAGCTTCCACCACCTAAGGGTTCCTTCGTAGATGGTACTAGGCGGGTCAGAGATCGCACCTCCGAAATAGGAGAATGATGTCATCGGGAGATTTTTCCACCCGTAGATTCGCTTGAGATCGAAGACAGCCGAATCTCCGACAGAGCGAATGCGTGGCCCTTGGAGGAAGTCGTATCCCAGGGAAGGAGGTGGAAGACCAAAGGTTTTGTATTGCGCATCGATCGCAATTCCATTATAGATGTAGGCGATACTCAACAGGGTATCGCAACCAAGCGCATCTTCGGTAAAATCTCCCAGGTCGGGATCGGATTCCTGCGCGATATACATGCTGTCGATGTAAAGAGATCCTTTTTGACCGCCACCGATGTTGACACCACCCTT
>ERZ1292640.1658-Hain-H43-02um-R1-1658-length-18277-cov-44_pt1 | contig 18277 bp, 16 predicted proteins | sample MGYA00564404_ERZ1292640 | MGnify/ENA primary metagenome ERZ1292640 (study PRJEB36523, sample SAMEA6512636) | groundwater metagenome | collected 2019-01-08 | study: AquaDiva: Metagenomics assemblies of 32 groundwater samples
GACCGAGTCGGTATCGACCACCGCCGGGAGCACGTCTTCAGCGTGGATGCCGAGCACTTCAGCGGCCTGCATGGCGATAGAGGTCCGGGAGCCGGAGAGGTCGGAGGAGCCCTCGATCAGGTTCACCGTGCCGTCGGCGTTGACGTTGATGGCACAGCTTGAAGCGAGGCCGAAGTTGGGCCAGAGGCCGATGGCCACGCCGCGCCCGCGATTCCGCCCCCCCAGCGGAGCGGAGTAGTGCGGATGGGCCTTCATCGCCTTCAGCACTTCGACGCAGCCGATGCGCGGGTATTTGGGCCCGTGGGCGCAGCGCGTGCCTTCCTTGGCCGCGTTCTTGAGCCGGAAGTCGATGGGATCGAGGCCCAGCTTTTCGGCCAGCTCATCGACCACGCTCTCGACGGCGAAGGCGGCCTGGGTGGCGCCCGGCGCGCGGTAGGGAGCGGTGCTCGGCTTGTTGACCACCACGTCGTAGCCGTCGATGACGACGTTGGGGATGTCGTAGGCGCTGAAGACGCACATGGAGGCGAAGCCGATCATCGCGCCGGGGTAAGCCCCGGCCTCGTAGGCCATGTACGCCTGGGCGGCGGTGAGGCGGCCGTTTCGGCGCGCGCCCATCTTCACCCTGATGTAGGCGCCGGGGGTCGGCCCGGTGGCTTCGAAGACGTCGCGGCGCGGCATGACAATCTTCACCGGCCGCCCGGCCTTGCGCGACAGCAGCGCGGCAACCGGCTCCAGATATGGGCGAATCTTGCCGCCGAAGGCGCCGCCAACCTCCATCGGCGTCACCTTGAGGCGCGATACCGGAAGGTCGAGAACGCAGGCGGCGGCGTGGCGCGCCGCGAAGGCGCCCTGGGTGGTGGTCCAGATGTGCACGCGCCCGTCGTTGTTCCACAGCGCGGTGGCCGTCTGCGGCTCGATGTAGCCCTGGTGGACGGTGGCGGTGTGGAACTCTCGCTCGACCATCACCTCAGCCTGGGCGAAGCCGCGCTCGATGTCGCCCAGCTCGTGGCGTGAGTGCTCGGCGATGTTGCTGACCTGGCCGGTCTCCTGGCCGAGCTCCTTCATCCTGAGGTCGTCGAGCAGAATCGGGGCGCCGTCCCGCATGGCGTCGAGCACGGTGACCACGCAAGGCAGCACGTCGTAGTCCACCTCGATAAGCCCGGCCGCCTCTTCGGCGACGTGGGGGCTGACGGCGGCCACGGCCGCGACGGCGTGGCCTTTGTAGAGCGCCTTGCCGGCGGCCAGGACATTGGCGCGAACGTAGCTGAGCGGCAAGGCGCCCTCGGCCAGCTCGACCACGCGGTCCGGGCCGGCGGGCACGTCGGCGGCGGTGACCACCGCCTTGACCCCGGGGAAGGCCTCGGCCTTGCCGGTGTCGATGCGGCGGATGCGGGCGTGGGCGTGCGGGCTGCGGAGCACGAAGCCGTGCAAGAGGCCGGGCATCTGCACGTCGGCGCCAAACAGCGCGCGGCCGGTGACCTTGTCGGCTGCGTCATGACGAATGGGGCGCGTGCCGACGACGGCGTATTTCTGCTTCCTCATGGCTGCACCTCCCTAAGTTGGGCCGCGGCCTGCTGGACGGCGCGGACAATCTTGTCGTAGCCCGTGCAGCGGCAGAGATTGTTGGCCAGCCAGCGCCGGATTTGCTCTTCCGTCGGGTCCGGTTCGGCGTCGAGCAGCGCCTTGGCGGCGACGATGATGCCGGGCGTACAGTAGCCGCACTGGAGCGCGGCGTTCTCGATGAAGGCTCGCTGAAGCGGATGAAGCTCGCTGCCCGCGGCGATGCCTTCGATGGTGGTGATGCGACTGCCCTCGGCCTCGACGCCCAGCACCAGGCAGGAGTTGACGATGCGGCCGTCCAGTATCACCGTGCAGGCGCCGCAGTTGCCGTCGTTGCAGCCCTCCTTCGTGCCGGTCAGGCCGAGTATGTCGCGCAGGCACTCCAGCAGGCTCTGGCGCGGCTCCGCGAGGAACTCGACCGGCTCGCCGTTGATGGTGGTTCGCACCAGCGTCTTGGTATGCGTCATGACCGCCTCCCCTTGGCCCGCCGCACGGCCGCTTCCAGCGCGCGGCGTGTGAGCACGACGCACAGGAGGCGGCGGAACCTGGCGGTGCCGCGCATGTCGGTAATGGGCCGGGCCGCCGCCTTGGCCATCCCGGCGGCGGCCTGGATGCTCATCGCGTTCACCGGCTGGCCGGGCAGCCACGCGCCGGCCTTGCGCACAAGCAATGGTTTCGGCGCCACCGCCGCGAGCGCGATGCGCGCCGAGCGGAAGCGGCCGTCCTCGACGCTCACCGCCGCCGCGGCCCCGGCCACCGCGATGTCCATTTCATTCCGGGGAGTGAAACGGAGGTAGCGCGCGCCGGAGCCAAGATCGGGCGGCGGCAGTTGAAGCGAAACGAGCAGTTCCCCCGGCCGGAGCACATTGCGCCCGGGGCCGGTGCAGAAGCCCTCTGCCGCGACTTCGCGGATGCCGGCGGGGCCGGCGATGCGGCAGCTTGCCTGGAGCACGATCAGCACCGGCGCCGAGTCAGCGCTCGGGGCGGCGTTGCACAGGTTCCCGCCGATCGAAGCGCGGCTCTGGATCTGAATGCCGCCGATGAGCGAGGCCACTTCGGCCAGCGCCGGGTAGGCCCGGCTGACGGCCCGGTCTTCGTAGATGCGGCAGCAGGGAACCGCGGCCCCCAGCGTGAGGCCGTTAACCGGGTCGTAGCTGAGTTCGTTGAGTTCGGGTATGCGCTTGACGTCGATGACCAGCTCTGTCTGTTTGGCGGCGGAGCGCAGCTCGACCAGAAGGTCGGTGCCGCCGGCCATCGGCAGCGCCCCCGGGTGAGCGGAGAGCAACTCTATGGCTTCCGGCAGCGATTCCGGGGCGGCATAGTCAAACCATTTCACGGGCGGCCTCCTTGAATGAGCCGATGCGGAAACAATCTAGCACAGCGGGGGGTCGCCGCGGCGGGTGGCCAGGCGGGCGGCCGCGGGGGGTAGCCGCGGCGAGCGGCCAGGCGGGCGGCCGCGGGGGGTAGCCGCGGCGAGCGGCCAGGCGGGCGACAGCGGGGGGTCGCCGCGGCGGGTGGCCAGGCGGGCGGCCGCAGGGGGTAGCCGCGGCGGGGGCAGTCGCGTATAATGGCGTATTCGAGGAGCCATCAATGTCATCGATTTCACGACGTTCCTTTTTCCAGGGCGCGACCATGGCCTTGTCGGCCACCAGTGTGGTCGGCGCCAATGACCGGATCAACCTCGGCATTGTCGGTCTGGGCGGCCGGGGCATGGGCCATCTCGGCACCTACTCGCGGCTGGAGGAATGCCGCGTCACCGGACTGTGCGACGTGAACCAGGAGGCGCGTGAGCGGGCGCAGGCGCGGATCGTCAAAGCCGGCGGAGCCAAGGCCAAAGAGTACACAGACATGCGGAAGATGTTCGAGGACAAGGAACTCAATGCCGTATCGACCGCCACGCCAAACCACTGGCACGCGCTGACGACGATCTGGGCCTGCCAGGCGGGCAAGGATGTCTATGTCGAGAAACCGGCGAGCCACAACGTCCATGAGGGCCACCGCATGGTCGAGACGGCGCGCAAGTACAAGCGGATGGTGCAGGTGGGATCGCAGAGCCGCAGCACGCCGCACATGATCCGCGCCATGCAGTTGCTGCGCGAAGGCGTGATCGGCAAGGTCTACCTGGGCAAGGCGCTGTGCTTCAAGCGGCGGCGCTCGATCGGCAAGACGCCAGTGCAGCCGGTGCCGGCCGGCATCGACTGGAACCTGTTCCTGGGACCGGCGCCCATGCGCCCGTTCACCATGAACCGCTACAAGTACAACTGGCACTGGTTCTGGGACACCGGCAACGGCGACATCGGCAACCAGGGCGTGCACGAAATGGACATCTGCCGCTGGGGTCTGGGCGAGGTGACCTGGCCCAAGTGGGCATTCTCGAGTGGCGGCAAGGTCATCTACGACGACGACCAGGAGACGCCCAACACGCAACTGGCAACGCTGGGCTACGGCGACTCCGAGCTCGTCTTCGAGGTGCGGGGTCTGGTCACCGGGCCGGAAGGCGGCCTGCCGGTGCGCAAGGGCAACACCGTCGGCAACCTGTTCCTCGGCGCCGACGGCTGGATGTGGGTCGATGGCGGCGGCTTCTCCGTTTACAAGGGCGAGGACAACGCCAAGGTCATGGACGAGAAGGGCGCCGACGAAGCGGGCACCGCCCTGCACATGAAAAACTTCCTTCAGGCCTGCCGCAGCCGCAACCACAAGGAGTTGACGGCCGAGATCGAGATCGGGGCCATGTCGGCGGCGCTGTGCCATCTGGCCAACATCAGCTACCGGGTGAACCGCAAGCTGACCTGGGACGCCGCGCGGGGCAAGTTCGTCAACGACGCCGAGGCCGACAAGCTGCTGACGCGGGACTACCGCAAGCCGTACGTGGTGTGACGAGCGGCTGGACGGTCCGACGGTCCGACAGCCGGATTGACGGGGCCAGCCCCATTTGCCATCATCGATGAAGTGCTGAAGTGCGACAGACTCACCGCGTGTAGCCAGTTCTGACCCTGTCTGCCTGGTTGGACCTGCCTCTTCAGCCCGGTGCCCGCCGGCGGTAGTGAGCGGGCGGAAAGGAAGGTTGTTGTGCGACTTTACATAGGCAACGTCTCGTACCAGGCGGGCGAGGCTGAGTTGGAGAAGCTGTTTACCGAGTCCGGGATCGCCGTGGACAGCGTCAGTGTTGTTCGCGACCGTCAGTCCGGCGAGCCGCGCGGGTTCGCCTTTGTCGAGGTAGCGTCGGATGAGGAGGGCCGGCGCGCGATTCGCGCCTGCAACGGGAAGGACTTCCTCGGACGCACGCTGGTGGTCAACGAGGCGCGGCCGCCACGCAGCGACGCCGGCCCAGGCCACGGCTCGGGCGGACGCGGTGCTGGCGGCGGCCGGCGCCGTTACTAGCGCCGGCCCGCCACTGCCTTACAGCCGCTTCAGTGTGAACCAGTCTTCCGGGGCGGCAACGGGTTACTGTCCTCGTTTTCCTCGGCGGCCGGCAGGCCGTACTGGCGCATCTTGTTGAACAGCGTCTTGCGGCTGATGCCGAGCGATTCGGCGGCGGCAGTGCGGTGGCCGCGGCACTGGGCCAGCCGCTTGACGATCATCTCGCGCTCGACCTGAGCTACCACGGCTTCCACCGCCTCGGCCAGGTTGCCGGCGCGCGGGGGCGCGGGCCTCGTCCCGGCGGGCCGCAGCCGGGCCGGCCCGATACGGGCAGGCAGGTCGGCCGGCTCGATGCGACGGCCGTTGGAGTAAATCATCGCCTGACAGAGGGCGTTCTCCAGCTCGCGGACGTTGCCGGGCCAGGCGTACTCTTCCAGCATGCGCAAGGCCTCGGGGCTGATGCCTTCGATTTCGAGCTTCAGTTGCGCGTTCATCTTGGCGAGCAGGTGGCGGACCAGCGCCGGGATGTCCTGGCGGCGCTGGCGCAGCGGCGGCAACTCCAGCGCGAAGACGTTGAGGCGGTAGAAGAGATCCTCACGGAAGGCGCCGGCGCGGACGGCGTCCTCCAGGCGGCGATTGGTGGCGGCGATGACGCGCACGTCCACCGGAACCGGCCGCCCCGCGCCGATGCGGGTGACGGCGTGGTCCTCCAGCACGCGCAGCAGCTTGACCTGGGCCTCGAGCGGCAGCTCGCCAACCTCGTCGAGGAAGAGAATGCCGCCGCTGGCCTGCTCGAACTTGCCGGGACGGGCTTCGCGCGCGTCGGTGAAGGCGCCGCGCTCGTGGCCGAAGAACTCGGACTCGAACAGGGTGACGGGGACGGCGCCGCAGTTGACGGTGAGGAAGGGGCCGGCGGCGCGGGCGCTGGCTTCATGGATGGCGCGGGCCGCCAGTTCCTTGCCGGTGCCGCTCTCGCCGGTGATCAGCACGGTGGCATCGACGCGGGAGACGCGCTCGATGGCGTCGAATACGGCGCGCATTCCCGGGCCGGCGCCGACCATGCGGTCCAGGCCGTAGCGGGTCTTGAGCTCGCGGCGCAGCTCGCGCAGCTCGGCCCGCAGGCGCTCGTACTCCAGGGCGCGGCCCAGCGTCAGCAGCAGCTCGTCGTTGTCGAAGGGCTTGGTGATGTAGTCGTGGGCGCCCTGGCGGACGGCGCGCACCGCCGACTGGATGGTGCCGTGGGCGGTCATCATGATGAAGGCGCAGGGAGCGCCGAGCCGCTGGAGGCGGGTCATGGTTTCCAGCCCGTCGATGCCGGGCAGCTTGAGGTCAAGCAGGGCGGCCTCGGCGGGCTCGCGCTCAAACAGGGCCACGGCCTCCTCGCCGCTCGAGGCCGTGCGCACCGCATAGCCCTGCTTCTCCAGCAGCAGGCGCAGCACGCTGCGGATGTGCTTTTCGTCGTCAACGATGAGGACCGAGGGCATGCCTCACCGCGTGGGGAGCCGGAGGGTGACGGTGGCGCCCTGGTGGGGCGCGCTGTGGAGGTCAATCTCGCCGCCGTGCCGCTCGACGATGGCATGGCTGACCGGCAGGCCCAGGCCGGTGCCTTCGGGCTTGGTGGTGAAGAACGGGTCGAAGATGCGCTCCATGACCTCTTCGGTCATGCCGCACCCGGTGTCGGCGATGGTGACACGTACGAAGGCGGTCGTTTCCGGAGAGGCGGCCTCGACCCGCAACTGACCGCCTGCGGGCATGGCCTCGATGGCGTTCAAGAACAGGTTGAGGAAGAGCTGCTTGAGCTGGGCTTCGTCGCCGGGGACGGGGGGAAGCGGGCCGAGCTCGCGGATGATGTGCACCTGGTGGAGGCGGGCCTGGGCGGCCACCAGGCTGAGTGAGAACTCCAGCAGGGCGTTGAGATCGACCGGTTGGAGGTGGAATTCCGCCGGGCGGGCGAAGGAGAGCAGCCGGGTGATGATCTGGTTGATGCGATCGACCTCGGCCAGCACGCCTTCGATCAATTCGCGGCGAACGGGATCGTCCTGGAACTCGGGGGCCAGAAGCTGTATGGTGCTGCGGATGGCGGTGAGCGGGTTGCGGATCTCGTGGGCGACGCCGGAGGCGAGCTGGCCGGCGGTGGCCAGCCGCTCGGCGCGATACATGCGGCGCAGCCGGTCGGAGTGCTGGCGGTAGAGCAGCGCGTTCTCCAGCGCCAGCGCCGCCTGCGAGGCCAGCGCGGCCAGCAGGCGGGGGGCGGCCACCGCCGCTGGTCCGAGCAACAGCAGGCCGATGATCCGGCTCATCGCCACCAACGGGACGCACTGCCGGATGCCGAGGCTGAGCAGCGTCTCCCGTTCCCCCGCACTCAGGAAGTTGAAGATGCCGCTCTCGGGTGCGACCTCCAGCGGGGTCTCGTTCACCTTGAGCCAGGTGAGCAGGTTGTCGGAGGAGCGGAAGCGGAGGGCGGCCACAGAGTCCGGCGGGTAACCGCGGGTGGCCACCGGCCCGAACAGGTGCAGGTCGGCGTCGAGCAGCAGCAGGACGACGCGCGGACAGCCGAACAGCTCCTCGATGCCACGCGCGACGCAGGAGTACAGCGACCCGGGCTGGATGACCAGCGAGAGCATGTGCTGGAACTCTTCGAGTGCACGCTCGCCGGGCGGGCGGGGGCGCGGGGCGAGCAACCGTGGGAGCCTGAGCGCCACTTCCTGTAGTATAGTGCCATGAATTGCTGCCCGCTGGTTAGCCGGAGGGCGGTCTTGAGCGGACTGGGGGCGTTCCCCTTGCTGGGGGCGGCCTCCGGGATGGCCGCGATCCTTAGCCGGATTCGTGCTCCACGGTTCCCGAAGCGCGACTTCCTGATCACCGATTTCGGCGCCACCGGGGACGGGACCAAGGACAACACCGAAGCGCTGCGCCGCGCCGTCGAAGCGTGCCACCGCGCCGGCGGCGGACGCGTGGTCGTGGCGCGCGGGACCTTCCTCACCGCGGCCGTTCACCTGCGCTCCAACGTCAACCTGCACCTGGCCGAGGGCGCCGTGCTGCGCTTCGACCGCGACCCGCGCAGGTACCTCCCGGCCGTCTTCACCCGCTGGGAAGGCGTCGAGGTGATGAACTATTCGCCCTTCATTTACGGCTACGGGCTCGACAACATCGCCATTACCGGGAGCGGGACCCTGGACGGCGGCGCCGGCTGCGGGCACTGGTGGCCGTGGAAGGGCCGCACCGACTGTGGCTGGAAAAAAGGCGATCCGAGTCAACAGCAAGCCAGGAACGCCCTGTTTGAGATGGCCGAGAAGGACGTGCCGGTGGAAAAGCGCGTCTTTGGCGAGGGCGGCTTCCTGCGTCCCAACTTCATCCAGCCCTACCGTTGCCGGAACGTGCTCGTCGAGGGCGTGACCATCATCAACTCGCCGATGTGGGAAGTCCACCCCGTGCTCTCGACCAACGTGATTGTGCGCGGCGTCAAGGTCAATTCGCATGGCCCAAACAATGACGGCTGCAACCCCGAATCGTGCCGCGACGTGCTGATCGAAGAGTGCGTCTTCGACACCGGCGACGATTGCATCGCCCTCAAGTCGGGCCGCAACCGCGACGGGCGGCGGCTCGCCGTCCCCTGCGAGAACGTGGTCATCCGCCGCTCGACGATGAAGGACGGCCACGGCGGCCTGACCATCGGCAGCGAGATCTCCGGCGGCTGCCGCAACATCTTCGCCGAAGACTGCCGGATGGACAGCCCCAACCTGGACCGCGTGCTGCGTATCAAGACGAACTCATACCGCGGCGGCACGATCCAGGGCGTGTATTGCCGCGACCTCGAGGTCGGCCAGGTCTCGGGCGCGGCGGTGGAGATCGACTTCCACTACGAGGAAGGCGCCGGCGGACCGCACCTGCCCACCGTGCGCGACATCGAGGTGCGCCACCTTCGCTGCCGCCAGAGCGCCCGCGCCCTCAACCTCCGCGGTTTCAAGGACGCCCCCATCCGCGGCGTTCTGCTCGAAGACTGCGTGTTCGACAACGCGAGCAAGAAGGATACGGTGGAGAACGTGGAAGGCCTGCGGCTGGTTCGCGTGAAGATCAACGGGAAGGACGCGGCGGGAGGCAAGTCGGGAGACTTACCCCACGCGGGCGGATCTCTCGTAGTATAGTCCCATGACTCGGAGAACGCTTTTCCGTACGTTGGCCGCCTCGGGTTCGCTCGCGGCCGCCCAGACCATCCCGCGCAAGGGACGCCTGAAGCAGGCGGCCACCCGCGGCTGCTTCGGCAAGGGGAAGAGCCTGGAGGACATCTGCCGCGAGGCGGCGCGGCTGGGGCTGAAGGGCCTCGACCTGATCGGGCCGGCTGACTGGCCGCTGTTGAAGAAGTATGACCTGATCCCAACTATGGCCCCGGGCGCCGGGCACAAGCTCACTGACGGCATCAACCGCAAGGAGGCGCACGACCAGATAGAGCCGCCGTTCCGGGAGATGATCAGCCGCGTGGCCGAGGCCGGCGCGCCCAACGTGATCGCGCTCTCCGGCAACCGGCGCGGCATGTCCGACGAAGCCGGGATCGAGAACTGCGCCGCGTTCCTGAACCGCGTCAAGGCGCAGGCCGAAGACAAGGGCGTCACCATCTGCCTGGAGCTGCTCAACAGCAAGGTGAACCACCCCGATTACCAGTGCGACCACACCGCGTGGGGCGTCGAAGTCATGAAGCGGGTGAACTCACCGCGGGTGAAGCTGCTCTACGACATCTACCACATGCAGATCATGGAGGGCGACATCATCCGCACCATCCGCAACAACATCCAGTACATCGGCCACTTCCACACCGCCGGCAACCCGGGCCGGCACGAGCTGGACGAGACGCAGGAGCTCAACTACCGGCCCATCGCCCAGGCGATCGTGGACCTGAACTTTCAGGGCTACCTGGCGCACGAGTACAGCCCGGTCGGAGATCCGCAGCGCGGGCTGGAGCAGGCGGTCGCGGTTTGTGATGTGTAGGGTGCGGCTTGACCGCGGGCGCGCGAATGCACTAATCTCTAGGTAGATAGCGGTGATTACTTCCGTCAAGGGAACGTACGCCTTGCAGGCGCTGTTCGATCTGGCCTCACAGCGGTCGGAGGAGCCGGTGAAGATCGCCGGCATCGCGCGGCGGCAGCGGATCCCGCAGAAGTTCCTGGAGCTGATCCTGGCGGGGCTGAAGCAGGGCGGGTTTGTCGAGTCGCGGCGCGGGGCCGAGGGGGGCTACCTGCTGGCGCGGCCGGCGGAGACGATCACGGTCGGAGAAGTGCTGCGGCACGTCGATGGCTTGCGGGGACCGAAGGGGCGGGTCAGGCGAAAGAGCGAGACTCCGTTCAGCGAGATGTGGCGGCGGGTGGAGGAGGCGGTTTCGGAGGTGGTGGATCACACCACGTTCGCCGAGCTGGCGCGGAACTGGGCCGAGCGGCAGAGCAAGTACGTAGCTAACTGGGAGATCTGACGTGTACTATCAAGACAACTCACTGAGCATCGGGCGGACGCCGCTGGTGAAGCTGAACCGGGTGGCCGCAGGGGTGCCGGCGACGGTGCTGGCGAAAATCGAGGGGCGGAACCCGAGCTATTCGGTGAAGTGCCGGATCGGGGCGGCCATGATCTGGGACGGCGAGCAGCGCGGGCTGCTGAGGCCGGGCCAGGAGATCGTCGAGCCGACCAGCGGGAACACCGGGATCGCGCTGGCGTTTGTGGCCGCCGCGCGCGGCTACCCGATCACGCTGACGATGCCGGAGTCGATGTCGATCGAGCGGCGCAAGATCCTGAAGGCGTTCGGATCGACGTTGGTGCTGACCGAGGCGGCGGCCGGCATGAAGGGCGCCATCCAGAAGGCCGAGCAGATTCAGGCCTCCGATCCCGCGCGCTACTACATGCCGCAGCAGTTCAAGAACCCGGCCAATCCCGAGATCCACTTCAAGACCACCGGCCCGGAGATCTGGGACGACACCCAGGGGGCGGTGGACGTGCTGGTGTCGGGCATCGGGACCGGCGGGACGATCACCGGCGTGTCGCGCTACATCAAGCAGGTGCGCGGCAGGCAGATCATCTCGGTGGGGGTGGAGCCTTCGGCCAGCCCGGTGATCACCCAGACGCTGCGCAAGGAGCCGGTGAAGCCGGGGCCGCACAAGATCCAGGGCATCGGCGCCGGCTTCATCCCCGACACGTTGGATCTCTCGGTGGTGGACCGCATCGAGCAGGTGACCAACGAGGAGTCCGTGGAGATGGCGCGGCGGCTGGCGAGCGAAGAGGGGATTCTGTCGGGCATCTCGGCTGGTGCGGCCACGGTGGTGGCACTGCGGCTGGCGGGCGAGCCCGAGTTGCGGGGCAAGACCTTCGTGGTGATCCTGCCGGATTCCGGCGAGCGCTACCTGAGCACGGTGCTGTTCGACGGGATGTTCACCGAGTAGGGGCGAGGCATGCCTCGCCCTCACCTGAACTTCTCCACCAGCATGAGGTCGCCGCTGATCTGGTCGGTCTGCGCCCAGAGGATGGTGCGGCCGTCGGCAGAAACCGCCAGGCCGTAGAAGAAGGGCCCCGACTTGGGCAGCGCCGCAATGACCCGCGTCTTGCCCGTCGCCAGGTCCAGGAACTGAACCGAGTGCTTGCCTTGCTCGTCCGCGGGCGGCGTGAAGTAGATCCCTTCGCCAGTGACCGCGAATCCCCTCCAACTGACCGCCGCAATGACTTCGGTTTCCTCGCCGGAGGGAAGCTGAACTCTCCAAACGCCGGAATCGAAGCGGCGGTTGGCGAAGTACAGGCGCCGCCCGTCGTGCGATTCAACGCCGCCGACACCGCCATTCCTGGTCACCTGGATGGCCTCGCCGCCCTCGGCCGGCATGCGCCACGTCTGATACTGGCCGCTGCGCAACGAGCAGAAGTAAACCGACTTGCCGTCGCGCGACCAGCTTGGCAAGGCGGCGTACGAGGGATCTTTGGTGAGCCGCCGCAAGCCGCTACCGTCGGCGTTGACAACATAGATATCCGACTGCCCTTCGGCACGGGAATCAAAGACAATCCGCTTTGAGTCCGGCGACCAGCGCGGGAACCCGGTGAGACCCTTCCCGAACCGCGTTAACTGCACCCAGTTCGAGCCATCTTTCCTGCAAGTCCAAATCTCCAGGGTTCCCGACCGGTCGGACATCAAGGCGATTCGCTCTCCGTCGGGAGAGAAATCGGGGAAGCCCTCGAAGCGCGACGATGAACCCGGCAGCGCGCTGGAGACGCGCCACTGGTTCCCGGATTCCTGGATCCTCCAGAGATTGGTGTCCTCGGAGTACAGCAGGTAAGCCAGGCGGCCGCCGGCGGGGGAAAGCACTGGGTGGAGAGCGCCCTCGCCGGCAAAGGGCAGGCGCTTCGGTGCGGGTGGACCGGCCGGGGAAACGCGCCACAGGGCCTGCCGCCCCAATTGCCCGGACGAGTAAATGAGTTCTTTACCGTCCCGCGTCCAGGCCACGCCGGCGATGTTCGACTGCGGCTCGGCAAACACCTTCCGCGGCTCGCCGGCGCCTTGGAAGGCATCGGAAAGGGGCAGCAGACAGAGGTCGTGCACGGTGTATGATCTGCACCGGACGAAAGCCAGCGTGCGTCCATCCGGCGACAAGGCAGGACTGGTGTCGCCGCGGGTGTCAGCCGGCGGGCTGGTCAGCCTCTGCTTCGCGCCGGTCTCAACCGGATACAGAAACAACGCCCTGGTCTCGTCCCCGCCCGCATCCGTGCCCGGTGCGATCACGAACTTGCCGTCGGGGGTCCACGCCAGAAACGGGGTGGGCAGCCGCCTGCGCGTATCGATCTCGGCCAGAAGCCTCTCAGGCACATCTCCTCCCAGGGCGGGCTTGACGAGGAGTTCCGCCTTGCCGAAGCGAAACCGGCAGAAGGCGAGGAAGCGTCCGTCGGGCGACTAGGCCGGGACGCGGTCCGGCGCCGGATCCGTGGTGATTCGCACCACCGACCCGGTACCGATCAGTTGCACGTAGATGTCCTGGTTGTCCTGTTTCTCCCCGTTCCAGGAGAAGGCGATCTGGGTGCCGTCCGGAGAGAAGGACGGATGCTCTTCGTAGCCGGCGAAGCTGGTGAGTGGCACGGCGCGCGCGTCGGCGGGCGGCGCCTCGGCGCCGCGGCGCGCCAGCCAGGTTGCCAGCGCGGCGACGGCAACCAGGGTGACGCCGGCAAGCAGCCAGATGAGACGCCGCCGCGACTTCCGTTGCGGGGCGGTGGAAACCAGAGAGCCGGAGTCGGATTCCTCCTTCAGTTCCTCCAGCGCGATCTTCACGTCGTCCATGTGCTGGAAGCGGCGCGCCGGGTCTTTCCGCAGGCAGCGCGCCACCACTCGCCGCAGCTCAGCCGGCACTTCCTCGCCCATGAGCGCCGGCTCCTGGCGCAGAACCGCCGCCAGCGTCGAAACGCGGCTGTCGCCTTTGAATGCCCGCTGCCCGGTGAGCATCTCGTAGAGCACCGAGCCGAAGGAGAATATGTCGGACCGGGTGTCCACGGGCTTGCCTTCGGCTTGCTCGGGGGACATGTAGGCCACCGTGCCGACGATGGTGCCTTCCGCTGTTTGCGTCGGCGCTTCCTCGCCGGTGAGCGGTTCAGTCAGCTTGGCCAATCCGAAGTCCAGCACTTTGACCAGCCCGTCACCGGTGACCATGACATTTCCGGGCTTGAGGTCGCGATGAATAATGCCGGCCGCATGAGCTTTGGCCAGAGCGTCGGCCATTTGGACGGCGCACTTCAGCGCTTCGCTCAGCTTGAGTCCCTTGCGCCCGATGAGCTGGTCGAGCGTCTTGCCGGCGACGTGCTCCATGACGATGAAGTCGCAGCCAGCATCCGAGGTGATGTCATGAATGGTGACGATGTTGGGATGGTTCAGCGCCGAGGCGGCCTTGGCCTCCTGCACGAAGCGCCGCTTGCGCTCCGGATCGGCTACCTTCTCCGGCGGCAGGACCTTAATCGCCACGAACCGGTCGCGGTGCGTGTCGCGGGCCTTGTAGACGACGCCCATGCCGCCCTCGCCGAGCTTGTCGAGGACCTGGTAGTGCGCGATGGTGCGGCCGATCATGGCGCGTCCCAACGAACAGGCTGCCTCAGTTCATCTTAACAGCGGGGTGAGAGTGATCTTGCGAAACTCCACCACGCCGTGGTCGCCCTGGAGGGTGATGGGGCCGGGCTCGGCCTCGCTGGGGTCGGTGGCCACGGCGGTGAGGCCCTCGATTTCGCGGTTGTCGATAATCTTCGTCCCGTTCAGCGCCACCGTGACCATGCGGCCGACGAGGCGGATGTCGAAGGTCTGCCACTCGCCGGCGGGTTTGCTGGCGTTGACGGCGGGCAGGATGCGGCTGTAGAGGCCGCCGTTGGAGTGGCTGGTGACCGGCCGGCCGTGGTCTTCCAGGATCTGCACCTCATAGCGGCCGCGGAGGCCCATGCCGCTGTTGGAGCGCGCCTCGACGCGGTACTCCACGTGGAGCTTGAAGTTCCAGAACTTCTGTTCGCTCGCCAGGTTGGGAGCGGGCGCCTGATTGGTGAGCAGGCCGTCCTTCACCAGCCACCCGGTCTCGCGGCCCGGAGTGAGCGAAACCCAGCCCGACAGATCCTTCCCGTTGAACAGCTCCACCGGCTTGCCCTCGCGCCAGGAGCCGTCGTCCTTCTCGGTGATGACGGGGGCGCGGACGCCGGTCCACTCCACCGGGGGCCGGCCGCCGGCATTGAACTGGCCCTTCAGCTTGCCATCCACGAGGCGGGCGGTCCAGACGCCGCGCATGCGCTGGCGCTTCTCACCGAAGCGCCACTCGCGCTCGAAGACAAAGCGCAACTCACCGTTCTGGATGGAGAGTTCGGGGATGTCGTCCATCTGGCCACCGGGCGCGCCGACGAACTTGCCTCTGAGCGCGGGTGTTCCGGCGCCGGTGATTTCCAGCCACCAGGCGCGGCCGCGGGTGGCCGGCTGGATGTCCCAGCGGCCGTTGAACTGGTCGTCGGCGGAGAACGCGGGCGACGCAGACAGCAAGGCAAGCAGGAGTGCGATGCGCATCGGGGCTAATGTAGCACGCGCGGGCGCTACAGGACCAGGCTGGTGAGCTCGACCGGGGAGCGGGGGCCCTCGACCACCACGATGCCGCTGTCCGAGACGTGGTAGTTGCGCAGGTCGGCCGCGAGGTCGTAGCCGATGCGGGTGTCCTCGGGAAGGCGCACGTTCTTATCGAGGATGGCGCGGCGGATCCTGGCGCCGCGGCCGATGTCGCAATTATCGAAGATGATCGAGTCCTCGACGAGCGCCCCGGAATGAATGCGAACCTGGCGGCCCACGACGGAGTTGCGCACGACGCCGCCGGAGAGGATGCAGCCGCCGGAGACGATGGAATCGATGGCCTGGCCGCGCCGGCCCTCTTCGTCGAAGACGAACTTGGCGGGCGGGTCGGAGTAGCCGGCGGTGCGCAGCGGCCACTGGCGGTTGTAAAGATTGAGAGCGGGCTCGACGGCGCGCAGATCCATATTGGCCTCGTAGTAGGCCTCGATGGTGCCGACGTCGCGCCAGTAAGCGGACTTGCCCGGGGGCTCGCCGGGGATGTAGTTGGTCTGGAGATTGTACGCGTACATCGGGGAGCGTCCGACCAGCGAGGGCAGGATGTCGCGGCCGAAGTCGTGCGAGCTCGCCTCGTCGGTGGCGTCGCGCTCCAGTTCCCGGAGCAGAGCGCGGGCGGAGAAGACGTAGTTGCCCATCGAGGCATAGACCCGCTCGGGGTCGACGGGCATGGTGGGGGCGTCGGTCCTCTTCTCGTGGAAGCCGATGATGCGGTCATCGGTGTCCGCCTCGATGACGCCGAATTCAGAGGCCAGGCGCTTTTCCACCGGGATGGCGGCCACGGTGACCTCGGCGCTCTTGCGCTGATGAAACTCGATCATCTCGCGGATGTTCATGCGGTAGACGTGGTCGGCGCCAAAGATGACGATCAGGTGCGGATTGGACTGCTCGATGAGGTTGATGTTCTGGTAGATGGCGTCGGCGGTGCCCTGATACCAGGCCTCCCCGCCGCGCATCTGGGCCGGCACCGGGATGATGAAGTAGTTATTGAGCAGGCCGCTGAACTGCCAGCCGTCGCGGAGGTGCTGGAGCAGCGACTGGCTCTTGAACTGGATGAGCACGTAGATCGAGTAGACGCCGGAGTTAATCAGGTTGGAGAGGACGAAATCGACGATGCGGTACTTGCCCCCGAAAGGGACGGCCGGCTTGGCGCGCTCCTTGGTGAGCGGATAGAGGCGGGTCCCCTTGCCTCCGGCGAGTACGAACGCGAGCACGCGAAGCTGCATGGCAAGCCAATCCTCGCCCTATTGTACTCGCGGAGACGTATCGCGGCGCCGTCCATCTGTGATATACAAGCCTCATGTCATCACGGATGCGGTGGTTCATCATTGGGCTGCTTTGCCTGGCGATGATCATCGCCTACTTCGACCGCGTGAACCTTTCGATGGCGCTGGCCGACAAGGAGTCGGCTTCGCCGATGATCAAGGAACTGGCGCTGAGCGACCAGGACCGCGGGGCGCTGAACTCGGCCTTCTTCTGGACCTACGCGGTGTTGCAGATCCCGGCCGGCTTTGTGGTGGACCGCTTCGGGGTGAAGTACCCGTTCGCGCTCGGCTTTCTGGTGTGGAGCCTGGTTTCGGCCGGGACGGCGCTGACCGGCTCGTTGCGGCAGTTGTTCTCGGTGCGGCTGCTGCTGGGCGTGGGTGAATCGGTGATCACCCCCGCCGGCATGCGCTGGATCCGCTTCCATTGCGCCGAAAACCAGCGCGGGCTGGCGATCGGCCTCTACATGGCGGCGGCCAAGGTGGGCCCGGCGGTGGGGGCGCCGATCGCGGGCGCGCTGATTCTGCTTTACGGCTGGCGCACGATGTTCGTCATCCTCGGCCTGGGCTGCCTGTTCTGGCTGGTTCCGTGGATGAAGTACGTCAAGGACGACGACCGCGATCTGGAGGCCGCCCAGGCGAAGAAGACGCCGGCCGAGCGCGTCCCGTTCACGAACGTGCTAGCCAGCCCGGTCATCTGGGGGACGATCCTCGGCACCTTCGGCTACCAGTATTTCGTCTACTTCGTGATGACCTGGGGGCCGGCTTACTTCGTCGAACGGCGCGGCGCCTCGCTGAACTGGAGCGGCGTCTTCACCATGGCCAGCCTGCTGGGTATGGCGGTGGTGGCGACGGCGGCCGGCTGGGTGGCCGACCGGCTGATCGACCGCGGTCACGATCCGGTGCGGGTGCGCAAGGCGTTCACCATCGCCGGGCTGCTGGTGGCCTCAACGGAGCTGATCGGCGCGCTGTCGGATTCCAACGCGGTGGCGCTGTTTTTCGCCGTGTTCTCCCTCAGCGGCCTCGGGCTGATGACGGCCAACTACTGGGCGCTGACGCAGACGCTGATCCCGGGGGCGGCCATCGGGCGCATCGTCGGCGTGCAGAACTGCGCCGCCAACCTGCCGGGCATCGTGGCCCCGCTGCTGACCGGTTGGCTGAAGCAGATGACCGGCGGCTACGACGCGCCGATGAAGGCGGTGCTCGTGTTCCTGACGATGGCGCTGGCGTCGTATCTGTTCCTGGTGCGGGCGAAGTACGCGCCGAAGTAGGGGCCGGGCATTAGCGGCCCCGGGGAGCCACCCCACCACCGCTATATTGGAGTGTAGCGAGGAGGCGACGCTTGGAACAGACCTTCACCGCCGTGTTTGAAAAGGTGGGCGACTGGTACATCGGCTACGTGGAGGAGTTGCCTGGCGCCAACACGCAGGGAAGAACGCTGGAGGAGGCGCGGGACAACTTGCGGGAGGCGATCGAGCTCATCCTTTCGGCCAACCGCGAGCTGGCGGGCAGTTCCCCGGAACACCGAGATGGTTGACGTCCTCGCGTCGAAGATCTGCAAAGACCTCGGCGTGCCGCGGCCCAAACGACCGAGTTGATCCCGCGGGTCGGACAGGGGCGGCGTCGGGCGGGTTTCGGCCCTGTACGGCGCTGGAGAGCTACGCCACGCGATTGGCCTTCAGCGCGGCGGGTTGAGCCGGGGGTTGGCCACGGCGTGGTTGCGAGCACTGCGAGACCTGGTCGAACGGGCTACAATGAACCGCAGGCGCGACGTTGAGGGAACGAGCCAGATGAAGCAACAGTTGCAAGTTGTGCTCGTGTCACCCAGCGACGTAGGCGAGGAACGCGAAGCCGCCGAGAGAGTCGGAGAATACATCAACACGCGCATAGCCAAGAACCTGAACTTCTCACTTGAACCGGCTCGATGGGAGGATCTTCACCCCGGCGCTTGCCCGGACGGGCCTCAACAGTACATCGACTCGAAGCTAAGAGTTCAGGACGCTGACCT
>ERZ1292640.1659-Hain-H43-02um-R1-1659-length-18276-cov-6_pt1 | contig 18276 bp, 23 predicted proteins | sample MGYA00564404_ERZ1292640 | MGnify/ENA primary metagenome ERZ1292640 (study PRJEB36523, sample SAMEA6512636) | groundwater metagenome | collected 2019-01-08 | study: AquaDiva: Metagenomics assemblies of 32 groundwater samples
TCCAAAAACCTCTCGTCACGGCTACTGAATGAAGCTATATCGCAACACGTCTAATATATCGTAATATTCCGAAGGTAAAGGCGAGGCGAGTATTGCAAGAAATTCAAGATGAAATTGTTAAAAAAGCTGGTTGGTAAGATGAAAGTTAGTTTGTAGATGATTCTATCATCGCTTCCGTAATCTTTTGCATTTTGCCTTCTATAATATCTTCTAAATTGTGCCAGCTTTTGTTTATGCGGTGATCGGTGACTCTGTTTTGCGCGTAGTTATACGTACGAATTTTTTCCGCTCTCATACCACGCCCTATGACAGATCGTTGTTCGTTGGCAGCTACTTCGCGTTCCATCAGTTGTTTCTCCCAGAGCTTAGCGCGAAGCATAGAGAGAGCCACAGATCTATTCTGAAATTGATCGCGTTCGTTTTGGCACTGTACGACGATGCCGGATGGGATGTGTCTTAGTCGTACAGCAGAGCTGACTTTATTGACGTTTTGGCCACCCTTGCCGCCTGCTCGATAAAACTCCCACGCTATGTCTTCTGTTCTGATAGCCACTTCGTTCTCTGGCACGTCAGGCAAGACCGCTATAGTGGCTGTGGAGGTATGTATCCGACCGTGTTTCTCGGTCGTTGGTATGCGTTGGACTCTGTGTGTCCCTGCTTCGTATTGCAATTTGGTGAATGCATCGAGTCCTTTGATGCGAAGCACCGTGTCATCGAGAAGATCCACTTTCCACCCAAGGATTATGGCGTAGCGGGAATACATGCGCAAAAGGTCTGCCGCCCAAATCTTTGCCTCTTCTCCTCCGGGCCCAGCCCGAAACTCCAGAATCGCAATATTAGTATTCATATATTTCAATATCCAATCACCAATACACAATATCCAATAAATAATTTAAAATATCCAACTAAGAAGTAGATTTTATAATAATTGTGGCAATTATGCGAATTAGCTCTTCACATTCTATGCCTAAGGTATCAATTTTTCCATAGAGTTTATCTGTATTTGTTACACGAATAAGTCGTAGCCAATACTTAGATTCTTTTGCTTCCTTTTTAACTAAGCTCATTTTATATGCAAAATCTTTTTTGGTAGCCGTGCCATCAGCTTCTTCATAATTTGCCCCAATACTCGTTGCTGATCGTCCGATTTGATTGATAAGAATTTGATTTATACGGGATTCAGGTAGTAATTTAATGAGATTAAGTACACCAAGAACAAATGCAAAAATTCTTTCCCGAAGGTTAAAAGGAACCATGTGACTAATATACATTAATCAATACTCAATCACCAATATTCAATCACCAAAAATAAATGTGTTTATTGGAGATTGTGGTGCGCATTTTTGTGTATTGGATATTGTGTATTGGAGATTGATTGTTACTTGGCTCCCATCAACATCTCTTTGAGGCTTTTTGGAGTCAAGTCATCTTTTTGTTTCTTTAATTGTTGTTTTTTCTTTTTGGAGACATAGACGTTATTTTTGGCGGCGTTTTGTTTCGATTGGAAGCGCTCGACCCTTCCCATCGTATCTACAAAGCGCATCTCACCGGTAAAAAATGGATGGCATTTGCCACAAATTTCTAAGGCTATTTTGTCTTTCGTCGAGCCCACCGTAAACGTGTTGCCGCACGCGCACGAAACGACACATGTCTCAAACCATTTAGGATGTATATCGGACTTCATAGAGGTTAAGTATACTATTTTCTACGACGCTCGGCAATAACCACTCCGACTGCAATTATTATTCCACCAATAATATATGAAGGCGTAATGGACTCCTTAAGCCAGAGAACGGCCAAAATTGCTGCCCAGAGGGGTTGCAAATATTGAAACAGGGCAGACTCTGATACTTCAATAGTTTTGATGGCGATGTTTCGCAAAGTATAGGCAATCGTGCCGGAAAATATTGCCATAAAGAGTGTCCCAAGATGTGCTTCTTTCGGCGCGTTGATGAGTGTCGTTACAATCGTTTCAGGTGATTGCCAAAGAAAAAGGAACGGCACAAAAAGTAAGAATCCGACTATAAATTGAAATTGCGCGACTAAGGTTGGATTTATTCCTTTTTTCATGGCTTCTTTGGAAAGCAGAGCGCCGACGATATCTGTCATGACTGCCAAAAGCATGAGCGCATTTCCTTCGAGTTTCCCGAGAGTATCCATCTGGCTATTTAGGATAAACGGGCCGATGACGATCAGCAATGTCCCAAGGATGGTGATAGCTATTCCGATTTTTTCATTTTTTCGTATTCTGTCGTGGAAAAATAATACGCCACCTAATACAAGAAAGAGGGGGCCAGACGCGGTGATAAGACTCCCTGAGAGTGCCGTTGTTTTACTGAGTGCCGTGAAAAAAAGAAAGAGTGAGAGGGGTGCCGAAATAATGCTCGTTGTAAGCAGTAATAATTTGTCCGACGCTTTTTTAGGAAACGGCGTTTGCGTGACATAAAGATACGCAATTGCGATGAGAGTGGAGAGAAAGAATCGATAGGTGAGAAAGAGCCACGGATCAAACCATGTGAGTGTATGTTTAACGACCGGACTCGCCGCTCCCCAGATTAACGAAACGAGAACGAGCATGAAGGTGGCAGTAAGTCGTTTATTCACGAGTAAGTTTTTCTATGACCTCATTGATGGTGAGCACTTCTTGTTCTTTTGACTGCATGTTTTTGAGTTTTACAACGCTTGTTGATTGTTCTTCTGGCCCCAAAATGATGACATACGGGATGTTATTTTTATCGGCAAATTTGAGTTGTTTTTCTAATTTGTCAGGTGTTGGGTATAGATCTGTAGAAATCCCACGCTCACGCAGTTTTCTCGCTGTCTGTTGTGATTGAGGCAACATGTCTTTGGTAAAAACGGTTACGAGGACTTGTCCCGCTGCAGAGAGTGTAGGAATAAGGTTCATAATTTCACACGCCTCAAGCGTGCGATCAAATCCCAAACCAAATCCAGTACCCCCGATGTCCTTGCTTGCTAATTTCTCAAGTAGTCCATCGTATCGTTCGCCGCCTAAAACTGACATATTGTATCCTGCATCCGGAATTTCTACTTCCCAGATAGGGCCCATGGAATAGGAAAATGAACGAGCAATAGTGGGATCAAATTCATACCAGTTATCTGGAAAGCCATAATCTTTAAGATACTTGAGAATGAAAACGATTTCTTCATTGGGTTTCAAATTTTTGACGTAGGAAAGGTATTCTTTGGCTTTAGAAAGCTCAATGCCTTTTTTTACCATTTCTTCTACGACGCCATCGTCACTGATTTTTTTAATCTTATCTATACTGACTATTGCCTCGTATGGCATGTCTTTGAATAATGCACGCGAATTGATCCGAACAAGAGGTCTTTTGAATCCAAGTTGTTTGTAGATATCAAGAGATAACGCGATTACTTCCGCATCTGCATCAGGAGTCTTCACGCCAAATATATCTGCATCTGCCTGTATGAATTCACGATATCTGCCTTTCTGGGGCTTTTCTGCTCTAAATGCGGGTTGTATTTGATAGCGTTTGAATGGGAATGTCAAGGAGTTTTGATATTGTGCGATAACGCGACAGGTTGGCACGGTCTGATCATAACGCAATGCCACATCACGATCTCCTTGGTCTTTGAATTTGAAAAATAACTTTTCATCCTCACCAATCGCACCAGTAAATATCTCCAGTGGCTCGAGTGTTGGCGTTTCAAGCGGCGCAAATCCCCATGATTCAAAAATACCCGCGAGTGTATCGCGCAGCCATTTGCGCTTGGCCGCCTCGGCGGGCAAAAAATCTCTAAAACCCCTCAGTGGTTGTACGATGTTCATAACAGTATTATAACCTCTTTTGTGCTTGTCGATAACACGGCAATTTCATTGTCTTTGATATGCACGAGATCTTCTATACGAATACCGAATTCGTTGGGAATATATGTAGCGGGCTCGACCGTGATGACCATGTCTTTTGTAAGTGTTACATCGTTATGAATAGTAAGTCGTGGTGCTTCATGAATTTCAAGGCCTACACCATGACCCAAACTGTGGGGATACGTGGGAAGTCCCGCATCTTCAATAATTTTTCTACACGATCGGTCAATTTCTGCCCCAGAAACCGATGAAGAAAGGTTGTCGATGGCTGTTTGTTGTGAAAGAAGCACTGTGTTGTATGCCTTGATCCATTCAGGTTTTGGTTTTCCAACGAAAATCATTCGTGTCATATCTGCACAATATCCGTTCACCCGTGCACCAAAGTCTAATAGAACGATGCTCTTCTCTGCAAGGGGGCCCCTTGCAGAAGCTGGCGTCATGTAATGTGGCTGACTACTGTTTTTGCCAAAAGCGACAATGGGAGAGAATGCGTTTTCAGCGCCATTTTTTCGGAAAAATGTTTCGATTTCCCACGAAAGGTCAGTTTCCGTGACTCCTTTTTGTATTTTTGTTTGGATAAACGTAAAGCAGTCGTCAGTGAGTTTTGCAGCTTTTTTAATAGAGGTGATTTCATTTGGAAATTTTCCCACCCGTAATTTCTCTATGACGTTTTGTGTAGGGGAGAGCGTGGGGACAACACTCTTAAATCCTTCGTATTCAGAGACGGTTATATTTTCTGACTCGAATGAAAGTGTTTGTATCTTTTCATTTGCACAAATGTTGGTTAACTGCTTTGTTATGCGATTATCAGGCGTCAATATGTTTATGTCGAGTGTTTTTATTTTTGGAAACTGCTTCTTTAGAAATGAATTATTAAATTGCACGATCTTTGCTTCTTCTTGATAGAGTGGGGAAACGAGAAGGAATGCTTTGGTAGGAAGAAGCATTAAATATGCATCCCTTTGTTCCACCCCAACAAATCCGGTTAAGTATCGGATGTTTGTTGGGTTGGTGATAAGTAATGAATCAGTATCAGAATGCATAGATTAAATTATATATTGTTATCTCCTATTTGACGATTTTCTACCTGCAATCATATCTAAAAGACTTTTGTATTCTTTAAGCAATGAACGTTTTTTAGTGAATGGTAATTTACTAAAAATTTCATTTGCTTGTCTTTGTGTGTTACTCGTGCACCCATTTCTATACCATGTTAAAAAATTTAGTTTATCGGTCTGACTTTTTTCTAAACCTATGTTCATATATATTCACCTCCTTTCATTTCAGTTTTCCTATTGTTTTTTCGGCTACATCTAACACTTTAAATTCGCGTATTAATGGAACAAGCGCCTCGATATCTTTATAAAATGCACGATCCTCTGTGATTGCTGGACTGACGGATCTCACGAGTTTATAGACTGCTTGAAACGTGGGTGACGGTTTCATTGGTTTTCGAAACTCATAAGCTTGGCACGTTGCCAACAGTTGGATAGCGACAACAGCTTCTGTATTTCGGATAATTTCTCGCGCTTTTCTTGCAGCAATTGTTCCAAACGATACGTGATCTTCTTGATTGCCCGAAACGGGGATTGAGTCAACGCTTGCTGGGCTTGCCAGAATTTTATTTTCCGACACGAGTGCCGCCTGCGTGTATTGAGAAATCATCAGTCCCGAATCGAGTCCCGCGCTATTTACCAGAAACGCGGGTAAATCTTTGGAACAGGCGGGATCCATCAGATTGTTTGTTTGTCTCTCAGATATGTTACCCATGTCCGTTATAACAATGCCAAGTAAATCTTGTGTGTAGCCAATTGGCGCGCCGTGAAAATTGGCACCAGTGCGACATACTTTTTCTTTGGTGAAGAATATCGGATTGTCTGCTACCGCATTCATCTCTATTTCCGTGATTGGACGGATGTAGTCCAACGCATCGCGGATTGCGCCGACGACTTGTGGTACACTTCGAAGCGAATATGCATTCTGCACATTTTTCTTTGGCTGTGCCATCAGCTCGCTGCCGGAGAGGAGTGTCCGGATATTTGCCGCCGTTATATTCTGTCCCTTAAACGGCCGCACGCAGTTGTATTCCTTGCTGTAAGCGCTTTCCACACAGTTGAGAACGTCGATGGTCATGCTGCAGACAATTTCTGTCTGCTTGATTAAGCGCTCGGCATCGTAAATATTGAGTGCAGCAATTGCCGTCATAAATTGGCTGCCATTCATGATAGCTAGGCCTTCCCTATAGGCAAGCGGGACAGTTGGGATTCCCGCCTTTTTCATGGCAATATCACCGGAATATATATCTCCCTTGTAATAGGCTTTTCCCTCGCCGATGACGACTAACCCCATTTGTGAAAGGGGAGCGAGATCGCCTGATGTTCCCACTGATCCCTTTTCATAAAAAAGAGGCGTAACACCTTTATTAAGCATATCTACAAAAGTGAGAAATAACTTGGGACGCAATCCGCTATACCCCTTTGCGAATACATTTAAGCGCAGAAGCAGTGTTGCTCTCGCTGTTTCAATGTTTACGGGATTGCCATACCCCGATGAATGCGCGCGAAGCATGCGGGTAGATAGGTCGCCTGCCTTATCTTTAGATATTTTCACGTTACCAAATCCGCCAATGCCGGTGTTTAGGCCGTACATGACATCGCCACGTTCAAGCATGAATGCAATTGCATCCCAGTTTTCTTGTATACGCTTGATTACAGATTCGGGCACAATAACTGTTGCGTTTTTGCGTGCGACTGCAACCACTTCTTCTATGGTCAGCGTTTCACCTGTGAGGGTAATTTTTTGTTTCATATACTGCTTTCTCATTCGTAGGATATATAAATCTACGAATGGGAGAGGGGATAAATAATAAGAAAATGATGTAATTTCTCTACTCAACCACGCGAAGATTTAGTTGAGGACTTGATGGTATGACGAAGCTCGAGCAGGGCTCGAGAAAGAAAAGGTTAGTATAGAATAGAGTTGTTTTGCATTCACGATGTATGGATACTCGCGTATGTATTAGCGTAGTACCATGTTAGCATGGTACCATGCTAATACGACGCTGTCAACAGGCAGCTTTTGGCACAGGAATCTTTTAGATTTATAAAGTAATAGATTTGGGAACGTATACAAGGAAAGCTATAGCACGTGAGGATTTTTAAGACCTGTATATTTACCTGTCGCGTATCCAGAAGTAGGAGCTTTTGAGTCTTTAAATTTTATAGGTACGAGGCGGTCAGCAAGTGTCTGATATCCACCCATGCCGTGATGAAACCATTGTGCTACACGGGTAATCGTCGTGGTAGAAACTTTTAGCTTTTCTGCAATCGTTGTATATGATTTGCCCTGAATGAGAAGTTTGACGACTTGCCAGCGATTTGCAAATTCATTAAGTTCCGGCATCGTCAAAAGATCACGAAAGAAATTTTTTGCTTCATCCATATTTTTTAGCGTAAGGATTACTTCAAAAAGTTCGTTATGAGCTTTTGATGGATAAGATGCGGGAGTAAACGTCGAAAAAGGGTCGCTTGTGAAATTTTTTCATCTAGTAGCATGGTAGCATGCTAGCATGACGATAGCAATATCGATTTCCTTATGGAGTAACAGTAGGTTTTGGTGTAGCTTTTAGTGTGGCTTTCAGTGTCGCTTTTGGTGTCGCACTCGACGTACTCGCAGGTGATGGAGTGAGGGTAGCAGTGGGCGTAATTTCTCCTGAGAGATTACCAAGATCAAGAATGCGTAACGCTTGGATGTTGGTTTCTTTTTTGGGATCCAGTGAGCCGATCAGATGAAGGGAGTCGCCAATTGCCATTTTAGAAAAGCCACTTTTGACTATACCATCTGTAGCAGTCCATGCAGTAGCTTTCGTTGTTTTTTCGATATCCGAAGTCATTGTTTTTCCATCAGAGGTAAGGACAGTAATCGCAAACCCAGCTCGGTCTATATCAGTGATCGTTCCAGAGAGACGTATATAAACCTTTTTGCTTTCGATAAATATAAATTTTGCGTTCAAAAGTTCAAGCGTTGCATCAAATGCACCAAATACAGAAACGGGATCAGAAGTGTCGATATCATCAATGGTGAGATCTGTACGCTTGCCATTTATAATTTGCGCTACTTTTATGTCGTCTTCATACTCAATTTTATAATTTTTGGTCGTGGTCCCGATCATGGCTGAGTTTACAGAAATTGAAGAAACGCTGCCATAAATAGCTCGCGTTACTATGTCTCGCAATTGGGCTACCTTTGTGGCTAATCGTTCTTTCAGATCATCAAGACTTTTATTCGGAGTGGTGATAAGAGTAGGACTTGAAGTCGCGGTAGCAGCCAATACCGGATGCACTGATCCTAAAAGAAGAATCGTCATGATTAGAAGTGTTATAGTTTTTTGTGTGTTCATAGTGCTACAGATGTATAAAATACGGTCACCGTTTGTGTTTGGATTTTTTTGTCGGCAAAACTGGATACCAAGATATCATTTTTTCCTTCAGACAAGGTGATGTTGGTGGCAAATGCACCGTCGTCATTGGCTACAACGACGCGTTCAGTATCAAGTGTCGATAATACAACCACTGCATGCGGTTTGGTTTTTCCGGAAACGAGTAGTTCACTTCGCGTTTCCACCGAATCAGCAAGTGGCGCTTCGATGGTTAATGTGGCGTTAGATTTCGTAGGCGTTGGCGTTGGATTGATAGGCTTAGTGACAGAAAAAAATTTCGGCCACGTAATTTTTGGGAAAGAAAATGATGGAAACGATTTAAAAAATGTAGGTCCTAAAAATACGAGCCCCGTAAGTATAAGACCTACCCCAAATCCTATAATAGTTGCAAGCAATGCATCTTTGTTCATAGTATGAAAACATTCAATCCAGTATGACGCTTTAAACCGCACCAATTCGTCGTACGGTGTTGCCTAGCATACCCAAATCTGTTATAAATTGCAAATACGAGGAGTCTTTACTATTGTTCGTTTGTCAAGAAAGTTGGAGGTATACTATGGATATTACGTTTTTAGGGCATGCGTCATTTCGTCTTAAGGGTAAAAACGCTATCGCAGTGATTGATCCGTTTGATAGTAGCAGTGTGGGGCTTAAATTTCCTCGAGCTGTAGAAGCTGATGTAGTGACTATTTCTCATGATCATAAAGATCACAACGCCGTAGACGCGGTAGACGGATCGCCGTACATCATTTCTGGTCCGGGTGAATACGAAGTAAAAGGGATATCTGTCATAGGGATAGGAATGTATCATGATAGTGTTGAAGGCAAACAGCACGGGAAAAATACAATGTATCGATATGTGATTGATGGTGTCCATGTAGCACATTTAGGCGATCTTGGTCATCAATTGTCCATTACGGATCTTGATATGCTTTCTGGAACTGACATTCTTATGGTGAGTGTGAGTGGCAAGTACCTTACAAACAAAGAAACCATAGAGCTTATCGGAAAAATTGAGCCAAAAATCGTTATCCCTATGCACTATAAACAAGAAGGGCATAGTGAGAAATTTAAAGATTTGCCTTCTGTAGATACATTTCTTACCGAATTTGGGAAAGAGCCACAAAGACTTTCTAAATTGGCTGTGACCAAAGATAAATTTCCACCTGAATTGCAGGTTGTAATTTTGGAATAGCGCGTGAGATTTACATGGTAAATATAAAGATACCGCCACATGATGACTCTGCCGAGCAGTCGCTTCTCGGAGCAGTACTCATTGATAAAGATGCGATGATGGATGTCGCTGAGTTTTTGCGCCCCCAACATTTTTATAAAGAAGCGCATGCACATATCTACGAAGCCATGAGCGAGCTTTACGAACAGCACGAACCGATAGATGTGGTCACTGTCACGGCACAGCTTAAAAAAAACGGTGCGTATAAAGATATCGGCGGATCTCAATATCTCTCAGATCTTTTAAATGTGGTGCCAACGAGTGCACATGCCGAGCGCTATGGCAGGATCATCCAAGAAAACGCGACGAAGAGAAGGTTGGTAGAGGCAGCAGCGAGGATAAATGAGTTAGCGTTTAAAGAACAAGGCAGTGCTCAACAAATAGTGGATGAGGCCGAGCAGGAAATTTTTTCGATTTCTCAAACCACGACGCGCAATGATTTTATGGTAATCAAAGACGCACTTGCAGCGTCGTTTGATCGGTTGGATGAGCTTCATAAACGCGCAGGGGGTCTTCGGGGTGTTCCCACAGGATTTACTGATCTAGATACGAAGCTTGCGGGTATGCAGGATGCAAACCTTTTAATTTTGGCGGCGCGTCCTGGTACTGGAAAGACCGCAATGATTTTAAACATAGCGCAGTATGCGGCTGTCAAAGAAAAGATTCCAGTTGGTATTTTTTCTCTCGAGATGAGCAAGGAAGAACTTGTGGACCGTTTGCTCGTGTCTCAAGCAGATATTGACGCGTGGAGGTTAAAAACCGGCAAGTTAAGTGATGATGACTTTACCAAACTTTCTGATGCCATGGGGGAACTTGCGGAAGCGCCGATTTATATAGACGATACTCCAGGCATGAATATTGTCGAGATGCGCACAAAAGCGCGTAGACTTCAGATGGAGCATGGGGTGAAAATGTTTGTCGTCGATTATTTACAGTTGGTCGATGCTGGGAGGCGGTATGACAATCGCGTTCAAGAAGTGTCCGTCATTTCACAAAGCTTGAAGAATTTAGCGCGTGAGCTGCACGTTCCGGTTCTTGCATGTTCACAATTGTCTCGCGCAGTAGAAAGTCGTGGATCAAGAGTGCCGGAACTATCGGATTTGCGAGAATCAGGGTCTATCGAGCAGGATGCAGATGTCGTTATGTTTCTTTATCGTGAAGAGGCGGATCAGGCGATGTGGGGATCTCAAATTGCCACCAAACTTCGCATAGCCAAACATAGAAACGGACCACTGGGTGAAATAGACCTTATGTTTCGGGGCGATCGCATTCGATTTTACTCGATGGAGCATAAACAGAAAGATGCGGTATAATTAGTTTGTCAATATGCCGGGGTGGTGAAATTGGCAAACACGCAGCTCTCAAAAAGCTGTGATCATAATAGATCTTGCGGGTTCAACTCCCGCCCCCGGCACAATGTGTTACAATATTTTTTATGAAACTTAAAGATCTTTATGCATTAGCAGTGAAAATGGGTATTGAAGCTGATCCTCGTGGGAAGGCTGGGGTAGAGAAGTTATTGGAAAGACGCAAAAAAGAATACGAAGAGTTACCAAAATCCAAACAAAAAGATTTTGATTTGGAAGATTTGAATAATCCGTATACAGATTCGCGTGTATTTTTAGGAGATGGAGACAAAGAAGTTGATTCTCTGATGGCTGGCATTGATATTAATGCGTCAGAGGTTTTGCTCGCTGACCGATTGAATCAAAAAGGTGAAAGTATTGACCTTCTTCTTACACATCATCCTGAAGGTGCATCACTGGCAGCATTACACGAGGTGATGGATGTGCAAGCAGATATCATGGCCCAGTATGGCGTGCCTATAAATATCGCAGAAGGGGTCATGCACGATCGAATCGGCGAGGTTCAGCGAAGATTTTCGCCTGTTAATCATGCGCAGGCTATTGATGCCGCGAGACTATTAGGATTTGCATTTATGGGCACGCATACGATTACGGATAATTTAGTTCATACGTACATGAAACAATTATTTGAAAAAGAAAAACCTGAGACGGTTGGCGAGGTGTTAGCGGTGCTACACAAAGAACCAGAATACATAGAAGCGACGAAAGGCAAAGCTGGACCAATGATATTTGCAGGAACGGAACACAATAGGGCAGGAAAAGTCGCACCTATTGAATTTACCGGTGGGACAGAGGCTTCGCATATCATTTATGAAAAGTTAGCGATGGCAGGAATCGGCACGGTCATTGGTATGCATGCTGGGGAAGAGCATAGAAAAGAAGCGATCAAACATCACATAAATCTTGTGATTGCCGGACACATGAGTTCAGACAGTTTGGGGATGAATTTACTTTTGGATGCGATTGAAAAAAATGGAGTAAAGATTATTCCTTCGTCAGGCCTTATCCGAGCAACACGATAAAGAAGGCAACCGTTGCCAGTTGTGTGATTACGCCGAGTGGAAATTTTGCTTTGGCGTGAAATACATTTGGAATTTTATAAAGTGAGTAGGTAAATTTTTCTAATACATCTGCATTTTTTGAAGGTGCATGTTTATTGGGGCTTGCATAGTAAATATACCATGGCGTCTCAAGCCAATCAGGAAGAAGGCTTGCAATGACCGTGATAAACCATGTCCCAAATGGCAAGTATTGGCCAAATACTACATACGACGCAATAAATCCGATGAGTGTATCAGCGATTGCTACCACGCCAGTCATATATTTAGGGCGTTCTCTCCAGTTGGTTCCGAAATCCCAATGAGGAATGCTATCCATGATGTAATGAGAGCAAACGGCCAACACGCTTGCTGTGAGAGGATTTTGGAAACGACTCGCGATAGCACCAGCGACAAGTGCGTGAGCGGTAGAAGTCATGTCAGTATTGTATGATAAGATGGAGAAACTTGCAAAAATGCGTCTTATGGAAGTAAAAAAGCATGTTGAACCAATTGTAGCCGTACTTCACCATAAAGCGTTTGTGCGGTTGTGGATAGGGCAAGTTACCAGTCAGCTTGCGATGAACACGATGCTTTTTTTGCTTTCCCTTCTTTTGTATCAGAAAACCCATAGCAACGCTGCAGTTTCAGGATTGTTTTTGGCATATGGTATTCCATCACTTTTTTTTGGCATGGCGGCAGGTGTAATAGTCGATCGGTTGGATAGGCGATTGGTGTTGATCGCAAGCCATTTTAGCCGCGCAATTCTGACATTTTTTCTTCTTTTGATGCCTGATACGGTATGGTTTACGTATGTGATTATGTTTTCTCATGCACTGATTACCCAGATGACTGTTCCTGCGGAAGCGCCACTTATCCCAAAGCTTGTTGGTAACTCAACCCTGCTTGTGCCAGCTATTAGTTTGTTTACGTTTACATTTTACAGCAGCATGGCAATTGGCGTGATCGTAGCAGGACCGCTGCTTAGAGTAGTGGGGGAACACGGCGCACAGCTTATTATTATTTTACTTTTTTGTATTGCAACTCTATCGGTGTACGGGCTTCCCAGATCAAGTGCTAAAGTATCTGTATTTTTACGAATTTTTGAGTATTCTCCACGATATATTATACGCCGTTTCATTGGCGATCTCATTTCAGGATTTCGGTACGTTTCCCGCATCCCAAATTTGATGCAGGCGTTGGCTCTTTTGACGTCTACACAAATTACCTTGATATTATTAGGGACATTAGGTCCGGGGTTTGCCGATACACTCCTTCGCGTCGACGTACGGGATGCGTCTATTTTTATCGTCGGACCGGCTATATTTGGAATTTTAGTCGGCGTCATGTGGATTGGGAAAGTGGGGTATACATTTTCACCAAATCGACTGATACAAGTTGGGATGTTTGGTACGGGGAGTATTTTAATGCTTACTTCACTTCTTTTGGCGATAACCAATGTATTTTGGTTTCAGTCTATTCCCCGCGGTGTGGTCATTTCGTTATCGTTTCTCTTGTTTTTTCTTTTTGGTGTGGCAAATAGTTTTCTTGATGTTCCCGCAAATGGGATATTACAGAAAGAATCTGATGGTGATATGAGGGGAAGAGTCTACGGCATGTTGTCCGCTCTTGTTGGCGGCGCTGGTCTTGTACCAATACTTGTCAGTGGTGTATTGGCTGACTTTATAGGTGTCGGGAAGGTTATATTTTTAGTGGGTCTTCTTATATTTTCATACAGCGTGTATCGGTTGCGGTATAATGGATTTATTACTGATCATTAATATTTTTTTATGCATCCACTCTTTATTTCTTTTGGAAATTTTCACCTTTATTGGCTGAGCGTCTGTACAGTCATAGGCTGGCTGGTATTTTCATTTTTATTTTGGCGAAGTTTGCGAAGGATTGGCATAAATGAAGACACCACGTTTGATTTGACGTTTTATGCGACAATTGTGGGGATATTTTTTGCACGCTTAGGATTCATTGTTTTTCATCAAGATGTATTTACTGGCAAATCATTTCTTTTGTGGTTTACCCTTTGGGTGGCTCCCGGCTTGTCTTGGACCGGCGCGTTTGTGGGAGTATTAGCCACGATCGTATTATTATCCCGACAGTACAAAGTTCGATTAGGACAAGTGCTCGATGCTGTCGTTGGTGCCTTACCAATTGCTTTTGTGATTGGCGCGATTGGTACGCTTTTGGATGGCAGCCAAAGCGGTAAGGTGACCAGTGTCTCATGGGCGATCGTTTTGCATGGCAAGGAGGGACTACGACATCCTATAGATCTTTATCAGATGATTGCGATTATTATAGTAAGCGCTTTCTTTTTTAAGATGGGTAAGGTGGGAGAAGCGAAAAAGTGGCCATATGGCATTGTGAGCGTGTGGTTTATTTTTACCTATTCATTTTTTATGTTCCTCATTGAATTTATGAAAGAAAGTCGTGTATACTTTGGAAATATCACCGTGAATCAGTGGATATATATCGTACTTATCGCTGAATGCATCGGGGTTTTGTATGTGCGTGGGGGTGGCCGGGAAAAAGTGAGGCCATTTTTTTATAGAGTACACAAAAGGTTTGTTTCGTTAGGAGTATATCTTTATGACAAAATATCCAGACGACGTCTTACAAACGATCAAAAAACATCTTGATGGAGAGAAAAAACGACTTTTTGGTCGTATAAATGAGTTGAAAACTCAGGATCCATTTAATGATCCGGAACGTGCTATAGACAACGCGGCTTCAGACACAGAAGCGAATGAAGAATCCAATCACGACAGGATGAGTGCATTAATTGATGAACTTACGGCACAAGAACTTTCTGTGACCCAAGCTCTGGAGAGAATCAAGAATGGCATGTATGGGTTTTGTGATAATTGCGGTGAAATGATTGATACTGATAGGTTAAACGCGTTACCAACTGCAGTTCTCTGTCTCGCTTGTGAGGCCAAAAAATCACATCGGGGATAAGCTTTAATGGATCTTTCTATTATATTGTATGAAGACGAGCATCTGCTCGTCATAAATAAACCCTCCGGAATTGTGGTGAATCGAGCACAATCGGTAAAGGGTGAGACTGTACAGGATTTTGCTGATGCGTATTTGCATTTGGCCTCCCGTGAAGCGAGTGCGCCACAAAAGAGCACTGAGCCACTCACAAAAGAGATAAAAGAGATTTTTTTGGATCGCTCTGGTGTCGCGCACCGCACAGATAAAGAAACATCAGGATGTCTTCTCATCGCAAAGGCTCCTGTCGTGTTAGGTCTTCTTCTAGAAAAGTTTAGAGAACATGCCATAAAAAAAACGTATTTGGCAATAGTTCACGGAAAGATAGTGCCAAGTGAGGGAGAGATCAACGCACCTGTTGGCCGCTTACCTTGGAATACAGAACGCTTTGGTATAGTAGCGGGTGGAAAAGAGTCGGTTACAAAATATAAGGTTGAAAAATTTTTTGAACAAAAAAATTCTCAATTTTCACTCGTGGAGTGTTATCCTAAAACAGGTCGCACGCATCAAATTCGTGTACATTTAAAGTATATTAATCACCCTATTGTTGGGGATTATTTGTATGCAGGCCGCAAAACGGCGCGCGATGACAGGAAATGGGCTCCTCGCGTGATGCTTCATGCATGGAAATTGTCATTTGATCATCCCATTTTGATGAAACGACTTGAAATTGAGGCACCAGTGCCGGATGATATGATGAAGATTGCCTGCATATGACTTCCGGAATATCACTCATCACAACTCTCTTATTATTGCTCTCCGCAGCTATTGGTGGGGGAGCGATTGCCAATAGGTTTAAATTGCCTTCTATCGTCGGGTATATTGCAGGAGGTGTGCTCATTGGGAATCTGATGAGCAATTTTATCAATCATGACATCGTTTCGCTTATTGCGGATAACGGTATTACCTTGCTTCTTTTTGCATTAGGTATAGAATTTTCTTTTCATAAATTGCGACGTATTCTTTCTGTCGTTGCTTGGCCCACCGTTGCTCAACTGCTTGTATCATTTTTACTCGTTCTTCTGATTCTGGTTTCTTTTTCTTTGCCATTTATCACCGCCGTCTATCTGGCTGCGGCTGCGGCACTATCCTCCACCGCGATTGTAGTCAAAGTGTTATCTGAGAAGGGTGAGCTTGAGACCGTACCCGGAGAGATTGCGACTGGCTGGCTGATTGTACAGGATTTAGCGGTTATACCAATTCTCATACTATTATCGGCCGTCAGTGGTGTCTCCAATGAAGCCATGTCTTTAAGTGGTACGATAGGAGCTGTTTTTTTGGCGCTTTTTAAGTCTGCCATACTTATTACTGTTTTATTGTATCTTGGTAAACATGGTGTACCGAAATTACTAAATGTAGTGGCAGGGTTTAAAAATCGAGAGCTTCTTTTGCTATCCACCATTGGACTCGTATTTTTTGTCGGACTTTGTACGTATAGCATAGGATTGTCCGTGTCTTTAGGCGCGTTTTTGGCTGGACTTCTTATAGCTGAGACGAGTCAGAATCATGCTATATTTGCAGAAATTCGACCGCTTCGTGATTTGTTTGCTGTCGTATTTTTCGTGTCTTTAGGTTTGGCCTTGCCATTTGGCGCGATGGTAAGTTCGCTTCCTATAATTATGAGCATTTCGTTTGCTGTTATCGTCGGAAAGCTCGTCATTATTTTTTTCTTACTCCGATTTTTGGGATATCATACCAAGACTTCCTTTTTGACCGGATTGTATTTGACACAGGTAAGCGAGTTTGGGTTTGTTCTTGCCCATCAGGGAGTCTCAAGTGGCGCGATGGGTGCGTCACACGGTGTGATATTGACCGCTGTGACCTTTGTGACGATTTTAGTCTCAGCGCCTCTTATTGTGAGAGGTAATCAGGTATATTATCTTTTCCACAGTTGGCTCAAAAAATTTCCAAGAATTATTAAATCACCAAAAGAAGATGTCTTGACTGATGAGGGTTTACCCATTTCTGATCATGTCGTGATTTGTGGGTACGGGAGGGTAGGGAAATATATCGGTCGCGCGTTACAAATGGCAAATGTTGGGCTTGTTGTCGTTGACTACAATCAGCACACAATTAAAGAGGTGAAAGAGCAAGGCATTCAGACCGTGTATGGAGATCCTGCTGATAAGGGAGTGTTGGATTACGCGCAAGTTGATAAAGCGCGATGCATCGTAATAGCAATCCCAGATCGTCACACCCAAGAGCTTATTATTTCTAATGCGCAATCATTAAATAGGCATATTAAGATTATGTGTCGTACGCATCATGAAGAAGATCGCGGACACTTAAAATCTTTGGGAGTGCAGATTATCATCCAACCGGAATTTGAAGCTGCGCTTACGATTGTAGCCAAGTTACTGGCTGACTTTGGTTTGACGGATGAAGAGATTACGGGGAAAATGCAACGGTTAAAGATTGAGCATGGAGTGGGGTAGAGTGGTATTGTAATTCGTTTTGGATATGATAAAGTGAAGCATAGATATGAAAAAGCGGAATCCCAATGCTCCTACAACACTCAAAGATTTAGACGATTTGGGAACACATATCATTGTTGCTATAAGTAAAACGTTGGAAGATTACGCGACCAAAGAAGATCTAAAAAAACTTGTTTCAAAAGAAGATTTAAATGTAGCCGTGGGGAAGTTGGAAGGGAAAATCGATGATGTAGCTGCAGACGTGTCTGAAATTCGCCGACGTGTTATTGATTTAGAAACTGACTCGATCAGTAGGAGAGAATTTACGGCATTTAAGGCAAAAGTCCTTCCTGCGTAATGGTACAATACCCGGCGGGTTGGAGTAATTACGACGCCGCATGGGAAGATTGAGACTCCCGCGTTTGTGCCGGTCGGTACGCAAGCGACGGTGAAGTCCCTTACTCCTGCTGAAATTAAAGAAATGGGGTGGGATGGGCCGATTATCACCGATAGTGGCGGGTTTCAAATGTTTTCTTTTGCTCGACCCAAGTTTATTCCGACGGATAGAAGTGAGGATATACCGACTCTTGTAAAAATTACAGATGGGGAGAGTATTTGTTTCAAATGAGTCTAATACGTCCAATAGGTCGAATAAGACCAATCGGTATGAGATTGATATTACAAAAAAACTATACGTTACTGATACAGGCCCGTTAGATCCTACGTGTACCTGCATGACGTGTGTGCAATTCTCTCGTGCTTATTTGTATCACCTTTTTCATGTTAAAGAACTATTAGGATATAGATTGGCAACGATACATAATGTGCATGTTATGCACAATTTAGTCTCCACTATTCGTAAATCCTTGGTTGATGGTACATTAGACGTGTTGCGATATAGCTTCATTCAGTAGCCGTGACGAGAGGTTTTTG
>ERZ1292640.1660-Hain-H43-02um-R1-1660-length-18272-cov-22_pt1 | contig 18272 bp, 15 predicted proteins | sample MGYA00564404_ERZ1292640 | MGnify/ENA primary metagenome ERZ1292640 (study PRJEB36523, sample SAMEA6512636) | groundwater metagenome | collected 2019-01-08 | study: AquaDiva: Metagenomics assemblies of 32 groundwater samples
TTCGATGCTAATCCCATTTTTCTGGGCAATTGCTTTATATATCACCATGCGGTCGCTATTTTCTGCATCAACTATAGCAGAATCCGCACTCCCTCTTATTTCAACCATGCCAAGCTTATTCTCGCCAACTGCTCCGCTCGTCTCCAGCGAAATCAGCTGAGGCTTTCTATCTCTACGGCTATACGCTGCCTGCTCAACTTCTGGCCCGAATGATTCCTGGGCATACGCGTCTTTTACAAATATGTCCAGCATGCTTCCTTTTTCGCCCGGGGCTGTCTTTGGTTCATTTCCGGAAACTATATCTTCTATAGAATCAATGTCTTTTGCTACATGCTGATATATATCCAGCCTCATTGAGATGTCAAGTTTTATAGCTTCCTTGGGCGCTTCTACTCTTACCCTGGCGCAGCCAATAAACGCAACCAGTACTAGAAGTATTACCCAAAATTTTTTCATGGTTTCTCCTCCCCCTTGTTAAAGTCATGCAATACTACTGTCAGACTCCTCTTTCCGGCTTTTCCGTCCAACCTCATGTCCATCGCAAGATTGCCTTTTTCCATGCCGAGTTTTATTATCCCATTATTATAATTGTAATTTCTGAAACTTTCCACTAATATATCGAGCGGCTGGTTTGACTGCTTAGCAACATTTTCCAGAAATGTTTTATCTTTTATTATCAGAACGCCTCCGTTAGGATCTGTGCGGAAATGTCCGTTTATATCTTTTATGCCCAGGATATTGCCTGATAGATAAAATTCCCCGTCCAGCCTGCCTGTCATGTCAAATTTCTCGTTAAGCTTCATATCATCCACAAATCTCTTTATCTCCATACCCTGCGTATTAAGGCTTAAATTATAACCCATATCCTGATCCAGTGTAATATTAAATTCTCCCTTAACATTGCCCTTGAGAAAACTGACTAATAAAGGGCTTATGCGCAGGAGTTTGCCTTTTAATTCGCTTTTCCCTATAACATCAGCTACTTTTAAGTTATTGTACTTAATTCCTTTTATATAAAATTCTCCTGTGTCCTGGTCATTGGATGCATTTAAAATCAAGCCTTCTATCTCAAATAAATTAGTCTTGCATGAAGAGACATTAAGTTTTATATAATCGATTATTCTGGAAGAGATATCTAATTGAAGAGATGCAATTGCTTTTATTTCTATGCCATCTTTATTCAAATCCAGATTCAAATTAATAGCTTCAGCTTTATCTATTTTCTTTTTAAATATAGAGCGGCCGTTATAATAAATCCTTGCCTTCTCTATCTTTATATCATAAAATCCTTTTTCTCTAATTCCTATTCCATGGAATTCTATAAAATCTTTTGTCAATCTAAAGTCTGAAATAGAGCTTTCCTTGAAAATCTTCTGGATTTCTTTATTGGCTATTGACAATAAGACTGGTTTAGCGAAAAAATACGCCGTTACAGAAAGGATTATGATTAATATTGCAAATGTAAAAAATATTTTAGCGAATAAGTAGCGTGGCATTATTTAATTACATATAATCGTATTCTTTAAGGATATCCTTAAAATCGCTCGCCTTGACTTTATCCTTTGCTACATATTTCCCTATTATGTCTGTTTCAACATTTATAAAATCACCTTTTTTCTTTGCGTAGAATGTGGTGTTTTTAAGCGTATGTGGTATTAGATATACTGTAAAATCTTCTTTTGTTACACCTGCCACTGTAAGGCTTACACCGTCAAGTCCCACAGAGCCTTTTTCAACAACAAAACCTACATATTCTTTTGGAAGCGATACTTTAAAGCCAATGCCTTCTTGTTTTCTGGACATATCAATAATATCGCCCTTGTAATCCACGTGGCCTGTAAGAAAATGCCCACCTATCCTGGAATCAGCCTTCATGCTTCTTTCCAGATTCACAGAATCATTAATTTTTATATTCGCCAGGGTGGTCCTTTTGAGCGTCTCAGGCATTACATCAAAGCTTAAAATATTGCCGCTAATCCCAACTACGCTGAGGCAGGAGCCGTTTACACAAATACTGTCGCCTATCTTAGCGTCAGAATGCGCCTTTACAGCCTGTATCTTTAACAAAGCGCCTGCGCCTGTCTTGCTTATCCCCCTTACAACACCTATCTCTTCAATTATTCCTGTAAACATCTCTCTGTCCTGTCCTAATTCACAAAATGAGTCATACTCGTTTTGTGAATTAACGGTTTGCCGCTGACTAAAATATCTCTGCCAATCATTTCAACTTTTACATCTTTTAACTCTATAGCCTGACTAATTCTATCTATGCCTTTGCCTTCAACAGAAGTCACGGCATTTCTTCCACCTATAATCTTTGGGGCTATAAAAAATAACGCCCTGTCTGCAAAGCCCTGTTCAATAAATCCAGCTATAGTATCGCCTCCGCCTTCCACCAACAAGCGGCTTATCTCAAGTTCTGCTAGTTCTCTTAAAAGCCATTTTAAATCAATCCTGTTGTTCTTTCCAGGGCACGCAATAACCAAAACGCTTTTTTTGCCTAACCTTGTTATTTTCTTCATTGCATTTTTATGTTTCAGGGTTTTTCTTAAAATAGCTACTATATTTAATACAGGGGATTTGCGTGAAAAAATATTAGCATTTTCAGGAACCCTGAGATAAGAATCAAGCACTATCTTTATCGGAGATTTATTTCTTCTGGAGGTAAGAATAGGATTATCTCTTATGATAGTATTTACACCTACCAGCACAGCGTCCATTTCGCTGCGTAAAGCATGCGCATAGTCTCTTGACGCCTCAGAGGTAATCCACTTGGAATCCATTGTCCTTGTAGCTATTTTACCATCTAAAGACTCGGCAGCCTTTATTGTCACAAACGGCATTTTCTTCGTAACATACTTTATAAAAACTTCGTTCAATTTTCGCGCCTCTTTATCTAAAAGCCCAACACTGACCTTTATGCCATTTTTCTCTAATTCCTTTTTACCTTTACCGTTATTTAAAGGATTAGGGTCTATCATTGAAAAAAAGACTTTTTTTATCCCGCTTTTTATAATTGCTTTTGCGCAAGGGGGCGTCCTGCCTAAATGGCAGCACGGCTCCATATTCACATAAAGCGCTGCGCCTTTTGCAATCTTTCCAGCTCTTTTCAATGCAATTGCTTCTGCGTGGAGCCCTCCTGGCCGCCTGTGATAAGCGCTTGCTATAATTTTTCTATTTTTAACAACCAGCGCGCCTACCATAGGATTCGGGCTGGTAGTCAGCCTGCCTTTTTCAGCCAACTCCAGCACCTTTTTCATAAAAACTTCATGTTTATTCATATTGTTTAACCTATTTCCGTTCGGCCAACGGAAAGTCTTAATTTTTCCACAAGCTCATACGGAACTTTTATCTTGCCCAGCAAGACTTCTTTTTTTCCAAGCCCGTGGCAGTCAGAACCGCCTGTAATCAGCAAGCCGTATTTATCCGCTATTTTTTTAAATTCAGCCGAATCCCCGGCATTATGGTCAGAATGATAAACCTCTATAGCCTGAATGCCTTCAGCCGCGAGCATACACACAATATCTTTTAAAGATTTATTGTCTGTATTTATAGTCTTAGGATGTGCCAGCGCAGCCACGCCTCCTACAGACTTTATCATATCCACAGCTTCTTTCGGAGACAACTTGAATTTTTTTACATACGCGGGCGAGTCAGCACCTATATATTTTGTAAACGCGTCCCTGATGCAGGCCACCTTGCCTTTTCTATATAAAAGTTGCGCTATATGCAGCCTGCCTACAGAACCTGGCCCTGGGCCTGCAATCTCCATCAGGTCCTCATATTTTAGGTCAATACCCTGTTCTCCCAGCCTTCTTAAAATCTCCTTTGCCCTCTCTTCTCTTACCCTGCAGAACTCCTCCAGTTTTTTTGTGAATAGCTCATCCTGCCAGTCTATGAAATATCCCAGTATATGTATTTCATCGTCATACAATTCCGCTGTCAATTCCACGCCCGGGATAATCTCAATATTCATATCCCCGGCTAAAGCCATAGCAGGCGCAATAGCAGCGCAGGTATCATGGTCTGTTATAGCGATACCGTCCAGGCCCTGCATCCTGGCGTATTCCACAACCTTTTCAGGAGAAAAGGTGCCGTCAGAGATATTTGTATGGACGTGAAGGTCAGCTACTTTTTGCATTCTGTTTTCTTTATCTTGTCCAAGATACCGTTGACAAACTTTCCTGAATCAATATCTCCGTACTTTTTCGCAAGCTCTATTGCTTCGTTTATGGAAACATTGGGCGGTATGTCTTCCTGATATAGCATTTCATAGACAGCCATGCGTAATATATTCCTGTCTATTACAGCCATCCTGGATATATTCCAGTTATCCGTATGTTTTGAAATAACCTCATCTATTGTCTTAAGGTTTTCGCGCGCGCCTTTTACCAGAACTTCTGCAAAATCATGCGTATCTTTATTTACAGCGCCCCCTGATTTTGACCAGAAGTCTTTTAGGCTGGAATCCACAGACTCCTTGGCAATATCTATCCTGTATAGAATCTTTAAAGCGCATTCCCTTGCCAGAGTTCTTTTTCGCATATTAAAGCTCTTTTACCAGGTTTGCCATCTCAATGGCTGAACGCGCTGCGTCGCGGCCTTTATTGCCCTGTTTTGTGCCAGCCCTTTCTATTGCCTGTTCTATTGAATCAGCTGTAATGATTCCAAATATCACAGGAAGGCCTGTATTCAAAGAAACATTCGCAATACCCTTGGCTGCTTCATTCGCAATATAATCAAAATGAGGCGTTGCTCCTTTTATTATAGTGCCCAGGCATATCACTGAATCATATTTCTTGCTTTTTGCCATGCGGCTTGCAAGAACAGGAATCTCAAATGCGCCAGGCGCCCATATTACTTCTATGTCGCTTTCCTTTGCGCCATGCCTTACAAGTTCATCCACGCAGCCTTCCAGAAGCCTCTGGGTAATAAAATCATTAAACCTTGAGGCTACGATACCGAATTTCCTGGCCTTTGCAACAAGTTCGCCCTGTATTACCTTATACATTCTACACCTCCCTTTTTTAATTTCAACCTATGTCCTAATTTTTCTTTTTTTGTTTTTAGATATCTAATGTTGGTAAGATTGGGTTTTATTTCAACGGGAACTCTTCTTGTCACTTTAAGGCCGTAACCAGCCAACCCCACAATCTTCCTTGGATTATTTGTAATCAACTGTATGCTTTTTAATCCCAGATCCGTAAGTATCTGCGCGCCTATGCCATAATCCCTTAAATCTGGTTTGAACCCCAGCTGTTCATTCGCCTCTACTGTATCCAGGCCTTTATCCTGCAACGCATAAGCCTTTATCTTATTTGCAAGGCCAATGCCTCTGCCTTCCTGCCTCATATACAATAAAACTCCCCTTTGTTTTTTGCCTATAAGTTCCAATGACCTGTGAAGCTGGTCTCCGCAATCGCATCTTCTTGAACCAAATATATCTCCTGTAAGGCACTCTGAATGGACCCGCACCAGGACATCTTTCTTGCCTTTTACATCTCCCTTTATAAGCGCAATGTGCTGATACTTATCAATGCTTGACTCATAAAGATATAACCTGAACATCCCGTAATCTGTTGGAATATGGCTGGATGCAATGCATGTAACAAGTTTTTCTGATCTGCGCCTGTAATTAATCAAATCCGCTATTGTGCAAATCTTAAGATTATGTTTTTTCGCAAACTTCCAGAGGTCTTTCTGCCTTGCCATCGTGCCATTGTCATTTATAATCTCGCATATAACTCCTGCAGGATAAAGCCCTGCCAATTTCATAAGATCAACGCATGCCTCTGTATGGCCTGCCCGGGTCAAAACCCCACCTTCTTTTGCCCTTAAAGGAAATACATGGCCGGGACGGGCAAGGCTGTCAGGTTTTGTCTTAGGATTTATAAGCGCCTTTACAGTAACTGACCGGTCATTAGCAGAGATTCCCGTGCTGGTGCCTTTCTTAGCATCCACTGAAATTGCCCACGCAGTTTTAAAAGAATCCTGATTTTCTTCATACATAGGATGCAGGCCCAGCTCATCAAGCCTTGACCCTTCCATTGGCATGCAAACAAGGCCTCTTGCATACCTTATTATAAAATTTATTGCCTCTGGAGCAGCAAATTCACCAGCAATGACAAGATCGCCTTCATTCTCGCGGTCTTCGTCATCCACCACAATAACCATCCTGCCTTTTCTCACGTCCCTAATAATTTCAGGTATCGTATTAAATCTCATATATTTTTAACCTTAATCCAGCTGCGCTATCCGGATACCGCATCCGGATAGCGCAGCTGGATAGGTCCTAAATTAAATAGCCCGAAGTTTTTTCTTCGGGCTATTTACTCTGTGTAATCTGAAACACCGCGTCTCAAATTGCACAAAATCTGTGTAATCTGTGGTACCCTTCTCCCATCTAGCCTTTCACAATCGGTCCTGGAATCGCGCCAGGTCTGCCCTCTCATGAGAGCTCGCGGACTTTACCGCCGGTGGGGAATTTCACCCTCTCCCGAAGATTAAATCTATTATAACAAAAATCTTTATCCTGTCAACTAATTCGTTTTAAAGAAATATTTATATTTTTATCATCTCTTATTTTTATCCCATTATTATCCCTCATCTTTATCAGGCCGTTTATTTCAGGGCTTGCATATCCTGTTTTTGAATTCTGGTATGAAATCTCAATAATTCTTCTTGCTGTTATTACATTCCTGACTTTAAATAAACCGCGTAGGTTGCCTACGGCAACCTACGCGGTTGGGGTGGTTTTATTAGCCTATATTCTTTCAACCATAACCTCTGTAAATATTCAGGATTCAATTAAGGAAACCCTGAAATTCCTATGCAAAAGACATACTCATTGCAAAACGCTCAATAGGCACATTCCCATCGCCGAATATCTTAGGGAGTTACTTGTTTTCTTTCTTTTAAAATTTCCAGATCTGCCTGATCCTGTTTTCGATTTGATATCTTTTTATTTTTTATCAATTCTTTAAGGCCTATAAAGTGAATTTTCTCATTCCCGTATTTACTGCGTTTTCTATTATTCCATATTTCAGTAAAACCACACCCTTCAATGGATGTCATGATATCTATGCGTAATGGCTCATAACCAAGTTGAACAATCCTGCCTGTCTTACTAAAATCTCCAGCGGACAACTTTAAGCTTTTAAAACCAAATTCATTCAGTGCCTTTATGACCTTATCGGCATTCTTAATATCAGGCTCTACTAAAATATCTATGTCATTTGTATATCTAGGCCTTCCATAGAAAGCAATCGCATATGCCCCTACAACACAGTATTTTACTTTATTCTTATTTAATAACCTTAATAATTCTTCGTAATCTTTTTTTACATTCATCTTTTGATATCCCATTTATTTTAAAATACAAGTCTCTTAGAAATTGAATCATATCCAATCTCTTTGAACTTGACATCTTATGATAATACTTCAAATCAAATTCTTCCGCTTCTTTAAAAGAACTTGCCCTATGTATCCAAATCTTATACATATTATTATTATACCACAAGTATATTAATTACCCTATAAAATTTTCTCTTAAATAGAATTGAAAAATTTTTCATATATGATATAATTATGATATATGGATACTGTGAAAGAAAAAGCATATCAGGAAGAATTAGCTAAGGCAAGGGCTGAGCTGGAAATGCTTTATGACATAGGCAATGCCATGCGCACCACGCTTAACCTTGAAGAGATCCTCTATGTCATACTCACAGCTGCCACATCCCATACAGGCCTGAGTTTTAACCGTGCAATGCTTTTCCTTGTAAATGAAAAAGATAATAGGCTGGAAGGCAAAATGGGCATTGGGCCGGACAGTGCTGAAGACGCATCCATGATCTGGACATACATAGAAAAAAATAAGATCGGACTTGAGGAACTCATAGGCATAGAAACACAGTTTGATCACCTTAAAAAATCCAGGCTCAACCAAACAGTAAAATCTATAAAAATTCCTATTAAAGAAGATTCAGGAATTATTGCGCTTACAGCGCTTGACGGTATGCCTTTTACAATAAACACGCCTGAAGCAAAACAAAAGATGAATAACGAATTCTCGAAATTACTGGATCTGGATGAATTTGTAACTGTGCCATTAAAGGCTAAGGATAAGGTTATAGGGGTTCTGCTCGCTGACAATAGATTCAATAAAAAACCTATAACAAACGACGCTGTGAGAATACTTACCATGTTCGCGAACCAGGCAGGCCTTGCAATTGAAAATTCCAGGCTCTACGAGCAGACTGTAGTGCTTTCGAATTCAGATTCCCTGACAAGCCTGTGGAATCACGGATATTTCCAGTATCTCCTGAGCGAAGAAATAAAAAGGTGCTCCCTTGTGAAATCCTACTTTACACTCCTCATGATAGACATAGATAATTTTAAAATATTTAATGACACGCACGGCCATCAGGCAGGCGACAGTATTCTTAAGGAAATCTCCAGATTATTCAGGGATGTTTCAAGGAAAATAGATATTGTGGCCCGCTATGGCGGCGAGGAATTCGGTATAATACTTCCCATGACAAAAAAAGAAGAAGCTCTGATACTATCTGAGCGCATAAGAAAGGCTGTGGAAACAGCTGCCAATCTTAAAAATATAACTGTCAGCATCGGAGTAGCGTCATTCCCGGAAGACTGGTCTAAAGAAGAAAACCTCATAGCCAAGGCTGACAAAGCCCTCTACGAAGCTAAAAAATTAGGCAAAAACAGAATCTGCACTTAAACCTTGGGTTCTACCTGCTGCTCTACGGCTTCCTGCTTTTTAGCATCTGAGAATTTGACTGACACGACCTTTGATACGCCTGACTCCTGCATGGTTATGCCGTACATCACATCAGCTTTGTCAATGGTCTTTTTATTGTGGGTTATTATGATAAATTGCGAGGTATTGGTAAACATATCCAAACTTCTTGAAAACCTGTCTACGTTTGATTCGTCAAGCGGCGCGTCTATTTCATCCAGCACGCAGAACGGGCTGGGTTTTACCTTAAATATGGCAAATATAAGCGCAACCGCAGTAAGCGCCTTTTCCCCTCCTGAAAGAAGCGATATATTCTGAAGCCTTTTGCCAGGCGGCCTGGCAACTATTTCTATGCCGCACTCAAGCACATCGCCTTCATCTAAAAGTATAAGCTCTCCATCTCCGCCTCCAAAAAGCATCTTGAAAAAATTTCTGAATTCCACCTGTATACTGTTAAACGTCTCTATAAAAAGTTCTTTTGTTGTCTTATTTATCTTGCTGATAGCCTCCATAAGGCTCTCTTTTGCCTTTAATAAGTCATCCCTCTGATTTGTTAAAAATACAAACCTGTCCTGAAGTTCTTTATTTTCCTCTATTGCCACAAGATTTACAGCGCCCATTGAATCCAACTGAGAGCGCATCGCTTCCACGCTGCTTTTTAAGGCTTCTTTGTCAACTGCCTGCCAATCCTCAGCCAACTGGAATTCCAGCAGTTCTGTTTTATAAACATCCCTTACGCGTTGTGTAAGATTTTCTATACTATAGTTAACCTCTGCCTTTTGCAGGTCCACTGAATGAACCCTGGACTTTATATCATTTATCTGTGTTTCTATTTCTCTGAATCTTGTTTCATAAAAATTTACCCTGGCATTTATATCTGAATATACATTTTCAACCTCAGCCAGTTCTTTGTTCTTTTCAGAGCTCTCGTCCGAAAGCACAGTTACGCTCTTCTCAAGTTCCTGCATCTCTGTATGAAGCTCTTCTACTTTTTTAACAGAATTATCTATCTCTGTTTTCCTGGACTCTACATTGTTCCTGGCATCGCGCAGAGAAGATTCCAGTATGTTTAACGTGCTGGTAAGGCTTTCTTTTTTGCTTTCAAGCGACCCGAGCTCTGTCCTTGCAGACGAGATAGCTATAAGAAGCTGTTCTTTTTCTTTTGCGGATTCTATTATAAATCTTTCGCTATTATGAATCCTTTCTTCATTAAACTTGATTTCATTATCAAGCTGAGCAAGGGTCTTAGCTGAAGATTCCTCTTCCTTCTTCAGGGCCATGATTTCAGAATTTACCTCGTCTATTTCAAGGTTCACAAGCGAAATCTCATCCCTGACCCCTTTTATGTTTTCTTCTATGTTTAATTTTCTGCTGGAAACATTGGCAAGCATTATGTCTTTTTCATTAATCACGCTTGTAAGCGACTCGAGCCTTGACTTTAATTCACCCTCTTCTTTTTCCTTTCCAATCCTTTCATCTTCAAGCGCCTTTAACCTGGTTTCCAGTTCATTTATTGCCTGACGGATCTCATTTATCCTGGCGTCCCTGTTAATCAGGCCCAGCTCTTCTTTCATTGAACTTCCGCCTGTGATAAAACCGTTTTCAACCACCTCGCCTGAAAGCGTTATAAATTTGCACCAGACCGGCCCTCTTGTATTTTCAAGAAGCGCTTTTGCGTCCTTAAGATCATTTACTATAAAAACATTGTTTAACACATGCCTCAATATGTTTTTATAAGAATCGCCTGTATCAACAAAATCAACAGCCTTTCCTAAAACCCTGCTGTCGTTGATATCAATGCCCTGGCTTGATGCTTGAGCATTTGAATTGAAATACCCGGAATATATAAATGACGCCTTGCCGCACGAATTTTCCTTGAGATACGCTATAGCCTTATCTATAGACTCTATGCTGTCCACTACAATGCTCTGCAAATATTCATCCATCGCGGTTTCTATTGCGGATTCGTAACCTTTCTTTACAGTTAAAAGATTCGCAAGGCAATCCCTGACCCCTTCTATCCTGGACCGGCTTCCCAGGATTGCTTTGACCCCGCTTGAAAAACCTTCATATTTAAGCCTTGCTTCTTCAAGAAATTCAAGCTTTGACCTGCTGGACGCAAGATCTGTCTGGATATTTTTTAATTCTTCTGCGAGTAAATCTATACGGCCCCTGACGCCTGTCATATAGTTAGAAATGCCTTCTCTTTCTGATTTCAGATTAACCGCGTCTTTCTCAATAACCCCTATTTCGTTCAGAACTTCATTCAGCTTAGCCTCGAGGTTGTTTTTTTCTTCCGATATAGTGGATTTTTCAGATTCCAATCTCTTAAGCCTGGCATCATGGGATGAAATAGTGGTAGATATCTTTGCTACCTGATTTCGCAATTTCGCCTGCCTCGAAGCATTGTCCAGGATATTTGCCTTTGAAGTAGAGAGCGTTATCTCATTTGTTTTTATAAAATTCGATACCTCCTCAAACCTTTTTTCCTTTGTTGTTACAATGCTTAACCTTTCGCTGTCTTCTTTATCCAGTATGGACACCTTCTCTCTGAGGCTGGATATCTCTTTTTCCTGCGACATCAGTATATCAGTCGCTTTCTTTATCTCTGTTTCCAGGTCAGTTCTGCGCTTGGTAAGCTCTTCTATCCTTTCCTTATCAAGGGAAATTTTATCCTCTGCCTTAGAGGCCTCGGAATTCAATTCTATTACCCTGGATTTCAAATCCACGCGCTGCATTTCTATCTTTGACTTGTCGCGATTAAGCAAAGAAATGTCACTGGATATCTTATTCAATTCTGAACTTAACCCTGACTCCTTTTGTTTCAATTCATTTATATCTACTTCGGAGTTCATGCTCTTGCTTTTCAATATCTCAAGGTCTATCCTTGAAAGCTTGAGCTCGATCGCTTTTAATTCTTCATAACGATCCTTGTAACGCTCTGCCTTTTTTGCCTGGCGTTCTATTGAATTTATCTGGCGCTTTACCTCTACTATGATATCGTTTATCCTTACTAAGTTCTGCTCTGTTTCCTCCAGCTTGCGCAACGCTTCCCGTTTTTTGGATTTGTATTTTGTAATTCCGCTCGCCTCTTCAAAAACCTCGCGCCTGTCTTCCGGCTTTGAACTCAGAACCTGGTCAATCTTTCCCTGTTCAATAAGAGAATAAGCGCTTGTGCCTATGCCCGTGCCCATAAAAAGTTCATTAATATCTTTAAGCCGGACCGGCGTTTTATTTAAAAGATATTCGCTCTCGCCGGAGCGATAAAGCCTTCTCGTAACAGTAACTTCGTCGTATTCTATGGGGAACATCCTGTCCTGATTGGAAAGCGTGAGAGAAACTTCTGCGAAACTCACAGGTTCCTTGCCGTCTGTGCCGTTAAAAATCACGTCCTCCATTTTGCCGCCGCGGAGGACTTTTGCAGACTGTTCTCCAAGGACCCATTTTATGGAATCAGCGATATTAGACTTGCCGCAGCCATTGGGACCAACAATAGCGGTTATGCCTGGCTCGAAATCCAGGCGGGTCTTGTCTGCGAAAGATTTAAATCCGAATATTTCTATTGATTTGAAATACATATTATTTTCTCAATACCTCTTTAAATCTCTTTGTCAATTCCGGTAAAATTTCAAACAAATCCCCTACGATTCCGTAGGTCGCAACAGTAAATATAGGGGCATGGGGATCTTTATTTATTGCCACTATAATCTCCGATGACTGCATTCCCACAAGATGCTGGATCTGGCCTGAGATACCGCATGCTATATAAATCTTAGGGCAGACTGTTTTCCCTGTCTGACCAACCTGATGGGAATAGGTTTTCCAGCCGCTGTCAACCGCGGCTCGTGACGCGCCCACTGCTCCGCCAAGTGCCTTTGCAAGGTCTTCCAATAGTTTGAAATTTTCAGGAGACTGCATGCCTCTTCCGCCTGAGACAATTACATTTGCCTCTGTCAGATTAACTGTTTCTTCAATTTCTTCAACAATATCCAGAAACTTGGTTCTTGAAGAATAGGTCTGGCTGTCATAGCTTTTTTCGATTATCTTTCCTTTATGATGCTTGTTTTCCTGGGCCTCTTTCATTACCTTATGCCTTACAGTTGACATCTGGGGCCTGTGATTAGGGCAGATAATAGTAGCCATGATATTGCCGCCGAACGCAGGCCGCGTCTGCAATAAAAGCCTTTCTTTTTTATCTATATCAAGGCCTGTGCAATCTGCTGTAAGGCCTGCGTGAATGCCTATCGCAACCCTGGCTATTAAAGACCTTCCCATAGAAGTTGCCCCGCAAAGCACTATCTCAGGCTTGTATTCATTTATAAGCTTGATCAATACCTTTGAATAAGGCTCGTCCTGATAATGTTTCAGGGCGCTGGAATCCACAAGGTAAACTTTATTAACCCCTCTGTGGATTATCTTCTGGGCTTCTTCCCTTATGTTTTCGCCCAGTAAAACCCCGCATAAATCTACGCCAAGCGTATCTGCCAGTTCCCGGCCTTTGCCCAGAAGTTCATACACAACGCTCTGGACAACCCCTTTTTTCTGCTCGCAGAATACCCAGACATCCTTGTATTCTTCAAATCCTATTGGTAGGGGACAGGCATGCCTGTCCCCTACGATTACAATCGCGTCAAATTTGCAGGGCTCAATACACGCCCCGCACAATGTGCACTTGCCTAAATTTATAACAGCTTTTTTATTAACGATCTCTATTGCCACAAAAGGGCAGGCCTTAACGCATAACTTGCATCCCACGCATTTCTCATTGATAACCTTGATTGACATATTACCTCTAGGAACCCAGCCTTTAGGCTGTCCTGGTGATGAAACCCTAAAGGGTTAATTCCAACATGCTAACAAATCTCGCTTTTTAATAATTCTACAAGCTTTTCGCAAACATCTTTTGCTTCGCCCTCCAGCATTTGGCCGCCTTTTCTCGGAGAAGGCGTGAATATTTTCACTACCTTTGTAGGAGACCCTTTAAGCCCGAGCGAATCAGGATCGGCATCCAGGTCCTTTGCCTCAAGTTTTTTAATCTCTATTTTCTTTGCCCTCATTTTGCCTTTGAGGGAAGGAAGCCTTGGCTCGTTTATTTCCTTAACCACTGTGATAAGGCACGGTAGAGGCGATTCAATAATATCATATCCTTCTTCCGTCATTCTTTCTGCGCGTATAAAAGAATCTTTGATATCTTCTATTTTCTTAACAAAAGTTATCTGCGGTATATCCAAAAACGCAGCGACCCCAGGCCCAACCTGGGCAGTATCTCCGTCTATTGCCTGTTTGCCGCAAATTACAAGGTCAAATTTCCCTATTTTCTGGACAGCCTTTGAAAGCGTATAGCTTGTAGCCCATGTATCGCTTCCTGCGAACGCCCTGTCGGACACAAGAACTGCTTCATCTGCGCCCAAAGATATTGCTTCGCGAAGCGCCTCTTCTGCCTGGGGAGGGCCCATTGTAATTACAGTTATCATGCCTCCAAATTTTTCTTTAAGCCTGATGGCCTCTTCTATGGCATACATGTCAAAAGGATTTACAATACTCTGGACGCCTGAACGCACCAGGGTATTTGTTTCAGGATCTATCCTTACATTTGTCGTATCGGGAACCTGCTTTATGCAGACTATTATATTCATTTTGCAGCTGTTTCTTTTATTAAATGACTCGCTATTATCCCGCGCTGTATCTGATTTGTGCCTTCATATATCTGAGTTATCTTTGCGTCGCGCATATATTTCTCAATAGGGTAATCCCTCATATAACCATATCCGCCGAATAGCTGAACGCAGTCTGTGGTCACCCTCATTGCCATGTCAGAAGCAAAAAGTTTCGCCATTGCAGAATCCTTCCCGACCTTTGAATTCCCGCTGTCAATCATCCTGGCGCATGCATATATTAAAGCCCTGGATGCCTCAATCTGAGTAGCCATGTCAGCCAGCATAAACTGCAGGCCCTGAAAGCTGGAGATACTCTTTCCAAACTGCTTCCTCTCTTTCATATATTCAACTGTCAGGTCTAATGCGCCCTGCGCAATGCCGACTGCCTGAGCAGCTACTCCAGGCCTTGATTGATCAAATGTTTTCATTGCCACGATAAAACCCATGCCTTCCTTGCCCAGAAGATTCTCTTTTGGAATCTTGCAATCTGTAAACACCAGCTCCCTGGTTGCAGAAGCGCGTATACCCATCTTGTCTTCCTTTTTTCCGAATTCAAAACCCTTCGTGCCTTTTTCAACAATAAATGCAGCTGCTCCGCGAGCGCCCTTGGACCTGTTCGTAGATGCGACCACTGTGTAAACCTCTGCCTCGCCGCCGTTTGTAACCCACTGCTTCGTGCCGTTCAAAACATAGTAATCGCCTTTTTTCTCAGCGGTTGTGGCAATCGCGCCTGCGTCGCTGCCTGCGCCTGCTTCAGTCAGGCCGAATGCAGCCAGTTTTTTACCTTTTGCTATATCAGGGAGGTATTTTTGTTTCTGCTCATCTGTGCCGAATAAGATTATGGGAAATGTGCCGAGCGCTGTTGCCGCAAAGGCAAGAGATATACCGCCGCACGCCCTTGACAATTCTTCAGTTGCCAGGACAAGTTCCATTGCGCCTCCGCCTGTGCCGCCGTATTTTTCCTCAATATATATGCCACATAGATCGCTTGCAGCCATTATCTTCACTATATCCCATGGGAATATGCCCTCTGCGTCATATTTGGCAGCTACAGGCTTTATCTTTTCCTGCGCAATCTGCCTGGCAATGTCTCTAACCATTATCTGTTCTTCGGTCAATAAGTAATCCATTCAATCCCCCTTATTTTATTTTATAGACTAGTGTTTTTTGCTTCCCGCCCCTCATTATATCAATACTGACAAGTTTTGTCCTGCTGTTTGATGCTATATTTTCATATGCCCTGTAAATTCCAAGGAGGCTGTTAACAGAATACCCGTTTATACTTTTAATCACATCGCCCTGTCTTATCCCGAAATTATCTGTAAGTTTCGCGACAGCAATATCATGGACCACAAAGCCTTCCTTGTTCACCAGCACTGTGCCAAGGTCGGTATCAAATTTCAAACTCGGGCCCTCTCCCAGCCTGTACCCCGGCTCAACCCTTTTTATCGCAGACATAATCGCTGAGCCTACGTTATGCATCGCAGGTTCAGCGCTGTTATTGTCCAGGGTCCACGTATTATCCCCTGTTTTTTTTGATTCTATTTTATCAAACAGTTCTGCTATTATAATTTTTTTATCAGCTTTCTTGTCCCTCGGGCTGTTAAAAATTTCCTTTTCCTTGTTTGAAAGCTGCTTTGCCTGGGCCGGTTCGTCATAATCCTTCTCCAGGACTATTTTTTTCTTCTCAAGGCTCTTTATTGTAAAATCCTCCAGTTGATTTCTTGTAAATTTTTTACCAGGCTTATTGTAGTTATACTCAAGCGCAGCAGATTCAACTGCTTTCTCAAATATCATATTGATATCTTCCAGCGGTATCTTCTCGCCCGGCTTCAATATAATCCCATTTTTTGAAGCTACATCTTCCAATAAAAGAGTGTCTTTTTTTATTTCTACTATTCGCAGGCATCTGGCAGGATACTCATCAGAAGAAAAAATATCGCCTTTTACATAAAGTTTTCTGCCTTTATTCTCAGTGCCTATAATAGCATACCAAGTAGCCTTACTTTCCTCAATGGTCCCTACTGACTCAGAAAAACCAGGCCTTTCACAAGCTATTACAGCCGCTGATAACACTATTAATATTATTTTAAAATATTTAAACATGGTAGATAGGTTATATTATTATCTTTAATGCGTCAAGCAAAAAATGCCGACTCACTACTCATACCTTATAATCACATTAAAATCTGCCTGGTCCTTTTTGAGCGCTTTTGGAAAACGAGAAAATGGAACATATTTTTTTACGGTTTTTATAGCGCTCCTCACTAACCTCAGGTCAGGATTATTAAGCACTACAGGCCCTGTCACCAAAAACCCTTCTTTATCCAGAGTGAACTGCATCTGGACCTCGCCTTTTATACCGCTGATATCTTTATCGCGCTTTGCAATATCGCTGATATCCTGCCTGAGAGTAAAATAATATTCTTCGTAAGGCGTTCTGGTTGTAATCGATGACGCTGCGGCGTTTACTGTTTCAGGTTTTTCTGTATTTTCAGGCTCGCGGTCTGACGCGCCCAGAAGCGGCGTCCATTTTTTCTTCGGCTCAGTTTTCTTTTTTATTACGGGATAACGTCTTGTTTGTTCTTTTTTCTCAGTCATTTTTGAGAATTTAATTTCAGGCTCTTCAGGCTCTTCTATTTTTACATCTTCTGCTTTTTTATCCCAGTCAGCCATGTATTTCTTCGTCTCTTCTGAGGTTTTATCTCCATCAATAATATGAGGGGTGAGCAATATCACCAGCTCTGTCTTTTCTTTGCTCTTTCCGTTGGAAGAGAAAAGTTTTCCAACTAAAGGTATGTCTCCCAGAAAAGGCACTTTTTCCTTGCGATTTACAAGCGTATCCTTCATTAATCCGCCTATTATAACAGTGGTCCCGTCTTTTACAACTACTGACGTTTCTGCTTCAGATGTAGTTACATAAGGCACAATTGTCCTGGTAGAACCGTCTGGATTTTTTAACTGCACTGTCTTTGTGGCATCTGCGTTAGAAACCTCAGGTTTTACTTTTAACGTGACAAAACCCGCCCTGTTTATCTCAGGCGTTACAGCAAGCCTTACTCCCACGTCTACAAACTGGACATTGTCAGTTGTATGATACGTGCCTCCGCTCGTGGTTGTGACCTCGCTTGTAACATAAACCTCTTTGGAGCCCACAAGGATCTTTGCCTCGTGCCTGTCAAGAACCGCAATCCTGGGCCTTGACAGGACATTTGTTTCGCCATATGTTTTTAAGAGGCTGATTATTGTTGAATTATTTCCTCCTGAAGTGGCTATACTGAAAGTGTTCGGAGTTACATTCGACAAGCCTGCGCTGAGATTTGTATCAGCCGTGAGCTTCACATCTCCCATTTTAGCGATATCCAGCCAATCTATGCCATAACTGTATTTATCCGAAAGCGTAACCTGAATAATATTGGCATCTATAAGAACTTCCCTGGTTTTTTCGTCAAATGCGTTTATGACTTTCCGGATGTCCTCTATTTTCTGCTTCGTATCCCTGACCACTAACTTATTTGTCTTTTCGTCAAACTTTACGCTGCCTACGCCTCTGGAAACCATCTCGTTTATTTTATCTTTCAGCGATTCCGCCTTTGCGTAATCAAGGGGAAAAACCTCTGTAACCATGAGCGCATCCATGCCTGCAATAATTTCTTTCATCTTTTTAATATTATCCGGGGTATCTATTATCACAATAGTATTTGAAACATCTTCTGAGATAACCTTGCCTATATCTGATTTTATCTGGCTGAGGGCCTTAGCCACTTCGCCTGCGTTCGCATAATTGAGTTTAACAATTTCTGTCTTTGTCCTGTCCTCAAAACTTCTCCCATGCGCCTTTTCGTATTCCTTTGCAT
>ERZ1292640.1661-Hain-H43-02um-R1-1661-length-18270-cov-45_pt1 | contig 18270 bp, 9 predicted proteins | sample MGYA00564404_ERZ1292640 | MGnify/ENA primary metagenome ERZ1292640 (study PRJEB36523, sample SAMEA6512636) | groundwater metagenome | collected 2019-01-08 | study: AquaDiva: Metagenomics assemblies of 32 groundwater samples
GCAAGGAGGAGAGTATATGCGTGCGAAACTCAGGTCTGTAGTTGTTCTTGGCGCTGTGCTGGCCCTCGCTGGCGGGTCAGCCTATGCGCAATGCCCTATCGACGGCGCCACCCCGTTCCAGGCAGGGCCCCTGAACCCCAAGAGCGGCTTTCCCCTCTGGGTTCAGGATACGAACGGGCTTTCACTGGAGATCTGTCTGGACCCAGTTAACTGCTTCTTCGATCCGGTCGATCCGTCCAATCCGTACTCGGTCCGCGTCGGCTTCGGACCGGAGGCTTTCTGGTGGCTCGCCGATGGCAGCATCAGCGCCCGGAACATCAAAGCCGGGGTGGTAATGGCGGCAGAGGCAGCCTGGCTCAACGAGAATCCCACTCCGGGCGACCAGTTCCCCTTCACCCGGTTGCGCTTCCGCCTGGACGGCCTGGTTTTCCGAGGCAAGTACCGAGTCACCCATCCTTATGGGATAACCGAGTTCGTCGTGGATACATTGGACGCCAAGGGCAAACCGGTAGGCGTATTCGTAAGCCACGATATGCCGTTCGCTGCCGCCGGTCAAAACCAGGGCCGTGTCGGACCGTTCTTGAAATGGGATCCCGCCGTTGCGCCTTTCGCGCCTGCCGGATACATCGGGGATGGCGTCACTCCCCACCGTGTTAAGGGAAGCCCTTGCGGTACGGACTTCTTGAAGGTTGAGGGTTGGGACCTGACCGGAAAACGGCTGGACCTGGACGGCCGGGGCAACAACTTTGTGACAACCGACCTGTTCACGGTCAGCGGCAAGGTGGCGACCCGCGCCGGCGTGGGCGTCACCCGCGCCGCCTACACGCGCGGACCATGGGATCCCGGGGTTGAGGTCTTCGCTTTCTCCAGGCCGGGGCAGTTGATCAGGGTAAACGTGCCAAACAACCCGGTCGCTCTCATGGCCGGTGACGCGAATGGACGGTATTACGGTTTTGTTGAAGGCGACGTCCCTCAAAGCAACGTCACCTTCACCAACATATCGGATCCACCGGAACTGAGTCCGGCGTACCCGGAGAGTTCGGTGACGGTTCCGCTGACGGACACGGTTTTCATCAAGGAGGCGTATTACTACCGGAACACAACCACGCTGGATGTTATGGCCGCATCCAGCGACGAAGTCTCTTTGTGCCCCGCGGGCGTGCCCAGGCTGACCGCGTATACGGATAGCGGCACGAAGCTTGGCGACTTGACCATACCGGTTACAGGCGGGATCGATCTCACTATCCCAACCCTCGTGCCACCGCCCAGCGTCACGGTCAAATCCTGTTTCGGAGGCTCGGCCACCGCGATCGTCGATATCGGAAAGTGCGCCCGCGCCGGCAGCAGCTTGACCTGTAAGCAGTAGAGGAGGGCATACCATCTGCCCGGTGCCGCTGCCGGCACGTCCCCGGGCCCCTCCCTGGCTGGGGTGAGGACCAGGGATTTCGGGGGTTCTGACCCCGCAGCCTGAAGGCCGCACCACGCGGAGGGAGGTATCTTCGACGCGGGAGAAGATCAGCCTGCTGGAGATCGCCCGGAGCTGCCCCAGGACTTCTCGGCGAGCTGCGACTGGCGTCCTGTCCCACGTAATTCCTTTCAATCGGTGGTGGCGCACGCTTCAGGGGATGTTGAAAAACGCAACGGCAAGTCAGGAGACTTACCCCACTTGGGCCGCAAGCTGTTGGTTTCCCGTGTGGGATAAGTGTCCTCACTTATCATGGTTGGCCCTTGAATGGCGTTTTTCAGCACCGTCTTCAGCGTGCCGCCGTGGGCTTCAGCCGACGGTCACGGCGAGCTGAAGCTCCGACGCAGAGGGTGCCCCGGCACCCTGAAGGTTAATGCCACTTACTTTTCCTCTCTGCACCTCCCGGGGGGTGTGCCTCCTGGCGTGGGGTCAGGCTTTCCAGCCTCCGGGCCGGGATTCCCGGCTCAGATTACTGGTAGTTCCCCAGGGTGCTTGCCGTAGTACACCGGATAGTCTTAGTTTCCCTCACCGAATATGCTCAGGTGGAGGGGGCCAAAGAGCCATGAAGGGTGTACTGACAGCAAGCAGACTGATCGCGCACCGGAAACCGGTGCTTCTGGGAGGGGCAGTCGCGTTGGCGTGGCTGGCGCTTCCCGGCGCTGCGGGAGCAGCGCCGTGCGGCCGCACCATCACCGCCAACGTCGTGGCGATGGACCAGCCGATCATGTTCAACCGGCTGGGCGCTCAGAACATTAACGGCATGGTGTTCGCGCTGCGGCGCGATGTGATTAACATTGACAGTGGCATGCCGCTGACCGCGGGAGGATTGGCTGTGCCAGGAAGGGTGCAGCTCCGGCCCGACAAGCGGCCGCGGCCGCTCGTGCTGCGTGTGGCGGAGGGCGACTGCCTGACGGTCAACTTCCACAATCTGCTGGCGCCACTGGCAAATCCTTTCAATGCACCGATTCCCGGCTTCGGCTTGCCGCCATTCAACCTCATTATTGACGAGCAGGTGGCGGATCGTTTCGCGAGCTTCCACGCACAGGGGATGCAGCTTCAGGCAACAGGGGGGATAGCCAATGACGGCTCCGATGTGGGCGCCAACCCCGCCGGGTCGAGCGGCATCGTGGCGCCGGGGGCTAGCATCACATATCGACTGTACGCCGAAAAAAGCGGCACCTACCTCGCACAGAGCTATGGCGCGACCTTCGGCAGCGAAGGGACGCAGGGCAACGGCGCCAATGGGCTCTTCGGCGCCGTCAACGTTGAGCCCTCGTCGAAAACGGCTGGCCGATACACGAGATTCTACCGTAGCCAGTTGACCGAGGAGGAGATGCGGCTTGCCGCAGATGCGAACAACAACGGCCTGATTGATCCCGGCGAAAAGACGCCCGCGGGCCAGCCGATCATCAACTACGAAAAAGTCTATCCCGGAACGCCCTGGACACCGGCGGGCTGCGCTCCAACTGACGTGTGGTGCAAGGAGGGCAAAGCGGGGCTGCCGATCATCAACATGCTGGCGAGCAACGAGCTGGTCCACTCGGACATCAACGCGATGATCGTTGGCCCGAATCCGGACGGGACTTTCGACACGAGCACCTTCCCGCTTGAGAACGTAGGCAAGAGGAACCCGGCCCTGCCGAACCGGCTGGAGGCGTTCCGCGAGTTCACGGTGATCTTCCACGACGAGGTCGCCGCGGCGCAGGTCTTCCCCGCCTGGTACAACCACCCCGTGTTGGGTTACGTGCTCCATCCCGTCAGGGACAGCTTCATGATCAACTACGGCTCCGGGGGGGTCGGCTCCGAGATCATCTCGAACCGGCTCGGCGTCGGCCCGATGCATGACTGCCTCACCTGCGCGTATGAGGAGTTCTTCCTGACCTCCTACGCGGTGGGTGACCCGGCCATGGTTGTGGATGTCCCGGCCAACTTCGGCCTGGAAGCCCTAGCCCCGGGCGCTACACCACCACCGGGAACCACCGGCCGCAAGGCGACCGAAGCCTTTTACCCGGACGACCCGTCCAACGTCCACCACAGCTACACCAACGACCGGACGGTGTTCCACAACCTCAGCGTGGGTAGAGAGCAGCACATCTACCACCTGCACAACCACCAGTGGCTTTACAACCCGAACGACGACAACAGCAACTACCTCGACGCTCAGAGCATCGGCCCGGGCTCCGGATACACCTACGAGATCAACTACGGCGGCAGTGGGAACCGGAACAAGAGCGCGGGCGACGCCATCTTCCACTGTCACTTCTACCCCCATTTCGCCCAGGGCATGTGGGAGCTCTGGCGCAACCATGACGTCTACGAGACCGGCACGATCCTGGAGAAAACCGCGACTGCGCCAGGAGGACTGTTCCATGCAAACCCATTCGATCTCCTGCACGGCAGACCGGCGGAGGCGCCTCCGGGGCTGCTTCCCGCACCACCTGTCGGCGCCCGCACGAGGGGCCTGCCGGACGGTGAGATAGCGGCGGGTACGCCCATACCGGCCCTGGTGCCGCTGCCCGGAAAGCCCATGCCGGTCATGCCGGGCAGGGTGTATGTCGTGGAGAAGAAAGAAGGCGCCACCGTTCTGGGAAGCAAGGCCTTCGTCGATAGGACAGACACATACCTGGCGGCCGGTCCGGGAGTCCACTCAAACCTCGTCGGCAAGATCAAGAACCCGGGCTACCCCTTCTGGATCGCGGGCATCGAGGACACCGTCGGACAGCGTCCCCCCACACCGGTCCTGGACATGGATCCGGCGGCGGGCGGCTGGGACGGAGGCCTGCCCAGGCATTCCCTTGACGGTATCGCCGCAGCCGGTCCGGGCTCATTCGCATCTACGGCCACCGCGCGCGACTTGAGCAAGGTCGTCCTCAAGGCAAAGGGGGTGTTTTACCCTGAGGACGGCACCGACGTGGAGAAAGCCGTCATGGATTTCCACGGTCTCGTGCGCAACCACCCGAGCTACGCCCTTAAGCTTGACGGAACACAACCGGCGGGAGACTTCATCACGAACGGGTATCGCGACACGACCATCGGCAATCCTGCGGCTGCCCCTCAGCCCGGCTCGCCGTTCCACGAACCATGTATCGACGACGCCGGCAAGAGGCTGATCAGGGCAGGTAACGCACCTGCTGGCGCCCCTCTGTTCGGTAACTTCTTTGGAAGCAGTGGCCTCAGCGTGACCGGTTCATCCGTATTCAACGCTACGACGCCGCGCGTTTACAAGGGCGCCAACATCCAGTACGACGCCATCCTGAACAAGGCGGGGTACCACTATCCCCAGCAGCGCATCGTGGCGCTGTGGCAGGACGCAGAGCCGACGATCAACAAGGTCAAGCCCGGCGAACCCCTGGTGATGCGCATCAATACTTTCGACTGCGCCTCGTATCAGCACACCAACCTGGCTCCCGAGTTTTTCGAGATGGACGACTACCAGGTGCGCACCCCGACCGACATCATCGGCCAGCACATCCACCTGCCCAAGTGGGACCTCACGACCACGGACGGCTCGGGAAACGGCTGGAACTACGAGGACGGGACGCTCTCGCCGGGTGCGGTCCGCGAGCGCATCCACGCCATCAACGATGGCAGTCAGGCCCTCGGAACCGGCTCCGGCAGCCTCACGCTGCCTGGCACCCTGGTGGCTAAGAAGCATCCTTTCTTCCCACTCACGGGGCCGGGCGGGGTGGACTGGAGTGGCGCGCGCGTAACCTTGCAGCGCTGGTTCGCCGACCCGCTTGTCAACGTCGAGGGCCAGGACCGCGGCCTGGGCATCATCTTCACGCACGACCACTACGGGCCGTCCACCTTTCAGCAGGTCGGCCTGTACTCGGCGGTGCTGACCGAGCCTGCGGGTTCGGTCTGGAGACATAACGAGACGGGCCAGCAACTCGGATGCCGGTTCCCGGGCGACGCGGGTTGCCGCGCGGACGGCGGCCCAACGAGCTGGCAGGCTGCGATCCTTCCGCCGCCGGAAGGGGGAGAAGCGTTCCGTGAGTTCTACTTCCAGTTCACCGACTTCCAGCACGCCTACGAGAAGGGCGTCTATGTCGGCGCGAACCAGTGGGGCGCACCGATGCCGGGCCCGAAGGCCTGTCCGACTTGTCTGCCCAACACCGACCTGGCGCCTGTACTGGGCCCGGCGGACCGGGCTAACACCTTCCGGTACGCCATCAACCCGCCGGGACGGACGCAGATCGCCCCGGTATTCCCCGACCTGGTGCTTGAGGCGGCCTCGCTGGGCGCCCCATGCCTCGTGCGCCCGTGCCCGGAGGCGATCTCGGGACAGGATCCGGGTATGATGGTCGTCAATTATCGGAACGAGCCTGTCGGCCTGCGCGTGTATGATCCGAACAAACTGGGTCCGGACGGCAAACCGGGCGCCCAGGCTGCCGGTATAGCGGGCGATCTCGCGTTTGCGCTTTCGACCAAGCTCGTTAACAAGGCAGGGACGGTGACGCCGATCGTGCGCGCCATACCCGAGATGAACAAGAAGGATTGTTTCGGCGCGAGCGCGGAGTGTCTCAACTTCTTCACCCAGCCGTTGAACCGGCCAACGGCCGTCGATAAGAACGACCCGTTCACGCCGATGCCGCGCGTCTACACGGGCGATATCGTCCGCATCAAGGCCCAGGCCGGCGGTGACGAGGAGGAGCACAACGTAACCGTTCACGGGATGAAGTGGCTCCAGGCAGGGTCGGCCCATGGCAGGGCGCCGAACTCCGGCTGGCGCAACGGCCAGGCGGCCGGCATCTCGGAGCAGTTCACATTCCGCGTGCCCATGTTCGCGGCGCCGATGCAAGTCAAGACCCCGGAATCCGCCAGGGACTACGCCTGGAGCGTGGATGCCTCCCAGGACGGCTGGTGGAGCGGTATGTGGGGCATTCTCCGCGCTTACGACAAGTTACGGGTTGACAATCCCCTTACGGTCGGGGTAAATGAAGCTGACCTTTTTGCGCTGCCCGGCACCCCGAATCCGCCAGCGCAGAGCATCGAGAACAGGAGGAGCTTCAACGGCGTTTGCCCGGCCAACCCGACTACTGGCGCGACCCTGACCCCCAGGCCATACAACATCGTGGCCGTCCTGGCAAACGACGTGCTGCCCAACCCCGGCGTGGCGATCACTCCCAGCGCCTCGACGCTTATTCCAGGCACGACGCTTACGCTAAACCAGATGCACAGCGGCGGACCGCTCAACGGCAACGGCACGCTGGTCTACAACCCGCGCACGACCGTCAACGGCCATAGCGGTCCCATCCACGACCCAACGGCGATTCTGTACCTGCACGTCACGGATTTGAAGCCGGCGACGCCCGCCGCGGCCGCCTCGAACGCCTGCAAGGACTCGGGCGGGGGTCCGGGTGTGACGAACCCGACGTGCCCTGTGGTGTTCAAGAATGACCACAAGCCGGAACCGCTGATCCTGCGCGCGAATGCCGGGGACTGCCTGGAGGTGACCCTTTACAGCAGGCTGCCGCAGAACATGCCGGACCTGCCGACCTTCTCATTGCTCCAGGGCGTGGTCAAGCGCGACCGCTTCAACCCTCTGGGCTCGACAACCTTCAACAACAACCTGATCCGGCCCTCGGGCCACGCGGGACTCCACCCTCAGCTCGTCATGACGGACGTGACCCAGGACGACGGCACGAACGTCGGACAGAACATCGTGCAGACCGTGCCGCCCGTGGACCCGGTGACCAAAGCGAGACCCCCGAAAATGCTTTACCGCTGGTACGCCGGCGATCTCACCGCCGTGAAGTCGGCCAACCGCATCAATCTGGTTGCGACCCCGGTCGAGTTCGGCGGCAGCGGGCTGATCCCGGCGGACAAGATCAAGCAGGGTCAAAAGTCGATGGTCGGCGGTCTTGTGATCCTGCCCCCGGGCGCCACCTGGACCGAAGGCAGCGGCAGAGGCCCCGATCTCACCAATCCTGGGCACCAGGCCGCCACAGTTACAGTCCCCGGCAAGATCTTCCGTGACTTCATGGTCGTCATGACCAAGGACATCGACCATCGTTACGCCGACGGGTTCCCTGTCGAGCACGTAAACGGCGAGGGACTGGGCATCCCGGAGGACAGCCAGGATAGTAGCGGCATGGCCCTAAACTACGGCATCGAGCCGCTGTGGTTCCGCTTTGGGAAGAAGCCCAACGCGCCGTTCGGCCACGCGGCCGGCAATGGCTTCGGCGACGTCGGGAACGCGCACCTGGCCTACAGCAATTTCCTGCCTGGGGTTGGCGGCGATCCGGCGACCCCGGTCTTCACGGCCAGCGCCGGCCAGGAGGTGCGCCTGCATTTCGCGGTGCCACACAGCGCCAGCCGCGGCAGCACGCTTCAGATCCACGGCCACGTCTGGCAGCGCGACCCGTACATCTGCCCGGGTGAAGCAAGGCTCACGCTCAGCGGAGCGTGCGACATGACCACGCTGACCCTGTTCGGGCCGATGCCGTCTGTCGGTTCGAAGGCCCTCGGCAACAACCCGTTCGGCTTCGCCCAGGGGGCTCAGGATAGCCTCACCCCGTACACGCACTTCGACTTCTTGCTGCCGAAGGCGGGCGGAGTGGACAGCGTGACGGGGGACTACCTTTTCCGCGACCAGGCCGGGAGCGGAATCACGAGCGGGCTCTGGGGCATCCTGCGGGTGCAGTAACCGCAACGATGACGCCCGTGATTTCCCGGTGGGTGCAGCTCCGGATCGGGGCTGCACCCACAATTTTTCCGGCCGCAGCCTAAGGAGGGAGAAAGAACGTTGACGTTGATCGGAGTTCTGAGTATTGCCGGCCTCGCGTTGCCGGCGTTTGCCTCCGAGGCGGCGCCCGGTAACCGCGTCGTTCGCGACGGGGTGGTCCTGGAGTTCTCGATCGCTCCCGCAGACGGAGGCGAGCGGAAGGAACTGATGGAGGGCGACCAGGTCGAGGTCAAGTTCCGCCTCACCGATGAGGGTACCGGCAACCCGCTCAACTCGCTCTACCCCGGCGCCTGGATAAACGTGGGCGAGGCGCCGCAGGCTCGGGGCGCCCCGGCGCCCTCCTGCAAGGAAAGGGTCAGCCTGTACCTGAAGAACATCGTGGGGATGCGCCCGCTGCTCGACCTGAACAGTTATTTCCTCCTGGTGCTGAACAACGAGGCCAGCATCTCGGTCATCGACCCTCGCGTGGGGATTACCGGCAGAACCAACCTCTTCGCCAAGATCCCGCTCAAGGAGCCCGGCGTGGATTGGGTGAAGACCCGGGACCACAAGCGGCTGTTCGTGAGCATGCCCAAGGCCGGCCAGGTGGCGGCGGTAGCCACGGAAAACTTCAAGGTGACCGCCAACGTCGAGGCGGGCGTCAACCCGGTCCGGGTCATCTTGCAGACGGATGAGAAATACCTCTGGGTGGGCAACGACGCTCCGGAAGCCGCGCAAAGCGGCGTCACGGTGATTGACGCCGGAGCCTTGAGGGTGGCAGCCCGGATTCCGACCGGCAGGGGCCACCATGAGATCGTATTCTCGGGCGACGACCGCTATGCCTTCGTGAGCAATCGCGAGGAGGGGACAGTGTCGGTGATCGACATCCGGCAGCTCAAGAAAGTCAAAGACCTCGGCACCGGCCCCCTGCCCATCTCGCTGGCTTATTCCCCGTTGAGCCGGGCCGTGTACGTCGCCGACGGAAGAGAGGGCGCGATCTCCGTGGTGGACAGCGAGCGTCATGAAGTCCTGGCGCGTATCCCGGCCAAGCCGGGCCTGGGGCCGCTGCGCTTCACCCCGGACGGCCGCTGGGGATTCGTGGTGAATTCCATCGAAAACGCGGTGCACGTGGTGGACGCGGCGACCAACCGGCTCATGTACACCGTGCCGGTGGAGGCCGAGCCGTACCAGATCGCCTTTACCCAGTCCTATGCGCACATACGCTCTCTGGGCGCCGAACGGGTCAGCTTGATCAATCTGGCGTACCTGGGCAAGGAGGCCATGCCGCCGCCCCTTTCTTATGCCGCGGGAGCATCTCCCCCCAACAAGATGCCGGAGCTGAGCCTGGCCGGCGGAATGGCGCCGTCTCCGAAGGAAGCGGCGGTATATGTGCTCAGCCCGGCCGACAACGCCATCTATCACTACATGGAAGGGATGGCCGCGCCCAGCGGCAGCTTCCGAACATACGGGCAAAGCGCCCGGGCCATCGAAATCATCGACCGGAGCCTGCGGGAGGAGGAGCCCGGAGTGTATTCCACCAAGGTCGAGCTTCCGGTGGCGGGCGCCTATGACGTCGCCTTTCTCCTGGATTCTCCCAGCCAGGTACACTGTTTCAACTTCGCCGCCAAGCCGAATCCCGCGCGCAAGCGCAAGGGTCCGGCACTGGCCATCGAGTACCTGACCAAAGAACAGAAGGTCATGGCTGGGGAAGCGACCCGGTTTCCCTTCCGGTTGACGGATCCCGAGAGCGGGCAGCCGCGACTGGGCCTGCAAGACGTGCGCGTGCAGTTCTATATGGTGCCGGGACTGCATCGCACGGAGGCGCCGGCCCGGGAGATCTCCGAGGGTATCTACGAGGCCGCCCTGACCCTGCCCCAAGCGGGCGCCTACTACATCTACGTCGCCTCACCTTCGAGCAAGGTGCGATACGGCGACCTGCCGTACCGGACCCTGATGGCCGTCCGGGAGGAGTCTAAGAAATGACAAGGGCACATGGCGTAATCGCCGCGGGGATTCTGTCGGCTGCTTTGCCTTGCGCGCTGCTGTTGGGAGCGCAGACGGGCAACTCCAAAGCGGGCGACAAAAACCTGGCGGCGCGCACCTACTTCACCGACGTCGTGCTGGTCAACCAGGACGGACAGGAGATGCGGTTTTTCAGCGACCTGATTGAAGGCAAGACGGTCATGGTCATTACCTTCTTTACGACCTGTACCGGCATCTGCCCTCCCATGAACCGCAATCTGGAGCAGATTCAGAGCTGGCTAGACGACCGGCTGGGCAAGGATGTGCACATGCTTGCCATCAGCGTCGATCCGCTTCATGACACCCCGCCTCGCATGAAGGAGTACGCGCGGCGGTACCACGCGAAGCCGGGCTGGTACTTCCTGGGCGGCAAGAAGGAGAACGTGGACCTGGCGCTGAAGAAGCTCGGCCAGTACGTCGAGGCAAAGGACGACCACAGCCCCATCATGATCATCGGAAACCAGCGGACCGGGCTGTGGAAGAAGGCGCTCGCACTGGCCAAGATCGAGGACCTGATCAAGATCGTCGATAGCGTGGTGAACGACAAGCCACAGGAGGGGAGTTCGAACTGAACCGGGCGGCGACGGGGCCGCACCACCATCTTGGGATCTGAACCGGGCAGGCTGGGGAGATCCGATGCCGTGCATGGGGGTTCTCCTTGGCCGCTCAAACGTCAAGCACTAAAACACGTTCTCCGAGCGCGAAACCAGAAGACAAGAAAATAACAATGAAAAGCACAATGAAGAAGTTTTTCACGGCACGGCTTGCAGCCGGTTTGCCGATCTTGCTGGCGTTGATTGCTCAGAGTGCGCTGGCCCAACAAGGGCCCCAAGGGCCCTTCGCCAACGTCAGCGCGGCGGCAGTGTGCACGGTCACCACCACCACCACCGGCACGGACGTGCTGGTTAATGCGCTCCTCGTGCAAAAGCAGAAGCCGGGACCGGGAACCTACGAGGTCCCGCGGGTCACGTACTCTCTCGAGCAGAAGATTCCGGGCAACCCCAAGTTTCAGGAGGTGGGCGGCTCTCGGGTCATCGAAAACCTGGGCCTCTCGATTCCCGAAGTGGCAGCGGGTCAGTCTGTTGAGGTGGACTCGCACCTCTACGAAAACGTTTGCACCAATCTGCGCATCGACCCGAGAGCAAACGCGGTTCGCGCGGTCGTCGAGATCACAGTCTCCAACGCCAATCCGCACAGAGGACTCGACCATACGGGCCGCTGCCTCAGCTTTCCGAATCCCTGCAAGAGGTAGGTGCGTTTCGCGGTCTGGTTCCCGTGCGCGGCCGGCGACCTGATTCGGGATTGAGCGCCGGCCGATTGGGTTCCCCCGGGGGCGTGTCGCGCCCCCGGGGGTTCTCAACGAAGCAAGGGTTGGCAGATGAGAGAGCAGGCAATGGTAAATTCCTTTCAGCAACCGTGCGAGCTGTTCGAGACTTCCGACCTGAACCTGGCCAGCTTCTTGCGTTGCCGCGATTTCCACGTCCTGAGCCTCCAGCGCGAGAACGAAAGAGTGCTCTTTGCTTTCGAGGATTCGCCGCTGTTGAAGCAGGCAATCTTGGATTTCGTCAACGATGGAGCAGTCGGCGTGCGCTCGTTCTGCAATACGCTGAGGGATCTGAAGGCCCTCATCCGGGGGGCGGGGAGAAGAAGTAAAGCGGCAGCAGAGGAGAACGGATTATGAACTGGCGCGCTGGGTTCTAATAGGCGGAAAATGACGCCACTTCGAGCACTGGCTGGAGTTACGCTGACCGGGTGCATGCTGGCCGCGGCCGCCGCGCCGGCCGCACCCGGGCTGACCGCGCCGGAGAAGCGCGGCAAGCGGATCTATCTGCGAGGAACCAATGCCGCCGGCAAGGAGACTACTGCCTACATGGGAAATCCGCCCATGGAAGTACCGGGATCGGTAATGACGTGCGTCAACTGCCATGGCTATGACGGACGGGGCAGGCCCGAGGGCGGGGTGACCCCCACGGACATCACCTGGGAACTGCTGACGAAACCCTACGGCGTGACTCACCCGAGCGGGAGGCGGCACCCTCCTTACTCCGAAGCTCTGCTGGAGCGCGCCCTCGTGGCGGGCCTGGATCCCGCGGGCAACAGATTGAATCCGGCGACCATGCCGGCGTATGTCATGTCGCGGGAGGACATGAGCGACCTCGTCGCCTATCTGAAGCGCGTAGGGACTGACCTGGACCCGGGCCTGACCGACGACACGATCACGCTGGGGACGCTGGTGCCGTCCACCGGGCGGCTGGCCGAGGTGGGCGAAGCGATCCGAGCGGTGCTTTCAGCCTACTTCGCGGATCTCAACGAACGGGGAGGGATTTCCAGCCGCAAGATCGAGCTGCGGGTGGCGCAATGCGGGCAGGATCCGGCGGAAACCAAGGAGAAGGTGGAACGATTTGTGGAGGAAGAGGGCGTCTTTGCCATGGTGGCGGCGTTCATCGCCGGCGCCGACAGCGAGATTGCCTCTGTGGCGCAGGAAAAAGAAGTGCCGCTGGTGGGTCCCTCGACGCTCTACCCCCGTATCGCCGATCCGCCGAACCGGCAGGTCTTCTATCTGTTTTCCGGCGTCAGCGAGGAGAGCCGCGCGCTGGTGAGTTTTGCCGCCAAGACTCTAAAGGCCGGGGGTGCGCGGGCGGCCGTTGTATATCCGGAGGAAGCCTGGACCGCGGAGGCGGCGAGCCAGGTGGAAAGTCAGTGCCGCAAGTCCGGATGGGACAAGGTGACGAAGATCGGGTACGGGCGCGGCCGCTTCGATGCCGGGCCGCTGGCCAGGCAGTTGAGCGAGGGGGCAACCAGCGTGGTCTTCTTTCTCGGCTCGGGCCGGGAGGAAGCGGCGCTGGCGCAGGAGGCTGGGAAGCTGGGCTGGAAACCGAACATTCTCTCGCCGGGCTCCCTGGCGGGGGGGGACATCCTGGAAGCCCCATCGAGTTTCCAGGGAAGGATCTTCCTGTCACTTCCGATGTCATCTTCGGACCAGGCGCCGGGCGCGGTGACCGAGTTCCGCGCCTTCGCCGCCAAACACAAGATCGCTGCCGGAAATCTCGCGGTGAAGATCTCCGCGTACTCGGCGGCCAAGGTGCTGGTGCAGGGCCTGAAGCAGGCAGGCAGGGACGTGAGCCGGGAAAAGCTGATCGTAGCGCTGGAGGGAATGTACAAGTTCGACACGGGCTTGACCCCGCCCATCACTTATGGCCCTAACCGGCGCATTGGCGCGCTGGGGGCCCACGTGGTGGAGGTTGAGTTGGAGAAGAAGGAGATGGTGCGCGTGGGCGGATGGATTGAAGTGCAGTAAGCCGCGGGTGGGGCCAGGGAGCTTACGACAAGAGGCAGCGTGAGGAGGAGAAGAACTATGGGTATCGGAACGACTATCAACCGGTTGGGGTGCGTGTTCAGCGTGGCCGTGGGCCTGGTGGCTGCGGCCGCTCAAGAGGCCGCCGCGCCGCAGACGCCGCCCTGTCACCCGCCAGCGGCGGCTGAGAAAGCTCAGCCGGCCGCGCCCGCGAAAGCCACCACACTATCGATTCCCGACGTCACGGTGGTGGATCAGGAGGGCCGGCAACTGCGGTTTTACAGCGACCTGGTCAAAGGCAAGGTGGTGGCCATCAATTTCCTGTTCACCACCTGCACCACCATCTGCCCGCCCTTGTCGGCTACTTTTTCGACCATCCAGGGCCGGCTGGGCAGCCGGGCCGGCAGCGAGGTGAATCTGATCTCGGTCAGTGTCGATCCACTCAACGACACCCCGGCGCGCATGAAGGAATGGCTGGCGAGGTTCCGGGCCAAACCCGGCTGGACGTTTGTCAGCGGGGAGAAAGCGGAGATCGACAAGCTGCTGCGGGCCCTGGGCGCCTACGCGTCGCGGAAAGAGGACCACACCCCCGTGGTGCTCATCGGCAACGATGCCACCGGGACCTGGACCCGCGCTTACGGCATAGGGGCGGCGGCCCGGGTGGCCGGGCTGATCGAGGCGGCGCTCGGGGCGACGCCGGTGCAGCAGGCGACAGGGGGGTCCGGTAGCCAGTAATGCGGATCGGGCAGCTTTGCGCGGCCTGGCTGAAACCCTTTTCAGCTTGATGTTTCGTCCGGTGTCGCGCCTTTCTTCATGGTGGGCTGCCAGTCGCCCCAGGGGCTGGCGCAGCTACCCACGGGCACGTTGACCTCGCGGTAGTGCTTGAGTCCCGCGCGCTCGAGGTATCGCTCGCCGGGCAGGAAGTCATCGTCGAAGCGCCGCAGCATGGCGTCGAGCACCCCGTCCAGCTTTCTTTGAAGGGCCGCGTGCTCGGGGCGGCCGCAGAGGTTGCGCATCTGGTAAGGATCCGCCTGGTTGTCGTACAGCAGCCACGGGCCGTGGATCGAGCGGACGTAGGTGTAGCGTTCGGTCCGCAGGCCGCGGTACTCGGCGAAGCCACAGCGACGCGCCTGCACGAACGACGCCGGCAGGTTCAGCAACGCGGCGCCCTCGGGGTCCGGCGCAGCCTGCCCGGCGGCGAGACGCGAGAGGTCGGCTCCCTGGACCGAGCCTGGAACCGCGAGACCCGCGAGACCGAGGAGGGTGGGCATGATGTCCGGCGCATTGATGGGCTGCCGGACGACGCGGCCTCGCGTGCCGAGCCTGCGCGGATAGCGGAGCAGGAAGGGGACGCGGATAGACTCGTCCCAGGGGTGCTGCTTCGCCTCCAGCCCCTGGGAGCCGAGCATGTCACCGTGGTCGGAGGTGAACAGAAAGACGGTGTCCTGGGCCGCGCCGCTCCGGTCCACGGCCGCCAGTAATTTCCCGACACAATCGTCCAGCGCGGCGATGTGCGCATAGTACCCGCGCAGGTTCCTGGTGGCCGCCTCGCGGCGGTCGCTGGGGACGTTGGGGCGAAGGCGGATGGGGCGCCCGGCGTAGAGCGCCCGATAACGCTCGGGCGCGGTCTCGTACGGATTATGAGGCGGCCCGAGCGAGAGCATCAGGAAGAAAGGATCCGCGGGGCCGGCGTGGCGCTCGATGTAGTGGCAGGCGTCCTCGGTTTGCGCGATGGCGTCGTAGCCGTTCCAGAACCGCGCGGTTTCGTCGTCGCCTTCGTGATACGGCGACTTGTTGTAGCTGTGCGAGCACTCGCAAGCCTTCCAGTAGTCGAAGCCGAAACGGTTGGCTTTGGGGATGAAGGCCTGCCGACGTCCGTACTGGCCGTCCGGGCTGCCGTGGAGGTGCCACTTGCCGATGTATCCCGTCCGGTACCCGGCAGCGGAGAAAGCCTGGGCCAGCGTGGGACCGCGGGGAGCGAGCGGGACGTCGTTGATGAAAACACCGTGCGTCAACGGCTGCTGCCCCGTCATGACGCTGCCACGATAAGGGCTGCACACCGGACAGCCCGAGACGGCGTTGAAGAAGTTGGCGCTCTGGGACGCGAGGCGGTCAAGCGCGGGGGTGCGCGCGTTCACATCGGCGGCATACCCGGTGGCCTGCGCGCGCCACTGATCGGCCACCACCAGAACGATATTGGGAGGCCGCGGCGATTGGCCGGGCAGGATCGGGGCGGCGGTGACCTTCAAGAGCTCGCGGCGGCTGAGCATACTATCAGGTGGACTCCTGTGCCTGCTGGATTTGGTGTTCGAGCTCGGCGAGGTCGGGGGCGCGGCGGTGGTAGCCGGTTTGCTCGATGAGGGCGCGGGCGGCGGCGAGGCTGGCCTGGGCGCGGGGGAGGTCGCCGAGGGCAAGCGAGAGGCGGGCCTGTTCGAGGTGGCAATCGGTTTCGTGGAGGCGCATGGGGCCGCGAGCGGCGATGAGGAAGGCCTCGTCGAGGTCGCGGTGGGCGCTGGGGAAGTCGCGGCGGAGGCGGTGGAGGGAGGCGCGGGCGAGGAGGCCGCGGGGGAGATCGTCTTGCTGCCCAGCCTGGCGCAGACCGGTAACAGCCTGGTCAAGGTGAGATTCCGCTTCGGTGAAGTTGGCCTCCAGGAGGTAGGCGCGGCCGAGGGAGAGGTGATCCAATGCCATGTCGAGAAGGTAGCCCTGTTGGATTGCCCATTGGGTCGTCCGCGTGGCGCGGTCGCGGACTTCGCCACACTTCCCCTCGCCGAGCAGCAGGTCGCAGTATAGGAAGCCCTGGAGAGAGTAGAGGAGCGGGTACTCGGGCTGTCGCTCTCGCTGCATCCGCTCGGCCTGTTGGAAGAGTGTTTCGGCCTCAGCGACGCGGCCAGCCTGGTGCAGGGCGTCGGCCAGGGTTGTGCGTTTTGACATTCGCTGGAAGGCATCACCGCTGCGGTCGGCCAGCTCGACGCTTTGTTCGGCGTAGGCAATGGCCTGATCGACGTCGCCCAGGGTGAGGTGGAGCTCGCTAAGGTTGCCGGCGGCGATCGCGGCGTTTTTCCAATCCTCCCTGGCGATGGCCGCATCGAGGCCGGCCTTCATGGGTTGGACGGCCTCGGGAAGCCGGCCCAGGGCGCGCAGGCCTAAGCCGGCCGCGTTGAGCACAAAGCCCTTGTCCGCTTCGCGCAATCCCGCGACCGGCTTTTGCCAGGGCGGGTCAAAGAAGCCGGCCAGCGCGGCCAGATCGGCGCCAAACGCGCCGAGCTTATTCAGGTTGAAGAACTCGTTCCCTCTCTGGATGCGCGTCCGGTAGACGTCTTGGCGCGCCTCCTGATGGCGGCCGGCCTGGCAGCCGTGGGAGACGGCGGCATAGAGCGGCACCATCTCCTCGATTGTGTCCGGATACTGTTTAGCCGCGGACTTGTAATGCTCGTACAATCTGCCGTGGGCTTCGCGCCAGGCTGCGGGGGCAGCCGCCTTGAGCTTTTCCTCGAAATGCTCGCGGACCAGCGGGTGGCAGTCGAGCGTATTCGGCTCGTGCGGGTCCTTGGGGTCGAGCAGGCGGGCCTGGCGCAGGTTGTCAAGCGCCAGATTCCACTGGTATTCGTCCAGGTCCTCCAAGCGCTCGGTCAGGCCGGGGAGGGCGGGCGGTTGGCGGAGGACCTGTAGCGGGCCGTGCTCGGCCGGGCGGTCGAAGAGGCCCATCAGGCGCAAGATCTCCAGCTCCGGTTTGGCTTCGAACCACCGCTCGTAGGCATCCATGATCCGGCGGGCGTGCTCACCATATCTGGCCTCCGCGGTGAGCCGGGGCACAAGGTCGCGCCGGCGGATATCGCCGTCATGGCCGATGACCAGGTAGGTGCCGAGCAAGGTCAGGGCCAGGGCGTGGCCGTCGAGCTCTTGCGCCGCATGACGTAGTTCCACCGATGTGCCCTTGACGCCGAGGCGCGCGAGGTAGCTGGCTCCGTCCTCCGGGGTGAGGTTCTCCAGGTCGATGGTTTCCACGGAGGCGCCGGTGAACGTCTTCAGATCGTCCACGGCCAGGCGGGTGGTGAGGACGCACAGGCCGGAGTTGCCGCGGGCAAGCTCGCGCAGCAGGCTTTCGAGCGCCGGGTCCTTGAGGCGGCCGCCGAGCGCTCCTCCGGGAGTGTATTGGAGCGGCTCCAGGCCGTCCAGCACGAGCAGCGTCCGCTGATTGCGAACCAGCTCGGCCAGCCGCTCGCCTTTCTCCCAGGGCGAGCCTTTCCCGGGGTCGGGGTCGTCGAACCAGCGGAGGGCGAAGTCGATGAAGAGGTCGGCCGAGGCCTGCCGGCCCTCGGCGGCGCCCTGGCTGTAAAAGGACCAGCCGAAAACCCGCTCAGCGCCACGGTAGCCTTTCTCCTGCATGCGGTTCAGCCAGACATTGACCAGGGCGGTTTTGCCCACGCCGCCGAAGGCCACGAGGCTGACGATGTTGGTGCGCGGGTTGTCCCAGGCGGCGTCAAGCGCGGCAAGCTCGCCCTGGCGGCCGAACAGGACTGGGCTGGTGGAGGGGAGCTTGGCGAGGGAGATCTTCCCCGGCCCAACCACAACGTGGCCGTCGGGAGTTGTGGGGCGGGCGCGGCGAACGATGCCGGCAACTTCTTCGGCGAGGGCGGCCAGGTCTTGTTCGCTGCGGCCCCGGGAGAGCAGGCGGGCCTGGATCCGCGCCAGCCATGAGACTTGTTTCCAGGCGCAAGGGCGAACGATCAAGGGGATGACGCGCAGGCCTTCCTTGTGGCGGCGCGCCAGGAGACGGGGAATCTCCTCGCCGAGGATGAAGTTTGAAGTGAGGAAATC
>ERZ1292640.1184-Hain-H43-02um-R1-1184-length-21579-cov-7_pt2 | contig 18263 bp, 20 predicted proteins | sample MGYA00564404_ERZ1292640 | MGnify/ENA primary metagenome ERZ1292640 (study PRJEB36523, sample SAMEA6512636) | groundwater metagenome | collected 2019-01-08 | study: AquaDiva: Metagenomics assemblies of 32 groundwater samples
TAAAAATCTTGTTATTAAACAAAACATCTGAAAAAAATACCAGCGCAAGCCCCGCCAAAATGAAAATGGGGATAGCCGGCCTTGCCCATCCCCATTTATCAATATCAATCTTTTTCAATCTATCTAATCTCTAAAATTATTTAAAAAGTTATTTTATCTCAGCAGTAGGGCAGGTTTAAACCTGCCCTACTGCATAGATAGCGTTTTTATTTACCAGGTAGAAGTATCGTTTGTGCCGTCCGAATAACCGCCTGCCCTGCCTGAAGCTGATATATACCACCAACCGTCCGTAGATGTTGCTGTGCCGGCCGGAGCAGCTAGTACAGCCCCTACGCTTGTAGCATTATTCAGCGGATTCTTTGGAATCAAGCTATCTGCGAAAAGCGCTGTAGTAATAGCAGAAGGAAATGCGGCTATGCCTGAAGTAGCGCTTTTTGCATAGTCTATAGCGATTGCTGAACGCATCGCCCCTAATCCGCCTTTTCCTGCGGCAATCTTTGCCTGTGTGGTAAGATCCGCGAACTTAGGAATAGCTATTGCAGACAGTATCCCGAGTATAACAATTACCATAACAAGCTCAATCAGCGTAAAACCGCTTTTATTGCCTCTCTTTACCATAACACTCCTTTTCGTTTTCATATTTTTTATACTACACACAATTATAATAGAAGCGGCACTCTTGTCAAGTATTTTTAAAACCCGTCAATACCTGAACACAGATAGCAGATTCCACATAGGCATAAATATCGCGAGCGCCATGACTAAAACCATCATCCCGAGCGTAAATATCAAAATAGGCTCTATAAGCACTGTCAGGTTTTTAACAGTATAATCAACCTGAGAATCATAATAATCAGATACCTTTAAAAGCAGTTCGTTTATCTTGCCTGTCTCTTCCCCTATCTTGACCATCTGCACTACAATCCCCGGGAAAAGCCCGGTCAGCTTCATCGGCTCTGCTATGCCTTTGCCTTCGCCTATGCCGCTAATAATATTGTCTATTGAATCAGCAATAACCTTGTTTCCAAGGGAATTTTTTATAATCTCAAAGGTGTTTAATATAGGTATGCCGCTAGCTAATAAAAGCGCTGTCATCCTGCTGAATCTGGATAAGGATATTTTTAAAAAAAGCTGGCCGAATACAGGAATCTTTAATTTAACCCCATCCCACGCATATCTGCCTGAAGAGGTCTTTATAAAACGCCTGAATCCTATAATAACCGCTATCATAGCTACGATAATAAAAGGCCAATAATGAGAGAGCATAAAATGCACGCCTAAAAGTATCCTGGTCGGGAGAGGCAATTCTGTATTAAATCTGGCAAATAGCGCGCTGAATTTAGGCAATACAAACATAATCAGAAGCGGAAACGCTATAGAAATAACTATTATTACCAAAAGCGGATAGCGGGTTGCCTGCTTCACCCTCATACTCATTTCCTGTTCGTGCTCCATAAGCGTAGCTAACCTGTCCAGCACATCGTCCAGTATCCCGGCTGCTTCGCCTGAACGTATCATGTTGACATATATATCTGAAAAAACTGAAGGGAACCTTGAAATAGAATCTGAAAAACTCTTGCCTGATTCTATATCGCTGGCTATCTCTTCAATCACTCTTTTAAAATATGGGTTAATAATCTGCTCTGTAATAGAGCCGAGGCTGACGAGTATCGCTACGCCTGCGCCCTGCAGAGTCTCTAGCTGCCTGGTAAAAACTATCAATTCTTCCTGGCTGACTCTATTGAAAAATCTCTGGAATGGATTAAAATTCTTTATGCCTGGTTTGGCTTCCTCTATCATAATAGGCATATAGCCCATCTGCTTGAAATGGCCGGCAACAGATTCCCTGGATTCGCCTTCCATAGATCCAGTAGACGGCCTCCCGTGTTTATCGCGTATCTTGTATTTGAAATTAGCCATGTCTTTGGCACACTAAAGTGTGCCCTACAGCTGCTGTAAGCTGCTATTGTCTGCCCTACGATTTTGTCGCAAAGGCCTTCATACCCACCTTCCGTAGGGGAGGTTTAAACCTCCCCTACGGAAGGCATTTTCGGCCTTTGCCTTTAATCATTCTTCTTGCGTTGCTTTTATAACCTCTTCAGGCGTTGTGATGCCTTTCAAAACCTTATCCAGGCCGTCGTCCCTCAAGGTCTTCATCCCTGTCTCTATCGCGGTTTTCTTTATGACATCGCTTGAAGCCTTGTCCACTATAAGCTTTCTTATTTTATCATTCACTATCAGGAGTTCAAAGATCCCTATCCTGCCCGAATATCCTGTGTTTTTGCATGCGCTGCAGCCTTTGCCTTTAAAAAATCCTTTTTTCTGCCCTACCCCAAGGCCTTTTAAAATATCTTCTGACGGGGCATATTCTTCCTTGCACTTGTCGCAGATCTTTCTGACAAGCCTCTGGGCAAGTATGCCTAATATAGAACTGGAAATTAAAAACGGCTCTATCCCCATATCTATAAGCCTGGACAATGCGCCTGAGGCGTCATTTGTATGAAGCGTGCTGAAAACAAGATGGCCTGTCAATGCGGCCTGTACGCTTATCTCAGCTGTCTCCTTGTCCCTTATTTCTCCTACCATTATTATGTCAGGGTCCTGCCTTAAAATAGACCTTAATCCTGTCGCAAAAGTCAGGCCGGCCTTTGGATTAACCTGAGACTGCCTTATCCTGCCCAGGTGATATTCAACAGGATCTTCTATTGTAATCACGTTTTTTTCTTCCGAATCGATTGTTGAAAGCGCTGAATACAAGGTGGTGGTTTTCCCGCTTCCGGTAGGCCCTGTGACTAAAATTATGCCATGCGGATATTTTATAAATTTTTCGAATTCCTTCTGCGTCTCGCCTGAAAAACCTACCTTGTCAAGGCCCAGAAGTATTGACCCTCTGTCCAGAATCCTTATGACAATATTTTCCCCGTATATAGTAGGAAAGCTTGAAACCCTCAAATCAATATCCCTGTCTATGGCTTTCATATTAAACCTGCCATCCTGGGGTTTTCTTTTTTCCGCAATATCCATCCTGGAAAGCACCTTTATCCTGGACATAAGCGCGGGTTCCAGATGTTTGGGAGGGGCAAACATTTCATGCAGTATACCGTCTATCCTGAATCTCACAACCAGCCTGGTTTCTTCCGGCTCAATATGTATGTCGCTTGCCTTGTCTTTCACAGCCTGCATGATAATCATATTAACAAGTTTTATTACAGGCGCTTCTTCAGCTATCTCCGCGAGCTTTGTAGAATCAAACTCAGCCCCGGCTGATTGAAACCTGTTTTCCCTGTCTATGTCTTTTACGACATCATCAAACGAAGAAGATGTGCCATAATACTGCTCTATGGCATTCGCTATGGCGCTTTCCGTAGATAACATTGCCTCTATGTCGCATTTTGCCTTGCGGCTCAGGTCGTCTATCGCAACAATATCTTTAGGGTCTGCCATGGCAACAGTCAGGGTATCTCGTATTTTAAAAATAGGCACTACCTTGTACTTTTGGGCCATGGTTTCAGGTATAAGTTTTATAACCTCGGTATCTATTATATAACTCCCCAGATTTACATAAGGGATATCCAGCGCCTCTGACACTGCCTGGGCATACGCCTCTTCAGTTGCCATGCCTGAACGCACAATCACCTTTCCTACGCTCATGCCTTTTTTCCTGGATTCATCCAGCGCCTTCTCCAGCTGTTCTTTAGTAATAACCGCTTTTTCTAATAATATTTGTTCTGCGTTCTTTTTCAATGTATATCACCTCTATGCGCTGGATAGCGGCCGAAAGGCCGCTCCACGTGGAGCAGGCTTTCGCCTGCTATCCTATATTTTCAATATTTCTTTTATCTTCGCTACCAGATTATCCAGCTCAAAAGGTTTTTCTATATACCCGCTGATTTTCTGAAACGTGAATAAGTCCCTGACCTTTTCCTCTTCCTTCCCGCTCAGCATGACCACAGGCGTATCTTTTGTTTTCTGTATCCTCCTGATTTCCTTGAGGCACGAATAACCGTCAACCTTGGGCATCATGATATCCAGGAGAATCAGGTCAGGCGCTTCCGACTCCGCGGCCTTTGCCCCTTCCTCTCCGTCGCCTGCGGCTATCACTATAAAACCTTCCTGCCCAAGCCTTATCTTTAATAATTTCTGCATATCCTCTTCGTCATCTATAATCAGTATCTTCTTCTGGACATTCATAGAAAATCCTCCTTTATCATTTTTTTGTTCAGCAGCTCTTTTATTTTTCCTAATAATATCTCGGGTTCAAAAGGCTTGGGGATATACGCGTCTGCGCCCATTTCCATGCCCAGTTCCTCATCCTTTTTTTGAACTCTGGCAGTAAATATTATAATAGGAATCGCCTTATAATCTTCATCAAATTTCAGCATTCTGCAAACCTTATACCCGTCAAGTTTGGGAAGCATGAGGTCAAGTATCATTAGATCCGGCTTTTCAGACCTGGCTTTATTAAGGCCTTCCTGTCCGTCACTAGCCACCAGCACTTCGTAATTATTAGCCTCCAGCCTGAATCTCAGCACGTTTAATATATCTTCTTCGTCATCCACTACTAATATCTTCTTTTTACCCACTGCCTTTCTCTCCAATTGAAATTCTTATCTTTTCCAGCAGATCCTTTGTATCAAAAGGCTTTTCTATAAAAAACTCTATCTTCTCCAGTATAAAAAGATCCCCCACTTTTTTCTTTTCCTTTGCGCTGAGTATAATCACCGGAATATCAACATATTTTTCGTTTTTCCTCATTTCTCTCAGTACGCTGTAGCCGTCCATGCCGGGAAGCATTATGTCTAATAAAATCACATCCGGCTTTTTTATATTTAAAATCTCAAGAAGGCCTTTACCGTCTCCCACATGCTTAAACTCATAGCCTTCAGCCTCCATCCTGACCTTGAGCATCTTTGCTATGTCCGGATCGTCATCAACTAATAAAACTATTTTCTTATCCATTTTCCCCCTCCAGAATCTTGTTGATCTTATCGATTAAAAGATTCGGCTCAAAAGGTTTTTCGATAAAACCTGCCGCTCCGAGTTTCTTTATGGACTCCTTTGTATTTTTATTTCCAAGCGCGGAGAATATAACTATAGGTATATGTTTTGTCGCGGAGTCTGATTTAAGCCTCTTAGACACCTCGAAACCGTCCACCTTCGGCATCATAAGATCCAGGAGTATAAGGTCAGGCTTGTTTTCCTTGGCAAGTCCCACGCCCATATCGCCATCGCTGGCAGTAATAGTGTCAAAGCCTGAATTCTGCAGCCTGAAAGAAAGCATGGACACAAGCGCTTCCTCGTCATCTATTATAAGAAGGACCCTCTTTGAAGCCATTAGATTTTTTCCGCTCTTTGAATCTTCTTCCGCCTTTTTTACCAGCTCTTCTTTATCCATAGCTTCGTCCGGATAAACAGAAATCCCAAAAATAAGAGGGACATTGATATTTCCTTTCAGCCTTCTTATTATTGCCATCGCTCCCGGCCTGTCTGTGCATGCGATTATTACAATGCATTCCCCTTTTTTACACCTTACGACCTTATCTTCCGGCCCCCTTACTGTCTTTTCTATAATACCCTCTATTTCATTGGTAACATCCTCTGTCTTATCTTTCGCGTCTTTTATGTCAAAAACTATAAGGCTGATCCTGGCATCATTATGTTTTGCTCTCTCCATTGCCTCTTTTATTAAAAAATCAAATTCTTCATGCTTTTTATACAGCGGTATGGTGAAAATAAATTTACTGCCCATATCAGGTTCTGAAATAACCCATATATCCCCTCCGTGCAGCTCTATTATACCTTTTGAAATAGCCAGGCCCAGCCCTGTGCCGCTATGCTTACGCGTCATACTTGTATCTAATGGGCTGAAATTCCTGAATAGATTCTCTGTGTCTTGGGCAGGTATGCCGATGCCGTTATCCTCTACAGTGACTTTTATAAAATCTCTATTCTTTATGGTTTCTTTCGAGCTGGATATATTTATCTTTCCATTGACTCTGTTGAATTTTATTGCGTTTGATATAAGATTTTTAAGCACTTGTCCTATTCTGTCCGGATCAAACCATGTAGGCTCTATAGATCCCACGAGAGAAATAGTGAATTCCATGTTTTTCTGCTCAGCCAATATTTTAGTGGACGCGTAAACATCTTTTATAATGTCGTTGATGTTTAGTTTTCTTTTACGCATCACAATCCTGCCTGCCTCCAGTTTGGAAAAGTCCAGGATATTTATTATAAGTTTTGCCAGGCGTTCGATATTATTTTTGGATATAGTAAGGAATTTCTTTTGCTCTTCGCTGATGGGGCCGGCTATTCCGTCCAGCACGAGAGAAACGCTTTCTTTGATAGAGGTAAGCGGAGTTCTTAATTCATGGGATACGAGAGATATGAAATCAGATTTTATTCTGGATAATTTTTCAATTTCCTCATTTGCCTTTGAAAGCTGCTCTTTCAGGGCCTGTATTTCTTTTTCCTGATCCGCCATCCCTTCACCTCATTTCGCCAACTGTAGGGCAGGTTTAAACCTGCCCTACAGTCCTGAACCATTACCTCATCTTTGATATTCAGTAGTCACCTTATGCCATAAACCCTGTGATTTCAGAATAATCTCTATTAATTCACGCACAGCGCCTTTGCCGCCGCTTTTTTTTGTAACATAATGGCAGGATGCCTTGACTTCATCTATCGCTTCAGGAGGCGCAACGCTTAAACCAACCCTTTTTAAGACCGGCAGATCTATAAGATCATCTCCCATGAAGCAGGCCTCTTCGTCTTTTACCCTGAATTTTTTAATCACCTTATCGTAGATTTTAAGTTTTTTATAATCCGAATAAACATTTGCCACATGCATATCCTTTGCCCTGCGCTCTACTATTCTGGTCTTTTTTGCTGTAATAATAACTGATTTGATGCCTGCCCTGTAAAGCAGGGTCATGCCAAAACCATCATATACATTAAAACACTTTATCTCGTCCCCGAAATTATCATATATGATACGGCTGTCCGTCAGCACCCCGTCCACATCCAATATCAATAATTTTATCTTTTTCGCTTTTTCTTCTATCACACCAGCCCCGCCTTTAATAAATCCTGCACATCCACCAGGCCTATGGCCCTTTTGTTTTCATCCACTATAGGTATTTCGTCAATCTTGTATTCCTGCAAAATCCTCAACGCCTCTACGGCAAGGCATCCTTTTTTGAGCGTCCTGGGATTTTTTGTCATCACATCCTTTATCTCCCTTTCAAGCAGGGGGCGGTCACTGACCGCCCTTACATTGCCCAGATGCCTCCTCAAGTCTCCGTCTGTAAAAATCCCTTTTACCTTTCCGGCTTTATCAACCACTGTGGCGCTCCCTGCCCTGGAAGCTGTGATAGCGAGAAGCACGTCCTTCACCTTTCTGGATTCTTTCACCATAGGATTGCCTGAGCCTTTGCGCATTATATCTTCCACCTTCAGCAATAATTGCTTCCCGAGGCTTCCTCCCGGGTGTAAAAACGCGAAATCGCTTTTCTTGAATTTTCTTTTGTCCATAAGAGCGGCGCAGAGCGCGTCGCCCATCGCAAGCATGCTGGTAGTGCTCGCCATTGGAGCCAATCCCAGAGGGCACCCCTCAACTTTTATTGACACGTCCAGTACAGCGTCGCTATTCTTCGCCAGGCTGGACTTTTTATTTCCGGTGATCGCTATTAACCCTGACCCTATCTTTTTTATCTGAGGCACAAGATCCACTACCTCTTGCGTCTCACCGCTATTTGAAATAACTATCACCACATCTTCTTTTCTCACCCTGCCCAGGTCACCGTGTATAGCCTCTGCCGAATGAAGCCACAGGCTAGGCGTGCCTGTAGAAGAAAGTGTCGCGGAAATCTTCTGGCCTATAATACCGGCCTTACCCATGCCTGTCACCACAACCCTTCCCTTGCAGGCATATATGAGTTCAACAGCCTTCTCGAAATCCTTGTCTATACGGGAAATCAGCTGCCTTATGGAGTCAGCTTCAATTTTCAAAACCTGTTTAGCGCGTTTTTTTAGCATACCCACCTATCCCGTTCGCCGAATGGAGGAATTATTCCATTCTGCGAACGGAAATTCATCCTCTATGTAGGGGAGGGTTTTAAACCCTCCCCTACTTTACAATAGCATCTATTTTCTTAATATCCTTTAATAATTTTTCCAATGTCTCAAGCGTAATCATATTCGGGCCGTCGCAAGGCGCCTTGTCAGGGTTCTCGTGAACCTCTAAAAATAATCCGTCGCATCCTACCGCGGCTGCTGCGCGCGAAAGAGCTGCCACGAACCTTCTTTCCCCTCCTGAAACATTTCCTTTTCCTCCTGGCAGCTGAACACTGTGTGTAGCGTCATAGACAATAGGGTACCCGAACTCTCTCATTATTTCAAGGCTGCGAAAATCGCTCACCAGATTATTATAACCGAACATCACCCCTCGCTCTGTGATGATAATATTTTTATTCCCACTATCTTCTATCTTGTCTATTATGTTTTTAACATCCCATGGAGATAAGAACTGCCCCTTTTTTACATTCACAATCCTTTTTGTCTTTGCTACCTCTTTAATAAAATCTGTCTGCCTGCATAAAAATGCCGGTATCTGTATGATATCCAGTACATCTTTCGCTTCGCTTAGCTCAGACCTGCAGTGCACATCGCTCAATATCGGGACATCCAATTCTTTCTTAACCTTCGCCAGCATCTTGAGGCCTTTACTAATCCCTGGCCCCCTGTAGGATTTCACGCTAGAGCGATTTGCTTTATCGTAACTGGACTTAAAAATAAACCCCACGCTCAGCTTATCGCATATCTTTTTGATATTTTCCGCATGGCGCATCAAATGAGCTTCTGACTCAATCACGCATGGCCCTGCGATCAAGACAATCTGGTTTTCCCCGCCTATTATTACATTTTTTATTTTTATCTCTTTAGTCATGTTTTTGGAAATTTAACGCCTCCCTTACAAAATCCCTGAACAATGGATGGCAGTTATCCGGTTTTGATTTAAATTCCGGATGAAACTGGCATGCTACGAACCACGGATGGCCTTTTAACTCTATAATCTCCACAAGCCTTAGATCAGGGGAAGTGCCTGAAACAACCAGGCCTTCTTTTTCCATGCTTCTCCTGTAGTGTATATCAAATTCATACCTGTGCCTGTGGCGCTCTGAAATCTTTTCTTTTCCATAGGCCTCAAAGCTATTTGTGCCTTTTTTCAATTTGCAAGGATAAGCGCCGAGGCGCATTGTTCCGCCCATATTCTTCACCCTCTTCTGCTCTTCGAGAAGGCTTATCACAGGATACGGCGTAGCCTTATCGAACTCTGTGGAATTCGCTTTCTTAAGGCCGCACACATTCCTTGCGAATTCTATGACAGAACACTGCATGCCGAGGCATATGCCGAAAAATGGAATCCCTTTTTCCCTGGCAAATCTTATAGCTTCTATTTTTCCCTCTATGCCGCGGTTTCCAAACCCGCCCGGTACCAGAATCCCGCTCACATCCTTTAAAAATTTCTCAGCGCCCTTCTGCTCTATTTCTTCAGCGTCTATCTTTTTAACGCTGGCCTTTGCGTCATTTGCTATGCCTGCGTGCTTTAACGCCTCATAGATAGACTTATACGCGTCATTAAGCTCGATATATTTACCCACAACCGCTATTGAAACTTTTTTGGAAGGATGTAATGACCTCTTCACCACTTTTTCCCGCCACTGGGTAAGATCACCCTCCTGATACCTTATCTCAAGAAGCTTTAATATTATCTTGCCAAGCCCCTGTTCCTGCAATAACAGCGGGACCTCGTATATGTCCTTTACATCCGGCATGTCTATTACAGCGTCCTCGTCCACGTTGCAGAAAAGCGATATCTTTTCCTTTATCTTTTTTGAAATAGGTTTTTCTGTCCTGCAGGCCAGTATATCTGGCTGTATGCCTATTTCCCTTAACTTCCCCACGCTGTGCTGGGTAGGTTTTGTCTTCAGTTCTTCCGCGGCTTTCAGATAAGGCACAAGCGTCAGGTGGATATTTATAGAATTGCCTCTCCCCAGATGCTGCCTGAACTGCCTGATAGCTTCCAAAAAAGGCAGGCTTTCTATGTCGCCTACTGTTCCCCCGATCTCGCATATCACTATATCTATATCTTTCCCCTGGGAAACCTTTTTTATATGCGAGATAATCTCATTTGTTATATGCGGCACCACCTGGACTGTTGCGCCCAGATAATCTCCGCGCCGTTCTTTTGTTATCACGGCATTATAAATCTTTCCGGTGGTAATATTGTTTTCCTGAGTCATGTTGGCGCTTATAAAACGCTCATAATGCCCCAGGTCCAGGTCTGTCTCAGCCCCGTCATCAGTCACATACACCTCGCCGTGCTGGAACGGGTTCATCGTGCCGGGATCCACATTTATATACGGGTCGCATTTTTGTATTGTTACCTTAAGGCCCTTTGATTCCAGAAGTTTTCCTATGGAGGCTGAAGCAATACCCTTGCCTAGGCTTGAAACAACCCCGCCTGTTATAAAAATATATTTCGGCATGCTGCTATCTCCCCTTTATGGTTTCAATTGCCTTTTCCAGATCCTCAGGCGTATCTATGCCTATGGTGTCAAATTTTGTCTCAATAACTTTTATCCTGTATCCGTTTTCCAGGACGCGCAGCTGTTCCAGTTTCTCTGTCTTTTCCAGGTGCGACTGCGGAAGCGATTTAAAAGTGAAAAGAAAATCCTTTGCGTATGCGTAAATACCTATGTGTTTATAATAATCTATAACCTGCAGTTTGTCGTCAGACCCCATCCTCTCATACGGGATAGGTGACCTTGAAAAATACAACGCAAGGCCGTTTCTGTCAAAAACCACCTTGACCACATTCGGATCCTGGATATGGGCCGCGTTACTTATCTTATGGCAAAGCGTTGCCATCACTAAGGTTTTATCCTTTAATATAGCGCCTGCCACATCATCAATCATTGAAGGATGTAAAAGCGGCTCGTCTGCCTGTATATTTACGATGATCTTCGCGTCAATCGAAGCAGCCACTTCTGTCAAGCGGTCTGATCCGCTTTTATGCGCTATAGAGGTATATACCACATTTGCGCCAAACCCTTTGGCGACATTATAAATACGCTTGTCATCTGTCGCCACTATAAGGTCATCTATGGATTTTGATTTTTTTGCATTCTCCCAGGTATGCTGTATAACAGGTTTGCCGCAGAAATCCGCCAGAAGTTTTCCTTCAAATCTCGTAGAGCCGTATCTTGCAGGAATTATACCGACAGCTTCCATATGCGTTTTTTTTGGCAGACTAAAGTCTGCCCTACAATTTTGTAACAAAGGTCTTCATATACAGGCAGGTTAAAACCTGCCTATTCTCGGCCTTTGCCTTTAATTCTTGCTAATAATTCTTCTTGCGTGATAACAGCTATACCTACCTTGCCCACTACAATGCCTGCCGCTATATTTGAAACATAAGCCGCGTCTTTCATGTCTACGCCTAGCGCAAGCGCCAGGGTGAACGCGCTGATCACAGTATCTCCTGCGCCGGAAACATCAAATACCTCCTGCGCGACAGTTGGTATGCGAGTAATAGCCCCGTTCTTTTGAAAAAGCTGCATGCCGTTTTCCCCCAGCGTAACCAGGACGCCTTCGCAATTAAATTTTTTAAGCAGTGTCTTGCCTATTTTTAATATACTGTCTTTATCCCTGGCTTTTATGCCGACTGCCTGAGCTGCCTCATGATGGTTAGGGGTTATGGCTGTCACGCCTTTATAATAAGAAAAATGCTCTTCCTTGGGATCCACGGTTATAATTTTTTTCTTTTTCTTTGCTATGCTTAAAACTTCTTTCAAAAGCTTTGCCGATATAACTCCTTTGCCGTAATCCTCTATTATAATAGCGTCCATTTCGTCAATTACGCTCTTGACGTAATCTATAATCTTATCCAATACCCCCGCTGAAATGCCCTCTATTTTTTCCCTGTCAATCCTCACTACCTGCTGGTGATGCGCCACCACCCTGGTCTTCAATGTTGTGGGCCGGCTGTCATCCGTGATAACGCCGTCTGTATTTATGCCTTTTTCCGTCAGGCCTTCTTTAAGTATCCCCGCCCTCTCATCATTTCCGGCGACGCCCGCTATATACGCCTTTGCGCCCAGCGAGGCAATGTTATTCGCCACATTTGCGGCCCCGCCCGGCATAAATGACTCTGATTTAACCCACACTACAGGCACCGGGGCTTCAGGAGAAATCCTGGAAACCTCTCCCCACACAAATTCATCCAGGATCAAATCGCCTATCACAAGAATTTTTACATCGCTGAATCCGGGTATTATCTTTTTTAATTTTTCCATTTTCATATTTTTTCTATTATAGCTTGCGCAAGAAGCGGCAGCAATATTTCATGCTGCCCTATTATATTGTAACCTTTACCGCCTGAGGTTACAGGCCTGGTAACCACATTCTGATAGGGCCTGTAATGGTGTATCATATCAAAATTACACGCTGTAAAATCCTTCACCTTGTAGCCAAGATTTCTTGCTACATTTATTGCTTTTAAAAATACTTCCGGCAGCACCACTGAAGAACCTATGTTCAGCACCACGCCTCCGTCTCCCAGAGCCGCAACCTCCTCTATTAAATTATAAAAATCTTTTATTGAAGCCTGGCCTGCCGCGCCTGCGTCAAAACTCGGGTGCTGATGTATTATATCAGTCCCTATCGCAATATGCACCGTAGCCAGGACATCTTCTTTCATAGCATTGTATAAAATACTTTTATTCCTGAAAGAAAGTTTTTCGTCATTTATCACTTCGCCTATCGCCCTGCCAGCGCCTATATCCTTTTCAACAGCTTCTTCAAGAGCGCCGTTTATATATAAAGCTGTCTCCTTTGCCATGCCGAAACTTCCATCTTCCAGGGCATCAGGGACATCCTCTGAAGTCCTGCCTATGAGGGCTATTTCGAAATCATGTATTGCACCAGCGCCATTCAAAGAAACAGCTGTTATCACACTTTTTTTCATTAATTCGATGATTACCGGATTCAGGCCGCATTTAATAACATGGGCGCCCATCATAAATATAACAGGTTTTTTCTTATTGCGGGCTGAAACAATAGCCTCTACCACTGCCTTAAAATCAACCCCTGCGAGTATATTCGGAAGAGAGCTATAGAAGTCAGAAAAGGTAGCGGCTTTTGAAGGCGGCTTGGCAAAGTCTTCATGCCTTACCTTGCAAATCCTTTTTGATATAGGGTAAGTCTTTAATTTATCCAGGTTTATCTTGATTTTATCTCGTGCCATAAAATATCCTTTAATCCGAGCATTTTAACATTATTAACAATGCGTGTCAAGAATTGGTGACTGTTTTGTAGGGGAGGGTTTTAAACCCTCCCCTACTCTATTTTTTGCAAAGTTATTGTCACGGTCCCTACAAACGGAATACTAGACTGCACTACTATAAGAATCGGTATCCTCTGCTCGTCTGCTGAAAACCATATGCTTACCTTTGCGTTTTTGTTAAGTTCCCCCTGGAACCAGGACATGGGCTGAGCCATAAATGCCTGCCAGTTTCCGAGGTTTTTAATCTTTATAATGCCCCTATCCCCGATCTTTGTTTCAAGAAACCAGTTCTTATCATCCAGGTGCACATTTGCAAATAGCGCCTCTCCGGGTTTTATATTACTCAGCCTGAAATAATAAATACAGCTTACAGGGTCATGCACGCCCTTAGGGATATTAAACTCTTTTTTTTCATTTGTAATCCTTGATACGGAAACTGCCTTCCCGTTTTCCTGATCAAAGTCCACGTATTCATCCCTTATCTTTTTGCCTTCTTTCTGTTTTTTATCAAACCTTATAGGATAAAGTTCTTTTGTATCTATATATGTGGAAATCTTATCCTCCACAGGGAAAAGCTTTTCGGCAAAAGAAGTCGTCTTCGCCTCCGCGACTATATGATAGACTTCCCGGCCGTTCAATTCCGTAATTTCTTTTACAAGTAAAGTCGCAAATCCCACATCCATACCCATCCACTCCGCTTTATAGGTAAATTTTTCCCCCACCCGCAGCTGAGGTTTCGGGGCTTCTATCTTAATCTCTTCTGGTTTTTTCCCCCTGATTTTATAGCTTGACGTAACCCCGCATCCGGAAATAAAAAATATGACTGTAAAGATAAACAAAAATGTTTTTAGTTTCATGTAATCTCCCTATGTCATTCGTATCAAACATTCAGTAATTTTTCCGCTTCTTTAAACACCTCTTCTGCTGTTATTGCCCTGAGGCACAGAAAATCTTTTTTGCAATCGTGGGCAAGGCAATCAGCGCAGCCAACATCTTTATGAATAGCTAATGCCTTGGTTCCAAGAGGCCTCCATCTCACAGGGCTGAGGCCTTTCTGATTTCTTCCGAATATAGAAATAACAGGGCTTCCCACGGATGCCGCGATATCCGCAGGGCCTGAATCATTTGATATAACTAAGCTTGCTTTTTTAAATAACGCCGCTAATTCTCCGAGCGTGGTGGGATCGCAGAAAAAAACAGGCTTATTTTTCATCAAGCCTCTTACTTTTTCCCCCAAATCTACCTGGCCGGGCGCCAGATTAATCATGGGTTTTATTTTTAAATTCTCTATCAGCATATCGCCTGTTTTTGCAAAGTTTTCCAAAGGCCACATCTTTGACTTGCAGCTGGCGCCGGGATGAAGAATTGCGAATTTTTCCCCGCTCGCTACGCCTAAGGTTTTAAGTATTTCCTCTGCTTTTTTTTCATCTCCTTGCTGGACGCATATAAAAGGATTTGAAAATTCCGGGCTTATGCCCAGATATCGCAATACATCCAATGAATATTCAGCTTCATGCTTTTCGCCTAGCTTTTTTGTATATTCTATTTTATCCGTTAACAAAAAATCAGCCTTTCCTCTGGCATACCCTATCCTCCTGGGAATCCCTGCTAAAAAACAAAGAAGGTTAGTCCTTTTAGTTGAATGCAGATTCAAGGCCATATCAAATTTTTTTGACCTTAAACCTTTTATAAAACCAAGGTTTTTCAGGATGCCTTTATGTTTTTTATTTTTATCATATACTATCACTTCATCGATATGCGGATTACCCTTCAATATATCATCTATCCTTGGCTGCACCATAACGGCTATGTAAGCATCAGGAAACGCTTTTCTGATGGCCTTTATAGCAGGCAAAGATAAAATCACATCTCCTATCCTGTCAGTTCTTGTAACAAGTATTCGGTTCATGAAATCGTCGCCTCTGAATTTCGTAGGGGAGGGTTTAAAACCCTCCCCTACCCTAATATCTTTCTTATCGCAAACAAAACTTCTTCTGCGCTGATAACTGCCATACATTCATGCGTGCCGAATTTACACTGCGCTTTTTTGCATGGCGAACATTTAAGATCTTTTCGTATTACTATGTCCTCTTTACCCCTCGGGCCGTATTCTTCAGGATCAGTAGGCCCGAATATCGCCACAACCTTCACGCCGAGATCAGACGCTATGTGCATACCTGCGCTGTCGCCTGTCAAAAGTAAATTGAATTTTTCCACGAGCGCAAAGAGTTCATTTAAACTTGTCTTGCCTGTTAAATCAATAAGCCCAGGTTGTTTTATTCTAGCTGCAATCTTTTTTGATAACCCTGCCTCGTTCGTATCGCCTATTAAAATAACTTTATACTGCGGGTTCTTCAGGATACTGTTTATAACATCCGCAAAGCCTTGTTTTTTCCACTGTTTTAAATGGCTTTTGCTCCCGGGGCACACCCCTATGATTATATCCGTATTTTTGATCCCGCTCGTTTGTAAAATATTTTCTATCTTTTTCCTGGCTTCATCATCTATATAAATATTTTTTTGCTGCTTGTAAATCAGCCCAAAAGGCCTCAGGCTCTCCAGATGTATCAATCTTTTATGTTTTATTCCGGATCTCGCTACAGGCAATAAAGCTGACCTATATTTTGCCCGGATAAGCACAGGCAAAAAACTTGCCTTCATGTCTATTGCCAGATCATATTTTTCAGCCTTTAGCTTTTTTATGAACGTTATTTTATCTTTCAGCCCTGTATGTTTATCGTAAATAAAAACCTTGTTAACCCTCGGGTCTTTTCTAAAAACCTCTTGAGGCCTTGGCCCCACCACAACATCTATACTAGCTTTCGGAAAACTATCCTTCAGCGCGGATAAAACAGGCAATGTCAAAATCGCATCCCCTATATTAGAAAGCGTGATAAAAAGAATTTTACGGACATTTGATAATTTCATTAAGCGCTCCCATGACATCTTCCACTGTCACTGCCTTTATGCATCTATTGTCATTACATTTAGAATCATAACACGGTATTTTACAGCCTATATCTTTACGCAGGGCCTTGTATTCCCCGTCTCCATAAGGCCCTGTCAATTCAGGCGAGGTAGGCCCGAATATAGCTATCACATTGGCCCTTGCGGCCACAGCAAGGTGCATAGGGCCTGAATCATTTGAGATAACACACATTGCTTTTTTAAAGATAGCGCCAAGCGTTTTCAAATCAGTCTTGCCGCACAGTATTACAGGTTTATGTTTCATTAAACGCTCTATATCTTCTGCCAGTGGGATATCTTTTTCCGCTCCGGTCAGCACAATAGATAAGCCTATTTTTTTAAATATCTCATCCCCTAATTTTGCAAAGCTCTCCAAAGGCCATCTTTTAGGATTCCAATTGCCGCCTGCGTTAAGAACTATGAAATCCCTGCCTTTTAACCCGGCATCCTTTAAAATATTTTCGGCAATTTTAATATTATTCTCGGAAATATCTATTTCATAATTTTTATTTTTGGTTTCTATTCCCACGGCTCTGGCGAGGTTTAAAAAATATTCTACCTTATGCAATTCCTTATGCGGGACATCAACTCTTTTGGTCAATAAAAATCCCGCCCTTTTGGACCTGTAACCCACTCTATGCTGTATCTTTGAAAATAAAAGCAAAAGGGCCCTGGATAGGGATTTCCTTAATATGAAAGCTGTGTCAAAATTTTTAGACCTGAGATAGGATATTATTGAAAACTTTCTCAAGAGGCTTTTGTGCTGCTTTTTTTCGTCATAGATTATAATCTCGTCTATATTGCGGTTCCCTTCCAATATCTCATAACACCTGGGATGCGTGAGAATCGCGATATACGCCCTGGGATATTTCTCTCTTACCGCCCTTATAAAAGGCGTTGCAAAAAGCGTATCGCCCAGCCAGTTAACATTTACGATAAGTATGCGCTTCATCCGGCCCTCAATCTTTATCCCTGTGTTCCTTGATCCAGGTGTAAAAGCCTGTTATCTCAAACCAAAATACAAACAAATTATCCGAAGTACTGGATATCCTGAGCCGTTTCATGGCAAATATATCGTGCTTTGGGTATTTTTTCCCTGGATTTGTCGCAACCGCGATTTTATATCCTGCCTGCACAACTTTTTCCCTGATATCCTTATTGAACCCGCCTAAAGGATAACTGAAACTATCTGCTCCTTTATTTAAACGGCTTTCTATCGCAATCTTAGAATCTCTTATTTCTTGATCGAGTTTCTGAACCGGCTGCGTAGGAAGCCAGGGATGAGTCATTGTGTGGCTGCCTATTGTAATAAAACCGCTTTCAGACATCTCTAAAATCTGGCTCCAGGTAAGATACCCCTCTCGGCCGACTAATGCAGGGATTATAAAAATAGTGGCATCCAGGCCGAGCTGTTTTAAAACAGGGAATGCGCTGGTGTAATTATTTTCATATCCGTCGTCAAAAGTAATAGCTATTGTCTTCGAAGGAATTTTATCTTTCTTGATAATTCGAGCGAGATCTTCCAGTTTTACAACGTTATAATGCTGATTTTTCAAAAAGCGCATCTGCGCTTTGAAACTCTCAGGAGAAACGCTTAATCTTGAAGCAGCGCTGTTATTGTCTATTTTATGATACATAATAACCGGAACCACATACTGCGCCTTAGCCCAAAAAACAACAACTATTGCAATGGTTACAAAAACGCCTATGACTATAATTTTTCTAAATCTTCTCATTTGATATTATCTCCTTTTGGCACACTGATTGGCACACTAAAGTGTGCCCTACAATTTTGTCGCAAAAGCCTTCATAAACAGGCAGGTTAAAACCTGCCTATTCTCGGCCTTTGCCTTTACTTAATACTTCTTTATAAACGTTTTCTGTCTTCTCCGTCATCCCATTTATAGAAAACTTTTTAACAACTATCTCTCTTCCTGCCTGCGCCATC
>ERZ1292640.1663-Hain-H43-02um-R1-1663-length-18263-cov-7_pt1 | contig 18263 bp, 10 predicted proteins | sample MGYA00564404_ERZ1292640 | MGnify/ENA primary metagenome ERZ1292640 (study PRJEB36523, sample SAMEA6512636) | groundwater metagenome | collected 2019-01-08 | study: AquaDiva: Metagenomics assemblies of 32 groundwater samples
CGACACCCGGGGGCGCGGCGACCCCGCCTGCGGCGCCCCGGCCCCCGATGCCCGCGACGGCGCCGGTGCCGCACGCGCCCGTGACCGGGCCCGCTGCGTCCGCGGACGCTTCCCCTGCCCCGGCGCGCCCCACCGCTCCGCCCGCGGCCGTGGGCGGGCAGGGCACGCTCGACCTGTGGGCGTCGGCGGCGGGTGGCGAGCCCGAGGCGAGCGCGGCGCAGACGCTCGATCTCTGGGCGCGCGCGCTGCACGAGGTGCGCGCGCGCGCGCTTCATGGCCTCGCGCTGCTGCCGCTCGCGGCCGGTGATGACCCGCGCCGGGCCAGGCTGGTGGGCCTCGCGCTGGCGGCACGCGACGGCACCAGCTGCTACGTGCCGCTCGCGCACGAGTCCGGCCCCAACCTGCCGCTCGAGCTCGCCCGCGAGTGGCTGGCACCCGCACTCGCCGACCCCGCCGTGCCCAAGACGTGTCACGACCTGAAGCGCGACCTCCACCTGCTGGCGGCCGCCGGGCTGCCGCTCGACGGGCTCGGTTTCGACGTCCACCTGGGTTCGTTCCTGTGCGACCCCGAGCGCGACCACGCGCTCGCGGCGCTGGCGCGCGACTTCCTCGGGCTCGCGCTGCCCTCGCTCGACCCGCCCGCCCGGCGCGGCAGGCCGCGCCCCGAGCTGACCGCGCTCCCGGCCGCGGCGGCGCACGCCGGAGCGACGGCGGCGGTGGCGACCCTGCACCGGCTCGCCGAGGCGCTGCGCGCCCAGCTCGAGTCGCGCGAGCAGTGGGCGCTCTACGAGCAGCTCGAGCACCCGCTCGTCCCGGTGCTGGCCGACATGGAGCGGGCGGGCGTGGCGCTCGATCGCGCGGTGCTCGCCGAGATGTCGGCGAAGATGGGCGAGGACCTGGCGCGGCTCGAGCAGGCGCTCACCGTGCTCGCCGGCGAGCGCATCAACCTGAACAGCGGGCCGCAGCTCGCGCGCGTGCTGTTCGAGAAGCTCAAGCTCAGGCCGGGGCGGCGCACCAAGGCCGGCTTCTCGACCGACCAGGCGGTGCTGGAGGAGCTGGCGGCGGAGCACGCGTTCCCGAAGCTGCTGCTCGAGTACCGCGTCCTCTCCAAGCTCAAGTCCACCTACGTGGACGCGCTGCCCCCGCTGGTGGATGCGCGCGACGGACGCGTCCACACCACCTTCAACCAGGCGGGGGCGGCGACCGGGCGGCTCTCCTCGAGCAGCCCCAACCTTCAGAACATCCCGATGCGCACGCCACAGGGCCGCGCCATCCGCCGCGCCTTTGTGGCGGCGCCGGGGAATGCGCTGGTGGGCGCCGACTACTCGCAGATCGAACTGCGGGTGATGGCGCACCTTTCCGGCGACCCCGCTCTGATCGAGGCGTTCGCGAGCGGCGAGGACGTGCACGAGAGCACCGCGCGCCGCGTCTTCAACGTGCCCGCCGGAGAGCTCGACCCGGCGCTCCGGGCGCGCGCCAAGGTGGTCAACTTCGGGATCATGTACGGCATGGGCGCGCGCAGCCTGGCGCAGCAGATGGGCATCGGGCTCCCCGAGGCGGAGGCGTTCATCGCCGGCTACTTCCGCGTCTACGCGCGGGTGCGCGAGTTCCTCGCCGCGACGCTCGCCGAGGCGCGCCGGCGCGGGTTCGTCCAGACCCTGCTCGGGCGGCGGCGCTACCTGCCGGACCTCGCGAGCACGCACGGCGGCGCGCGCGCGCTCGCCGAGCGCGCCGCCATTAACGCGCCCATCCAGGGCTCGGCCGCCGACCTGATGAAGCTGGCGATGATCCGGGTGGATCGCGCCTTGAAGCGCTCGATGCCCTCGGCTAGATTGCTGCTGCAGGTGCACGACGAACTGGTGCTGGAGTGTCCGGCCGCGGAGGCCGGCGCGGTCGCGGACCTGGTCCGCACGGAGATGGAGGGCTGCTTCCCGCTGAAGGTCCCGCTCGTGGTCTCGACCGGTCGCGGCCCCACCTGGCTCGATGTCCACTGACGGCCCGTTGGTGGTCGGGCTGGTGGGCCGGGCCGGCAGCGGCAAGAGCACGGTGGCGCGGGCGCTGGCGGAGGCCGGGGCCGTGGTGATCGAGGCCGACGCGATCGGCCACGAGGTCACCGACACCGACCCCGAGGTGCGCGCGGCGCTCGTGGCCGAGTACGGCACGGGGGTCTACCGACCCGACGGCACGCTCGACCGGTCGCGTGTGGCGGCGCGGGTGTTCACCGACCCGGAGGCGCGCGCGCGGCTCGACCGGCTGGTGCATCCCCGCATCGTGGAGGGGATCCGCGCGCGGCTGGAGGCGCTGCGCGGGCATGGCTTCCGCGGGGTGGTGGTGGTGGACGCGGCGCTCATGCTCGACTGGGGCTTCGACCGCGAGTGCGACCTGGTGCTGGCCGTGGTGGCTCTGGAGCCAGAGCAGGTGGCGCGGCTGATGCGCCAGCGCGGCTGGAGCGAGGAGGAAGCGCGCCGGCGCCTGGGCGTGCAGCGCACCAACGAGCAGTTCCGCGCGGCCGCGGACGAGGTGCTCGAGAACCACGGCTCGCGCGAGGAGCTGGAGCGCGCGGCGCGCGCGGCCCACGCGCGCTGGATGCGGGCGGCCGCGGCCCGCGTGAAAGGGAACGGATGCTGACCAGCTCGGATGTTCGCAAGCGGCTCGACCAGGCGCGCCAGACCCTCGACGGCCTGCGGAGGTACCTTTGACTTCGACGCGCGCGCCCGCGAGGTCGGGGAGCTCGAGACGAGGATGGGCGAGCCCGGTTTCTGGGACCGCCCGGAGCTGGCGCAGAAGACCGTGGCCGCGCTCAAGCGCGCCAAGCGCACAGTCGAGGAGTGGAGCCGGCCCGACGCCGAGCTGAAGCAGCTCGCCGAGCTGGTCGAGCTGGCCGAGGGCGAGGGCGACCAGTCCATGCTGGTCGAAGCCGCCGGGGAGCTGGACGGGCTCGAGAAGCAGATCGCGGAGCTGGAGCTCAGGAGCCTGCTCTACGGCGAGCACGACCGGCTCGGCGCGCTGGTCTCGATCCACCCCGGGGCGGGCGGCACGGAGTCGCAGGACTGGGCCGAGATGCTGTTCCGCATGTACCTGCGGTGGGCCGAGCGCCGTGGCTACGCCACCAGCGTGCTCGACCTGCAGCCGGGCGACGAGGCCGGCGTCAAGGACGCCACGGTCGAGATCACCGGCGAGTACGCCTACGGGTATCTCAAGGGCGAGAGCGGCGTGCACCGGCTGGTGCGCATCTCGCCGTACGACGCGGCGCAGCGCCGCCACACCTCGTTCGCCTCGGTGTTCGTCATCCCGATGGTGGACGAGACCATCACGGTGGACATCCAGCCCGCCGACCTGCGCATCGACACCTTCCGCGCCAGCGGCGCGGGTGGCCAGCACGTCAACAAGACCGAGTCGGCGGTGCGCATCACGCACCTGCCCACCGGCCTGGTGGTCCAGTCGCAGGCCGAGCGCAGCCAGCACCGCAACCGCGAGTTCGCCCTGCGCATCCTGCGCGCCCGGCTGTTCCTCCACTACCAGGAGCAGGAGCGCGCCCGGACCATGTCGGTCACGGCGGCCAAGAAGGAGATCGACTTCGGCAGCCAGATCCGCTCGTACGTGATGCAGCCCTACACCATGGTCAACGACCACCGCACCGAGCTGAAGGTCGGCGACGTCCACGCCGTGCTGGACGGCGAGATCGATGTCTTCATCGACGCCTGCCTGAAACGGAAGGGACCGGCATGATCCCCGCGCACATCTTCCGCGAGTACGACATCCGCGGGCTGCACGAGACCGAGCTCACCGACCCCGCTGCCGAGGCGGTGGGCCGCGCCTTCGGCACGCTGATCCGGCGTGGCGCAGGAGGGCGCGTGGCGCTGGGGCAGGACGTGCGGCCGAGCAGCGCGCGGCTGGCGGCCGCGGTCGAGTGCGGGCTGGTCGCGTGCGGGCTCCAGGTCGAGCGCGTGGGCGTGGTGCCCACCCCCGCGCTCTACTACGCGGTGGCGGCGCGCGGGCTCGATGGCGGGATCCAGATCACCGGCAGCCACAACCCGCCCGAGTTCAACGGCTTCAAGATGACGAAGGGCCGGGCCCCGGTGTTCGGCGCCGAGATCCAGTGGATGCGCGCGGCGATCGAGCGCGGCGACTTCGAGCGCGGCGCGGGAGACGCAGCGGATCGTCCGGTGCTCGACGACTACCGCGCGACGCTGGTCGAGCGGCTGAAGAGCCCGCGCGGGCTGCGCGTGGTGATGGACTGCGGCAACGGCTGCGCCGGCACCGTGGTGCCGGAGACCTTCGAGCGCATGGGCCACGCCGTGATCCCGCTCTTCGCTGAGCTCGACGGGCGCTTCCCGAACCACCTGCCCGACCCCACCGTGCCCGCGCTGCTGGTGGACCTGCAGGCGGCGGTGCGGAAGAGCGGCGCGGATCTCGGCATCGGCTTCGACGGCGATGCCGACCGCATCGGCGCGGTGGACGGGCAGGGGCGGATCGTCTACGGCGACCAGCTGCTGGCGCTGCTCGCGCGCGACGTGCTCACGCGCGTGCCGGGGGCGGAGATCATCTTCGACGTCAAGTGCAGCCAGGGCCTGCGCGAGGACATCGAGGCCCACGGCGGACGGCCCGCGATGTGGAAGACCGGGCACTCGCTCATCAAGAGCCGGCTCCTGGAGACCGGCGCTCCGCTCGCCGGCGAGATGTCCGGGCACATGTTCTTCAGCGAGGGCTACTACGGCTTCGACGACGCGCTGTTCGCGGCCGGCCGGCTGCTGCGCTACGTGGCCGCCACCGGGAAGACGCTCGAGCAGCTCGTGGACTCGATCCCGCACTATCACGCCACGCCCGAGACCCGGCTCGCCTGTCCGGAGGAGCGCAAGTTCGCGGTGGTCGAGGAGCTCAAGCGCGCGTTCGCCGCGCGCTACGAGGTGATCGACATCGACGGCGCGCGCGTCGAGTTCGGCGACGGCTGGGGCCTGGTGCGCGCCTCGAACACCCAGCCGGTGCTGGTGGTGCGCTTCGAGGCCCGCACCCCCGGGCGGCTCGAGGAGATCCGTGCGCTCTTCATGGAGCCGCTGCGCCGCCTCGGCGTGGGCGAAGCGAGCGTCGGGCACTGACGTGGCAGGCAGGAGGCGGCGCGATCCCCTCGGCCGTCCGCTCGGACGGTCGTTCTACGCGCGGCGCTCGGTCGTGGTGGCGCGCGCGGTGCTCGGCCGCGTGCTGGTGCGCGACAGCCCCCAGGGTCGGGTGGCCGGGGTGATCGTCGAGACCGAGGCCTACCGGGGCACCGACGATGCCGCCAGCCACGGCTGCCGCGGGCGCACCGCGCGCAACGCGGCGATGTTCGGCCCGCCCGGCCACGCCTACGTCTACTTCACCTACGGCGTGCACCACTGCCTGAACCTGGTGACCGAGCGCACGGGCACCGCCGCGGCCGTGCTGGTGCGGGCGCTTGAGCCGATCGTGGGTCTCGACCTGATGCGGCGCCGGCGCGGGGTCGAGGCGCGCGAGCGGCTGGCGCGCGGGCCCGGCAACGTGGCGCGCGCGCTCGCGCTCACGCGCGCGCACGACGGCCTCGACCTCGCTGAGGGACCGCTGTGGCTCTCCCGCCGGCGCGCGCGCCGCGGCGGGCGTCGCGTCGCCTGCGGCCCGCGCGTCGGGATTCGCGCCGGGCTCGAGCTGCCGTGGCGCTTCTGGCTGGCCGGACACCCCTGCGTCTCGGGGGCGCGGCGGCCGGCCGCTCATCCGGAGGTGGCGGGCATCGCACGCGGGACGGCCCGTCGACTTATCGGTTGACACCCCCGTGACGCCTACCTAGTATCGCCGCTTCGTGCACGCGCACCTCGTTGACCGCGCGCGCTCCCGCCCGCGGGCGGGAGCCTGTTCCTCCGCACGGCCGTCGGCCATCCAGTCGGACCAGCCGGAAAGGAGTTTGCATGAGCCCTAGGCGCAGGGTTCGGTTGAGCGCGCTCGTCATCGTCGCCCTGATCGTCGCGGTCCCGGCGGCTCCGGCCTCGGCCCAGTTCTACGAAGCGGCACTCCGCTCGCTGGACCTGTCGCCGGACCCGCTCGCGCGCAGCCCGCGTCTCGTCGGCATGGGGCGTCTCACCTACGTCGGCAACGACCCGCACAACCGGATCCGGATGTGGGACTTCGCCGGCAACCCGACGGGCATCGCCGAGGCCGAATCCACCTCCACGTTCGAGCTGCGTCCCATGACGGGCTCGGCCTCGGGGGTGCGCGACCTGCGCGACGGCGCTTCGCTGCTCGAGCGCCAGGATCTGGCGGCGCGCGCCACGCGGTTCGGGTTCGAGGGTTGGCGCCGCACTTCGGGGAGCACCGCCTACGGAGTGGTGGGCGACGTCGCCTCGCTGCGCTACGACCGGCTCTACGGCGACGACTCCGAGCGGCGCAGCCAGTTCAGCCTGCCGCGCGCGATGCCGGTGCTCACCGGTCGCCTCCCCTACGCCTCGGGCCGCTGGAGCTATGCGCTGCGTCTGTCCTACTCGGGCGAGAACACTTCGGACAAGTACCTGAGCCTGGTGCGCAACGGCGCCGGCGAGTACCTGGGCCGCGACGGCATGGAGATGAACCCCCCCGACTTCTTCCGGCCCACCGATTACGACGTGCGCTCGGTCGGCGCCGGCCTCGCGGTGTCGGCCTACGTGAACCGCTGGCTCACCGCGGCGGTCGGAGTGGACCGCTACGGCAACGACATCGCCGGCACCAACGAGGACCCGCGCCACGCCTCGGAGATCTCCGAGAAGCGGCCCTACGGCGCCGGCCAGGCCACGTTGATCGGCCGCATCGGCAGGGAGATCGAGTGGGGTGTGGACGGCCGCGGCTGGCGTTCCAGCTCGGAGCAGCGCTGGGCTTTCAGCATCTCGGCCGGCATCGGCCAGGACCCGCTGGTGGGCCGCGGCAAGCTGCTCGAGCGCGAGGAGACCGGCAGCGCGCTGCGTTCCCGCGTGCGCTGGGTGCGCGGGCCGCTCGAGCTGGGCGCGGGCTTCAACACCGGGTTCCGCCGCGTCACGATCACGCCGCCGGCGGCCGGCGATCCGACCTCGTTCAACGCGTTCCGCAACCGGGTCTTCTACCGCTCGAACACCGACTCGCTCGCGCTCTCCGACAGCGTGATCTACAACCGTTCCGAGGAGCGGTCGTGGGAGGCGGGCGGGGGGCTGGCGTGGCGCCTCTTCGGCGGGCGCGGCACCTGGGGCGCGGAGTTCCACCGCCGCCACGACGTGCTCGACCAGGTCGTGGGTGGACACGGGCCGGTGCGATCGGGCTGGGATGTCCGGACCGGGCTCGAGGTCGCCTGCACCCCGGTGCTGACCGGCCGTGTCGGCTACCTCCACCGCTGGGACGACCGCGACCTGCTGACCAGGCAGAACGAGTTCCTGGGCAACGGGCTGACGCTGGGCCTGGGGGTCGGCCCGGCCGGGTCGGCGTGGAGCCTGGAATCGGGCTACCTGATCGAGTGGCAGCAGGCGGACTACGGCGACCCCGACCGTCCGCGCTCGAGCCGCCAGCAGCTCGCCGCCCAGCTGCGCTGGACGTTCTGAGCCGGGAGGTCCGGGACCCAGGCGGGCCCACGCCCTGGGCCGCGGGTGCATGACGAAAAGAATCGTTGACAGTTGGAGGGGATGGCATGATAGTCGGGTCCGACTGGGCGTACGGCACGGCCGTCCAGGTGCGTCCCCCCCGGTGCCTCTCTGTGGCGAACCCGCCAACCTCTGCTTCACCGATCCACGCTCCGGCCGTCAGATCTTCCGCAGGCTCGACGAAGTGCGCCCGTGCGCTGCTCCCGCGCCCGGTGCGCAAGCGCTTCACTCACCGGGAAAGGCGTTGACACGGGAAGCATCGCTTGGCATCGTGGGCCATTCATTTCGCTCGCGCGATCTGGTTCCACCATCGTGGTGAGGTTGAGACGCATGTTCGCTGATGGCAGGCGTTTGGTTGTGGCGGTCCTGGCGCTCGCGCTGGGGCTGGCCACGGTCGCCCCCGCATTCGCACAGCAGACGGCCCCTGCTCCGGCCCGGCCCGCCGCCTCGAGGGCGGCCGGATCCGGTCGCGTCACCGGCACGATCAGCGAGAAGGGCAAGGGGCCCGTCGCCTACGCCAACGTGATCGTGCTCGGGACCAAGCAGGGGACGCAGTCCGACGAGAACGGCAACTTCGTCCTGGTCGGCGTCCCGGTCGGCACCGCGCAGATCAAGGTGATGGCGATCGGCTACGACGCCCAGGTCCAGCCGGTGCAGGTGAACGCGGGCGCCACCTCGGTCGCCAACTTCAACTTCGGCGAGTCGAAGGTTGTGAAGCAGATCGAGGAGATAGAGGTGCGCGCGGAGAAGCGCATCGACACCAAGTCCTCGACCACCAAGCAGAGCTTCAGCGCCGAGAAGCTGAAGGAGATCCCGGTGGACAACCTGCGCGAGGCGGTGGCGCTGAAGGCCGGCATCGTGGCGCAGGGTGGCGAGCTGCACTTCCGGGGCGGCCGTGGCGGCGAGGTCAAGTACCAGTTCGACGGCGTCGAGGTCTCGGATCCGCTGTTCGGCCGCGGCGCCAACATCGCGACCCTCGCGATCGCCGGCACCGACGTGCTCTCGGGCGGGTTCGACGCCGAGTACGGCAACGCGCTCTCGGGCGTGGTGAGCGTGAGCACCAAGGAGGGCACCGACCGTTTCGGCGGCGACGTGCGCTGGGACACCGACCGCTACGGCGACCCCACCAAGACCTTCGACAACTACGACCGCTTCACCTTCGGGTTCGGCGGGCCCACGCCCATCAAGAACCTGACCTACTTCGCGACCTACGAGGGCAGTTTCTCGGATACGTACCTCAAGAGCTCGCTCACAAAGCCGAGACGCACGCTCATCGACTTCATCCAGCTCGGCAACCGGCAGAGCAACCTGGTCAACACGAACTTCAAGCTCGCCTACCGGGTGAACCCGAAGAACAAGGTGACCTTCGAGACCATCAACAACCGCACGATCAACACCCCATACAACCACATGTGGAGCCGCCAGGGGTTCGTGCAGGTGACCTACGACACGGTGCGTGCAGCGGGGCAGCCGAACCTCTACCAGCCGCGCTACGGCGGCTGGAGCTACACGAAGACCGACTCGACCTACCAGCCGGTGAACCTGCCGGACCACGTGCCGACGCTCGACGACCGCTTCAACCAGGAGACCGTGGTCTGGACCAACCAGCTCTCCGACAAGTCGGTGTGGGCGACGCGTGCCTCGGTGCTGAACTTCAAGACGCTGTTCTCGGTCGGCCGCAAGCAGCCGTGGGAGTACTGGATCCAGAGCCCGTTCTACTGGAGCGGCAACACCCAGTTCGGCACCGAGAACAACCCGTACTACGCGACCCACGGCGACTACCCGACCTACTTCAGGCGCAGCCAGACCACCTGGATGATGAAGAGCGACTTCTCGACCCGGCACTGGAAGCAGCACACCATCAAGACCGGCATCGAGGCCAAGTACAACCGGGTGCAGAACCTGTCGCTGACGCTGCCGAACTCGGAGACCAACGGCCTGCCGGGCGGCTCGCGCTCCGACTTCGTCAACTACAACCCGGAAGGCGCCGCCTACGTCCAGGACCGCTGGGAGTACGAGGGCCTGGTGCTCAACGCGGGCGTGCGCTACGACCTGTTCACGCCGGGCCAGCAGGTCGAGGACAAGGACCTGCGGAGCGGCAAGCGCTACAAGGAGCAGTTCAGCCCGCGGCTGGGGATCGCCTACCCGATCTCCGACAAGGACGTGCTGTCGTTCCACTACGGCTGGACCTACCAGACGCCGGCGCGCAACTACGTGTTCGAGAACCGCGGCGTGGCCACCAGCGTGGCGGTGCGCGGCAACCCGGACCTCGAGCCGGAGACCAACATCGCGTACCAGGCCGGCGTGCAGCACCTGTTCTCGCGCGACCTCTCCGGCCAGTTCTCCGTGTTCTTCAAGGACATCTACGGGCTGATCACGACGCGGCAGGAGCGTGACGAGTTCGGCAACCTGGTCAACGTCTACTACAACGGCGACTACGCCAGCTCGCGTGGCTTCGAGGCCAGCCTCATCAAGAGCTTCAGCCACAAGTTCTCGGCCGAGGTCAACTACACCTACTCGCTCGCGACCGGCGTGGCCTCCGACCCGAACCAGGCGCTCCAGTTCTACAATGGTGGCCGGCTGTACCTGCCGATCGCGGAGCAGGCGCTCAACTGGGACCAGCGCCACACCCTGTCGGTCCAGGCGGTGGTGCGCGACCCGGGCAAGTGGGGCTTCCGCGTGCTGTGGGTCTACGGCTCGGGCTTCCCGTTCACGCCGAGCTTCCGCAACGACCGCCGTCCCGACCCGGTGCTGGAAAACTCGCGGCGGCTGCCCTCGAGCGCGCGACTCACCATCGACGGCGACAAGTACTACCGGGTGTGGGGCCAGAACGTGACGCTGTTCGTCGACGCCCGGAATGTCCTGAACTCGAAGAACATCGCGAGCCTCGGCCAGGGCGGTTTCCCGAACCCGTTCGTCAACACGGCGGGCGACGACTACACGATCTACTACACCGAGACCGGCCGCGCGGGCGGCGGCTACCTGCAGGACATCAACGGGGACAACATCCTCGACTGGGTGCCGGTGCGCGACCCGCGGGTCTTCGAGGAGCAGCGCAACGTCCGTCTCGGCCTCAGCATCACGTTCTAGCGCCGTGGACCAGCGACCGGACAGCGAGGGAGCATGAAATCTCCAGTCAGGAATGGCAGGCTGCGCGGGCTGCTGGCCGCCGCGCTGCTTCTCGCCGCGGCGACGCCGGCGCTGGCGCAGGACGAGGACAGCCGCGGCGTGCTCAAGAAGGGCCAGCTCGACGGGACGACCGATGCGGAGTTCAAGGCCGCCTATCCCGAGTTCTTCCCGAAGGTGGGTGACGGGAAGGCCCGGCCGGCGGATATCCCGAACATCTTCGAGAACGGCTGGTACCTGAACGTCGGCAACGTCTACATGAAGGTCACCAACTTCAGTGTGATAGGCAACCCCTTCACGAGCCTGTCGAGTGACCCGGCGGGCCAGTGGCCGGGCGCGTCCGGCGTCGAGTACCTGAACGCCATCGTGCTGGCGGTGGGCGGCGTGAACCCCCAGGCGACCGACCCGAACGCGGTGCGCCGCGTGAGCTACTACAACGAGTGGCGGCCACCGTCGCTGGACCGGGAGGACCGCGTCTACCGGGCCTACGACGGGATCATCAACGGTACGCGGTTCGCGAACGACGACCCGCCCGACCTCGACCCCATCACCGGGGAGCCGCGCATCGACGAGGACTTCCTGGACGGACGCGACAACGATGGGGACGGGAAGATCGACGAGGACTACGGGGCGATCGGCCAGCAGATGTTCTCGTGCGTGATCCGCGACGACACGCCGCAGGCGATCAACGCGACGTTCAACGAGAAGCACGTGCCGCTGGGGCTGGAGACGCGCCAGCGGGCCTGGGCCTACTCGATCCCGGGCTTCACCGATTTCAACGTGGTGGAGTGGACGGTGTTCAACCGCTCCGGCCACACGCTCGACAGCATGGTGGTGGGCGGGCTGGTGGACATGGACAGCGGCCCGGTGGAAAAGTCCAACTACTACACGGAGGACATGGACCTGGCGGGCTTCCCGAGCGGCGAGTTCATCAGCCTGACCACGGCGACCGACAAGCGGATGCAGGACTCGACCATGCGCGCGCAGAACGTCCCGCGGGGGTTCCCGCCGGACTCGGCGCTGTGCCCGCGCTTCAAGGTCCGCGTGAACGCCTTCTCGATCGTCGACGACGACGGCGACGAGGGCAAGACCCCCGGCATCCCGACCTTCCTGCTGGTGGACCACACGCTGGACCCGCTCGGGCTCGCCGGGCCGTCGCGGGTGGGATTCAAGGCGTTCCGCTCCTACGTAGGCGGTACGCCGTACACCCAGGGAGGACGGCCGAACATCGACCAGCAGCGCTTCGAGCTGATGACGGGTACCGAGCCCAACGGCGTGGACGAGGAGACGGGCCTGATTGATCAGCCGCCCGGCGATCAGAAGGGCGACTACGTGGAGTGGTGGTCGTGCGGTCCGTGGCTGAACGTCCCGGACGGCGGCAGCGTCCAGGTGACGATCGCCTTCGCGGTGGCGCGCGGCGACCGGCGCACGGCGATCCAGTATGCGAACGACTACCAGCAGTTCGTGGCGGAGACCTTCCAGGGTGGTGCGGCCGCGCTGTTCGCGAAGTATCCATCGCTGGACAACGCATACGCGGTGCAAGTGGCGCGGGAGGGAGTCTACGAGGACCGGTCGGACTGGCCGTTCCTGACCAACGGGCACGGGCGCGAGACGCCGCTCAAGCCGAAGCCGGGCGAGGGGGCGATCACGGCGCAGGACTGCCGCGACGAGATCTCGCGCACGGTGACCTCGACTCAGCCGGAACCGGACTGGTTCGATTTCGACTGCGACTACTGCACCGGTGCATACGACAGCCGGGCAGGGCGCGGGATGTTCCACCGCATCTGGAACGCGGACGCGCCGCCGCCGGGCCCGAACCTGAATGCGGCGACCAACTACAACTACTCCGACAACCCGGACCGCCAGGTGGTGGCGGCGGGGGACAACCAGGTGACGCTGGCGTGGGACAACCTGTCGGAGACCTCGGCGGACCCGAAGTCGGGGTGGTTCGACTTCCGCGGCTACCGCGTGTGGAAGGCGGCGAACTGGACGCGGCCGGTGGGCGCGGCGGGTCCGAGCGACGACGACTGGTCGCTGATCGGGGAGTTCCGGCAGTTCTCGTACCGGGACGCGATCACCAACGAACTGATCCCGCGCAACTACACCTGGCAGCAGGGCGCGCCGGGCGATTCGGTGAAGGTGTGTCCGCGGATGTTCGTGCCGAACTACCGGTACCCGGTGGGCTCGACGCACTGCCAGAACGGGTGCGTGGACACCGCGACGGTGGACATCTGCCTGGACCTGTGGGACGTGTGGGACCGGCAGAGCGGGATGGTGATCAAGCCCGACACCTCGGTGCGCTGCGTGGAGTATCCGACCTGCGTGGTGGAGGTGGCGTGCATCAACGGGCGGGAGAACTGCCAGACACCGGACAACCTGGAGGCGCGCATCCGTTACCCCGTGGGGCGCTTCCAGCTGGTGGACCGCGAGGTGAAGAACGGGTTCGTGTATTTCTACTCGGTGACGGCGTTCGATTCGACCGGGTTCCGCGCCTCGAAGCTGGAGCTGTCGGGGCGGCGATCGGCGGTGGAGGCCGAGGGAGTGACGCCGCAGCTGGGGACGCGGACGGGCCGGAGGGTGTGGGTCGTGCCGAACCCCTACCGGGGGTTCAGCCGGATCGCGGACCGGCCCTCGGCGTGGGACCTGACGCCGAACGGGACCGACCCGACCGGGACGCACATCGACTTCTTCGGGCTGCCGCGTGGGGTGTGGACCATCAGGATCTTCACGGTGTCGGGCGACCTGGTGGCGGAGATCAAGTCCACCGACCCGGTGAACGAGTCGATCCGCTCGCCGGTCACGGATTCGCAGGGCCAGCAGCACCCGGGGGTCAACCGACAGCAGGACAACCCCGACGACGGGCAGGCGCGCTGGAACCTGATCTCGCGCAACGGCCAGGACGTCGTGAGCGGCATCTACCTGTTCACCGTCAAGTCGAGCCAGGGTATGCAGCGCGGCAAGTTCGTCGTCATCCGCTAGGGCTCGGGAGCGAAGGAGGACCTACGTGAGAAAGACCATCGCGGCGCTGGGCCTGGCGGGGATCCTCGTCCCCGGCTGGGCGGGCGCAGCCAACATCTTCGAGAAGGTCGGCACCTTCGACGGGCAGTTCCTGAAGATCCCCGTGGGTGCGCGTGCGGCCGCCATGGGCGGCGCCTTCGTCGGCGTGGCCGACGACGCGACGGCGCTGTTCTGGAACCCCGCGGGGATCGCCCGCATCGACCCCGACAAGTCGGAGCTCTCGCTCAACCACGCGAACTGGCCCGCGGAGCTGTCGTTCGACCAGGTCGGCTACGTCTTCCATGTCAGGCACATCCCGGGCGCCTTCGGAGTGCACGCGCGCGCCCTCTCGATGCAGCCGATGGTGGAGACCACCGCCTACCAGCCCGACCCCGACGTCGGGACGGGGCGTACGTTCGATGCCGGGATGATGACCGCCGGGGTCAGCTACGCGCGGTCGTTCACCGACAAGTTCAGCGCCGGCGTCACCGGCAACCTCATCAGCGAAGGCCTGGCCGAGTTCACGCAGCAGACGTTCGCGTTCGATGTCGGCACGCTCTACGACGTGGGCACGCTCGGGATGAAGATCGGCATGGCGATCTCGAACATCGGCTCGCAGATCAAGTTCATCGACCGCTCGGCCCGCATCCCGGCCATCTTCCGGGTCGGCACTTCGGCGATGCTCATGCAGACGGCCGATCAGAAGATCCTCGGCTCGTTCGAGTTCTCGCATCCGCCGGACAACGCGGAGCGGATGAACGTCGGCGCGGAGTACTCGTTCAAGAAGTACGTGTTCCTGCGCGGCGGCTACAACATCAACTACGACGCCGAGGGCATCGCCGGCGGCGTGGGGTTCCATTTCCCGGTGGCGGTGGCCGGGGAGGCCAACCTCGACTACGCGTTCACGGACATGAAGGATCTGGGTGGCGTGCATCGCTTCTCGCTCCGCTTCGAGTTCTGACGGCGGACACGCTCACGTGCTGAACCGGTTCCTCCGGGTGACGCGCTCCCCAGCGGGAGCGCGTTTCGCTTGCACGCTCGCGCTGCTGTGCGCGGCCGGCGCGGCCGGCGCGGAGGTCGCGGAGCGCGAGCGCAGCCGCGACTTCGGTCCGGGCCCGCTCCCCTGGCGCGTCGCGGGTCGGGTCGGCTTCACCGTGGACGCGGCGGCCTTCCCGGACTCCGCCGGCCAGGTGCTGGAGGTCTACGTGCGCGTCCCGCCCGGCACGCTGGCCTCGCTCGCGCGGGACTCGTCGGGCTTCGGGGAGCTGCGCGTCTCGGCGCGCCTGCGCGCCGCCGGCGGCGGCAGGCCGGCCGAGCAGACGCAGGGTTTCCGCATCGAGCGCGCCGACTCCGCGGACGGTTTCGGCAAGGTGGTGGCGCTGCGCTTCACGGTCCGCCCGGGGCTGCAGAAGCTCCAGGTCCGCGTCGAGGACGCCCTCTCGCGGAAGCGGGGGATCGCGTACGCCGGGCGGCAGGTCACCGAGTCGAGCCGCGTGGAGGGGAGCCTCACCGTCCCGGGCCCGCAGGCCGGGCGCGACCTCTCCGACATCGAGTTCGTGTGGACCGAGAACCCGGGTGGCGCGCCGAGCACCTTCCTGCGCGCCGGGCGGACCGTGCTCCCGAACCCGGAGCGGCTCTACGGCCTTTACGCCGGCGAGCTGCGCGCGGCATTCACCGCCCGCGCGCGACCGGCTGACCAGCGTCCCTGGCGTTGGATCGCCCGGGTGATCGACCGGGACGACCGGGTGGTCGCGGAGCGCGAGAGCGTCGAGGCGGCCGGGCGCTGGCTGCACGGGAGCGTCGCCTTCGACGTCTCGCGCGCGCCAGCGGGCGGCTACGACCTCGAGCTCAAGGCCTGGCAGGAGGGGGACCCGGGCGCGCTGCTGCGCAAGGCCCGCTTCAGCATCGCCTGGCAGCGCCCCTCCTGGGAGCGGAATCCCGGTGACGTCTCGGACGAGGTCCACTTCCTGCTCGCGCCGGACGACGAGGAGGCGTTCGCGCTGCTGCATCCCGGCGAGCAGGAGCGCTTCCTGGACGAGTTCTGGCGCGAGCGCGACCCCACCGCCGAGAGCGCAGTGAACGAGGCGCAGGAGACGTTCCTGAAGCGCGTGGAGGTCGCGAACCGCACCTGGGGGCGTGCGGGGCTCGGCAAGGGGATGTTCTCGGACATGGGCCGGGCCTTCATCCGCTACGGCGAGCCGAGCGAGATCATCCACCAGGTGATCCCGACCGGCGACGAGACGCTCGACCGCGTGCTGGTCGAGCTGTCGGCCACCGAGGACCGCCCGGTGGGAGACGTGCACCAGAAGGGGCCGGGCGGCGACCAGCGTCCCTTCGAGCTGTGGATCTACCAGGGAGAGATCGGCATGCCGCCCGACGTGGATCCGAAGGCCGCGGGCCGCACGCGCCACCGGCGCATGGTCTTCCTTTTCGTGGACGAACAGGGGATCGGCGACTACCGCCTCAGGTACTCCACGGAGTAGCACGCCCGCGAACCTGGTCCGCCCCTTGACCCCCGGGAGCCCTTCCGCCATATTGCCGCGGATTCCCTGACGAACCCCCACGATCTCCGGGACTTCGTGCATCCCCGAGGGGCCAGGAGCGCCCCCCTTCCATGCGACTCGGGATCCTGACCGGCGGCGGAGACTGCCCCGGGCTCAACGCCGTGATCCGCGCCGCCGTGGTCCGCATGGTGCGCACCTACCACGGCCAGATGCTGGGCTTCGAGGACGGCTGGGCCGGTCTCCTCAAGTCGCGGGTCCGCGAGCTCGACCTGCCCGCGGTGAAGGGCATCCTGCCCCGCGGCGGGACCATCCTCGGCACCTCGCGCGTGGACCCGTTCCGCGAGGACGGCGGCGTCCAGGCGGTGCGCGACGCCTTCTCCCTGCACGAGCTGGACGGCCTGCTGGTGTGCGGCGGCGACGGCACGCTGGCCGCGGCGGCGCGGTTCCACGAGGAGGGGCTGCCGATCGTCGGCATCCCCAAGACCATCGACAACGACGTGGCCGGCACCGAATACACGTGCGGCTTCGACACTGCGCTCGAGCACGTGGTGCGCGCGGTGGACGCGCTCCACACCACCGCGGAGTCGCACGACCGCGTCATCGTGCTGGAGGTCATGGGCCGCAGCACCGGCTGGATCGCGGTCTCGGCCGGGATCGCCGGCGGCGCCGACGTCGTGGTGGCGCCGGAGCACCCGGTGAGCGTGCACGAGGTGTGCAACTTCATCCGCCACCGCCTGGCGCGCGGGCGCTACTTCAGCATCGTGGTGGTGGCCGAGGGCGCGAAGTTCGTGCCCGACCCCGACGGCAGGACGATCGAGATCGAGCACCGGCTCGACGACTTCGGCCGCCCGCGCTACGGGGGCGTGGGCGAGGCGCTCGCGCGCGAGATCGAGTCGCGGCTCAAGATCGAGACCCGCACCGTCACGCTGGGCTACGTCCAGCGCGGCGGCACGCCGACCCCGTTCGACCGCCTGCTGGGCACGCGCATGGGCATCGCGGCGGTGGACCTGGCCGTCAAGAACCGGTTCGGGCGCATGGTGAGCCTGCAGGGCGGCAACGTCACGTCCGTGGAGCTGTCCGTGGTCCGGCAGGGCCCGCGCCCGGTCAGCCCGGAGCTCTACGAAGCAGCCAGGGTGTTCTTCGGCTGAAGCGGCCGGGACGCCAGGAACGTCCGTCGGTCCGGCCCCGCCGGATCCTCGAGAAGGAGGTCACAGCATGGCCCTTCGCATCGGCATCAACGGTTTCGGACGCATCGGCCGTCTGGTCGTGCGCGCCGCGGTGGACCGCGGCGCCCCGATCGAGTTCGTCGCGGTGAACGACGTCACCGACGCGCCGACGCTCGCGCACCTGCTCAAGTACGACTCCGTGCACCGCGTGTGGCCGAAAGCCGGACCCGCCGTGGAGGGCAACCTGCAGGTGGCGGGGAGGAAGATCCAGGTCCTGAGCGAGAAGGAGCCGGCGAAGCTGCCGTGGAAGGCGCTGGGAGTGGACGTCGTGCTCGAGTCCACCGGGAAGTTCACCGACCGGGCAGGCGCGGCCCAGCACCTGGCCGCGGGGGCGCGCAACGTGCTGGTCTCGGCGCCGGCCAAGGGCGGGGACCTGATGTTCGTCATCGGCGTGAACGACAAGCTGTTCGACAGGTCGAAGCACCAGGTGGTGAGCATCGGTTCGTGCACCACCAACTGCCTCGCGCCGGTCGTCAAGGTGCTCTCCGACACCTTCGGCATCGAGCGCGGCTTCATGACCACCATCCACGCCTACACCAACGACCAGAAGATCCTCGACCTGCCGCACAAGGACCTGCGGCGCGCGCGGGCGGCGGCGATGAGCATGATCCCGACCTCGACCGGCGCGGCCAAGGCCATCGGCGAGGTGCTGCCCGAGCTCAAGGGCAGGCTCGACGGCGTGGCCGTGCGCGTGCCGACCCCGAGCGGCTCGCTCGTAGACCTGGTCGTCGTGACGAAGAAGAGCACCAGCAGGGACGAGGTCAACGCGGCGATGAAGGCGGCGGCCGGCGGCCCGCTCCAGGGCATCCTCGAGTACTGCACCGCCC
>ERZ1292640.1664-Hain-H43-02um-R1-1664-length-18259-cov-8_pt1 | contig 18259 bp, 13 predicted proteins | sample MGYA00564404_ERZ1292640 | MGnify/ENA primary metagenome ERZ1292640 (study PRJEB36523, sample SAMEA6512636) | groundwater metagenome | collected 2019-01-08 | study: AquaDiva: Metagenomics assemblies of 32 groundwater samples
CAGCGACACTTTCAACAAACTGGGCCGAACCGCAGCACCGTCCTGCAATCTCGTAGTAGCGGACGTGAGTCCGCTCTGTATTCCCGAAGTGCGGAATATAAGTGAGCGGACTCACGTCCGCTGCTACCAACCGAGAAGAGTTGCAGTAGTGTACTGTCGAGTCCGGCAATTTTTAGGGTGAATCTTCCTTCGTTTTGCCGTAGGATCACTGGCAACTCCATTTTATGACTAAACCTTTCAAATTCACTCTTAGCATGCTCTTCGCCTTGACTCTCTCGAGCCAGTCAGTCGCCGCGCAGGACCGGACCCAAGGACGATCCATGGTCGTCTCGCGCTATGGCATTGTCGCTACCGAACATCCGCTGGCCTCTCAGGCGGGCGCCCTAGTCCTAGCCCAGGGCGGCAGCGCAGCAGACGCGGCCGTGGCCGCCAACGCCGCCATGGGCACTCTGGCACCCATGATGTGCGGCATCGGCGGCGACCTCTTTGCCATCGTCTATGAGGCCAAAACCGGCAAGCTTTACGGACTGAATGCCAGCGGATGGGCGCCAGCCGACTTGAGTCTGGAACTGCTTAAAAGCAAGGGCTTTACCAACATGCCTCAGGGCGGTATTCACTCGATCACTGTGCCCGGCGCGGTGGAGGGCTGGGAGAAGCTCCTCAAGCGCTTTGGGCGGCTGAAGTTTTCCCAAGTGCTGGCCCCGGCCATCCGCTATGCGAAGGAAGGCGTGCCTGTTCCCGAGCTGGTAGCGGCTTATTGGAAAGGAAGCGAATCGCTCCTGCGCAAGGACACCAACGCTGCCCTCACTTACTTGCCAGGCGGACGCGCGCCAAGGCTGGGCGAAATCTTCCGCAACCCCGATTTGGCCTGGTCGTACGAGCAAATTGCCAGGCAAGGACGGAAAGGATTTTACGATGGCCCCGTCGCCCGCCGCCTGGTCGATTACTCAAAACGCCTCGGCGGCACGATGACTTTGGAGGACCTGAAAAGATTTACCGCTGAATGGGTCGAGCCGATCTCGACTACGTATCACGGCTGGACCGTTTCCGAAATTCCGCCCAACGGCCAGGGCATCGCCGCGCTCGCGATGCTGAATCTGATGGAGCAATTTCCTCTGGGCGATTACGGCCAAAATTCGGCTCAGGCTTTGCACGTGATGATCGAAGCCAAAAAGCTCGCTTACGCTGACATGCTCCGCTACGTGGCTGATCAGAAGTTCAGCCAGGTGCCTGTGAAAGGCATTCTTTCCAAAGAGTACGCCCGCCAGCGCGCCAAGCTGATCGACCTGGATAAAGCCAACTGCCATGTCGAAGCCGGCCGGTCATTTGAGGCCGGTCCTGACACGACCTACCTCTGCGTCGTGGACAAGGACGGCAATATGGTCTCGTACATCCAAAGCAATTATCACGGGTTTGGCTCCGGCCTGGTGGCAGATAAGACCGGGTTTGCCCTGCAAAACCGAGGCGGATTATTCAGTCTGGACCCGGCGCATCCCAACGTTCTGAAAGGGCGCAAGCGCCCGCTCCATACGATTATTCCCGGCTTCATGAGCAAAGGCGACGTCCGAATCGCTTTCGGCATCATGGGCGGCTTCAACCAATCGCAAGCCCATGCTCAATTCGTGTCGAATGTGGCCGATCACAAGATGAACATCCAAGCTGCGCTGGAGGCGGCGCGATTCACCAAGCTGACCTTCGAGGGATGCGACGTGCAAATGGAAGAGCGCGTGCCGGCCAGCGTGCGCGCCCAACTCGAAGCCAAAGGCCATCAAATCAGGCTGGCCGGGCACTTTGGCCAGGCCGTCGGCGGCGGCCAGGCCGTTCTGCGCGATTATGCGACGGGCGTCAATTTTGGCGCGTCCGATCCGCGCAAGGACGGGGCGGCGATACCGGAGCCTGTAGCAACGCGGTGAGAGCGTTGCAGGAGTCCCACAACCGCTCTGCCAGAGGAATGCATGCCTGTCTTGTTGAGGTCGCTGGGCGATCCAAACGAAGCAGTGCGCACGCGGGTAGCATTAGGCTTGGATCCGATCGGAATAGGAACAAAACTGGGAATTCGCTTTTTTGACGCTCCGCGGTTCAAACCGGACCGGTTCGCTCCCGCTGCTAAACGCCGACTGGTCCGGTTCTGGCGAATGCTGCCGCTCTGCAGCCGTTGCTGTAGGAAAAACGGCGCCTGGTGCCAAACACGAAATCCAGGTTGTCCAATTCTTGAAAAGAGAGGATATTCGAGCGATGAAGAGCCTGTTGGTCCCAAATCCCGATCTCCGGCTGCACATGACGCTGTGGACCATTGTTGGACTGGCGTTGGTTTGGTCTTTTGTCGGTTGCTTCGACCGGTTCACGTGGTTCTTGGTACCAGTCATGATCGGCACGGCCATCCTCTTAATGATTTATCCGACGTTCCGTTTCAGCCGGCTCGTATGCTGGTTCCTTGCCGCGCATGCTATTGTCCTCATCGTCGGCGGGCATTACACTTATGCCGAAGTCCCGCTCTTTAACTGGGTCCGCGACACCTGGCATTTGGCCCGCAACTATTACGACCGGATGGGGCACTTTATGCAGGGCTTTGTGCCGGCGTTGATCTCGCGCGAGGTCTTGATCCGGCGGGGTGTCTTGAAGCGGGGACCCTGGCTCAACTTCCTCGTCGTCTGCATCTGTCTGGCCTTCAGCGCGGCCTACGAGCTCTTTGAATGGCAGGCGGCGGTCTGGACGGGCACCAAAGCGGACGCCTTTCTCGGAACCCAGGGCGATCCATGGGACACACAGTGGGACATGGCGATGGCCCTGGTCGGAGCGCTGACCGCTGTCAAAGCGTTCTCGAAGGCTCACGACTCATCCATGGATCTGATAGAATCTTGAAACCCGACTCCTCACCTTAAGAAATCTCACAAAAACTGTTGACGCGTCTCATAGCAGGAATTTGTTTTTCTTGACGTTAAGTGGTTAACGGACAATGGATTATCGTTTGTGTTTATGCGGGCAGTCTTGGCATGGCCTCTTCTGGTTTCTTCCACCACTTCGTGTTGGTCAATCACGGCAATCACGCGCATGCGATTCTGGCACTCCGGGCACTGGAGGAGATCGGTGTGCAATGCACGCAAACAGGTCGGTGGGGTCAAGACCTCGAATTTGCGGTTGAGCTTGGGGTTGAGCCGGGAGCGGAAGATGACGGTGTTGTGGGGGGGGATTCACCCCTTTCACGGCCGTCTCCGGCGAAGTTGCTCCATGACCCGGATGGCGTAGGGGTCCCCTCGTTCGGCTCTTTCGGCCAATTGGCTTTGAATCTTCCCCATCGTATCCTGAACCACGGCAAGTTGATCGGCATTAAGACTCGGCTCGGCCCGGAGCGTCTGCAACATCACCACGCCACTGACGTAATCGTTCGTTTTGATGGCAGAGACCGCTTGCTCAACATAGCCGCGAACAGGGTCTTGGGGCTGACTAGGATTGGCTCTGGCAGTGGCAGGGCTTGCGGCAGGCTGGATCTCGAACGCTTTTTCCAATTCCTTGGTGCTGACCGTATTCTTCTTCGCGCACCCGACCAAGGACAAGCCAACCACGATCATGATCGTCAGCGTGCCCAGCAAGTTTTTCATGTGCCGCTTCACGGGTTCGGGTCTCTTTCGCCCGTGGGGCTGCCGGGACAATTCCAGAGCCGCCCTGGCCGGTGAAACCGATCCTGCTGGATGTTGAATTGCTTCAACTTGAAGTATTCCACGTGCCCGCCCACGTTGCCGACGGTAGTTCCGTTGTTATGGATCGGGCTGATCCCCTCGTCCGGACTGCTCGAGCCGTCATTGAAATCGCCCGGGGTCGATTCTCGGGCTTGCCACATGATGATGGCATCCGGCCGGAACATGCTTACTTTATAGACCTTGAACTTCGCATTTTGATACCCGCATAGGGAACCATTCATCAGGTAGCTGGAGATCTGCTGGCCGCGCGCTCTAAACGTGGCTGTATTCGTCTTATCCATCGGACACTGAAAAATCCTGGTGTTGGGGGCATACTTCCAAAAGAGACCGCTCTGAATATTCGAGACGCCCCGGAGAAAAGGCGGCTTGGTCAGCCAGCCGGTATAGATGAAATCCCAGTTGGGAAAAGCCAGGAATTCGTTGTTGTCCGTGACATAAAGTGTCGAGGCCAGCATCAGTTGTTTTTGATTGCCGGTGCACTGGATCTGCAGCGTCTTCGCCTTGGCCTTCGACAACGCCGGCAAAAGAATGCTCGCCAGGATGGCAATGATGGCAATCACGACCAGCAGTTCGATCAAGGTGAAGGCCATTTGCAGCCGCCGATGATACAAAGTTGAAAAACAGGGAATTGAGCGTCGCGGATTCATAAAGGTTTCATATCGTTGACTTGATTCGTTGCCGGAACCAGCATCAAAGTAAACCGTAAAGTCGTGCCGTCAATTTAGAACATGTGTAACAAACTCTCCGCCTCAAGGTCGTCCTCCCAACCGAACGATGTCATTTGCGACAAGCATCCAACCGCCAGTGGTCTAAGCCGGCGCCAATTCCTCAAAGCCGGCTCGCTGGTGACCGGCACGTTAATCGCGAATCCAGCTATTAGCGGCGCGCTCGCGGCAGCCAAACCACCCAAGGTCGCTGCCGGTTTGGCGTCAATGTCGGCAGCCGACCTGCCCAAAGGAGGCGCCCCGGCGCCAGTTCCCTTGCCCCATTTTCCGGATCGTCTGCACGCTTTTGTCTGGCGAAACTGGCCCCTGGTTCCCGTTGAACGAATGGCCGACGTGGTGGGTGCCAGCAAAACAGAGATCGTTCGCCTGGCCAAGGCCATGGGACTGCCGCGTCGAAACCGCATCACGCCCGACCAGCAGCGCCGCTCTTACATCACGGTCCTCCGCCGCAATTGGCATTTGCTGCCTTACGAACAACTGCTCCAGTTGCTCGATTGGACTCCGGAACAAATGGCCTTTACCTTGCGCGAGGACGATTTCCTCTTCGTCAAACTCGGCAACCTCAAGCCGGCCTGCGAACCGCTACGCTACTTGCCGCCGGATGAAAAAATCCAGGCCCGCCGACGTGAGATCGCACGCGTCCTGCGCGCGGAATTTGCGGACGGCTTGGGCCATTCTCGAGACCCGCTCTTTGGCTTTGTCTCGCGGCTCTCGGCCCAATCACCTTCGACCGCCAGCCTTCAGCTCCCGTCCGGAGCAACGGCCCAGGGAGGTTCGGCCGGGGCAAAATTCTCGCCCCGCTTTTGCTATTCCTACTTTGCGCTTTATGGCGATCCGCTCCTGGAAACCGAGGCCGACCCGTACCCGGATGGCTATCTGGCCCGCTTGGCGGCAGCCGGTGTCGATGGCGTCTGGCTCCAAGGAGTGCTGCACAAATTGGCCCCGTTTCCCTGGGACCCAAAGCTCAGCGCCCGTCATGAAGAACGCCTGGCAAACTTGCGGACCTTGGTGAAGCGAGCGCGGCGGCACGGCATTGGCGTCTATCTTTACCTCAACGAACCCCGCTCCATGCCGCTGGCCTTCTTCGAAGGCCGCGCGCAAATGAAAGGCGCCGTGGAAGGAGGCTTTGCCGCCCATTGCACCAGCGATCCCAGCGTGCAGAAGTACCTGGTCGAAGCCGTGGCCCATCTATGTCGGGCGGTTCCTGATCTGGCGGGCTTGTTCACCATTTCCGGCTCGGAGAACCTGACCAACTGCTGGTCGCACGGCGGCGGCGCGTCCTGCCCGCGCTGCGGCCAACGCTCGCCCTCCGAGGTCATCGCGGAAGTGAACGGCCTTTTCCATCGAGGCCTACAACAGGCTGGCAGCAAAGCGCGTTTGATCGTTTGGGACTGGGGTTGGGCCGACGGCTGGGTCGAAGGGATCATCAACCGCCTGCCGGCGGACGCCGCGCTCATGAGCGTCAGTGAATGGAGCATTCCCATCAATCGCGGCGGGATAGCGACCGCGGTGGGCGAGTATTCCATCTCGACCATCGGTCCTGGGCCGCGCGCGCAACGTCATTGGGAACTGGCCCGCCGGCGCGGGCTGAAAACCATTGCGAAAATACAGGCCGGCAACACCTGGGAATTGTCGGCTGTTCCTTACATTCCGGCGGTTGAAAATGTGGCGCGCCATGCCGCGAATCTGCTCAGGACCAATGTGGACGGCCTGATGCTCGGCTGGACGCTCGGCGGCTATCCGTCACCGAATTTGGAAGTCGTGGCTGAAATCGCGCGGACCCAGGCCGACTCCTCACCAGGTGCCGGACCCGCTGCGAATGAAAATCGGCAAGCGGCGGCACAAGCCATGCAAGCGGTTGCCGAGCGAAGGTTTGGCAAGGTCCTGGCGCCCGCCTTCGTGCAGGCGTGGCGGGAGTTCAGCGTTGCCTTCAGTGAATTCCCATTCCACGGCGGCCTGGTCTATAACGCGCCCATGCAATATGGCCCCAGCAATCTGCTCTGGGCGGAACCAACCGGCTATCACGCCACCATGATCGGCTTTCCCTACGACGATCTGGACGGTTGGCGCGCCGTCTATCCGCCGGCGGTTTTCATCGCGCAGTTTGAGAAGGTTGCAGACGGTTTCGAGCAGGCCCTGGCTAAACTGAACACGGTTTTTCCGGCCGACAGATCGAAGCTCCGCGCCGGCGAATGCCAGGCTGCCAACGATGAAATCACGGTTGCCGAGGCCGCCGCCATCCATTTCCGCACCACGGCGAATCAAGCCCGTTTTGTGCAAACGCGGCGCGCCCTGGCCGGGGCCAAAGCCGCCGCTGAAGCGCGGCCATTGCTGCAAACCTTGGAGACGATTTTGCAGGATGAAATCCGATTGGCCAGACGACTGCACGCATTGCAGAGCCGCGACTCGCGCCTCGGTTTCGAGGCGTCCAACCATTACTACTATGTTCCGGCGGACTTGGCGGAAAAGGTCTTAAACTGCCGGGATCTCTTGGACCGGTGGCTGCCCGCCCAACGTGCCAAATACTATCAATGAGAGTGTTCTCCGATGACGCAAGTTTTGTTAGTCCGCCAGGAACACGGGACTACGCCCTCAGTCCGCTTTGCCTCGCCATGGCAACGGTGATGCGGACTGAAGTCCGCGCTCCTTCAGCCAGCCGGTTTTGGCCTGGGATGGTTCAACAGCGCGCCACCGCACGGCTCAACTGCAGGATTTCGCCACCGCCTCCCAATAGGCCTGGCAGATTTGATGCACGAGCGGCGACTCGTTGACGGGCTCGCCATCGAGGCTGTTGACCGGCACCACGCCGCAGGAGCTGAGGGTCAGGAAAATGCTGTCCGCCCTCCGCAGCGTCTCGGGTTGGATCACTTTTTTAGCGGTGGGGATTGCCAGCGCCTGGCACAACTCGAGCACCACAGCCCGCGTAATGCCGGGCAAGGCGCCCCGCCCGGTCGGCGTGGCGTAAATCGTGTTTTGACGCACCCAAAAAACATTGGCGCTCGTTGTCTCAACCACTTCGCCGTTGGTGTTTAACATCAGCGCGTCGTCGGCCCCATCCGCTTCGGCTTCCGCTCGAGCGATGACTTGGGCCAGTTTGTTATTGGTCTTGAAGGAAGACAATGGATTGGCCATCGGCAGCCGGAACGATGAGGTCTTCAACTGCCAGGGGGCCGGGTGTCCCGGCTCGATCGTCGGCGCCGGATGCAGTGTCATGACCAGGTTGGGCAATTCTGCGCCTTGGGGAGAGTAGCCTCGTTCGCCCGCGCCGCGCGAGAGAGTGAGCCGCAACATCGCATCCGGCATCTGGTTGAGTTTGACCAATTCCCTGGCGAGCTTGCGCAGTTCTTTGAGCGGAATAGGAAGACGGATTTTGAGAAACTCGGCGCCGCGGGCCAGGCGCTCCAAATGCTGGGCCCAGCGGAAGGGTCTGCCGCCATACACCGGAATCGCTTCGAACAATCCATCGCCGTAAAGAAAACTCCGGTCGAACACGGAGACAACCGCTTGTTCTTCGGGAACGAATTGGCCGTTGAGGAAGACGATCATAGGTGGGAGTCCGTTGGTTTGATGCCGCCTTCAACCGCTTCGCCAAGTGCCACAGGACGAGAAGGTTCGGGCAGGACTGAAATCAATAGCGGGGCGGGGCCCGGCTGCGTGCGGACAGGCCCAGGCCGGCCACGACACTCGAGAGCAGCCAGGAAGCCGCGCGCCTTGGCCAGAGTCTCGTCATACTCGGCTGTGGGCACGGAGTCGGCCACAATGCCGGCACCGACGTGGAAGTAGGCCATCGTTCCCCGGCAAATCGTGGTGCGAATCACAATGCTGAGCTGGCTCTCGCGATTGAAGCCGAGGTAGCCCAGGGCGCCGGTATAGGGACCGCGCGTGATCGGCTCCAGTTCGTCAATGATCTCCATCGCTCGTATTTTCGGCGCCCCTGTCACGCTCCCGCCGGGAAAGCAGGAAGCAAAAGCCGCAAAATGAGTCACGCCCGGCCGCAAGCGGCCATCCACCGTCGAGACGAGATGCTGCACCTGCGGATAACGCTCGAGACGCGCCAATTCCGGCACCTGCACCGAGCCGTATTCGCAGACCCGGCCCAGGTCGTTACGCAGCAAGTCAGTGATCATGACCAGTTCGGCCATTTCCTTGGGGCTGGTTTGCAGTTCGCAAGTGAGCTGCGCGTCGCGGGTCGGATCGGCATCGCGCGGACGAGTCCCTTTGATCGGACGGGTCTGAATGTGCGAACCGCTCAAGCGCAAAAAAAGCTCGGGGGATGACGACGCCACCTGAAACTCGCCGCAATCGAGGTAAGCCGCAAACGGCGCCGGCGACCGTTCCAGCAGGCTGTGGTAGCATTCCCAGCCCTTCCATGCGGTGCGGGCGGCCAACCGTTGCGCAAGATTAACCTGGTAAATATCGCCGGCTCGAATGTAACGCTGAGCGCGCTCGACCATGGCGATGAAACCGGCGCGGGAAAGATTGGAGGTGATGGAAGGCAGTTGAGGACCAAGTGTCGAGAGCCGGGAGTGAGAACTCGTTCGCTCGTCGAGTGGTGCATTCGGCCAACTCATCGCCGCAGCCGACGTGAGCAAGCCCGCTTGAATTGCGGATTGCGGATTGCGGATTGCGGATTGCGGATTCAGCGCCTCCTGGCGTGGGCTGCGGCCAGCCCCATCGGCGGCCTGCGCGTCCGCGCCGGCTGATGAGAGCCGCTCCCGCCAAAAGTCGAGCTGGCGCTGCCGGACAGACTCATCCCGCGAACCATCCACCTCCAGGCCCGTCGAAACAATCCAAGCCTTGCCCAGCCGATGATCAAAAACGACCAGGCTGCCATAAAACCCGACCTGGCAATCGGGCAATTCCAGATCGTTGACCGCGCGCGGCGACAGTTTGGGCTCGACGAAATTCTTGAGATCATATCCCCAATAGCCGAAACAGCCGCCCAGCGGAAAAGGCAGATCGACTTCCTCCAGCAATTCGTAGCGGGCCATTAGACCGTCCAAAACATGCCACGGATTGCCAAACTGAAAATGAACGTCAGCGGCCGAACGCAACTCGCAGCGCGATCCAAAAGAACGCAAGGTCAAAAACGGCCGCGCCGTCACGAGCGAATATCGCGCCTGAGGCGAATCAAACAACGCGCTCCGCAGCAATACAACACCCGGTTCGCCCTGCAATTGCTCGACCAGCGACTCCGGCGAGGGCGGCGGCGTGACTTCCTGGATCAGTGGGCGCATGGTATTTCAGGTTGTCTTGTTGTGGAAGCCAGCTAGTGTCAATCACTAACTCGACATTTCAGAGCCACTTGCAGCCTAAATCCGCAACAACTTCGCCAGCCCCTTCTCCGTCTTGAGCGGGCTGACCAGCGCCAGGTTGGCCCGTTCCGGCCGGAAAAAGTCGCGAGCGACGGCCCGGATGTCTTTGGGTTTCACCTCGCTCAGGCGTTGTTTCACTTCGGCCGCGGGCGTGATTTTCCCATAGCCGAGCAATTGCTCGCCGAGCCACATCATTTGATTCTCGGTATTCTCCAGGCCGAGGTCAATCTGGCCGATGACATAATCGCGAGCCCGGCGCAATTCGGCGAGCGAGGGGGCCGTCCGGGCCAGCGTGCGCAATTCCTTGCCGATCAGTTGCAGCGCTTGCGGGAGCTTGTCTGTATCCAGTCCTGCCGAAACCGCCAGCGCGCCGACATCGTCATAATACGCCAGAGAGCTGCAAATCGAATAAGCCAGCCCATGCTCCTCGCGCACCACCTGGAACAGCCTCGAACTCATGTTTTCACCCAGCAAGGTGCTGAGCAGGCGGAGCGCATAACGGCGTTCGTCATGGCGCGAACAGGTGCGAAGGCCGAGGGCCATCTGCGTTTGCTCGGTCGCTTTGGTGAAGAGGCGGAGACGCGGCTCCTTTTGTTCATTGCTGGCCGGCAGGAATTGCGGGCGTTTGCCCTGCACAAATTTCCGGGCCAGGCGCGAAATGGCTTTGATCACCTGATCGTGTTTCAGATTCCCGGCGGCGGCAAAGAGCGTTCCGCTCGCCACATAATTCTCCCGCTGAAAGCGGACCAAATCGGTCCGCGTCATGGCATCCAGGGTCTGGACGGTGCCCGTCAGGGAACGGCCCAAAGGCTGATTGGGCCAGAGCGTTTCGTTGAGCAGCTCATGCACAAGATGCTGGGGTTGGTCCAGGTACATGGAGAGTTCTTCCTTGATGACGCTGCGTTCCTTGTCGACTTCCGCCGGGTCAAAGGTCGAATTCAGGAACATGTCCGCCAGCACATCCAGCAGCTCGGCAAACCGGTCGTGCCGGGCCTTGGAATAAAAGCAGGTGCATTCCTCCGAGGTAAACGCGTTCAGGTACCCGCCGATGCCTTCGATGTCCTGGGAAATCTGTTTGGCGGAGCGTCGGCGCGTGCCTTTGAACAGCAGGTGTTCGATATAGTGGGCAATGCCGCTCAGTTCGCCCGGTTCGTAGCGCCCGCCCACCCCCACCCAGATGCCCAGGCTGATGCTGGCCATGTGCGGCATCTCGGCCGTGGCGATGGTCAAACCTGTTTTGTGCCGGGAGATGCGATACATGTTTAAGCAAAGGCTTGCGGCACTTCTTCGGGCGGCCCCACCCGGCGCATATAATCGAGAATGATCTCGATGGCCTCGTCCGGATCGTCCGTCACCGTGAAAAGGTCGAGGTCGCCCGGACTGATGAAAGCCGGTTTTTCCACACTCAATTTCAACCACTTGATCAGCCCCGCCCAATATTTCTTCCCGAAAAGAACCAGCGGATAGCGCGAGATGCGATGCGTTTGCACCAGCGTCAGGATTTCAAAGAATTCGTCCAAAGTGCCAAAGCCGCCCGGCATGAAGACGAAGCCGACGCTGTACTTCACGAAACAGACTTTGCGCGAAAAAAAGTAATGAAAGTGAATGGGGATGTTGGCGTAACGGTTGCCCGTTTGTTCGGAGGGCAGCTCGATATTGAGTCCGACCGATTTGCCCTTGCCTTCCGCGGCCCCGCGATTGGCCGCCTCCATAATGCCAGGTCCGCCGCCGGTAATGACGGCCAACTGATGCTTGGCCAGGCCTTTAGCCAGGGTCACCGCCGCTCGGTAATAAGGGTCGGCGGAGGGAGTCCGGGCCGACCCGAAGATCGTCACCGCCGGACCGATCTGGGACAGGGTCTCGAACGAATCCACAAACTCAGCCATGATGCGGAAAATGCGCCAGGGATCTTCTCGAATGAAGCCAAAGGTTGTGTTGTTCATGCGTTGAGCTTAGACGGGAACCGGGGCCGACACAAGCGTCGCTTGGTTTCTGGCACAGGAAGTCTTGACCGGCGCGCTAAAATCAGATTCACTTTCCCCAGGCAGTCGCATGGCAACACGCTATAATAACTCTTAACTTATTGAACTATGGCTCAAAATTGTTTTCATCCCAGCATCGAAGGCGCCCAGCATGGCGCAAAGAGTCTCGCCGAATTCCTTGATTACGCAAAATCATCGGGAGCAACGGGCGCTCAACCCTCCAATTACATGCTCCAGGACGGCAAACGGTTCAAAAGCGCCCAGGAGATCAAAGACACCTTCGAGCAGCGCGGGCTGACTCTGGATGGCGTGTCCTGTCATTGCCCGATCTGGGTCCACACCACCGCCTGGACCGGCAGCCCCACCATCCGTCCGTTTATTCCGGCGGACGTGGCGCAGAAATCTCCCACCGCCATCGAAGAATGGGCCGAGACCTACCTGATCCGCCTGATGAATCTATGCGCGGAACTGGGCATCAAGGTGTTGCCCATGTTCTGGGGCGTCGCGTTTGGATGGGAACTGGCCACGGGTTATCCCTGGGGCTTTTGGCAGGGTGGCGATTATGACCTGATCAAGAAAGGCCAGGAGCGGTTCGTCAAGAAAACTGCCAAACTGCGCGCTCACGCCAACAAGCTGGGCATTTACCTGGCGCATGAAATTCACCCCGGCACCGCCGCGATGTGCGCCGACGATTTCAACATGCTGGTCAAGATTTGCGATGGAGACAAATGCCTGGCCGTGAATGCGGACCCATCCCATTGCTGGGAAGGGGAGGATTGGGAGGCGCGGTTCCTTAAGGTTGGCTCTCGCATCTACAGTTGCCACGTGAAGAATTTTACGATTCGGCCCCGGTTGCCGTTGCGGATCATGGAGCCCGGCTGGCAAAAGCGGGCCATGCAATTTGTCGATATCCCATCCGGCGACTTGAACATGGTGCGGTACGTGGAACTGCTCATTCATGTGGGCTATCCGAAGCGTTATTGCGAAGTCATGGGCCGAACCACCGCTCCGCTCATCGTCGAGGCCGAAAGCGCCTATCGAGAGCTCGATGCGACCAGCGCCAATGGCATCCAATACGTCCGGGATAATCTCTGTTTCCCCATCGCCGCCGGCTCTTTTGAAGATGGCATGGGCGCCTAAACCGTATCCATAAAGTAGGAGCGCGGGCATCCGTGCCTGCGCGTTGCTGAAAGCACCGTGCGCGTGACCCTCGCGAGTTCTTTTCCATCGGCGAAACAACTCACTAAGAGGTGAGGGACGCTTCAAGTGGCATGCCTTCGCCAAACTCGATGGCTGCCAATCGCTTGCGGCACTCGCAGGCATGGTTGCCTGCCCTCCTATTGAAAGGGCCTGGGCGCGAGCAGTGGTCTGCCTTACCTCCCCGCAGGCGGCGGCGTGAGCCGGTTGATTTCCTTCTGCAACTCCTCCGCCTCGGACATTTTGCCCAGCTTCTCAGCCAGCGGGAGAATCTTTTTATAGATGGACACCAAATCCGGGTAATCCGGGAATTCGCTCAGGAATTGCCGGTAAAGTTCGTAGGCTTGCTCTTCCCGGCTGAAGGCTCCCAGCAGCCGGGCCAAACCTAACATGACTCGCACTCGTTGCTGCGGAGTCGGGTTCAGCTTCAGCACGGCCGAGTAAGGATCAATCGCGTCCATGAGCTTGCCCTGGGAATGGTAGAGATCGCCCAGCTTCTCCTCCAGCACCGCGCTGGTCTTGGTTTCGGGCAAGTCGCGCAGGTAATCGGTCAGGTCCGCCGGCGGCATGCCGGTCACCTGGTTCAGATTCACGATCTGCAATTGGGACCACTCGATCAATGGACTGTGCCGGCGCGCCAAATCCTCGTACAAGGCCTGCGGTTTGCGATGGAACGGCCGGTAGAGCGGATCGCCAATCACGGTGGTTTGCCACGAAAGACTCCCCTGGCAGGCGTAGGCCGCCTCTCCAAAGCTGAAGCCGAAAAGCAGCAGCCGGCTGAACAGAGTCGCCACGTCCGGTGTTCCCTCCAGATAAGGCTCCTCCACACAACCCAACGTGGCGGTCACACCCTTCTCCAGCAAAGGCCCAACCCAGTTTTGGCTCGCGGAGCGGATGGACTGGGCGCTAAAGGAGTGCAAATGGTAAGCCACCGCTCCGGGCATAAACTCGACTTTGGGACGGCTGAATGGCCCCGAAACATGGCCGTCATACCAACCGGCATACAACGCGATCTGGCTCATGGGATAACTGGCCGAAAATGTGCCCGGACTTTCATCAAAGATCGTCTCGAAACCCAAACGACGGGCGACTTGCCCGGCGCCTTTGATCCAATTATCGCCCAGCTTGTAATTGGAATTGGTCAACCCTCGCGTGTCAAAATAAGCGCGCCCCCATAAGCCATCGGTCTCAGCCTGGATCGCCAGGTCCACCAGACGTTTTGCGGCCTGAAAAGAGGGGCCATCCAGGCGCGTCACCATCAGCAGACCATTCGTCGGATTTAAATTGGCCGCGTTGGTCGCGCCGTACCAGCGATTCTGAAACGGGCCGGTTAAAGGCAGGTTGACGCGGCTGAGAGGCAGCAAAGCCAGTTCACTATCGACGGCGGCCTCGTTGCGCCGCAATTCCACCCGGATTCTCTCCATGCCTTCCTCCTTCACGTTTGGATCGCTCAGGATTTTTAACGGCACCCCATAGCAAAGCGCGGCGTAGCGAACCTTCGTTTCCGTCACTAGTTGCACCACTTCCCCCGGCTTTTCCTTGGTCGCAGGCTGGATTTCCTGCCGAAACGAAAACAGCTTCGCTTTCTCCAGTTTTTCCAGCAACGGCTTCTGCAACTGCTCCCGAAATTCGGCTCGCGTCATCGTTTCCGTTTTGGGCAAATCCAGACCGAAGATTTGCTCTTTTGGCACCTGCCGCCGGCTGGCGTAATACTCCGCCAGAATGCGCGATTCGGACACGTTGTTGTTATAAACCACGACCACGGAATCGCCGGCGTTTTCAGCCCGCAAAAATGGCGCGGCGCCGGCCGCCAGTATCCAGGCCCACAGAATCACCCGTTTTGTCACAGCACTTCTCATCATGTTTAAGCAATATTGACTTTCAAACCATCGTAAGCAAATTCCACTCCGGGTGGCATCTCCGCCTGGTCCGCATCATGGTCATACTCATGCGTCAAATGGGTAAAGTAGGTTCGGTCAGCGCCAATCCGGCGCGCGGCCGTCAAGGCTTCGTCCAGGCACATGTGCGTCCAATGCGGCGTCCGGCGCAAGGCATCCAGCACCGCCACCTTCACGCCCGAAATCTGCCGGATGATTTCCTCTGGCACCTCCTTGCAGTCGCTCAGATAGGCCAGGTGCTTTTGCCCGTTTTGCGAAAACAGATAGCCGTAGGTCTGCGTCGCGCCGTGCGGCAACGGCAAGGGGGTGATCAGCAAATCACCGACCTCAAATGGCCCCTCAATGATGCGCGGGTCCGGACGAAAATAGCCTTTCGGAATCGGCCCTCCATTGAACGCATAAGCGAAGACGCGCCGCAAATCCTGCATCGTCGTCGCGCTCGCGTAAATGGGCAAAGCGCCTCCGCCGCGCAAGTCACAAAAACGCCGGCAATCATCCAGCCCCATGATGTGATCGGCATGCGAATGCGTGAAAATAACGGCGTCCAGCCAGCGGATATTCTCCCGCAGCATCTGCAGCCGGAATTCCGGCGTCGTATCAACCGCCAGTTTGACCTGATTCGTCGCGACATAAATGGACGGGCGCGTCCGGTGGTTTTTTGGGTTCGCCAGAAAGGAGGCTGGATAATCATGCCCAATGATCGGCACTCCTTGCGAGGTTCCTGAACCAAGAAAGATAAATGAAAATGACATGCCAATTCAGGATGGAACCGGGCCAGCCCTCAGCCTCTCGAGCATCCTTCTCCGAAGTTCAAGGCCCATTCCGGGAGCGCGCGCGCCATTTTCCATAGATCAATTCTGTCATTCAGGTTCATGCCGTCAAAATCTCTGCCAAATTTCTTTTGCCGAACCTTAACACAAACGCCAAAGTCTGCGCGAACGATTTTTTGCCATGCTCACCACGTTGCGGATCAAAAACCTGGCTCTGGTGCCGGACCTGACCCTGGAATTGCAGCCCGGCTACAACGTCGTGACCGGCGAAACCGGCGCCGGCAAATCCATTCTCATCGGCGCCCTGAATCTGGTGCTCGGAGAACGCGCCGACCGGACCGTGATCCGCAGCGGTTGCGACAGTGGCTCGGTCGAAGCGCGGTTCGAGGTCTCGCAGTTGCGCGCGCCCCTGTCGTCCTTCCTCGAGGAAAACGGGCTGGAACCGTGCGAGGCTCATCAACTCGTTCTCAAACGCACCTTCTCCGCCGCCGGCGCCAATCGCCAGTTCGTCAATGGCACGCCCACCACGCTCAACACCCTGGCTGCCCTGGGCGAGTGGTTGGTCGATATTCACGGTCCGCACGAACATCAATCGCTGCTCCACCCGGCCAAACAGCTCGCCATTCTCGATGCTTTTGGGAAATTAAACGAGCCGCGCGAGCAGTTCGCCCAACTCCTGCGCTGCCGCTCCACGCTGGAAGCCGACAAGGCCGCGCTCATCGTGGACGAGAAAACCTATGCGCAACAGCTCGATCTGCTCCGGTTTCAAGTCCAGGAAATCTCAGCCGCCCAACTGCAGCCCGACGAGGAGCAGACGCTTGACCAGGAGTACCAGCGCGCCAGCCATGCGGCTCAACTTCTGGAGCTCAGCCAAAGCGCCCTGGCCCTCCTGGACAACGACGACCATTCCCTGCTCACGCAGGCCGGAGCCGTGGGACGCGCTCTGCAGGAGTTGCAGCACATCGACGCCACGGCGGCGCCCCTCGCCTCGCTCCACGAACAGATCGCCGGCCTGCTCCGTGATCTGCAAACCGAGCTGTCGCGCTATGCCGACCGGGTCGAAGTCGATCCCGCCCGCCTCCAGCAACTCGAGGAACGCCTCAATTTGATCCATGCCTTGAAACGCAAATACGGCGCGAACCTCGCCGAAGTGATCGCTTTCGGCGAGGCCGCCCGCCAAAAGTTGAGCCTCCTGGAACAGCGCGACGCGGAGCTGGAGCGCATCAATGGCCAGATCAAAACGCTCGAGGCTGACCTTGGGCGCGCGGGACGGGAGCTTTCTGCGCAACGCCGCAAAGTTATTCCCAAACTCTGCAAGGCTGTCGGCAAACAATTGAGCGACCTCGGCTTTCAGCAAAGCCATTTTGAGGTCGCCCTCTCAAGTGCCTCTGAAATCTCAAATCTCAAGTCTCAAATCCCGCGTCCGGCCGCCTCTCCAATCTCCAATCTCCAATCTCCAGTTCCTCGGCCGAGTGCCTCTGAAATCTCCAATCTCAAACCTCAAATCTCTTTGTCGGGCCTGGACACGATTGAATTTCAATTCGCCCCCAATCCAGGCGAACCTCCCCGCCCCCTGCGCGCCATCGCTTCCTCCGGTGAAATGGCCCGCGTCATGTTGGCGCTCAAGACCGTCCTGGCCGCCGAAGATGACATTCCGCTCCTGGTTTTTGACGAAGTGGATGCCAACGTTGGCGGCGAAACCGCCCAGGCCGTCGGCGAAAAAATGCGGCAGATCGGCCAGAAACGCCAGGTCCTTTGCATTACTCATCTCGCGCCGGTGGCGGCCTGCGCCTCGGCGCATTTCGTGGTGACGAAAGCCATCAAAGAGGGACGCACTATTTCCGACATTCGATTGCTGGAGCAAACCGGCCGCGTGCCGGAGTTGGCGCGAATGCTTGGAAGCCAGAGTGAAGCCGCTCGCCGCCACGCCGAAGCGTTGCTCCAAGCCAATCTCACCCTGCCTTGAACCGGCAATGGTTCAATCGCAACGAGAGCATTCGATGCATTCCTGGCCGCCGGTTCGGGTTTTCGCGCCGGCACGGTTGCCAGCGCCTGCGTCGAGGCTGCAATTGTTGAGGCGGCGGCTGGCGCGGGTGCCGGTTCGGCGGACGGCGGCTCCGGAGGCTGGACGGTGCGGGCCAGGGCCAACGCTTGCCCCAGCTCCACATTGGCCAGTTTCTCCACACGGCCATCGGCGAAAAGAACGTTGCCTTTGCGATTGTGCAGCTCCTTGGTCCAAACAAAGGCCGCGTCGGGGTCAGGTTGCTCAACCTTCCTGGCGTTGGCCGGCACGTGGCCAATGTTCCGGTCCCCGGCCAGCAGCGAATTGGCGTCGCCTTGCTGGGCATTCACACCCGCCCAATAACTGATGTTCGCATTGGCCAGCGCCGCGAAGTTCTCCGCCGGGGAACGTTTGTCAGAAGGACAAACCAGAATCCTCGGCGTGCCCAATTCATTCGACATGACCAGGAAATGATGAAAGGAGAAGGAAAGCACATTGCTCAGGAGCAACGGTTCGCTGTTATGTTCCATGGAACCACCCTGGTTTGTCGAGAGCTGCATCGGCAACTTGCCATTATGATCATTGGCAAAGAGATGAAAGCCGAGACCCACCTCCTTCAGGTTGCTCAAGCACGCGGTCTGCCTGGCCTTGGCCCCAGCCTGGCTCAAAGCC
>ERZ1292640.1665-Hain-H43-02um-R1-1665-length-18257-cov-7_pt1 | contig 18257 bp, 16 predicted proteins | sample MGYA00564404_ERZ1292640 | MGnify/ENA primary metagenome ERZ1292640 (study PRJEB36523, sample SAMEA6512636) | groundwater metagenome | collected 2019-01-08 | study: AquaDiva: Metagenomics assemblies of 32 groundwater samples
TGAAAGAAATCAATGCTCCGGATGTAATTTTGCGAAATGAAAAAAGAATCATTCAGGAAGCCGTGGACGCGCTGATTGACAATTCGATTGCCAAACAGAATGATTCGGCGGCTATGAGCCAGTCTCAAAAGCGTCCCTTAAAATCGCTATCCGATAATTTGAAATCCAAACAAGGTCTTTTTCGCCAAAATTTACTTGGGAAAAGAGTGGACTATTCAGGACGTTCAGTGATTGTTGTCGGTCCCGAACTCAAACTCAATCAATGTGGATTGCCTAAGCACATGGCGCTCGAGCTTTTTAGACCATTCGTAATTTCTAAAATTTTGCAAGCAGAATTAGCCTTTAATATTCGTGGAGCGAATAAGCTTATAGAGGAACGCACTCCTGACGTTTGGACGATGTTGGAAGAAGTTATCGCTGGGAAATATGTTCTTTTAAACCGCGCGCCCACTCTACATCGTTTGGGTATTCAAGCCTTTAATCCTATTCTGATTGAGGGAAATGCTATTCAAGTTCATCCGCTTGTTTGTCAAGCCTTCAATGCTGATTTTGATGGAGACCAAATGGCCGTTTATGTTCCATTGCTCGAAGAAGCTCAATCCGAAGCAAAAGAATTAATGGCTGCAAACAAAAACCTGCTAAAACCTCAGAATGGCGATCCGATAGTGCATCCTCGGATGGATATGGTGCTTGGAAGTTATTGGATGACAAAATCAGTTGACGGTGAAGTTGGAGAGGGTAAATATTTTTCCAGTCCCAATTCTGCTATTACTGCTTATAACTATGGGATTATATCTCTACGCGCTAAAATAAAAGTTCTGGCAACAGAGAAAGAGAAATACAAAAAATTTTCTGGAGGAATTTTTGACACTTCTGTTGGGAAACTTTTTTTTAACAGTATTTTGCCAAATGATTTTTCTTACGTGAATGATGAAATGACCCAAGATAGACTGTCTTTTCTGCTAGATGAGCTTATCGTACACTCTGGGGTCGACAACACTCCTCTTATCTTGGATGAAATTAAAGCATTTGGCTTTAAATACTCGACAGTTTCTGGTACTACCTGGGGGCTTGATAATGTTTCGGTGTCGCCCGAGAAACCAAAAATAATAGCGGAAGGTAAAAAACTTGAAGAAGAAATAATATCACAATGGCGCGAGGGTCTTTTGTCGGAAGAAGAAAAATATCAAAAGATTATCGAAATTTGGACACATACAAAGAAAAATTTGGAAAAAGTTTTACCCAAAACACTTGATAAAAAGAGTTCCACTTATGATTTGTTCACTTCTAAAGCCCGTGGCACAATGTCGTCATTGATGCAAATGACAGGAATGATTGGACTTATCCAAAACAATCAAGGTAAAACTTTGGAATTTCCCATTATTCCTTGTTACCAAGAGGGACTTTCTCCAATTGAATATTTCGTTATTACTCACGGCGCTCGCAAAGGCGCTTCCGATACCGCCTTAAACACGGCTAAGGCTGGGTACTTAACTCGAAGGTTGGTTGACGTTGCGCAGGATGTGGTTATAACTGAAGAGGATTGCGGTACAAAAGAAGGGAAAATAGTTACCAGAGAAAATATTTCTGGAATAGAAATTCCACTTTCCAAAAATATTCGCGGACGGGTACTGGCGGGAGACCTTAAAGATAAAAATGGCAAGATAGTTTTCAAAAGAGGTTTCTTGATTACCAAAGAGGAAGCTTATAACATTGAAGGGGCAGGTTTTAACGAAGTTTTTGTTCGCTCTCTATTAACTTGTCGCACTGTTCATGGTCTTTGTCAGATGTGTTACGGACTTGATTTAGGGCGTAATCATTTGGTGGATTTAGGAGAGGCGGTGGGCATCATTGCCGCTCAAGCTATTGGTGAGCCAGGCACCCAGCTTACGCTCCGTACTTTTCACGCTGGAGGTGTGGCTGGTACTGATATCACTACGGGGCTGCCGCGAGTCGAAGAGATATTTGAAAGAAGAATTCCAAAAAATCCGGCAATTGTTTCACAAACTGATGGAGAAGTGATATCTATTGTGGCCAAAGACTTACCTGCGCAGGCAGGTGGAAAACTTGTCCACACAGGCGGGGAAAAAATTATTAAAGTGCTATCTGACACAAAACTTGACGGCCAGCCAAACGAAATAGAATACCTTGTGCCGTTTCGCAGAATCCCAACAATGAAGGTGGGTGATAAAGTTTTTAAGGGTCAAATTATCACTGATGGTTCTGCGGATATTGCTGAAATCTTTAAATTTGGCAGTAAAGAATTAGTCGAAGAGTATATAATTCGAGAAATAAATAAAGTTTATGAATTGCAGAGCGCTTCAATTTCCAGGAAGCATACCGAAATAATTATTCGTCAGATGTTTTCGCGCCGAAAAATAAAAGATGCCGGTAATACCAATTTTTCTATTGGCGATATTGTTGAAAATACGGCCTTTATAGAAGAAAATATAAGAGTTGGACAGCTGAAAGAATCCAAAGAATCAAAAGCGGAAACAGTCGTGCTCGGTATTACAGAAGTGTCGCTTCGCACCAAAAGTTGGCTTTCGGCCGCCTCGTTCCAAAACACCAATCGTGTTTTGATTGAAAATGCCATCAAGGGTGGAGTAGATTATTTGAGAGGACTAAAAGAGAATGTTATTATTGGACGATTGATCCCGGCTGGGACGGGGTTCAAAAAAAGATCAAAACTGGAGTGGAAAAATAATTTTATCAAGGATTCTCCTTGATAAAATTATATTAGGTCAATTAGAAATTGTATTTATGTCCTCATCTGTTGATCAAATCAAATCAAGAATAGATATTATCTCGCTGGTCAGCTCTTATATAAAGCTGGATAAAGCGGGAGCAAGCTGGAAAGGCAAGTGTCCATTTCACAATGAAAAGACGCCCAGCTTTTTTGTCTCGCCCAACCGAGGAAGTTATTATTGCTTTGGTTGTGGAGCGTCGGGGGATATTTTTACTTTCGTGGAAGAATTTGAAGGACTTGATTTTAAGGGCGCGCTTAGACTTTTAGCGGATAGGGCTGGAATCCGGCTTGAAGTTTACAGTCAAGAAATAAAAGAGACTGAAAGTGAAAAAGAAAAACTTTATAAGGTGATGGAAGAAGCTACGGAATTTTTTGAAAACAATCTAAAGAATAATAAACAAGCGCAAGAATATTTAAAATCTCGTGGACTCCTAGATGAGACTGTCAAAGATTTTAGAATTGGCTTGGCTATATTAGACTGGCGCAAACTATACGATTATTTAAAATCTAAGAATTTTACTGATAACGAAATAGAGCGCGCGGGATTAGCCAAAAGACCAGATCCCGAGACGGACAAACCAAATAAAGCGATGTACGACAGGTTTCGTGGACGCATCATGTTTCCCATAGCTGATTCAAGCGGGCGGATTATTGCTTTTTCAGGCAGAATTCTGGCTGATGACGGCAAGTCTGCCAAATATTTAAATAGTCCAGAAACCCCGATATTTAATAAATCTTCTGTGCTTTTTGGCATCGATAAAGCCAAAGAGTCAATTCGCAAAAATAATTTTTCTATTTTAGTTGAAGGGCAGATGGATCTGATTTTATCACATCAAGCTGGATATAAAAATACAATTGCCACCTCCGGCACGGCTTTGTCTGACTCAACTGTTTCTAAAGCCTCGCCCGTAGACGGGCTACGGCTGAGGGAAAATGTAATTTCCAATTTGGGACTTGTGCGTCGTCTTTCGTCCAATATCGTCCTTTCGTTTGATGCTGATAAGGCGGGGTTTAATGCTTCAAACAGAGCCGGTAAAATTGCCTTGTCTTTGGGTATGGATGTGAAAGTGGTGTCACTGCCAGATGGAGTTGACCCAGCAGATTTGATTTCTAAAAATGGTCCTGATGCCTGGCGTCTGGCTATTAAAGATGCTAAACATATAATAGAATTTATGTTGGGTAAAGTTTTAAAAGAAGCGGGTTCTGATACTAGGCGCGCTGGCAGACTGATAAAAGAAAAAATATTACCTTACATAGATGCGATTGAAAGTTCAATTGAAAAAATGTACTTTCTTAAGAAAATTAGCGATCAATCTGGCATAACGGAAAAAGCTTTAATGGAGGATTTAAAAAAAGTCGAGTCTGAGTTGAAATCTGAAACAGAAGAAACCAAAACTGCGAAGGAAAATGTGGAGAAAAAATTGAGAAAAGATCCAATTGAGCGCCGGCTTCTAGGGATAGCTTTTTGGCAGGAGAGTATGCATAATAGGATTATAGAACCGGAATTGATTTTTACAAAAATAAGTAAAGCGAAAGAGATTTATAAAGATCTTAAAGAAGATTTAATTTATGAAGCGGAGGTTTTTTATTTAAATAGTGAAAATTTACAAAAAGATGTAAAAGAAATGCTACTAAATATTGAAGAAGAGTATTTAAATGAAGAACTTGTTCAAAAAATGATCGAACTCAAGAATCTTAAAGACAAGAAAATGGAGGTAGAAATTTTAAGAAAGATAAATGAAATAAATAAAAAAAAAGAGGAAATTAAAAATAGTCGTTTAAAGAAATAAATTTTATGAAAACAAAAACAAGAAGAAAAATGATTAAAAAGATTAAAAAGCTTAAAACCAAAAAGATAAAAAAAAACAAGAAGAAAAAAATTAAAAAATTGTCTTCAATTGAAAAAAAAGCACAAAACTTGGCTCGTATTTCCAGTGAGCTTATAGAAAAAGGACGTAAAAGAGGATTTATCACTTACGATGAAATATTAAAAACTTTCCCGGATATTGAGAATAATATTTTATTTTTAGATGAACTTTACGAGAAATTTGGAATTGCCGGAATTGATGTGTTGGAGGGGGGGAATCTGCTTAATCTCAATACAGATCTGACTGATAAAGATTTAAATAAGTCCAGTCTGCATGATTCTATCCAAATGTATTTAAAGGAGATAGGTCAATATCCGCTTATTCATGCCAGCGACGAAAAAGATCTTGCCAAGCGCATTGAGCGTGGGGATCTCGAGGCCAAGAATCTGCTGGCGCGCGCGAATTTACGTCTAGTGGTTTCAATTGCGAAAAAATATGTGGGAAGATCCGCTAACTTGACTCTGTTGGATCTAATTCAGGAAGGTAATTTAGGTTTATTCAAGGCAGTTGAAAAATTTAATTGGACAAAAGGGTTTAAATTCTCCACTTATGCCACTTGGTGGATTCGTCAGTCTATTACTCGCGCTTTAGCTGACCAAAGCAGAACTATTCGCATACCGGTACATATGGTGGAGACAATTTCCAAATATAAACAAACTCATCGAAAGCTTTCTCAAGATTTGGGTCGAGAACCATTGGCGGAAGAAATTGCCACCGAAATGGGTATTCCAGTGGAAAAAATTCATGTAATTGAAAATATTAGTCAAGAAACTGTTTCTCTGGAACAACCGGTTAGAGACGATGACGATAAATCAACACTGGAAAACTTTATTCCAGATGATAAAATTTTACGCCCGGATCAAGAATCTTCTCGAAGAATTCTCTCTGACCAAATTCGCGAGGTCTTGAGCGAGCTCAATCCAAAAGAACGCAAAATACTGGAGATGCGTTATGGATTACTAGATGGTATTCAACACACTCTGGAGCGGGTAGGGGAAGAATTTGGTGTGACTCGTGAACGTATTCGTCAAATTGAAGCGAAAGTTCACGAAAAACTTCGTCAGCACGATAAAATTGCAAGGTTGAAAAATTATTTTGACTAATAAGAAACACTATTCATTAATACCACAATAGACACGACCGTGGTTATTGTGGTTATTAGTAATAATGAAAATAAGGTAAGGAAATTATTTATAAATTAAAATATTTCTCTAAGTATTCTCTATTAGTCACGTCTTTCACCAAGGCAAAATGAACATATTTTCCTATCTTCCAGTAATTAGCGACAAAATCAATTTCTTTTTGGCATGGATATGGATATATCCAAACGCTATTGTTAAATTTTACAAGACCCAGCTCTTTCATTTTATCTCGAAGCGAGTCCCTAGCATTTCTTTTTATTTCTGGAATGTCAAAAATAATCATACGGAAATTTCTATCCCATATTTTACTTTGCTTTATTTCTAACTTTTCGTAATTAAATCTCAAAAAAACTTCTTCGCCTTTATCCGTGAGAGATATGATGTGATCATTGCCAACCTCTTTGATGTATACAAGCTTTTGTTTCCTCAATTTATGAAAATATCTAGAATAATTTTTTGGCTGTTCATTTAAACCAAAGATTTCCTTAATCAATGTTTTTGTCATTTTATAACTTGTTCTTCTATTTGCTAAAGCAACAGATATGCCTATTCCGATGCCTAGAGCGCGAATTATTTTTCCTGAGTTCGATTCTTGATCAATTAAACGCATATTACTATATTACCATAATAGACACGGCCGTGTCTATTATGGTAACTTGTTTTATCCACATTACATGGCTTGTCCTTTAGTTAACCCTTAAGGGTAGATGTTTTAATATATACGACTGGGTCCAGGATACCATTCACAAAAGTGAATTGCACCGTTTGGTCCCATAGCAACATCACAGTGTCTAATTGGTACTAAACCAAACATTCCAAGAATCCAATATATTACTACAAGTATTATTATAATAATTATAACCCGTAATATTATTTTAGTCATAATTTTTTCTATTTCAACGCACTCTCAATCTTTTGTTTTACTATCGTGAATGACTCGGCGCCATCAATCGTGGAAACAACTTTTTTATCTCTCAAGATAAAACCTTTAGGTGTGCCAGTTACTCCAGCGCTTGTTCCTTCAGTTTTGGAATCAGCGACCGCTTGCGCGTATTTGTTTTCATCCAGACACTTGTCAAAACTAGAAGAGTTTAGACCAAGTTTTTTGGCGAAAGATTTTAAGTTTGGGTCAGAGAAGCTTCCTTGGTTTTCTCCATTTTGGTGACCATAAAGATAATCATGATATTCCCAGAATTTTCCTTGATCTCCGGCGCATCTGGTCGCTTCGGCTGATTTTATTGATTCCGGTCCCAAAAATGCCCAGTCACGATACACAAATTGCACATCTCCCTTTTTTATATGTTCATTAATTAGAGGCATAAAAGGAGTCCAATTTGGGTCAACTTTTTCCTTTAAGTATTTAATTGCATCAGTATTGGATACCAAACCGGAGACTGCTCCACAGAAAGGACACTGGAAATCTTCGTATAAAATCAGTGTAACTTTTGCCTGTGGATTTCCAAGTGTTCTGTCTGCTGTTCCAACTGGCGCCAAAGTTGTTATCGGGACTCCGTTATTATTCACGGGGACGGCGATTGTTTCAGATGATTTGCTTCCTTTCAACAAGATCGCTCCAGCTATTAAAACTCCCACTACAAGTATTGCTCCAACTATCTGTTGTTGACTATTTTTGCTTTTATTTTCAATGTTATTTTCTTCCATATTTTTATTGTAGCATTTTTTTATAATATGGTACACTTTAGATATTAATAACAAAGGTCTTTTATTAATTAATTTATCCCATTTGGGACTAAGTAATATATATGTGTGATTCAAAATGTGGTGACAAGTGTATTCCAGTCTTGATTTGCAAAATTTTGCTAATCATCGGAGGAATAAACTGGGGTTTAATAGGTATTGGAATGTTAATGAATAATGATTGGAACGTTGTGCACATGGTTTTAGGCGCTATGCCGACTCTTGAGGCTATAGTTTATGTGCTTGTGGGGGTTGCGGCCATTATGAAAATTTTTGGTTGCAAGTGCAAGAGATGTGTGGGTGGCGAATGTATCAATTGTGAAACGGGGAGTATGGACAAGAAAATGTAACTCGCCCTTTTTCTTAAATTTTTTCTAAAAGCTCGCTGTCTGCCGTGTAGGTGGGAGGCTTTTCGTTTGCATTTAACCTTTATAATGCTATAGTGAAAACGAGTATATGGCTTCAATCACGAGTATGGTATTTTATGTGTTGATTTTTTTATCTGTTTACGTGCAGGTGTTTTTTCTGGTCACTTTTTTTGAGAATAGAAGAAAAATTATTATTAAGAATAGAAAAACCAAATTGGCAAAATACCCCACTATAACTGTTATTGTGTCTTGTTGGAATGAAGATAAAACAATTTGTAAAACTATCCGTTCGCTGTTAGATCTTGATTATCCTAAAGAAAAACTAAAAATTTTTTTAGTTGACGACGGATCAACTGACAATACATGGTATCTTATGAAGCATTTTGAAAAGCAGTCTAATATTTTTATCTTTCATAAAGAAAATGGCGGGAAGCATACCGCCATAAATCTAGGTCTTCAACATGTTGAGACAGAATTTGTCGCTTGTCTTGACGCTGATTCTTTTGTCCACCCGCAAGCATTAAATAGGATGATGCAATGTTTTCTGGAAAATAAAGATATTATGGCAGTTATTCCAGCGACTATAATTTATAATCCAAAAAACTTTGCTCAATCGATTCAGAGAATTGAATATTTTGGTTCTATTTTTATAAAAAAAATGTTAAGTTTTTTGAATGGACTACATGTTACGCCAGGCACACTGCCTATTTATAGACGTGAAGTTTTTGACCGATTGGGAGGTTTTAGGAAGGCGCACAATACCGAAGACGGAGAGATTGCGTTGCGAATGCACCAACATAATCTACGTATAGATTATTGTCATAATGCTTATGTTTACACTGTTTCGCCAGATTCATTGTATAAATTATATAAACAACGTTTGCGTTGGTATTACGGATTTATTAAAAATCTTATTGACTATAAGCATTTATTATTGAAACCTAAATTTGGGGTTTTTTCCTTGCTTACTTTACCTTCAGGAGTTATTTCCATTTTGGGCATAGTTTTTTTATTTTTAATTTTTGTTTCAAAATTTATTGATTTTTTTGTTAAAGAAATTATTAAAATTCAAGCGGTTGGCATTAATGGGGCACTGCACTTGTTCAAGTTTGATTGGTTTTATTTTAATATAAAAAGTATATCGTTAATCCTGATTGGGTGTTTTTTCTTTGTTGTTTTTACTATTTTAGTTGGTCGTAAAATAGTGGAAAATCGTTTTCAACCAAGTTTCTATATTATTTTTTATATTATAACTTATAGTATTATCGCTCCTGTTTGGTTTTTAAAGGCTGTTTATAATGTTATAGTTTCAGAAAGACCAAGTTGGCGCTAATTTTTAAAATGACACCCCAAAACGATTGGAAAAAATATGTTATTGTTTTTTTTATAACAGCTACCTTGTTTGCCAGCGCTTTTTATTTTACCAATTATTTTTATAATAATAAAATTAACCAGTTGAAGAATATTCAAGACAACATATCCATTGATATTCTTTCTTCTGAAACTCAATTCTCTCTTTTTCAAGAATTATCTTGCAAAGATGTCAATAATTCTGTGCTTTCTCAAGAAATAAATAATATTGCTGACAAAATAAATTATAGTGAAAAAAATTTTGCCACTGACAATACCGACATTAGATATCTAAAGAAATATTACTCTTTATTGGAGATTAAAGATTACCTTTTAATGAAAAAGATAAATGAACGCTGTGGCACGAAAAATTTGTTTATTCTCTATATGTATTCTCCCGACCCCACTTGTACCGATTGCGTTAAACAAGAATATGTTTTGTCGGTATTGCGTGAAAAATATCCGCCATTACGTATTTATTCTTTTGATTATAATTTAGATTTGTCAGCTGTAAAAGCTCTAATTTCTATTTACAAAATACCTCTGAGCGTACCAGTGATGGTGATTGATGGAAAAAATTATTCCGGTTTCAAAACAATAGAGGAGGTTGAAAATATTCTTCCCCAATTAAAAGATTCCTTAAAGTTGCAAGAAAAAACATTAGATATTAAACCAACAATAAAATCTACGCAGTAAGTTAATTCTATATATGAAACTTAGTTTAGTGATTCCGACCTATAATGAAAAAGAAAATATACAAAAACTTCTTTCTAAATTAAAAGAAGAGTTCGATGAGACTAAAATTAAGGCGGAAATTATTGTGGTTGACGATAATTCTCCAGACGGAACGGGACAAGTTTTAGAAAAATTAAAAACAAAATATCGAAATCTAAAAATAATTCATAGGGAAGGGAAATCAGGACTTTCATCTGCCGTGTTAGAAGGGTTTAAAATGTCCGAGGGTGACATTCTCGGGGTGATGGATGCTGATTTAAGCCATCCCGCTGAAAAAATAAATGAGATGTATCAAATGATCATCCAAGGCGCTGATTTGGTTATCGGAAGCAGATATGTGAAAGGCGGCGAAATAAAAGGTTGGAATTTAGATAGAAAGTTGTTGTCTTCAGGAGCGACTTTTTTAGCTAGAGCTTTTGTTAATGTTAAAGATCCGATGTCTGGATTTTTTATGGTTAGAAAAGAATTTATTGTGAACAAAGAAATAAATCCAAAAGGTTTTAAGATTTTGCTTGAATTATTAGTAAAAATAAATTTCCGAAATATAATAGAAATCCCTATCACTTTTAGCAATCGAACAACTGGAGAAAGCAAAGCTGGAATCAAAGAAATTATTCATTTTCTGAGAAATTTGATCGGATATCTTTCTTATAAAAAAGAAATTATATTACAATTTTTTAAATTCGCCTTGGTCGGATTGGTTGGAACTTTATTAAACGTCAGTATCTTATATGCGCTGACTGAATATTTTAAGATTTATTACATAATTTCCGCTCTGCTGGCATTTACTATTGCGATGACCACCAATTTTATTTTTAATAAAATATGGACTTTCGAGGAAAATATGTATGAGGAAACAGCGAAAAAGTATCTTAATTTTTTTCTTGTGAGCCTCTCCGCCTTATTCATAGATATTTTTTTTCTATATGTTTTCACTGAATTTTTAGGAATATATTACATTATTTCACAAATGATGGCTATTGGAATTTCGTTAATGATAAATTTTATTGGAAATAAAATATGGACTTTTCACGAATAGGCCAACAAATAAAAATGTATTGGTTTGAAATGGGGAAGACAGATAAACTGATTATTTTAGTATTGATTTTTTCATTCCTAATTAGAATTGTGTTTCTTTTTTATTCACCTCTTCGGGGTTGGGACGAAACAGTTTATTTGAATTTAGGGCACGATTTAAGTAAAAATCCATTTATGTATTCTCTTTTGAATAGTGGCTGGAATGATTTTATTTCTTCCAGCGATGTAATTTATGGATGGCCCAATATTGGATTTAGGGCGCCACTATTACCATATATTATTTCAATTTTTTATGCATTAAACTTAAATCTCTTAATTCAAATAATCATTCCTTTTTTTTCGACCCTGAGTATATTTTTGGTTTATATTTTGGGGAAAAAATTATTTAATAAACAAATAGGAATGTACTCGGCAGTTTTCTTGGCTTTAATACCAATACATGTATTGTATAGTGAAAAAATATTGACCGATAATTTTGTTGTATTTTTTATATTACTAACCTTTATTAGTTTTTGGCGGGGGTATGAAAAAGAAAACAAAAAACACAAAATTTTGTTTGGATTATTTCTGGCGCTATCTTTACTGGCTCGTTATACAACATTGTGGATAATACCTGTCTTTCCTCTTTATTTTCTTATTAGAGATAAATCGCTGAGATTTTTAAAAGATAAATATTTGTGGTATGCAATCGGAATTTTCTTTCTGACTTTGGTTCCATGGTTTATATATAGCTTCATATATTACGGTAATCCATTGGGAGGATTTATCCATGGTTTCAAGGCAGCAGGTTATTGGGGAGGAGTACAATCTTGGAATTTTTTCTTTGTAAATTCTTGGCGCATTTTTTCAGTAATAGGTGTATTGTTTATAATTTCTTTGTTTTATATTTTACTCAAAAAAGAATTTTTGAAAAGAGAAATTTACTTATTTTTAATTTGGATTGTATTTTTTTCAGTAATGGTTATGACTATGCCTCACAAAGAAGATAGATTTATTATGCCGATAATTCCTGCTGTTTGTTTAATTTCTGGATTTTTTGTAGATAAATTAAAAAAATATAAAAATTTTATTTTTGGATTGATATGCATTTTTTTAATAATATCGTTAGGAGGTATGTTTAAGGTTGAATATAGAAACTTAAAGGCCAATTCGTGCTTCATTGATGGTAATAAGTTTTTAACTAATAATTCCATAGAAAAGATTTCGTTAATAGTAACGAATCAATTGCCAATAGTTTATTATTACACCCAAAAAGAAGTTCATCTTTATCCTGACCCATGGAATCTAGAGGTATTAAGAAATATTATTAATTCCAGCTATAAAGATAGAAAAGTTTATATTTTTTTCGCCAATTATGATATGAAAGACAGTAAAATTAAAAAGGATTTAAATGATAATTTTAACAAAGTTTTTGAATGTGTAAGAGGGTGGGACAATTCTGCGATTTATAGATATGAATAAAAAAATAATCTACACATTAATATTAATTTTCACTTTGCTTTTAATCTATTTTGTTTATTATCCCCCAAAGGAGATAAATGTAATTTCCAATGTACCTGAAATAAAAAAAGAGTCTATTGTTATTGATCCAATTGTTTTGCAAGTCAATAAGATGTCTTTAGATGAAAAAATTGGGCAGTTGCTAATAGTCGGATTTGTCAATAAATATTCAGATAGCAATATCCAAGAAATGATCAAAAAATATCATATTGGCGGGATAAATCTGTTGGGTATAAATGTGAAAGATGCCAATCAGGTAAAAAAACTTATCTCAGATTTACAAAAAATTTCTACCATACCTCTTTTTGTCGGCACCGATCAAGAAGGAGGAACCGTTATTCGCTTTAAGTTTTTAAAAGAATTAGCATCACAACTTGAAATTAAAAATACAAAAGATGCGGAACGAATTGCTTTCAGTAGGGCACTGGAGCTAAAAGAGCTGGGTGTTAATATGAATTTTTCACCTGTGGTTGATTATGTTTCAAATCCTGAATCTTACCTCTACAAAAGGACCTTCGGCGCAAATCCAGATGATACTGGGGAACTTGCTAATGCCATGATAAACGGATATTTAAGAGGAGGTGTAATTGCTGTTGCTAAACATTTTCCAGGATATGGTAATGTTGTCTTGAATCCCCATAAAAACCAGTCAGTACTGCCTATTAGCGCTATAGAGTTAGAAACCAATTTAATCTCTTTCAAAAAAGTATTGGCTAACAAAAATACTGGGGCGGTTATGACGGCTCATATTGTAATACCTGTAACAGACTCAAAACCAGCTACATTATCTCATAAATTTATAACTGAAATTTTGAGAAATGAGCTTGGTTTTGACGGAGTGGTGATTACGGATGATATAGAGATGGCTTCAGCTGGAAATTCTTCCAAGCAAACAGCGATAGAAGCTATTTTAGCTGGAGATGATATGATTATTGATACATCTACTCCCGAAAAAGCAGTTGCTATTTTTAATAGTTTAAAAAAGGCGGTTTTGTCTAAAGAAATTCCCGAAGAAAGAATTAATCAGTCTGTAATAAGAATTTTAAATTTGAAAACCAGTTTAATTAAACAATAGATACACTCTTGGAGCCGGCAGGGGGATTCGAACCCGCGACATCCACTTTTAATTTTTAATATATTTTTTCATTCTCCACTTTCTTCCTTTTCCTTTATTCATATTTTTATAATAAGGCGTTAATGCATGACAGTTTGGACACAATAATCTCAAGTTATTTTCCAGATTGTTTTCAGAATTACCATCTATATGGTCTACTTCAAGTGGCACTCCGTTTGTTAATGGATGTTCTTTGTTCCATCCACAAACAGAGCATTTGTTATCATATTTTTCAATCAAATATTTTCTAAGCCAAGCTGCCAAATTTCTTGCACTTATTCCAACTCCACCATTTAGTTTTCCTTTCTTCCATAAATCAACATTTGTTCTATATTCTAAATCGCACTGGCATTTATTTGAGCAAAATTTTATTTTATGTCTAACTAAAAGTTGAGTTTTACACCCAGCACAAAATCTTAAATTTTTCATTTCTTAAGTATACCACAACTAATGGGTATATAGTGGTCTACAAGGTGTAAAACTAATTTTATTTTTTAAATAGTATTTTGATTTTTGAATAATATATGCTAGTCTAAAAGGCAGTAAGCCGGCATAGCTCAGTTGGTAGAGCACTTCTTTTGTAAAGAAGATGTCCGGGGTTCGATCCCTCGTGCCGGCTCATTTTTCTATAAATTTTCCTCCTTGTTTATTTTATGTTTGATTTCTCTGATTTTATTTTTGTAGTCTCCGATGATTTTTAGAAATTTAGAAATTTCTTTCTTTTCACCATTGAGATTGTTTTGTTGGCTTCTGTTTTTTATTTTAATTTTTATTTCTTCGTATTTATTTTTTAAAAGATTCGTTCCGCGAACATAAAATCTAATTATCATCACCAGAAAAGCATATCCGTGTTTTTTGATATTGGTCACAGTGAGGTGTTTGATTTCTTTTAAGTAAGGAAGCTCAAAAGCGACTTTCTCCTCATTTAAATTTAGAATTTTCTCTTGCTTTAATAAAACCAATCTTTTTCCTATCATAAAAATGATTGAAAAGAGAGAGGCAAAAAATAAAACTAGAAGGATATAGTACATTTGGTTTGGCAAAATCATAATGAAAGCTATTTTATATTCTTATATTTATATTGAATAACGTTTTATTTCCTTTATCTTCGCCTTTGATTTTTCTAAAAGTTTACCCACCGAATCTTGAGGATTTTTGATGAAAGCTTGACTGAGTAAAGTTTTTTTCTGAAAATAAGTGTTGATTTTTCCATCCAGCATTTTTTTCTTTATCTCAGATGGTTTATCAATACTGGCAATTTCTTTTTGAAAAATCTCGGTAATTGTTTTTCTTGTATCGGAAGTTATCTCTTCAGGCGTTAGATATTCTGGCTTCATCGCGGCCACGTGCATTGCTATATCCTTTGCCAAAGAAACATCGCCACCCGCTAAACTTACGATGACCGCTATTTTATTGTTATGCACATAACTTCCCAAGATATCTCCCTCCACTTCATATATCTCGCCAAGTTGTATGTTCTCTCCAGTTTTTTGGATTATGGGATCGATCATATCTTTCGCTTCTTTTTTCCAACTTGAGGTTAATTCACCCCGGGCAGACATTTTTTCCAGGGCCAAATTTGCCAGATTCTCCAACAGCGCCAGGAAGTCATTATTTTTTGCCACGAAATCAGTTTCACAATGCAGAGAGACTAAAACAGCTTTTTTATCTTTTGTCTTAATTATCACCGCGCCGTCTTTGACTTCACGATTTATTTTTTTAAGCGCGATATCCGAACTTGTTTTTTTTAAGATAGCGAGCGCTTTTTTTAAATTGCCTTCGGCCTCTTCCAAAGCGCGCTTGCACTGCATCACCGAGATGCCGGTGGCGTCGCGAAGCTCTTTTATTTGTTCTGTAGTGATTGAAGTGAACATACCTTTTTAAATTTTCTTTTCAGGCGCGGAATTTTGACCTATCTTGTAAGCGTTCGCGATATACGCGATGAAAAATTTTATAGAAGGCATACTGGAATCGTTGCCGACAATAGGGTAAAGAATGCCTTTGATATTTGAATCAGAATTAACGAGGGAAACAATAGGCACGTCTCTCTTTTTGGCTTCGGTGGTGGCAATATGTTCCGCTCTTGCGTCTACGATAAACAACGCGTCCGGAGCTTTTTTAAAACCAAGCAAGCCAGTATAATATCGCGCCAGCTTTTCCATTTTTTTTGCCATCACGACTCTTTCTTTTTTTGTGTACTTATCCAGTCCTCCCTCTCGGCTGTCTTTTTGATAATTTTCAAGTTCGGTGATTCTCTTTTTTATTTCTATAAAGTTGCTTAAGGTGCCTCCGATCCAGCGCTCAGTCACATAAGGCATATTTAAAGACTCGGCCACATTTTTTGTTATATCTTTAGCTTCAGGTTTTGCGCCGACAAAAAGAATAGTTTTGCCGGTTACGCCTAAACTTTTTACAAATTCGGCAGCTTTTTCCAGCATAATGCTTGTTTTTTCAAGGTCTATTATATCTCCCTTATTTTTCGTGGCATATATATATTTTGAGAGACTAGGGTGCCTTCTTGTTTTAGAATAGCCGTAATGCGCTCCCACTCTGAACATTTTTTCCACTAATGTGTCAGTATCCTCTTTCTTAATATCTGCTTTTTGCATACAAGCAATATAGCAAAAAGCGTTAATTTTTGCAAATAAATTTTTGGCGCATTCAACAGGTTCTTTTAATTTATATTGCATTTTGAAGGAGAGTTTCCTATAATATGTAAACAGTCTTAGTGAATAAATAACATCCTAATCATTTACATGATTTACAAGAAAAGAAATATGTTTGTATGGCTTATTGCCGTAATTTTAGTAATGATAGTTGGAATTATTGTGTGGCTTGAAACTGTCGGCAAGAAAATTTCTAACGATAATCTGACGGCGGCGGCATCCAAAGCCAATCCAACTCCGACTCCCAAACCCGGCGTTGTTACTACAGTCACGGTACCGTCCTTAGAATGTCCAAATACTATATTATCGTACAGCTCATGTGGTATTGTTGGGGCCGTGTGTACGCGAACATTCACAAGACCAAATAGCAAGTTAGAATGGGAATATACATGTATGGGAGGTTGGACTTATAATGGTCCCTCCAGACCCAAAGACATTTCTCCAAGATGGGAATGGGTAAAAACACATGAAATAATTACATGGTACGGACAACTCTGCGGAGGACGCACAATGACATCCCGAGATGAAGCAAGAACAACTTATAAGATAGATTGGTATAACGGAGAGATTAGGATGGATATAAACGAGGAAAACAATGTCGTATTAACAGAAGAAAAAGAAAAAGTGTTGCTTTGTCCAACTCCTGTTCCAAAACCTCCTTCAACCGCCATGTCTGCGTCAGTATCGAATATATCGTCCGCAGTGCCGGCGTCTTCGCCAGTCGCTCCCATCACGATTAAAAAAACTCTTGGCTGCGCGGCGTATACCAAATTGGCTACAAATCATTTTTTTAAAGATATAAGCGAATGGCTTCCTCGTGATTATAGGGATCGTCTTCCTCCTGACAAGGAGGATCGTCTTCAGTATGTAAAGAAAACGCATACTGCAGACAAAACAATTTCCGACAAAGTAGTAGATTCCCTAATCTGTCCTGATCCATCTCGCATAATATCTCAAGGCAAATGCAGTGTGACCGGTAATTCGCCAGAAGCGATAAAATTATCGGGATTTTCATGTCCTAAAAAGAGCAATTAAAGTTCACTCGTCGCCTCTGTTTGATTTGCGATTCTTGATTTTTTCTCGGGTAAATAAAGATGATTTTGAATATTATTACGGAAAGTAATCTCTCAGTTCATTCGAATAATAGAATTCCGCCGCTAAAGAGCCGAAACTGTAAGATTTGCCATCGATTTCAATTATTGCGCCGCCGGAATGTGGATTGGTATTTGGGTGGGAATTATTGAAGCCGATATTGTAAAGTGTGCTTAAAATTTCAGGTCTGTCAGAAATATCAAAGCCGGCGTTTTGCCATTGCTTCATAATTTGTTTCAAGTAAAGAGCGGCGTATAAATATCCGTAGTAATGATTTTCCTCGTCTGTAATCCGAGCGAAGCGTTCGCTGGCAATATCTTTGGAAGTAAAATCAAGCAGATTTTCATATTTCTTGCCAAGATAGAACGGTGAATTCGAGTCTTTCAAATGTTCTTCAATAGCAATCGCGGTATCTTGTTTCATCCCCATAATGCCCCATGAGAATTGGCTTTGATTGCCGAGGATTTTAAGCGGCGCGAAAATCTGTTTGAATATTTCCCGATTGTCGTGAAAAAGCCGCAATTGTTCCGGCACCAATTGGGCCACGATAAGACGCGGTTCGATTTTAACCGCATCAGCCACTTTGTTAATAGCTACTGAATCTTGGATAATTGCTTGTTTCAGGATCTGCCATTCTTCACTTGAAGTCCAGTCTGGCAAACTTGAATCTGGCGAATTTGGAGCCGTTCTTGTGTTCGTAACCGCTTCCAAGAAATTAGCTCTTTGGTTGTCAATAACACCTTTTTCATTAGTGAGGCCAAATCTTACGGTGACATATCCCGACACTAAGACAAAACCAATAAAAGCAAAGCAATATACTGCTAATCTAAAGATTTTTTTGAGGACTTTTCTGAAAGGTTTGTTATCAACAACACTTTTCATTTTAATAAATGAATTCATGGTATTATTGTAGCGTACTATTCTCTTTATAAAAAAT
>ERZ1292640.1666-Hain-H43-02um-R1-1666-length-18255-cov-8_pt1 | contig 18255 bp, 17 predicted proteins | sample MGYA00564404_ERZ1292640 | MGnify/ENA primary metagenome ERZ1292640 (study PRJEB36523, sample SAMEA6512636) | groundwater metagenome | collected 2019-01-08 | study: AquaDiva: Metagenomics assemblies of 32 groundwater samples
GCCGAGCGGAACACCCGCATGCCCGAGACCGGGTCGTTGCGCGAGAGGATCACCACTTCGACGCGCTGGGCCAGCTTGGCCGAAGGCGAGGCGTCGTCCAGGCTGTCGGGCGCGTCGTTGAAGGCCAGCAGCTTTTTGACCAGCGAAAAGGCCACGCCGGGTTTGGCCGGCACGTCGAGCCGGTCCAGCTGCAGCTGCATGTAGGCGGCATCGCGTTTGGTGCCGGGCGCGGGCGGCTGGCCCAGGCCGTCCTCGAACACCCGGTTTTCTTCCTCGAAATCAAACAGTGCACGCGATGAAATCGCCACCACCAGTTGTCCGTCCAGAGTTGCTGCCATGGGGTTTACCTGTTTACTGCGGGGGTGGATTCAACGATAGCTCAAGTGTGCGCCATTGTCCGCAGGCCACACCGTCGGGCGGCCACTGGTCGGCACGCGTTACTTCGCGGATGCCGCCGGCCAGCAGCTGCGCGGCCCGGATGATGCCGGCGTGGGTGATCCAGACGGTGGCCGGCCCGGCCGGCAATTCATCGAAAGCCTGGGCCACGCGTGCCATCACGGCGCGCACGCTTTCGCCGTGGCCGCCGACGGCGTGGCCGGCAAAGTCGGCCATCCAGGCGTCGAAGTCGCTGCGCGTGATGTCGCTCCAGCGCCGGCCTTCCCAGGCGCCGAAGTTCATCTCCTGCAGTCGGACGTCGGTTTGAAGGGTCAAATCGGGCCGCAGCCCAATCAGCGCTTGCGCAAGGTGCTCACATCTTTGTAGCGGCGAGGTGCTGATCTGCGCGCCGGCGGGCAGCACCGCGGCCAGGGACGCGGCGCTTTGTTGCGTCGCCTCCAGGTCCGCCGCCACATCCAGCGCACCGTAGCAGGTGCCCGACGCCAGCAGGACCTGCGCGTGGCGCACCAGCCAGAGGGTCATGCCATTTCCGGCATGAAGCCGCTAGACGCGACAATTTTCCGCAGGGCCGTCCCAAGGAAAATTAGCCCCCGGGGGGGGCAGAGAGCTACACGCAGTGAAGCGAACGTGGGGGCCATGTTCATAAGGCGATGGCCAGGCCGAGGTAAAAAGCGATCTCGCAGACCTGCTGCGTGGCGCCCAGGCAGTCGCCGGTGAAACCCTGCAAGCGGCGCGAGAACAGCCGGCCCATCCACAGCAGGGCGATCACGGAGAAGCTGCAGGCCACTATCAAACTCATAGCTGGCAGCGCATAACTGGCAAGGGCCAGAGCCGAAAAAAACCATACAAATGCCACCCCCAGGCTGGTCAGCGTGATCTGGTCGGCCAGGGGTTTGGATTTGGAGACTGCGGTATCGCCGACATGCGGCAGCGCGCGGATCAGTAGCAGCGGCAGGGTGCGCGAAACCACATGCGCGGTAAACAGGGCCGCGGCGACCAGCCAGCCATCCAGGGGCAGGTCGGGAGCTTCTTCCATGCCGGACAGGGCGCTTTCGACCGAGCCGAGCAGTGCCAACAGTGCCACCTTGCCCAGCAGCGCGAGCACCAAAGCCATCGCGCCGAAAGCGCCGACCCGTGAGTCCTTCATGATCTCCAGGGCGCGGTCCCGGTCGTAACTGCCACCCAGCCCGTCCGTGACGTCGGCGAGCCCGTCTTCGTGAAAGCCGCCGGTCAGCAGCACCGTCGCCACCGTGGACAGGACGGCGGCCACCAGCGGTGCAAAGTCGGTGGGCGGCAGCAGCGCGATCAGCAGGCTGTACACGCCGGCCGCCACGCCGCCGACCAGCCAGCCGATGCCCGGGAAGTGCGCGGCACTGGCGCGCAGCATGGCCGGGCTGTAGCCAGTCCACGCCGCCAGCGCGCCGGTGACCGGAATGCGGGTGAAAAACTGGACTGCCAGCAGGTAGTGGCGAATGAACTGCAACACGGCTAGTTTTTACCGCTGACCCCGGCCGAATCAAAACTCGCCATCTCTGCCATGAACAGCGCTGCCGATTGCAGCAGTGGCCAGGCGAGCAGGGCGCCCGTGCCTTCGCCCAGGCGCATGTCCAGGTTGAGCAGCGGCACGGCCTTCAGGTGGGCCAGCAGCAGGTGGTGGCCGCGCTCGGCCGAGCGGTGGCAAAACACCAGGTAGTCCTGCACCTGCGGCACGAGCGCGCGTGCCACCAGCGCGGCGGCACCGGCAATAAAACCGTCGACCAGCACCACGCGGCGCTCGCTGGCGGCCTGCAGCATGGCGCCGGCCATCATGGCGATTTCGAAACCGCCCAGCGCCGCCAGCACGGCCAGCGGCTCATGCACGTCGGCATGCCGTGCCAGCGCACGCTGCAGCACCGCCTGTTTGTGCGCCAGTTGCGTATCGTCCAGGCCGGTGCCGCGCCCGACCACGTCGCTGATCGGCAGGCCGGCCAGCCGGGCCAGCAGCAGGGCGGCGGGCGAGGTGTTGGCAATGCCCATCTCGCCGAAGGCCACGACGTTGCCGGGCAGGCCTCGGATGACATCCATGCCGGCCTGCAGCGCGGCGTGGGCCTGTGCCAGCGACATGGCCGGGCCCTCGCAAATGTTCTGGGTGGCCGGGGCTATTTTTCGCTGCTGCAGCTGCGGGTGGTCGGCCAGGTCGGCGGCCACGCCGGCGTTCACCACCTGCAGGGCAAAACCGTGCTGGCGCGCAAACACATTGATGGCGGCACCGCCGGCCAGCATGTTGCCCACCATCTGCACGGTCACCGCCTGCGGAAAGGCCGACACGCCCTCGCTGGCAATGCCGTGGTCGGCGGCAAACACCACCATTTGCGGCGACCCGAAGGTGATGGCCTCGCTGCGCTGGATCAGGCCGAGCTGCAGCGCCAGGGTTTCGAGCTGGCCGAGCGCGCCGAGCGGTTTGGTTTTCTGGTCGATCTTGTGCTGCAGCCGGGCGGCCAGCGCAGCGTTGGCGGTCGGTTCAATCGCGGGCAGGAGAAATGTCTTGTTGTCGGTCATCGGTGATTTTCTGGAGGCAGGCGGGGCAAAAGCAGGAGGCTTCCGACGTGCCGATTGAGGACGGTGGGCTGGAGGAGGGAACGGGCATGACATGGGGCAGCTTGACGCACCAGCATTCGGCGTCCCCTCCCACCATGCCGCAGCGAAAAGCGGCGCCGCAGCGGGGGCATGATGAATTGGAGGGGACGGATGCGCCTGCCGCAGTCATGGCCAGGCCCGTCAGCTTTGCAGAAACAGCCGGTAGACCGGGTTGTCGGTCTCTTCCACATGCGGGTAGCCCAGGGTGTCGAGAAAGGCCTTGAAAGCCTTGTTGTCGGCCTTGGGAACCTGCAGGCCGACCAGGATGCGCCCGTAGTCCGCGCCCTGGTTGCGGTAGTGGAACAGGCTGATATTCCAGCCCGGCTTCATGGCGCCCAGGAACTTCATGAGTGCCCCGGGCCGCTCGGGAAACACAAAACGCAGCAGCCGCTCGTCTTTGGACAGCGCGGTGTGCCCACCCACCATGTGGCGAATGTGTTCCTTGGCCAGGTCGTCATGGGTCAGGTCCAGCGACTTGAAGCCGTGTTTGCTGAAGTTGGCGGCGATTTTGCTGCTCTCGCCCTTGCCGTGGGTGGTCAGGCCGACGAACACATGGGCCTGGCTGGCGTCGCTGATGCGGTAGTTGAACTCGGTCACGCTGCGCGGGCCGCCGGGCAACTCGCCGATCAGCTCGCAAAAGCGCCGGAAGCTGCCGCGCTCCTCGGGAATCGTCACCGCAAACAGCGCTTCGCGTTCCTCGCCGACTTCGGCGCGCTCGGCAACAAAACGCAGGCGGTCGAAGTTCATGTTCGCGCCGCACAGGATGGCCGCGTAGGTCTCGCCTTTGGTCTTGTGCGTGGCCACATACTGCTTGATGGCCGCCACGCTCATGGCGCCGGAAGGTTCGACGATGCTGCGCGTGTCGATGAAGACGTCCTTGATCGCGGCACACACGGCATCGGTGTCCACCGTGATGAATTCATCGACCAGTTCGCGGCTGATGCGGAAGGTTTCCTCACCGACCAGCTTGACCGCTGTGCCGTCGGCGAACAGGCCCACATCGGGCAGCGTGACACGTTTGCCGGCGCCGACCGATTGGGCCATGGCGTTGGAATCGTTCATCTGCACGCCGATGATCCTGACCTCGGGGCGCACGGCCTTGATGTAGTTGGCGACGCCGGAAATCAGCCCGCCGCCGCCTATGGCCACAAACACCGCGTCGAGCGAGCCTTTGCCGATGGTCTGGATCTGGCGCAGGATTTCCATGGCGATCGTGCCCTGGCCGGCAATCACGTCCGGGTCGTCAAACGGGTGCACAAACGTCAGACCGTTCTTTTTTTCCAGCGTGACCGCGTGGGTGTAGGCGTCCGAGTAGCTGTCGCCGTGCAGGATCACCTCGCCGCCCAGGGCCCGGACGGCATCGACCTTGACCTGTGGCGTGGTCACCGGCATCACGATCATCGCGCGTGCGCCCAGCTTGTGCGCACCGAGCGCCACGCCCTGCGCATGGTTGCCGGCCGAGGCGCAGATCACGCCCTTTTTGAGCTGGGCGGGGCTCAGGTGGGCCATCTTGTTGTAGGCGCCGCGCAGCTTGAAGCTGAACACCGGCTGCTGGTCTTCGCGCTTGAGCAGCACGGTGTTGTGCACCCGGCGGCTGAGGTTTTTTGCCGGCTCCAGGGCGGACTCCACCGCCACGTCATACACGCGTGCGGTCAGGATTTTTTTCAGATAGTCGGCGGGTGTGAGCGCCCCGGCGGAGGACGGCCGGGGGGTGCCGGGTGAACGGCGGGGAGCAGCTTTTTGGGGGGTGGGCATGTGTTTTCTCGCAACCCGACATCATAGTGGGCAAGAAAAAAGGCCCAGACCTTGCGGTCTGGGCCTGTAAATCCACCCTTTCAGGGATGGAGGAGACAAACATTGCATGAAAACAAAGGTATGTTCATGCGATGATTTCAGTATAGCGGAGGCATGTTGCGCTGCAACAATGTTTTGTTGCAAAAAATAAACACTCGCAGCTACTTTTGATAATTATTTCTGACTTTTGAGGATGGCAATTCATGGAATGCACAGTGAGCTGGACCGGCCCCAACACCGGCACGGGGACAACAACAACTTCTGGCTCGGCCATGAGTTTTCTGGCGACAACGGGCAGCGGCCACACGCTGGTGATGGACGGCGCGCCCGACGCCGTCAAGCCGGAAAACGGCGGCGCCAACCTGGCGCCGCGCCCGATGGAAACCGTGCTGGCCGGCACCGGCGGCTGCACGGCCTACGACGTGGTGCTGATCCTCAAGCGGGGCCGCCACGATGTGCGCGGCTGCACGGTACGGCTCACGTCCGAACGGGCCGAGACCGACCCCAAGGTGTTCACGAAAATCCACATGCATTTTGTCGTGACGGGACGCGGCATCGCGGCCAGCGCGGTGGAACGCGCGATTGCCATGAGCCATGACAAATACTGCTCGGCCACCATCATGCTCGGAAAAACTGCCGATATCACGACCAGTTTTGAGCTGGTCGAAGCTTGATCATCAGGCGAGATCGGGCGTGGGCCCTTTCCCAATAATCGCGAGTAGCTATTGAAAAGATAGCAACTAGAGGTAGTGCGCTGTTGTCGTCATGACTTTGGCGGAGGCCCGCATCAGCGCCTTGACGGGCGCGGGAAGCGTCAATGCCCCGGCACTTTGCGCCTCCTGTGCGTGACGTGCCTCGTCGTCCTTCATCTGCGCCACGATGGCGCGCGAGGCATGGTCGCCCTCTGGCAGGCGTTCCAGGTGGCTGGCCAGGTGCGTTTCGACCTGCCGCTCCGTCTCGACCACAAAACCCAGGCTGACCCGGTCCCCGAGGCGGCCCGCGAGCAGGCCCAGCCCGAAGGCCCCGGCGTACCACAGCGGATTCAGCAGTGAGGGGCGGGCGCCGAGTTCATCGAGCCGCTCACGCGTCCAGGCCAGGTGGTCGCCTTCCTCCTTGCTGGCCTCCAGGAAGTGCTGGCGCAAAACGGGATTGCGTGTGCTCAGGGCCTGCGAGGCGTAAAGCGCCTGCGCACAGACCTCACCGACATGGTTGACCCGCATCAGCGCGCCGGCCAGCGCCTTGTCCGCGGCGCTCAGCTCGGTGCCCTGTGCCGGCACGGTCGGGCATGTCCGGCTGGCACGTGGTTTGGCAAACAGGGTGCGCAGGGCGCTGTCGGCGGCGTTGATAAGCGCGTCCATTTCAACGATCCTCGCGCGTGTGCCACAAGCGCAGCACGTAAATGGTCGACGCCTGAATTTCGTAGCGCATTTCGTAATGACCGACGAGCATTCGGCGCACCTCTCGCGGCTCGAATTCTTCGAGCCTTTTACCTAGATGCGGATTCTCGAGCAGCCTGACCGGCGCGCCAGCAAGGGACTGCACAGTGCGCGCCGCCGCGACCTTGTTCACCGGGGCCAGAAACTCATGAAGCCGCGTCAGATCGGACAGCGCCTTGCTCGTCCACTTCAACTTCATCAACGAGGCACCGGCAACGGGGTAGCTGCGCTCAGGCTGTCGGCCCACGCGTGCACCGCCTGATGGTCGAGGAAGCGCCCGGCGTCCACATCGGCCAAGGCCTCCAGCGTCAGACGACTGCGCTCTTCTTCCTGATCGATCCAGGCCGATAGCGCCTGCTTCATGATCCAGCCGCGCGACCGGTCAAAACGAGCCGCCATCTGATCGACCTTGTTGGCCAGGGGCAGTGGAATGTGGGCGGTCAGCACTTTGGTTTCTGTCTGTGCCATGACGGGTCTCCTTGAATCAACACGGGAACAACGAACAATAAAGAGTAAGAGTGCGCCTCTTCCGGGCCTTGCCTTCAGTGATTAATCATATTGATTAACAATGATTGCGTCAAGCTGTAGCCGTGCCATGCCAGGGAAGTGTGAAGCGGGACCCGCACAAGCGCTTCTCCGTGTCTCGGGTGTTTGTTGCAGAGGTGCAACGGAATTGAATTTATCGGGCCAATTCCTTTGCGAAAGCTCTCAGCCTCTGGTGCAATACACACAACTTCCTAAATGGAGGTTGGCCCGGGGATCCAAAATCCTGGAGCCCTATGTTTAACCTTGGAGAAACTCGCAATGAAAAAATCCCTAGTCGCTTTGGCTATTCTGGCTGCTGCTGGCGTGGCTTCGGCCCAGTCTTCCGTGACCCTGTTCGGCGTTGTTGACATGAACTACGCTCACGGCTCCGGCTCTGGCGTTGGTTCTTCCAGCAAGAGCCAACTGACCGGTGGCGGTTACAACTCTAACCGTATCGGCTTCCGTGGTACGGAAGACCTCGGTGGTGGCATGTCTGCCTCGTTCTGGCTCGAAGCCGGTATGAACCCCGATAGTGGCGTCGGCCAAGCAACCAACACCAACAATCAGAGCACTGGCGGTTCCACTGGTAACGGCCTGACTTTCAACCGTCGTTCGACCGTCAGCCTGGCCAGCGGCCTGGGTGAACTGCGTCTGGGTCGTGACTACACGCCACAGTTCTGGAACCAGACCGTGTTTGATCCGTTCGGCGTCGTCGGTGTGGGCAATAGCCAGACTTTCGTCTCCGCCCTTGGCAACTCTCTGACCGGAGTTCGCGCATCCAACAGCGTTGGCTACTTCCTGCCAGGTAATCTGGGCGGCTTCTATGGCCAGTTCCAGCACTACCTCGGTGAGAACAACAAAAACGGCGCAGTGACTGAAAAAGACGGCACCGGTTCTGGCATCCGCCTCGGCTTTGCCAACGGCCCGATCAACGTGGCCCTGGCTACTTCCAGCACCAAATATGCTGCTACTGCCACCACTGGCAATCTCAAGGCCACCAACCTCGGCGGTTCGTATGACTTCGGCGTCGCTACAGTCATGGCTTTGGTGACTCGCGACAAAGTCGAGTCTACCCCCACGACGCGGACCGGCAAGGGCGCTTTGATCGGTGCTTTGGTTCCCATGGGTGCAGGCCAGATCCGTGTGGCTTACTCCACCTACAAAACCGACGCTGCTGGTACACCGAAGTCCAAAAAATGGGCTCTGGGTTATGTGCACAACCTGTCCAAGCGTACGGCTCTGTACACCACGTTTGCCCGCGTGACCAACAGCGGTGGCGCTGCTTCCGCTCTGAACGGCGCCGTGACTGCAGCGAACGCACGTTCGACCGGTTACGACTTCGGTATCAAGCACTCCTTCTAATTGATGGCTGGTCTTGTGCCAGCTTCAATCAAGAGAGTTTAAAAAGCCGCCTTCGGGCGGCTTTTTTCATGGAAAATGCAAAAACATGCCGCTTTGGGAGTTGCTGATGACGCAGGTTGACAGGATGCGATGGTGGGGCAAGTTGGGTGGTGGTGCGGTGTCATTGGTCTTGCTGCAACTGGCCGGCTGCGCATCGTTCATGTCGCCGGCTGCTCCGGCTGATCAGACCAAGCTCGGTGTCACCCCTTGGGTGGTCGCGTCCACCAGCAACCGCGTCGCGCCAGTCTGGCAGCATTACACTTTTCCGGGAAAGAAGCCCAGCCGCTTTCGCTATGAGCGCAAGGATGGGCGTGAGGCGATGGCTGCAACTTCCAGCTCGTCTGCAAGCATGGTGCGCCAGGTGTTGCGCGTTGAGCCGGATGATCTGGCCAGCGTGCGCTTTTCGTGGAAAGTGCCTGAGTTGATTGCGCAAGCAGACATGGCGCTGCGTGATGCCGATGATTCGCCGGTACGCGTGGTGCTGGTTTTCGAGGGCGACCGCAGCAAGTTCTCCGGCAAGAACGCCATGCTGTCCGAGCTGGCACGTGCGTTGACCGGCGAGGAGTTGCCTTATGCAACGTTGATGTACGTGTGGTGCAACACGCGCCCGCCGGGCACGGTGATTGTCAATCCGCGTACCGACAGGATACGCAAACTTGTCGTGGAATCCGGTGCGGGCAAGCTGCGCCAATGGGTCGACTACGAACGCAATATTCGCGCTGACTATGAAAAGACTTTCGGCGAAGCGCCGGGCGCGCTGGTGGGCATAGGCATCATGACCGACAGTGACAACACGCGTTCGAATACCTCGGCCTGGTACGGGCCGGTCACGCTCGACAAGGTCGCGCACGCGCACTAGCCGATTGCCTGGCCTGAGAGTTGCAGGCGTCTGACGGGCGTGCATCCCAGGCGCATCGCCTTGGCCCTCGCGCAGGTTTCAGGGGGCCCGTTCAGGGGAAATCCCTTGTTTTGTCCTGATGGGCCGGTTGTATATTTGGCGCTTACTTTCCAGAGAGAAAACCATGAAATTCCACCCGTTTTTTATCGCAGCCGCAGCGGCTGCGTCATTTGCTGTTGTGCCTGCCGTGCAGGCCAAGACCTTCAAATGGTCGAGCGCGAGCGACATCCCCACCTTTGACATCCACTCGCAGAACAATGCACTTGGCAATGGCGTTCACGCGGCCGTTTACGATTCACTGGTTTACTACAACAGCCGCACCTTCAAGGTGGAACCCCAGCTCGCCACTTCCTGGCGTGACGTCTCGCCGACGCAGGTTCGCTTTACCTTGCGTTCCGGAGTCAAGTTCAGTGACGGCACACCACTCACGGCGGACGACGTGGTTTTCTCGTTGTCCCGCGCGACGGCCAAGACCTCCAACTATGCGGTTTATACCCAGGGCATCGACAAGGTGATCAAGGTCAATGATTCGACCGTGGACATCATGATGAAAGGTCCGAACCCGGTGCTGCTGAATCAGTTGACCGAATTGCGAATCATGAGCAAGGCGTGGGCCGAGAAAAACAAGTCGACCGAGCCAAAAGACATTCGCGCCAAGGACGAAACCTTTGCGCACCGCAATGCCATGGGTACCGGCCCGTTCATGGTCAAGGAGTGGCAGCCTGACCAGAAGCTGGTTCTTGTGTCCAATCCCAACTACTGGGGCAAGAACGAGTCCAATGTGACCGAAATTGTCTATACACCGATCAAATCGGAAGCCACCCGGGTTGCCGCCCTGCTGTCGGGCGAAGTCGATTTTGTCCTTGACCCCAGCATCCAGGATCTGGGCCGGCTGCGCAGCACAGGCAACCTCAAGGTCATCGACGGCATCGAGAACCGCACCATCTTTTTCGGCATGGATCAGTTCCGTGAGGAGTTGCCGGGTTCCAATATCAAGGGCAAGAATCCGCTGAAGGACCAGCGCGTGCGCATGGCCTTGTACCAGGCGATTGACATCAGCGCCATCAACCGCGTCACCATGCGCGGCCTGAGCCAGCCGACGGGAGCGATTGTGGCGCCGCAGGTCAACGGCTGGACCGAAGGTGTCCACAAGCGCCACCCTTATGACCCCGAGGCTTCAAAGAAGCTGCTCGCCCAGGCCGGTTATCCCAATGGGTTTGAGGTGGATTTTGCCTGCCCGAACAACCGCTACATCAACGACGAGGAAATCTGCCAGGCTGTCACCGCGATGTGGGCCCGGGCCGGCGTGAAAGCCAAGCTGCGCACATTGCCGCTGGTCACCTATTTCCCGATGATCCAGCGCTACGAAGCCAGCATCTACATGCTGGGCTGGGGTGTGCCGACCTTTGATGCGCTATACAGCCTGCAGTCGCTCGTCCGCAGCGTGGGTACCGGCGGTGATGGCAATTACAACGTGGGCCGCTACAGCAACCCGCGCATGGACTACATCGTGGACCGTGTGAAGGTGGAGACTGATTTGCCGGTGCGCAACCGCCTGCTGACCGAGGCCCTGCAGTTGTCGAACGACACCGTTTCCCATATTCCGCTGCACAACCAGATCATTCCCTGGGCGATGAAGAAAAATATTGATGTCGTGCACCGCGCCGACAACCGGCTCGACTGGAGACTGATCAAGGTCAATTGAGCGTGCAATCAAAGAGGGCCTTCCGGGGCCCTTTTTTGCAGTTCTTTTCTTTAGGCCTAAAGGAAATCCCGGTGTCGGCACAGTGCTTGCTCTGCTAGCATTGGCTCTCGCTCAAAACCATACCCCCGAATGTTTGCATTTATTCTCCGTCGCCTGCTCCAGGCTGTGATCGTGATGGTTGCTGTGGCCTTTATTGCGTTCATGCTGTTCCAGTATGTCGGCGACCCGGTGGTGTTTCTGCTGGGGCAGGATGCACAACCTGACCAGATTGCGCAGCTACGCGCCGATCTGGGGCTGGACAAGCCCTTTTTCGTGCAGTTCGGCCACTTTCTGGTCAATGCCGTGCAGGGCGAGTTCGGGCTCAGCCTGCGCCAGGGGGCCAAGGTGTCGCGCCTGATTGCCGAGCGTTTCCCTGCAACGCTCGAGCTGGCACTGGTGGCCGCCGTCATGGCCCTGGTGATTGGTGTACCGATGGGTGTGTATGCAGCCCTGCGCCGCGGAACCTTTCTGAGCCAGCTGCTCATGACGGTGTCGCTGGTGGGTGTGTCGCTCCCGACTTTCCTGATCGGGATCCTGCTGATTCTGGCTTTCTCCGTAGGCCTCGGCTGGTTTCCCAGTTTCGGGCGCGGTAACGTGGTGCAGATGGGCTGGTGGAGCAGCGGCTTGTTGACGGCCAAGGGCTGGCACCATATCGTGCTTCCGGCCGTGACGCTGGCGATCTTCCAGCTCACGCTGATCATGCGGTTGGTCCGCGCCGAAATGCTGGAGGTTCTGCGCACCGACTACATCAAGTTTGCGCGCGCACGCGGCCTGTCCAACCGCGCCATCCATTTTGGACATGCGCTGAAAAACACCCTGGTGCCTGTCATGACCATCACCGGCCTGCAACTGGGCGGGCTGATCGCTTTTGCCATCATCACCGAGACCGTTTTCCAGTGGCCGGGCATGGGCCTGTTGTTCATCCAGGCGGTGACCTTTGCCGACATTCCCGTGATGGCTGCCTACCTGTGCCTGATTGCACTGATTTTTGTCGTGATCAACCTGGTGGTTGACCTGCTGTATTTTGTGGTGGACCCACGCTTGCGCGTGGGTACGGCGGGGGGGCACTGATGCTGTCACCCCGGCCTGCTCCGGTGCTCAAGGCCAACGGTCGCGCCTTTGCACAAATCAGTGAATTTCATCCTGAAATCACGGCCTTTCGCCGCGACCTGCATGCCCACCCGGAGCTCGGTTTTGAAGAGCTCTACACCAGTGCCCGTGTGAAGGAAGCGCTGCAGCGCTGTGGCGTGGACGAGGTGCATACCGGCATCGGCAAGACCGGGCTGGTGGCCGTCATCAAGGGCCAGCACAGCAGCAGCGGAAAAATGATTGGCTTGCGTGCCGACATGGACGCGTTGCCGATGACGGAGCACAACGACTTTGCCTGGAAGTCCTCGCGCGCCGGCATGATGCACGGTTGCGGCCATGACGGGCATGTTGCCATGCTGGTGGGCGCGGCCCGCTACCTGGCGGCCACGCGCAATTTTGACGGAACGGCCGTGCTGATTTTCCAGCCCGGCGAAGAGGGATTTGCCGGCGCCCGCGTCATGATTGAAGATGGACTGTTCGACCGGTTCCCGGTGCAGGCGGTTTACGGCATGCACAACTGGCCGTCCATGAAGCCGGGCACGGTGGGCATCAACCCGGGGCCCATGATGGCAGCGGCTGACCGCATCACCATCGACATTACCGGCCGCGGCGGCCATGGTGCCCACGCCTACATGACGGTCGATCCGGTGCTGGTCGCGGGGCACATCATCACGGCGGTGCAGAGCATTGTCTCGCGCAACGTCAAGCCGATTGACAGCGCCGTGATCAGCCTGTGCGCGATGCACGCCGGCGACATGGGCGCCTTCAGCGTGGTGCCGGGCAAGGCCACCCTGGTGGGCACGGTCCGCACCTTCAATCCGGACGTGCAGGACATGATAGAGCGCCGTCTCAACGAGCTCTGCAGTGCGGTCGCGCTCGGCTTTGGTGCAACCGCCGCCGTGCATTACGAACGCATTTATCCTGCCACCATCAACTCGTTCGAAGAAGCCATGTTTGCAGCCGATGTGGCGCAAACCCTGCTGGGCGAGGACCATGTCGTGCGCGACATGGAGCCCAGCATGGGCGCCGAAGACTTTTCCTTCATGCTGCAGGTCAAACCCGGCGCGTATATGCGCATCGGCCAGGGCGCCGAAAACGGTGTCGGCAGCTGTTTTCTGCACAACAGTCGTTACGATTTCAACGACGACATCCTGCCACTGGGTGCCGCCCTGCATGCCGGGCTGGTGGAACAGTCCATGCCTTTGTCCGAGTCGCGCTGATTATTTTTTCAACAGGAGAGTCCCATGAATTTCACGAAAAAAGCCGCTTTTGCCCTTGTTGGTACTGCGCTGGCAGCTACAACTTTTGTAGCGTCCGCGGTGACCCTGCGGGTCGGAAACCAGGGTGATGCCCTCTCGCTGGATCCGCATTCGCTCAACGAGTCGCTGCAGCTCTCGGTGGTTGGCAATGTCTATGAGCCGCTGGTCACGCGCGACCGCAGCTACAAGCTCGCCCCCTCGCTGGCGACCGACTGGAAGCAGACTTCGCCGACGGTCTGGCGTTTCAACCTGCGCAAGGGCGTGCAGTTCCACGACGGCTCGCCGTTCACCGCAGACGATGTGATCTTCAGCTACGAACGCGCCAAGGGGGACGGCTCCGACATGAAGAGTTATGTCGGCCAGATCAAGGAAATCAAGAAAATCAACGACCACACGATCGACTTCGTGCTGAACAACCCCTTTCCCATCCTGCCCGAGCTGTTCACGCAGTGGCACATGATGAGCAAGAAGTGGTGTGAAACGAACCAGGCCACCAAACCGGTGGACCGCCGCAAAGGCATTGAAAACGCCGCGTCTTTCCGCGCCAATGGCACCGGCCCTTTCCGCGTGCGTGAGCGCCAGCCCAATGTCCGCACCAGCTTTACCCGCAACGGCAATTACTGGGGCAAGATCGACGGCAATGTGGACGAAGTGGTTTTCAACGTCATCGGCAACAACAGCACCCGCGTCGCGGCGCTGCTGTCCGGCGAAATTGACGTGATGGAGCCGGTGCCGGTGCAGGACGTGGCCCGCATCAAGGGCAATGCCGAGCTCAAGGTGCTGCAAGGTCCCGAGCTGCGCATCATCTTCCTCGGCATGGACCAGAAGCGTGACGAACTGCAGTTTTCCAGTGTCAAGGGCAAAAACCCCTTCAAGGACAAGCGCGTTCGCCAGGCCTTCTACCAGGCCATCGACATCGAAGCCATCAAGAACCGTGTGATGCGCGGTGCATCCACGCCGGTGGCTACGCTGCTGGCACCCGAGATCAAGGGTTACGCCCCCGACCTTGCCAAGCGCCTGCCGTTTGACGTGGAAGCCGCCAAGAAGCTGATGGCCGACGCAGGTTATGGCGCCGGTTTTGAGCTGAAGATGAACTGCCCGAATGACCGTTATGTCAACGACGGTGAAATCTGCCAGGCCGTGGCCGCGAATCTGTCGCGCATCGGGGTCAAGATCAATCTGGAAGCCGAAACCAAGGGCACCTACTTTCCGAAAATCCTGCGCCGTGACACCAGCTTCTACATGCTGGGCTGGACACCGAGCACGGTGGACGCTCACAACGTGCTCTACCCGATCATGTCCACGCCTGGTGACGGTGGCCGCGGCCAGTTCAATCTGGGTGCCTACAGCAATGCCAGGATTGACCAGCTGACCGACCTGGTGGCTTCCGAGACCGATGACAAGAAGCGCAACGAGATGATCCACGAAGCGCTGAAGATCCATCAGGACGAGGTGGGCCATCTGCCGCTGCACCAGCAGGCGCTCAACTGGGCATCGAAGAAGAACATTGAAATGGTTCAGTGGCCCGACAACGGCATGCCCTGGAAGTACGTCAAAGTCAACAAGTAACAAGGGTTGATGAAAAGCGCGCTATTCCGATGGTGGGATGGCGACATCGGCTACAGCTTTCGCACCTCCCCGGTGGCGATGGCTGCGGCTGCAGTCGCCCTCATCTGCATCTTCTGTTCGGTGTTTGCGGGCTTTGTGGCGCCGCACAACCCGTTTGACCTGACGACGCTCGAACTGAGCGATGCCCGCCTGCCACCGGCCTGGTCGGCCGAGGGCTCGAGCAAGTACCTGCTGGGTACCGATGACCAGGGGCGGGACATCCTTTCGGCCCTGATGTACGGTGCCCGCGTTTCCCTGGCGGTGGGTTTTGCCTCGGTGATCCTGTCGGTCGTGTTCGGCGTGGGCATGGGTTTGCTGGCCGGTTTTTACGGCGGCTGGATTGACTCTGCCCTGATGCGCCTGTGCGACGTGATGCTGTCTTTCCCGGCCATTCTGGTGGCCCTGCTGATTGCCGGGGTGGGGCGGGCCCTGTTTCCCAATGCACAGGACTCCCTGGCGCTGGGGGTGCTGATCATATCGATCACGCTCACGGGCTGGGTGCAGTACGCCAGAACGGTGCGCGGCTCGACCCTGGTCGAACGCAACAAGGAGTACGTGCAGGCAGCACGTGTGACCGGTGTGACACCGATGCGCATCATGCGCCGCCATGTGCTGCCGAATGTGATGGGGCCGGTGCTGGTGCTGGCGACGATCCAGGTGGCCACGGCCATCATCACCGAAGCCACCCTGTCCTTCCTGGGTGTGGGCGCGCCGCCCACGTCGCCTTCGCTGGGCACCCTGATCCGCATCGGCAACGACTACCTGTTTTCCGGGGAGTGGTGGATCACGGTGTTTCCCGGCCTGATGCTGGTGTTGATTTCGCTGAGCGTGAACCTGCTGGGCGACTGGCTGCGCGACGCGCTGAACCCCCGACTACGATGACAGCCCCGAAGCAGCCTGCGGCCGCCTCTTCCTCAAAGGGGCGCCACCAGTGGCCCGGCAAAGCCGGATCCGCGGTGACTGCTTGAACAGAACCTACCCGTCCAATCAATGAGCCTCTTACAAGTCAAGAACCTGATCGTCGAGTTTCCCGGCCGGCGCGGCACGTTGCGGGCGCTCGACGACATTTCGTTTGATATCGCGCCCGGTGAAATCCTGGGCGTGGTCGGCGAGTCGGGCGCCGGCAAGTCGCTGACCGGCGCTGCCATCATCGGCCTGCTGGAGCCGCCGGGCCGCATCGGCGGCGGGCAGATCCTGCTCGAAGGCGAGCGCATCGACAACCTGCCCTACGAGCAGATGCGCCACATTCGCGGCCGCAAGATAGGCGCTATTTTCCAGGACCCCCTGACCTCGTTGAACCCGCTGTACACGGTGGGCCGCCAGTTGATCGAGACGATACAGGCGCACCTGCCGGTCAGTAACGCGGAAGCGCGCCAACGTGCCATTTCCCTGCTGCAGGACACCGGCATTCCGGCAGCCGAGCAGCGCATCGAACATTTCCCGCACCAGTTCTCGGGCGGCATGCGCCAGCGCGTGGTGATTGCCCTGGCGCTGGCCGCCGAGCCTAAACTGATTGTGGCCGACGAGCCGACCACGGCGCTCGATGTGTCGATCCAGGCGCAGATCATCATGCTGCTCAAGAGCATCTGCAAGAAGCGTGGTGCCGCCGTGATGCTGATCACCCATGACATGGGTGTGATTGCCGAAACCTGCGACCGCGTGGCCGTGATGTACGCGGGGCGTATTGCCGAAATAGGCCCGGTGCATGAGGTGATCAATCACCCCTCGCACCCTTATACCGCAGGCCTGATGGAGGCGATCCCCGACATCACGCTGGACCGTGAACGGCTCAACCAGATTGATGGCGCCATGCCGCGTCTGAACGCCATTCCACAAGGCTGCGCCTTCAATCCGCGTTGCCCCAGGGTGTTTGACCGTTGCACGCAGGACAGGCCGGACTTGCTGCCTGCGGGTGCCACACGTGCCGCCTGCTGGCTGCACGATGCCACGGTGGGAGTAACCGCATGAGCAACAGCGAAACGACGACAAGCGCGGGGGCACCCCTTGTCCAGGCTTTTGACCTGGCCAAGACGTTTGATGTGTCCCCGCCCTGGTTGAACCGCGTGCTCGAAGGCAAGCCCCGGCTGATGCTGCATGCCGTCGACGGCGTCAGCTTCGAGATCGAGAAAGGCAAGACACTGGCCCTGGTCGGCGAGTCGGGCTGCGGAAAAAGCACAGTGGCCCGTTTGCTGGTGGGCCTGTACGAGCCGACCCGTGGCGGCCTGACCTTCGACGGCCAGGATGCACATGCCGCCTTCAAGACGCCGCAGGGCCGGCAACTGCGGCGCCGCATCCAGATGATTTTCCAGGACCCGTACGCGAGCCTGAACCCGCGCTGGATCGTGGAGGACATCGTGGGCGAGCCGCTCAAGGAGCACGGCCTGATCACCAACGAGGCCGAGCTCAAGGCGCGCGTGGGCGAACTGCTCAAGTCGGTTGGTCTTTCCCCGCTGGACATGGTCAAGTTTCCGCACCAGTTTTCAGGCGGCCAGCGCCAGCGCATCTCGATTGCCCGGGCACTCGCCACCGAGCCGGAATTCCTGGTCTGCGACGAGCCGACCTCCGCGCTCGACGTGAGTGTGCAGGCGCAGGTGCTCAACATCATGAAAGACCTGCAGCGCGAGCGCGGGTTGACCTATCTGTTCATTTCGCACAACCTCGCGGTGGTGCGCCATGTCAGTGACCAGGTAGGTGTGATGTACCTGGGACGGTTGGTCGAACTGTCGGACAAGCAGACGCTGTTTGCCAGCCCCAAGCACCCCTACACACGCATGCTGCTGGACGCGATCCCGAAAATGCATGACACCGGCCGCGCCCGCACGCCGGTGCAGGGCGAGGTGCCCAACCCCCTGAACCCGCCGACAGGCTGCACCTTTCACCCGCGCTGCCCGCACGTCAACGACCGCTGTCGCGCCGAGCGGCCGCAGCTCCTGACCATCCAGGGTGTGAAGATCGCCTGCCACGCCGTAGAAGAAGGCCGGATCTAGTTGCTCCTGTTTTTGTAGCGGACTTTGCCCGTGCGATATGGGCGAATAGCCGATTTTCTTGTGAAATCGGCGTGAACGGCATTTTCGGCGCTTTTGCGGCATCACGCTGCGCCTGCGGTCCTTTCTGGACAGTAGGCATAACTCCCCACTCCCACCCCTAACCCCTCCCTCGCCCCGCTGGGCGATGGAGGGGGACTTCATTTGGCCGCGTGCGCTGCGCTCGCGTGCAAACATGACCGTTCGTTGGGAGTCCCGTCCTTGAAGCGCTTCGCGCTTCAAGGACTCCGGATTTTCTTCCCCCGCATTTTCTTCTTTCCCCCGCCCGTCAGGCTGGGCCGAGGAGCGCAGTCGAAAACGGATCAGGACGGGCGATTGTTTGAGCGAAGCGAGTTCGAGCCCGACCCCGTTTTCGGCGAGCACCGCAGGTTGCCCCGGAGCGCAGCGCAGGGGACCCAGACCATCGGGTCGCCTTTCTTTTCCTTAGGTTTCTTTGGCGAAGCAA
>ERZ1292640.635-Hain-H43-02um-R1-635-length-28591-cov-5_pt3 | contig 18241 bp, 17 predicted proteins | sample MGYA00564404_ERZ1292640 | MGnify/ENA primary metagenome ERZ1292640 (study PRJEB36523, sample SAMEA6512636) | groundwater metagenome | collected 2019-01-08 | study: AquaDiva: Metagenomics assemblies of 32 groundwater samples
ACGGTTCCTGTTCTTCCACTCCGCCTCCGGTCAGTCCTGCCAATTACGGCTCCGCCTGCGCCTCTTCCGCCAACGCTTGCGGACAGACAAGATCGAACGGCACCATTCAATGCAACGGTTCCTGTTCTTCCACTCCGCCTCCGGTCAGTCCTGCCAATTACGGCTCCGCTTGCACCTCTTCTCCCAACGCTTGCGGACAGAGGAATTCAGGCTCAATTCAGTGTAGTGGCGCCTGTTCTGCGTCAACACCATCCAACGCAAGTTGCACATATACTTTAACAATCAATAAAACAGGAAATGGTTTTGGCATAGTCTCGGGTGCCGGTACATATAACTATGGGAATACCGTTGCAGCGGGCGCCTCGGCAAATAATGGCTCGTTTTTTGCGGGTTGGGGTGGCGACTGTAATTCAAACGGACGGGTAACAATGAATGGCAACAAAACTTGCACAGCTACATTTACGGTGGTTACTGTATCTGTTTCTGCCACAACGCCCTACAATACAACTCCCAATACAAATATTTCTTTCTCATATATTCCAAGCACCAATACCGGATCAACAGAATGCAGGTTGCTAGATTATACCGGTCTTGGTTCTGGGGCCTTGACGTCTTATAGAGCAAGCAGTCCGATAGTATATCCCTCTCCAAATGGAGTCGGAGCATATAGTTATTATGTTCAGTGTCGAAATGTCGCATATCCGAGCGTTCTAGCAATTTCCAATCGGATTATTGTTAATACGGCCTGTGCTTCGGGTAGCGACTTTATCTCTGGATCTTGTCGGGTCAGGCCAAGAATTACGGCGACACAAACGGCAAACGGGACAATCTCGCCTGCAGGAACAAGCACTGTTTTATATGGTTCTAATGTAGCCTACACAATAACAGCTAATGGCGGCTATTATGTAGCCTCTCTGGTCGTTGACGGCTCTACAATAGCTGGCGCCAGTACGTATACTTTCTTCAATGCCACAGTTAATCATACGATTAGCCCAATATATGCGGTTAATACTTTTGCTGTTATCAATGCCAGTCCGATTACTATTACCACCGGAAAAACTTCCAAGCTGACTTGGTCTTCAAATGGAACGTCATGTACGGGCACAAACTTTAATACCGGAGGCGCAATATCCGGAAGTGTTTCGGTTGCCCCGAGGTCAACCACTACATATATAGTGACTTGTAATGGCGCTTCATTGACGGCGGGACAAGCGACGGCGAAGGTGACCGTCAAGAAAAAACCTGCATTTATTGAAAATTAACAAAAAACAAAAAAAATCCCCTCACATGCCGTAAGCATGTGAGGGGATTTTTCCGTGCTATACTATAGTAAATGCAAATCAACGAAGAACAGTTAAAGAAATTTATTTTGGAATCCGGACTGGTATCTAAAACGGATCTGGAAGTTGCGTTGCGAAAAGCTGAAACTAAGAAACAGAAAATTGGCAGTATTTTGCTTTCGGACGGGAAAATATCGGAAAATGATTTAAAGCGGATGGAGGCTTTTGTTTTAGGCATACCCTTTATCAGCCTGATTGATCAAAAAATTGATTTCTCCGTGCTTTCTCTCGTTCCTGAACCGATTGCGCGCAACTATAATATCGTTGCTTATAAAAAAAGTGAAAATGGTTTGGAAGTGGCCATGTTGGATGTTGACGACTTGCCGGTTATTGATTTTATCAAAAAACGCTCCGGCTTAAAAATCCTGCCTCGACTTACCGACACTTCCTCTATTCGATCTGTTCTCGTGCAATATCGGCAAAGCCTCAAAGCCGAGTTTCAAAATATTATCCAGAAAGAATCTAATTCATTCAGTGTTTCTTCTTCGGAAGACGGTGAAAAAACTACTGAAAAGTCCGAATTGGAATTGAAAGAAATGGCGGAAGATTTGCCGGTGGTGAAAATTGTTGACTCTTTGATTTTTCACGCAATTTTGCAAAATGCATCCGATATTCACATTGAGCCGGGAGAAAAAGAACTGACGGTACGCTATCGGATAGACGGCATATTGCACGATGCGATGATTCTGGATAAAAATGCCGGCAGCGGCATAACCGCTCGCATTAAAGTATTGTCCAATTTAAAACTTGACGAAAAAAGATTGCCTCAAGACGGCCGATTCAAAATAGAGCAGAATGGAGAAAAAATTTCTTTTCGGGTTTCCACCTTGCCGACTTTCTATGGCGAAAAAACAGTTATCAGAATCTTGAAAGAGAACGCGCACGGTTTTTCTTTGGAAACTCTTGGTTTTCATGGCGAAGGACTGGAGCTGATCCATAATTCTTTAAAATTAAAAACAGGAATGGTGCTGGCTACCGGTCCGACCGGAAGCGGAAAAACCACCACTCTTTATACCATGCTTGATATTTTAAACAGACCGGAAGTTAACATTTCTACCGTGGAAGACCCGATTGAATATCAGATGCCCCGAGTCAACCAGACTCAGGTTAAGCCGGAAATCGGTCTGACTTTTGCCAACGGACTTCGTTCGCTTTTGCGTCAGGACCCGGACATAATTATGGTCGGGGAAATCCGAGACAAAGAAACAGCCGGACTGGCTGTCAACGCTTCGCTCACCGGCCACTTGGTTCTCTCGACGATTCACACCAACTCCGCTGCCGGAGCGATACCGAGACTAATCGATATGGGAGTGGAGCCTTTTTTGATAACAGCCACGGTCAAAACAATTATTGCGCAGAGATTAATCCGCAGGCTTACGCCCAGCAAAGAAAAATATTTCTTGTCGTCTCCCGAAATACAAAATTTAAAAAAAATTGTTGATTTGGACAGAGTGCTTAATTTTTTGAAAGTTGAAAATATTGTACATCCAAAAGATACCTGGGATAAAATTCCCTTTTATAAACCAAAAAAAAGCAGCGAGTTTGAAGACGGCTACGGAGGACGTATCGGCATGCATGAAGTATTGAAAATCACGCCTACTATCAAAGAGCTGATTATTGGCGGTAATTCTCAGGATGAGATAGAAGCTCAGGCGAAAAAAGAGGGAATGATGACCATGATTGAAGATGGAGTTTTTCAAGCGGTGCTTGGGGTCTCCACCTTGGAAGAAGTTTTCAGGGTTGTTTCCGAGTAAGTAAGTTTCGTTTCACGATATGCTTTTTTCATACAGCGCAAAATCAAAGACCGGAGAAATAGGAGAGGGCGTATTGGAAGCCCCTGATCGCCTTACTCTTGCTCGCGACCTGAGGTCTCGGGGTTATATCCCTCTTTCGATTTCAGAAAAAAGCGGGAATTTTCTTGATAAATTGCCGATCATGGCTGAGATGTTTTCGAAAGTAAGCGTCGGAGAACAAATTGTTTTTACGAAAAATTTAAGCGGAATGATTCGGGCCGGTCTTTCGCTTTCGAGAGCCTTGTCGGTTTTAAAAAAACAGACAAAAAATCCCAAACTTGGCAAGATTTTAGACTCTCTTTCTGTTGATATAAACTCCGGCGCGACTTTCTCGATTGCTCTTTTAAAATTTCCCGCTGTTTTTTCGAAACTTTTTATATCGATGGTGCGCGCCGGCGAAGAGTCCGGCAATCTGGCGGGCGCGCTTTCCGATATCGGCTTGAATCTGGAAAAATCAAATTCTCTGACAAAAAAAATACATGGAGCGCTCATCTATCCGGGAGTGATTATGTCAGCTATGGTTGTCATCGGTGTTCTGATGTTTGCTTTTGTCGTACCGACCTTAGCCAACACTTTCAAAGAACTCGGTGTAACCTTGCCCCTCTCCACTCGCCTGCTCATTTTTTTTGGTAATTTTTTTTCCAATAACTTGATATTGACTTTTGTCATTATTCTTAGTCTGGGGCTGGGACTTTATCTGATTTTTCGCGCCAAAGCCATGGCTCAGTATATTGACTTTGCGGTTATTAAAATTCCGATTGTCGGCAACTTGGCGAAAGAACTGAATACCGCCCGCACCGCCCGCACGATCTCTTCGCTTTTGCTTTCGGGGGTTTCTATAATGCGAGCGGTGGAAATAACCGAAGATGTGGTGCAAAATATTTATTATAAAAAAGTTTTACAGGAAGCGAAAGAAGCGATAGAAAAAGGCGCGCCTTTTTCCCAGGCCTTTACGGCTCATCCGGATCTTTATCCCGTAATGATGTCGGAAATGATTCAGGTTGGAGAAGAAACCGGAAAATTGTCGGATATGTTGCTTCAAATCGCCTTGTTTTATGAAGAGGAAATTGAAAATAAAACCAAAAATCTCTCCACTATCATTGAGCCTGTGTTAATGATTATTATCGGCGCCGGCGTCGGATTTTTCGCCATTTCAATGATTTCACCGCTTTATTCGATTTTAGGGGAGATAAAATAAAATACTATGATAAATCGTCGTAAACAAGGAATAGCGGTGATGGAATTATTGGTTGTCATTGCGGTGCTCGGCCTTATATTTTTTATTGTCATTCCGCAATTTTCAAGAACCAGAGAATTGCAAGTACTTAAAAGCGGAGCGGGGGACATTCTGTCTTCCTTGGATAAAGCGCGCAGCCAAACACTTGCTTCCCTAAACTCTTCTCAATACGGAGTGCATTTCCAATCCGATAAAGTTATAATTTTTAAAGGTACGATTTTTTCCGCAGAAAATCCGGATAATGAAACAATAAACATTGTAGCGCCTGCCAATATTTCTGACGTTACCTTGTCCGGAGCAAGCGGGACATCCGGCGACGTTTACTTTAATCGTCTTTCCGGAATGCCGAACCAGATTGGCGCTATCACTATTTCCACCTTTTCTTTTTCAAAAATTATTACAATCTCTGCCACCGGAGCGGCCAGTATTAATTAAATTTTGATGGCAAAATATATTAAAAATAAAGGATTTATGATGGTTGAGATGTTGGTGGCTATTTCCATTATTGCCGTTTCGATTTTAGCGGCTACCATGGTCGCTCAAAAATCAATTTACGTTTCTCGCCAAGCTTTCCATGCAACTCAGGCGGCTTTTCTGCTGGAAGAAGGAGCGGAAACAGTTCGAATACTTCGGGACAACGCTTGGACCAACATTTCTTCGCTGACTCCCGGCGCGAATTATTATCCGATTTTTTCCGGCGGTACTTGGGTATTATCTGAAACGGCCAATGTTGTCGGTATTTTTACTCGCCAGGTGAGTGTTATGAATGTAAACCGCGATAATATTACTAAAGATATTTCCACGATAGGCACAGACGATCCGGGAACAAAGTTGGTCACTGTCACCGTATCTTGGATAGAAGGAGGCGCTACGGTGACCAAGACTTTGCAATTTTATATAATGAATATTTTTTCCCAATGAAAATTACCAAACTCACAATTAAAAATCATCAAAATGGTTATGCTGTCCTGGAACTTCTTTTTTATATGTCTCTTTTTTCCGTTCTTTCCCTGGTGGTAATCAGCGCGATGATCACAATGGCCAAATCGTTCAAGGAAACCGCGATCCAAGCTGAATTAGTGCAGAGCGGAACCATTATGGAAAGGATCTCGCGGGAAATCAGAGCCTCTTATGATATAAACTCCATCAGCGCAAGCAATTTGGTTCTTAATACCACAGACGACAGTGGGGCGAATAAAACAATCGAATTTTCACTTTTAGATTCCGATATTCGACTTTTAGAAAATGGTATTTTTACCGGCAATTTAAACACATCGAAAATAACGACCACCGATCTTTCTTTTGTTTCGATAGTCACTGCCGAAGGAAAAGCGGTTAAAATATTTTTTACAGTCCGGTCCGAGAATGACGCGTCGGGCCGCGCTCAAGATTTCTACAATACGGTTGTTTTAAGGGGGGGTTATCAATAATTATGAAAAATTTAAATTTCAAAAAAAATAAAAAGAAATACCTGCCTGCCGGCAGGCAGGGCGGCGCGGCGATGCTCATCTCCGTTGTTTTTTTTCTTTTCATTTCTCTGGCAATAATTTCCGGGCTGGTGTTGCCCACGGTTCGCGAATTCAAAAATACCGCGGTTGCCTTGAGCTCAAAGCAATCGTATTTTTTAGCCGAATCGGGAAGCGAAGATGCTTTGTATAGAATGTTGAACAATCTGGCGATTTCCGTGAACGAAACTATTGTATTGAATGCCAATGAAGCGACTACGACTATTACGGATATTGACAGCAGTACTAAACAAATCACCTCTCTGGGAGATGTGTCAGGTTATCAACGAAAAACAGGCTTGACGCTTTCCACCAGCGCCGGAGTGGCTTTTAATTACGGAATGCAAATCGGAAATGGCGGATTAATTATGTCTAATTCCGCGACCATAAACGGAAATGTATACGTCAATGGCGATATTACGGGTTCTAATAGCGCCAAAATAACAGGGACAGCGATAGCCGCCGACCGTACCGCGGAAATTGTTGATCAAATTAACGATACCGGTACGCCGACAAACATAATTCAATTTGGAAATGTTTCCGGGACGCAGGATGCTGCGCAAAGTCTTACCGTTGCTGTATCCGATACGGCCACGCAGGTTTCCGTGTATATTAAAAAAGTCGGTACTCCGAGTAACGCAACCGTGAGAATCACCGCCAATTCAAGCGGGAAGCCGGCCACCAGTTCTTTGGCTACCGGCACGCTTTTGGCTTCCAGCGTGACTGCTTCTTACGGCTGGGTAAATATTGTTTTATCTCCCAATGTGGTTCTTTCGACAGGAACGATTTATTGGTTGGTTATAGATGCGAGCGTTAATGCCTCAAATTATTATATTTGGGGAGCCAACAACGCCCAATATGCGAGTGGTTTGGGGAAATTAGGGCAATATGGAACAACAACTTGGAATGACACGAGTCCTTTGGGGCTGGATGCCTTTTTTAAAATTTATCTTGGAGGAATTAATTCCACTATCAGCGGAATGACCATCGGTCAGTTTGGCGCGGGGAATGCTTCGGCTCATATCGTCAATAATTCAACTATCGCCGGCAGTTTATATTGCCAAGTCGGCAGTGGAAATAACAAAAGTTGCGATACTTCGCAAGGAGATCCGGCGCCGCTTAATTTTCCTTTTTCCGACTCGCAGGTGCAGTTATGGAAAGATGGCGCGGTGGCCGGAGGAACCCAGACCGGAAATATCAATTTGTCGGGCAGCGATACGCTTACAATCGGCCCCAAAAAGATTGTCGGCAATTTGTATGTGAGCAATAACGGAATCTTAATAATTTCCGGAACACTTTGGGTTACCGGAAATATCGTTTTGTCGAATCAGGCGCAAGTCAAACTTTCTGGTTCTTACGGATCAGGAAGCGGGATGATTGTTTCTGACGGGACAGTTTCCACTTCTAATTCCGCTTCTTTCAGCGGTTCCGGCAGTAGCGGCAGTTATATTATGATGTTGACCACCTCCACTTCCTCTTCAGCCATCAATATCGCGAATAGCGCGGGGACGGTCATTTTGGTCGCTCCTTCCGGAACAATTACGTTTTCCAATACCGCCGGCGCCAAAGAGGCAATCGCTAAGACTATCAATATGTCAAACAGCGCAACGCTTACTTATGAATCCGGTTTGGCGAATGTTAATTTTTTAAGCGGTCCTTCGGGGTCATGGGAAATACAAAGCTGGAAAGAAAGTGAATAAAATATTTTTTTAAAATGTGATATAATTTATTTATGTCTAAGAAAATAATCATCGGCAATTGGAAAATGAATCCGCTTACTTTGAAAGAAGCGGAAAAATTATTTAATAACGTGACCAAGAATATTTCTAGCATCAAAAAAACAGAAGTCGTCATCTGTCCGCCGTTTATTTATTTGCCCTCCTTCGCTAAAGCTTCGGCGGGCAAGGAAAAATTAAAGAAAATAGTTCTGGGGGCGCAAGACGCTTTTTGGGGCGAAGTGGGCGCTTTTACCGGAGAAATTTCTCCTGAGATGCTTTACAATCTTGGCGTCAGATACGTTATTTTAGGTCATTCGGAAAGACGGGCCTTGGGAGAAAACAATAGTGATGTAAATAAAAAAATAAAATCTTCACTGGTGGCCGGACTTTGGCCGATCTTGTGCGTCGGAGAAAATGCGCGTGATGAAAAACATGATTATTTCAACTTGGTTAAAACACAATTGGAAGAATGTTTGGCTGGAATTTCCAAGAATTCGGTTTCAAAAATAATCATCGCCTATGAACCGATTTGGGCAATTTCCAGCACGGTCAATCGAAAAGACGCAACCTCGGCCGATTCTCAAGAGATGGCTATTTTTATTCGCAAAATTCTTTCCGATAAGTTTGGAAAAGAAGCGGCTCGAATGAGAGTTATTTATGGCGGTTCGGCAAATGAAAAAGATACGGAAGATTTTTTAAAAAATGGAGGAGTGGACGGCTTGCTCCCTGGCCGGGCTTCTTTAAATGCGGAAAAGTTTGTGGAAATTGTAAAAATATGCGAAGCATTAAGCAAATAAAAAACTTAAAAGGAAAAACTGCGCTTGTGCGAGTGGATTTTAATGTTCCCATAAAAAATAGGAAAGTGGAAGATGATTTTAGAATTCGAGCTGCTCTGCCTACAATTAATTTTTTACTTAAAAAAGACGCCAAATTGGTTTTAATCACGCATTTAGGAAAAGATGGCACAGACAATCTTGAGCCCGTGATAAAATGTTTTTTTGCGATTTCCAAAATAGACCCGAATCGGGTTGCGTTTTTTGATAACATCAGAAAATTTCCCGGGGAAATGAAAAATGATCCTGATTTTGCCAAAAAACTTTCGACAATGGGGGATATTTACGTGAACGACGCTTTTTCGGTTTCCCATCGAGAACATGCCTCGATAGTTCTTTTGCCGAAACTTTTGCCCGCCTATGCGGGATTTCAACTGGAAGAGGAAGTGAAAAATTTATCCCACGCTTTTAAAAAACCCGAGCACCCATTTTTGTTTATTTTAGGCGGAGCTAAATTTTCCACCAAAATGCCTTTGATTAAAAAATACCTGAAATTAGCTGACTATGTTTTTGTCGGCGGAGCCCTAGCTAATGATTTTTTAAAGGCTAAAGGATATGAGGTAGGGCAATCCCTGGTGAGTGATACGAATTATGGCATTGAAGCAATGTTGAAGAATAAAAAATTAATTTTACCCGAGGATGTTGTTGTAAAATCTGGAAATGAGTTAATAAATAAAAAAGCAAATGAAGTTCAAAAAAAAGAAATTGTTTTAGATATTGGAAATGAGGCAGTCAAAAATCTAGCCCGATTGATCGAAAAGTCCAAGCTCGTTCTTTGGAATGGACCATTGGGCAAATATGAAGATGGCGGCGCAAGGTCTACTAAAAAAATACTGAAACTAGTCGCAGTTGCAAAAGTTGAAAGTATTGTCGGCGGGGGAGATACCGTCGCTTTGATTTCCGAAATGAAAATGGAAAAAAAGTTTTCCTTCGTGTCTACCGGTGGCGGAGCTGCACTGGATTTTTTGGCTAACGGCACTCTTCCAGGCATCAAAATGCTTGGATAATTTTTTTTGCTACTTCGCTTGATTCTCCATCTTGATATTTTTTTGTTTGAAATTGAGGCAAATTATCTTTTAAATATCTCGGAATCAAATGAATGTGGAAATGCGGGACATCTTTACCGACAATGGAAACTTGGACATAGTCGCATTTTATTCCGTTTTTGATGGCGAGCATTAATTTTTTAGATAATTGGAAAATTTTTGCGATTACCTCATCTTCTGCCTCCTGCATCCAAACGATATGTTTTTTCGGAATGATTAAAAGATGGCCATCGGAAACCGGCTGAATATCCAAAAAAGACAAAAAATTCTCATCTTCGTAAACTTTACCGCAGGGTATTTCCTTTTTTACAATTTTACAAAAAATGCAATTGTTATTCATAACTTATATTATATGTTAAAATCAGGTTTATGGCGAATACGGAATTACTTTCAAAATTACTTGACAAAAGAGGGGTTAGGGGAGAGAAACAAATAGATATTTTTTTAAATCCCGATTATGAGCGGGATTTTCATGATCCATTTTTGATGAAAGATATGGAGCGTGCATGTGTGCGAATTTTTGAGGCGGTGGACAATAAAGAAAAAATAGTTATTTACGCGGACTATGATTGCGATGGAATCCCGGGCGCGGTTATTTTGACTGATTTGTTTAAATTGATAAATTATAAAAATTTCCAAATTTACATACCACAAAGAAATTCGGAAGGGTATGGTCTTAATCTTGAGGCGATAGAGCAATTTGAAAAAGAGGGGATCAAACTTTTAATTACTGTAGATTTAGGGGTTACCGCAGTAGCGGAAGTAGCTCAGGCGGAAGTGAATGGTATGGATGTGATAATTACCGATCACCACTTGCCCCGACCAGCTCTGGCGGGGTTTTCCTCCTTCGATCTGCCTCGCGCGTATGCGATTTTAAATCCGAAGGTGGATAATTATCCAGATAAAACATTATGCGGAGCGGGCATTGTTTTTAAACTTATCCAAGGTTTCATAAAAAAGTATGGCGAGTATTTCAAAGTAAAAAATGGCGCGGAAAAATGGATGCTGGATATGGCGGGTCTGGCGACCCTTTCGGACATGGTTCCGCTTCTCGGCGAAAATCGGGCGTTTGCCTATTTTGGGATGAAAGTGCTGAAAAAATCTCCGCGTCCGGGATTGCAGAAACTTCTGGCTAAAATGAACATTAACCAGAGACATCTTTCGGAAGACGATGTCGGCTTTATGGTAATTCCACGATTGAACGCTGCGTCGCGAATGGATGATCCAATGAGAGCTTATGAACTTCTGGCCACAAAGGATGAAATTGAAGCCGGCATGCTGGCGGATCATTTGTCAAAAATAAATGATGAAAGAAAAACCATTGTCACTAGCATTATGTGCGAGGTTAACAAAAAACTGAGAACATATGAACACAAAGAGGTGATAGTCATAGGCAACCCAAGTTGGCGGGTAGGAGTTTTAGGGCTGGTGGCCGGAAAAATATCGGATGAATACAAAAAACCTGTTTTTGTCTGGGGCAAAGACGAAAATGATTGTATCAAGGGCTCTTGCCGGAGCGATGGGTCGGTCTCGGTCGTGGAACTAATGACGGAAACTTGCGAATCTTTTTTGGAATTTGGCGGGCATGAGTTGGCTGGGGGATTTACCGCACATAACGAGAAAATTCATTTTCTGGAAGAAGCTTTATCGCTTTCTTTTAACAAAATACGAAAGAGCGGGAAAAGGTCTTTCCTTGAGGAGAAGCGTAGCGACGGGAAAGGAGAGACCTTGAGGAGCGATTCCATATTAAATCTTTCTGAAGTCAATATGAAAAATTGGCGGGAAATAGAAAAGCTCGCGCCTTTCGGATTGGGAAATTCTAAGCCGGTTTTTCTCTTTGAGGGCGTAAAAATAGAGAAAATAAAAAAATTCGGCAAAAATGGCTCCGGGGAACATCTGGAAATCACTTTCTCTGATAAAAATAAAAATAAAGCTGTAGCAATTTCTTTTTTCTCCAACCACGATTCTTTTGAAACACCCCTTTTGGAAAACAAAAAAGTTAATTTACTGGCCACTTTCGATTTATCCCGTTTCCGCGGTCGTGAAGAGCTAAGGTTAAGAATTGTTGATATACTATGACAGTGCAACATAAAATCACAATTTACACTGATGGAGCGGCGAAGGGGAATCCGGGGAAAGCCGGATGGGCCGCCGTCATTTTGCTTCCGCAAAATTATGGCGGCCAAGGGCGCGTCCAGGAAATAGGTGGCGGGGTAAAGCATGCGACTAATAATCAAATGGAATTAACGGCTGCCATAGAAGCTCTAAAATATCTAAATAAGTTACCCCTGAGGCAAGACCTCAGGGGTGGTGTGGAAATAGTTTCGGATTCAAAATATGTGATTTTGGGAATTACAGAGTGGATAGGGAATTGGCAGAAAAATAATTGGCGCAATGCCAATAAAAAACTAGTCTTGAACCGCGAACTTTGGGAAGAACTTTACGAACTCACCAAAAGCTTGAAACCTAAATGGACTTATGTCAAAGGTCACAATGAAAACAAATGGAACGAAAGAGCTGACGAAATTGCCACCAGTTTTGCCGAAGGTCTGCCGGTGGAACTTAAAAAATATCAAATAAATGCGGGATAGAGTTTTTTATATAATTTGTTTTGGATTTTTATTGGGAGTGCTTCTGCGCTCTTTTTTGGTGGTAGATTTATATCTAGTTATTTTACTTAGTTTTATATCTTTAGGAATATTCTTGTTTCATACTTTTATTTCTAAAAATAAATGGGGAGTTTTAGTTTCTATTTTTATTTTGGCATTTTCTTTTGGAATTTTCACATTTCATTTGGTGGATGTGCCCAATCCGGCTGTTTTTGAATCCCGAGTCGGGCAGAAAATCAGTTTATCAGGGGAAATTATCGATGAGCCGAGTATCAAAGAAAATAATCAGCAGTTAATAGTGGAAATACAAAATTTGGCTCCTCAAGGCCTTGCCTTGGACTCCCTTAAGGCAAGGCCTTTTCCCGCCAAAATTTTATTGTCTACCGGTTTGGAGAAAAATTATAAATACGGTGATGAAATAAATTTTTCTGGAAAATTGGAAAAGCCGGAGAATTTTATAACCGATCAGGGAAAAGAATTTGACTATGTGAATTATTTGCGCAAGGACGGGATTTTATATGTGATGGGTTATCCGAAAATTGAAATTGTCTCGCGCGGGCATGGCGATAAAATAAAAAGCACCCTATTTTTTATCAAAGAAAAATTTTTAGAAAAAATGAATTTTGCGATTTCCGAACCCGAAAATTTATTAATGGGCGGATTAATTTTAGGCGAAAAATCATCTTTTGGGCGAGAATTACGACAGAGCTTTGTGGATACTGGGACAATCCATATTGTGGCGCTTTCCGGATACAATATTACAATTGTCGCCGAGTGGTTTATGAAGTTATTTGCTTTTTTACCCAAAAATCTTGGTATCGGAATGGGGATTCTGGCAATTTTATTTTTTATTTTAATGACCGGAGGAAGTTCCACGGCCATTCGGGCGGGAATCATGGCGACTTTAGCGCTGGTGGCTCGCGCGACTGGGCGCAACTATGATGTTGCGCGAGCGCTTCTCTTGGCGGGGGTCTTGATGATAATTTTCAATCCATTTTTGTTGGTCTACGATGTTTCTTTTCAGCTTTCCATGCTGGCGACCGTGGCGGTGATATTTCTGGCGCCCAGGATTGAGAAATATTTTTTGTGGGTACCGAAATTTTTTGAATTGCGAGATATCGTGTCTGTGACTTGCGCGGCGTATATTTTTGTTTTTCCTTTTATTCTTTACAAAATGGGAAATTTTTCACTGGTGGCTCTGCCGGCAAATATTTTAATTTTGCCTTTTATTCCTTTTACCATGGGACTCGGTTTTATAACTGGATTTGTCGGACTTATTTATTATGTGTTGGCTGTGCCGCTTGGCTATATCTCTTATTTGTTTTTGCATTACGAACTCGGAGTGATCAGCTTTTTTTCTGATTTGCCATTGGCCGCTTTTTCTTTTCCCGATTTTCCGTTTCTTCTCACCTTAGTTATCTACGCCTATTTTATTTATAGACTTTTCGGCCGGAATATTAAAAGTTTTTTTACTGAACTTTTCTAAAATTTTCTTCTATCACTTCCCCCGCCGACGCCAAGGCTTTGGCGGGCAGGCAGTTTAGGATATGGCTTCAATAAAGTTTTGTTCAATAATTTCCCAGTTTAAGTTTTGGAAGAATGCCTCCACATATTTTTTCTTTTCGGAAGTCGGATAGTCATAAACAAAAGCGTGTTCCCACATATCAAGGCCGAGAACCCACTCTACTCCATTTAGCTGACCCAGATGCTGTTCGTCAATCCAGATGTGTACAAGTTGTTCTGTTTGCTTATCGTAGCCCAAGACTGCCCAGCCAATACCTCGGGTCATGGCTAATGTTTTAAAATTTTCAAGCCAAGTTTCAAAAGGCATTTGCTTCTCGATGGCTATTTTTAGTTTGGAATTTTCAGGTAATGGTTTTGTGCCACCTTCAAGCATTTTAAAATAATATTCATGATTTCGCATACCATTAAATTCAAAACTGAATCTGCGTTGAATTTCGCTTACGACATAGGGGGCAAAGGTATCTTCCTTTGCATAGCCCTGGTATTCAGGAATTTTCTCTAGAATAAGATTTGCATTTTTTACGTAGCCCGAGTAAAGCTTCAGGTGCTCTTCAATGTTTTTGGCTGAAATTCCTTTTAATGCTCCGATATTAAATTTTATTTCTTCGAATTTCATCTGTGCTAGTATTATAGCATGTTTGAACAGCAGGAAACAGATACTAAAAAGTACTGGTTGCTTATTCTCACATTTTTTCTTTTCTTCATAAATATTTTTCTTTTTTGGACTGATTGGCAAAATTCCCATCGAGGTCTTACTTTTGCCATGTTGGACGTCGGTCAAGGCGACGGGCTTTTTATCGAATCGCCGGCCGGAACGCAAATTATGTTCGACTCCGGACCGCCACGCAAAATTTTAGGTTCGCTCTCAAAAATGATGTCTCCGTTTGACAGAAATATTGATGCAATTGTAGTCACCAATCCGGATGCTGATCACATTGGCGGAATTCTAGACATTTTTAAAAATTATAAAGTAGGCGCAGTTTTTGAACCCGGGACTTTGAATGATTCTAAAATTTTTCAAAATCTCAAAACGGAAATGAAAAATAAAAATATTCCGAATATTTTAGCCAGAAGGGGAATGAGGTTGGATCTGGGAGGCGACGTATTCATCGATATTTTATTTCCGGACCGGGATGTTTCCGCTTGGGCGACGAATGAAGGGTCCGTAGTAGCGCGCCTTTCTTATGGCAATATCTCTATAATGTTGACCGGCGATGCAACGGCCAAAACAGAGAAAATAATTCTGGGAGAAAATTCAAGTACCCGACTTTCGAGTACCATCTTGAAAGTCGGGCATCACGGCTCACGCACTTCTTCTTCGGAATCTTTCGTCAAAGCAGTTTCTCCCATTTATGCACTTATTTCTGACGGGAAAGACAATAAATACGGCCATCCGCATCCGGAAACTCTGAATACTTTGGCTCAATTTGGCGCTAAAATTTTTCGCACAGACCTGCTCGGTACAATCATAATAAAGTGTGATAAGATGGAGATATGCGAGATAAACAAGTAGAAAAATTAATTAAGGGTGAAGAAAAAAGACAGAGAGAAGGGTTGGAACTTATCCCTTCCGAAAACTATGTTTCGGAAGATGTTTTGGAAGCTAATGGTTCTGTTTTTACCAATAAATATTCGGAAGGGTATCCGGGACGTCGCTATTATGGCGGACAGGATTTTACCGATCAAGTTGAGCGTTTAGCGATTGAACGTGCTTGCAAACTATTCAAATGTAAATATGCCAATGTGCAGCCACACGCTGGTGCGCCCGCGAATGTCGCCACCTATTTTGCTCTTATGGAGCCGGGAGACACGATTATGGGGATGGATCTATCGCATGGAGGACACCTTACTCACGGACACCCGGTTACTTATATCAGTAAAATTTTCCGATTTATTCGCTACAAAATGAAAAATATCGAAACTGGCGAAATTGATTATAAAGAAATGCTCGCTGTTGCCAAAAGAGAAAAACCAAAAATAATTATGGCGGGATTTTCTGCTTATACTCGCGAACTTGATTATGCAAAATTTTCCGCAATCGCTAAAGAAGTTGGCGCTATTTGCATCATGGATGCTGCTCACATTGCGGGACTTATTGCCGGCAAAGCTGCCAAGAATCCCTTTGATTATGGTTTTGACGTGATACTTACCACGACTCACAAAACATTACGTGGACCTCGAGGTGGACTGATTTTAACCAGAGAAAGTGAAGAAATCGCGAAAAAAATCGATAAGTCTGTTTTCCCAGGATTCCAAGGAGGACCTCTCATGAACACTATCGCAGCCAAGGCAGTGTGTTTCGGTGAGGCGCTTACTCCCGCTTTTCAAAAATATGCCAAGCAAATTATCAAAAATTCTCGTGCGATGGCAAAAGTATTTTTAGATAATAAAATCCGTCTCATCGGTGGGGGCACAGATAATCACTGCGTCTTGGTGGATATTTATGGGTCTTTGGGCGTAACCGGCAAAGAAGGACAGACTGTGCTCGATGAGGTTGGCATAACACTTAATATGAATATGATTGCCGAAGATCCTAGGAAACCAATGGATCCGTCAGGAATAAGGTTCGGAACGCCGGCTATTACCACGCGCGGTTTTAAAGAGAAAGAATGTGCCTATGTCGCGGAATTAATGATTAAAGTTTTAAAAAACAAAGACGATAGAAAAGTAAAAGAAGCAGTTCATAAAGAAATTAAAAAACTTGCTAAAAAGTTTCCCATACCGAAAAAGTTTGTTTAAAAATTAAAATTTGATATAAATATTTTATGTTAAAAGGTAAAAATATTTTAATCACAGGTTCATCGTCAGGGATTGGTCTTGCGACAGCCAGATTGGCAAAAGAATATGGTGCGAATGTTATTTTGCATGGGAAAACCGAAAATGAAGAATTAAAAGCTCTGGTCCAAGAATTAAACTGCGAGTATATTTTTTGCGATGTGGCTGATAAAATTGCTGTCGACTCCGAAGTGCAAAAAATTCTGGAAAAAGTCAAAAGAATTGATATTCTCGTTAATTCAGCGGGAATTGCTCCTATGCAGGAATTTTTAAAATCAACGGATGAACTATGGCTGGATGTTTTCAAGACTAATGTTTTAGGAACAACGCATTTTTGTCAGGCAGTTATTCCGCAAATGCAGAAAAATAAATATGGTAGGATAATTAATATTTCCTCGATTAAGGGATATCCAACCATGGCTGGAAACGGAGCCTATTCTGCTTCTAAGGCGTCTATCCTTTCCATCACCTCTTCGTTAGCAAAAGAATTCGCGCCTGATATTGCTGTTAATGCTGTCGCTCCGGGGTATACAGATACTCCCATGTCCCTAACCAGGACCAGCAGTAAAGCAATGGAAAAAGCGAAAACTTCACTAGTGGGCAGAGTTGGACAGCCGGAAGAAATTGCCGAAGTGATTTTGTTTTTAGCCAGTGATAAAGCCAGTTTTATAACCGGTCAGACAATTTTAGTTGACGGCGGATATTCAATTTCAGGGAAATAATATGGATGGGAAATAAAAGATGTGCCTGCTAAAAGAAAAGAATATTTTCGCATTCTAAGGCCGGAAGTGTATAATGAGCTTTATGAAAAAAGGTAAACTTATTGTCATAGACGGCACGGACGGAAGCGGGAAAGCCACGCAGGCCGGGCTTTTGATTAAACATTTAAAGCAGGATGGGCAAAAGGTTAAGATTGTCGATTTTCCTGATTATTATTCGAATTTTTTCGGGAAATTTATCGGGCATTGCCTTTCCGAGCAGTATTATAATTTCGTGAAAGTGCATCCGAAGATTGTCTCCGTGCTTTATGCGGCGGACCGCTATGAATCGCGAGACAAAATTAAAAAATGGCTCAAAGAGGGGAATATTGTTATTGCAAATAGATATGCGAGCGCAAACCAGATTCACCAAGGGGGGAAAATCGCGAATACCAAAAAAAGGAAAAGTTTTTTAAAGTGGCTGGCGGAAATGGAGTATGAAGTTTTTAAAATTCCAAAGCCGGATGCAGTGTTTTATTTGAGCGTGCCGATTCCGGTAGTGTTAAAATTAATTGCCGAGAGAAATAAAAACAGTAGCAGAAATTATCTGGGTAAGAAAAAAACGCGAAAGGAGGATGTTCACGAGAAAGATGTGAAATTTTTAGAAAATTCCCGCAAAAGCGCGCTCTGGCTCGCCAAGACCCAGAAGAGCTGGATTAAAATAGAGTGCGTAAAAAACGGCATTCTTAATACCCGCAAAAATATTCATCAAGAAGTTTATAAAGAAATTAAAAAACTTATTTAGTCTTTTTGTCTGGTTCCACAAGAATTTTAATCTACACAGCAATAGTATGCGGTCGCGCACTATTGCTGAGTTAACATAAATCAAATTTCTTCATCAAATGCAGTTGATTATCTATCTTTTCTGCTAAAACAAAACGTACATGTTTGTGGGCGTTATAAAATTCCAAAATGAATTCGATTTCTTTATTACAGGGATAAGGGGATACGAATACTGATTTTTGAAGTTCAATTAATCCTATTTCTTTAAAATGTAAACGCAGAGAATCCCGCAATCGTTTTAATTTTTCTGGAATATCAAAAATTATCACTCTCCATTTTTTATCCCATTGGACGGGCTTTTTGATTTCCAATTTGTCGAT